>Ga0193947_1000278_pt1 | contig 10240 bp, 12 predicted proteins | sample FRT_01_MG_FD_161267 | JGI IMG/M metagenome (GOLD analysis project Ga0193947, IMG submission 161267) | Sediment microbial communities from the Broadkill River, Lewes, Delaware, United States - FRT_0-1_MG | ecosystem: Environmental > Aquatic > Freshwater > River > Sediment | place: USA: Delaware... | reverse complement strand
GGCGTTGCAGTCCTTGCCAAGGGCGCGCCATTCCCTGCGGCCTGCGCCTTGCATTGACGCATTGGGGTGGCTCTGTATCCATCAATATCACCTTGACGGAGTACTAGTCCCGGCGCAGCCGATCAGAAATCGCGATGGGTGTCGGATAACGCAAGACGATAAAGTAGGATGACAGGGTAAAGCTTATCAGCGTAGCCAGCTGGATGACATAGGAGGCCTGAGTGCCGATGACGCCTGATTGTGTTGCCAGTAACGCAATCAGCAGGGAAAATTCGCTGATCTGGCCCAGCCGTACACCCACTTCCTGAGACAGCTCCGGACTTTCTCCTTCGCGTACCCATAATTTCTTGAACACCACGGGTTTAATGAGCAGGCTGATAGCGGCAAGTATTAATGCGGGCAGCACGACGTGTTGCATGGAAGACAGGTCAAATGCCGCGCCGAGGCTGACGAAGAACACCACCAGGAAAAAATCCCGCAACGGTTTGAGGCTTTCGGCAATAAAACGTGAAATAGGTTCGGTCGCCACCGCAACGCCGGCGATAAAGGCCCCGATTTCAGGTGACAGGCCCAGGGCTTCAGAGAGTTCCGCCATGCCCAGGCACCAGCCAATGGCGAGCAGGAATATATATTCCTGAATGGTATCGAATCTTGCCAGCAGACGAGTCAGTACAAAGCGTGAGAAGCCAAACGCAAAAAGCAGGAATCCCGGTAGTGCCAGGCTCAGTACCAGGGCACTTTGCCAGCCATCGACTGTCCCGCTCAGTCCGTGCAGTAACAGGAGAATTACGATGGCTATCAGATCCTGCAACAGCAGTACGCTGATAATGATTTCACCGGTATGCTGGTGATGTAATACCGTGCTGGGCAGCAATTTCAGGCCGATGATGGTGCTGGAAAACATCATGGTGGCACCGATGACAACCGACTCCACCGCTGCATAACCGAAGGTCCAGGCGGTAGCAGCGCCCAGTGTGGCAAATATAGCCGAACTCGCCAGGGTGACCACCGTTGCTTTGCGAAACATGTGCCACAGATCCTGCGGGTGAAGATTCAGGCCCAGCAGAAACAGCAGGAACACAATACCGACGTGCGACAGTTCCTGTAATAATTCCACATCTTCAATCAGGCTCAATCCGGAAGGGCCAATGAGCATCCCCAGGACAATATAGGCGACCAGCACTGACTGTCGCGCATACAGTGCGGCAGTCGCCAGAACGGCAGCACCGGAGAAGATAAGGAACACCGAAAATACGAAGGATTGATCCAACTGAATTACACCTTTGGAGTATCAGCAGCTAAGTTCGGTACACTGGCGGGAGTTTACTTGTCTTCCTTTTTGGTCGAAGTAAAATCCAGTGGTACCACGACTTCGGATTTCGGTTCGTCGATGAAGCGCGGTCGCGCGCTGGTGTCACGCCCGAATTCCCTGGCCAGTTCCTGCTCACGTGCCGTGATCATCATCAGGCATTCACGGATACCCTGTATGGTATGTTCGGACAAGGGGTGCTTTATCCCGGGTTGTGGAGCCGTATCTTTGGCGATGCTGGTGAGCACGTTTTTCATCATGGCCAGGACGCGTTCTTCCTTTGTCAATGCCTGTTCGTTCATTGTTTCCTCTCCTGGTGTAGTGCCTCATAGGGACGGGTTCCTATTGTGTCACAGACGCCGGCCGGATCAGTAATAGGTACAGTATTCAGCCGGGTTTCTGGCGTTCGAGTTCCTCCCAGCGCCGATAGGCGGTCTGCAGCTCAGCTTCGACGCTGGAAAGCCGTTCTTTCCGGGTCGTTATTTCATTGCGCGGCAGCCGGTAGAAATCCGGGTTCGACATGCACTGATGCATGTCGTCGATTTCTGTTTCCAGTTGTTCGATATGTTGCGGCAGCTGGTCGAGTTCCCGCTGTTCCCTGTAACTCAACTTCACTGCGCGCGGTTTGACTGTGGTCGTGGTCGTGCACGGTTTGTTCCTGCTCTGTCGTTTCCCCGCTTCGGGGGACTTGCGCTGGCGCAGCCAGTCACTGTAACCACCGACATATTCATTGACGACCCCGTCTTCAAAAACCAGCGTACTGGTGACAACCCGGTCCAGAAACATTCTGTCGTGACTGACGAGGAGGACGGTGCCGGTATATTCCGCCAGCAGTTCTTCCAGTAAATCCAGCGTGTCGATATCCAGGTCGTTGGTCGGTTCGTCGAGTACGAAAAGATTGGCGGGCTTGCTGAACAGTTTCGCCAGCAGCAGACGGTTGCGTTCACCACCGGATAAGGCGGAAACCGGTGTCTGGCAGCGGTCCGGCGCAAACAGAAAATCCTGCAGATAGCTGATGACGTGGCGTTGCTGGTTGTCGATCTGAATGAATTGCCTGCCATCGGCGAGGTTGTCGATGACCGATCGCTGCTCATCCAGTTGTGCGCGGCGTTGATCGAAATAGGCGATTTCCAGTTTTGTGCCCAGGCGAACCGTTCCTTGCTGTGGTTGCAGCTGACCCAGCAGGAGTCTCAGCAGGGTGGTCTTGCCGACCCCGTTGGGTCCGATGATGCCGACTTTATCACCCCTCAGTATCGTGGTATTGAGCTTGCGAATCAGCGGGCGATCAGCGAACGAATAAGCGGCATCGACTGTTTCGACCACCAGCTTGCCCGATGTTTCACTGTTCTGTGAGCGCATTCTGGTCTTGCCGGAAATCAGGCGCCGGTTGCGCCGTTCCTCGCGCATCTTCTGCAAAGCGCGCACACGGCCTTCATTGCGGGTACGCCGTGCTTTGATGCCTTGCCGGATCCAGCGCTCTTCATCACTCAGCTTTTTGTCAAAGGCCGCCTGGCGATTGGCTTCGGTCTCCAGCCAGTGCTGTTTGCGTTTGAGATAGGTCGGGTAGTCGCCTGGCCAGTCCGTCAGTCTGCCGCGGTCCAGATCGATGATGCGGGTCGCCAGACTGGTGAGAAAGCTGCGGTCGTGGCTGATGAACAACAGAGTACCATCAAAATTCGCGAGGAATGTCTCCAGCCATTCAATGGCCTGTATGTCAAGATGGTTGGTTGGCTCGTCGAGCAGCAACAGGTCCGGTGAAGAGACCAGCGCGCGTGCCAGCAGCACGCGGCGCTGTATGCCGCCGGAAAGGCTGTCAAAGCGTGCATCTGGCGCCAGTGACAGCCGCGATATCACTGTTTCCACCCGTTGCTCCAGTGTCCATCCACCCTGGTTTTCCAGTTCGTTCTGGGTGGCTTCAAGCTGTTCAAGCAGTTTACTGTCCTGGTGCTGACTGAGCTTTGAACTCAGGTGGTGAAACTGCCGCACGAGCGTACCCAGTGTCCCCAGTCCTTCGGCCACGCAATCAAATACACTGGCAGCGAAATTCCCCGGTAGTTGTTGATCCAGTGCGGCTATTTTGAGTCCCTGTCGGCGTTCAATATCACCGTCATCCGGACTGATCCGACCTTCCAGCACTTTCAATAATGTCGATTTTCCACAGCCGTTGCGGCCTACCAGGCAAACGCGCTCGCCGGCCTCGATACTGAGGTCGACGCCGTCCAGCAGTGCGGGCCCACCAAAGCTCAGGCGTAGATTGCGGGTGCGTAGTAATGGCATGGGTGGCAGAGCATAAGCTGCGCCCGCGGGCGGCTCAACCGATTTTTCCGCCTGCCGATAGCAAGAAGTGTGGACTCTGGTGTACTGTCTCTTTGCGGGAATGTGCGCTGGTTCATATCAGTTCTGATGATAAAACAGGACACTGACCGGGAGGGTCCGGTGTCAGGAAAGCAACACTATGTTCGAACACGAGTTTTACGCAGATCCGACGGTTTTTGACCAGTGGCAGAATAATACCGGCAACTGGTTCGGTTCAGGCCTTGAAAAACTCTCGCCGTTTTCCTGGGCGCTGGGTTTTTGTGCTCTTGCCGCCGCCTTTCTGCTTGTTGCCATGGGGGTATTCATTGATTCGTTGCTGCACAGCGCAGCGGGCGCGACGGTGGAAATGTGGAACCAGACGCTGGCACAGTGGGTGACTTTCATTCTTGCACTCACGGCATCGGCTGGTCTGTTTAAACAGGCAAAGAAGTCATGGCCACGGCAGTTCGGGCTTTCTGACGGCTTTCGTGCGCTGACCGCATGTGCCGGTTGGCGCAAATCGCAGCAGGCAGCGCTGAGCAATGCTTCCAGTACTTCACAGAGACCGCAAATGCTCGCAGCAGACCGACAGGCTGTTCAGGAATTCTTTAGCGGGGTTCGTGCCGCGGGTGTGAATGTCACCATTGCCAAAGCCCTGTTTGCAGCCGGTGTGCGCACAACCCAACACCTGAGCCGCACCGAGGACGGCGATCTGTATCGCATTCACGGTGTTGGCCCGGCAACAGTCCGTAAACTTCGCGCCCATTTCACACAGCATTAAACCCTCATTCACACTTTTTTATTCCAGGGACTGGTAGCAGTCCGGTGTAAAACGTGGTGAACATATCGCGTAGAAAATCAGATCCTGAAGCCCCGTATTGCGAATTCGCTGTCGCGTGTCATGAGGTATGACTGCAACGTCCCCCGCTGATACCCGTGCCGGCGCCAGGTCGCCGATTTCAACAATGCCGGTACCGGCCACGATGAGGTAACGCTCCCAGGTGTCACGCAGGTAATGCCACTTTGTGGTCGCGCCAGGTTCAACCCGCGCACGGGCAATGGAAACCTGTGGGTCGTCCGGGTGATTGGCGACCTCCAGAATATGGCAACCTTCCTGAAACCAGTATTCGTTCTGCAACTTGTGACGGCATATTTTTTCAGGCATGGCGATTCTGTCGAGGCAGTTGTTTGATTTTATTTCAAGTCCCCGGACTCGTGCTGCCGACGGTCCTGCAGCGGCATGCCGGCTATTCAGCATAAGGTTTAGTATATACTGACCTTTACTCCTGCGGTCGACAGTAGCGGAAGACGATGTCGGTCAACTTCCGTACCCATGACTAACGGGCCGATAGTATGAAGGAAGCATCAATGAACGAAACAGCGCCGTTCTCGATTCACGCCCTGGAGCTGGGGCCCATGGAGAATTTCGTCTACCTGATTGAGGACAGTGCCAGTGGCCGGGCGGCGGTGGTGGATCCCGCCTGGGAGGTGCCGGAGGTACTGGCGCTGGCCAAAAAACGCGGCCTGCGGATTACCGATATTCTGTTAACGCACAGTCATCATGATCACATCAACGGTATCGGCGATGTTCTGCAGGTCTGCGACGCGCAACTGCATTTATTAAAAGAAGAGGCCCGCTTCTGGGGTTCTCATCTGGACTTGCCGACACTGCATCACGGAGGTGATCATATCAGGCTCGGTGATACGGATATCCAGGTGCTGCATACCCCGGGCCATACTCCGGGTTCGGTCTGTTACAGTATAGGCGACCGCCTGATTGCCGGTGATACCCTGTTCGTGTTCGGCTGCGGACGCTGCGATCTGCGCGGTGGTGACGCCGAGCAGATGTTTCATACATTGAAAGACATGGAACGTAATTTACCGCATAGCACCGTTATTCTGCCGGGCCATAATTATGCGGAGAAATCGACTTCGACCCTCGGTGAACAGGTCGAGGGCAACCCGTTCATGCATTTCGATACCATGGAGCGCTTTGTGCACTACCGCATGTTCTACCACGACAAGCACCGTCACGGACCGTACCGGCCAGTCCACAAGGGCTGTGAGATGCCGGATGATGGCAGCTGACACACTGCCCGATATCCTGACAACCGACCTGAACCTGTTATCTATCGGGTTGAACCCCTCGTTGCCCTCGGTTGCCGCCGGTTTTTATTTTGCCAATCCGCGCAACCGCTTCTGGACCGCGTTAAACGCCAGTACCCTGCTGGGTGAACCGGTCAGTCCCGGGCCCGGCTGCATGCAGCAACTGCTTGAGCGTGACGGGCTTGGTTTCACCGATCTGGTCAAGCGCCCGACCCGCGGAGCAAGCGAGTTACGAGTGCAGGACTACCGCGAGGGTGCGCCGCGCCTGTGTGCGCTCATTGCGCGTTACCAACCGCGTTACGCCTGGTTTCACGGCAAGCTGGCCTATAAAAACTTCATTCGTTACGGCGGCATACATGCCGAAGGGGAGGATTGGGGCTTACAGCGGCAGCCTATGGGGGGCACGCGGATATTCGTGACGCCTAATCCGAGTCCGGCCAATGCGGCGTATTCGCTGGGTGATCTGGTGACCTGGTACAACCGGCTTGCGCGCTGCCTGGTTTCAGTTAAGTAACTGCCATTTCGCGCCTATAGCCGCTAACAAGGGCCAGTTTTACAAGGCGCGGTCTTCGCCGAAAAATTCCCTGAGCTGTTCTGCGACACCTTTGCAGGCGGCGTGCTGGGTTCGCGCAATCAATGGCACCGGTACCAGCAGCGCGGGGACGTAGGACATACCGGACGCGTCGGCGCTCACAGCGCCGACCGAGCGGGCCTTTTGCAGATCCCATATGCTGGCCTCGTAAACAGAGGCTGTATCCCACCATACAAAGCCGAAACAGCCACCACCACCGGGGCCGACCGCACAGGACATGCCGCCTCCGCCATCAACTTTTTCAGAACTTCCGTCTACCCAGGCGATATAACGGACGCCGATCTCGCTGATTCTTTCCCTGACACCGGGGCGACTCAACAGTGCCGGGAGTTCCCCGGGGGTCTCGGGAGCGGTTCGCGATTCAAACCAGGGGAACAGTTTGTCCACAAAGTCCTGTTCCGGATAGATCCGGACCTGCAGCTGCATTTTCGTCAGCGCCCTGTTCAGGCAGGCCATGAAGTCTTCTTCCGTGTTCTGCCCGCCATCCTTTTTCCTGGCCAGCAGAACGATTCCGGTATCCCCGCTCAGGTCAGCAGAAACGTGCCTGGCGACGTCGATGCGTGATGTGGTGCACGCTGCAAGCAGTAACACCAGCATCAGCGCTAACGCCTGCCTGCTGACAGGCCTGCCGGTTTCAGGAATCGTGATCTTGCCGGCTGTTCGCATCATCGCTTTGCTGCGCCTGGAGGCGTCTGTGAAAATCAGGCTGTTTTGAGAGTTCGATAACCAGCCACGCTGCCGCATCGCGCATCGCCGCAACAGTCGCTTTTTGCACCGATTCATCAGTGCTGAACAGTTCAGACCGGCTTCTGCCGCGTCCGCTATACGCCCAGCCCTGGATGAAATCTCCCGAAGGTGAGTAAAAAGACAGCTTGTAGCGAATTTCAACCGCGTAAAACTCTGTCGCTGTATCACCGGGTGTGCTCAGGGTGTATTCGTCGATGGAGGGTCTCATGATCACTGTGACCGGCCTTGCAGCCGAATCTGAACTCAGTGCGTCCAGTTGGGTCAGGTTTTCAAAAAGAGGTTGAAACAACTGATTGAAAAGCCGCACATGTGCTGCACCGAGTTCAATGTTCCAGGCCACGGAATTCGCATCCGCCTCTTTCTCGAAGGCATACTGACGCAGTGATTCATCGTAATAGACGCCCACATTGATGGGCAGGCTGGTCACCAGCGGCCGGGGAAAGCTGCTGTCAACGCGAAGGCTTGTTGAACAGGCGCACAGTGTAAAGGTCAGTGTAAACAGGGCAAGACCGCGCAGGCCGGTTGCCCTGAAACGGGCTGTTTCCCGCGATGCTGTCCGCGTCATTATCATGTTTCTGGACCACCAGCCTTATTATTCCGGGTCAGCCCCTTACCTCCAAGTATAGGGTGTTGAAACGCGGTTGTGGCACCAGTACACGGCGGATGCGTTAGTATCTGTTGTATGTGGTATCAATCAGGGGCGTGCTCCGGCGCGGCTCGACAGCCAATTACCTGACAGGGCTGGAAAATTTATTGTCGAGATAGCAATATGGATAATCCGGCATGAGCACGTATCGGCGCAGCAGCGTATTATTCCCGGCCACCTTTTGGGCGTTGGCCGTGTTGCTGGCTGGCTGCGCCAGCGAACAGGTTATCCATGCCAATGCTCCACCCGCCAGCAGGGCCGAGCAACCCCCTGACGAACAACGGCTGGTTGATGTGGCTATCGCGGTGTTTGCCCCCGGTCTGTCTGCGGAGGGGGAATCCATCCAAAATTCAGATGGATACCGGGAAATCAGGCGGGCCGAAGCGCGTTACCTCCCTTATACACTCAAAAAAACACTGGATAAGAGTGGTCAATGGGGCGCAGTTCGGCTGGTTCCTGACAGCGAGCGCAGTGCTGATGTTCTGGTGACAGGTGAGATCGTGGAGTCCAATGGCGCTGAACTCAGCGTCGATGTCGAGATACGCGATGCCACCGGCCGCGTCTGGCTGAGCAGGCGCTACTCGGCCCTGGCAAGCAGATACGCCTACGTCGATGAGCATTTCGTTGAGGATGATCCTTTTCAGGCTGTCTACAACACGATCGCCAATGACATGCTCGCCGCCAGCAGGAACCTTGAGGACCAGTCGCTCGAGACCGCGCGCAGCATAGCTGAACTGAGATTTGCCGCCGATCTGGCGCCCGATGCATTCGGCGACTATGTTGCCGAGGATTCAAGCGGCAAATTTGTATTGAACAGATTGCCGGCCACCGATGACCCTATGCTGTGGCGGGCACGCAGAATCCGGCAACGGGATCTCATGCTGCTGGATACCCTCGATGGCTATTACGCCAATTTCTATCGGGACATGAAACCGGCTTACCGCGAATGGTTGAAGAGCAGCTATGAAGAGTCGATCGAACTGCAGAAATTACAGCGTTCGGCCCGCAACCGAATGGGGATGGGAGCGGCTGCAGTGGTCGCCGGTGTGGCGGGGGGCGTAAACAGTGACGGCAGTGCCGGCCAGATTGTCAGCCTGGCTACCGCAGCGGGCGGTGCCACGGTCTTCGCCAGCGGCGTAAAGAAATATGTCGCAGCGGAAATACACGTCGATGCCTTGCACGAACTCAATAGTTCGTTCGAGGCGGATCTGAAACCGAAAATCATTGAGGTTGAAGACAGGACAGTGACTCTCACCGGTTCTGCGGAAGCCCAGTACGAGACATGGCGCCGAATTCTTCGGCAGATCCATATCCAGGAGACGGGACTGTAGGCTGCGTGCTTTTTACATTGTCAGGGTTCGGCCTGCTGGTCAACGAATTTGTTCCAGCCGCCTTGTTTATCCGGCGCCATGTTCAGCCGGTCAGTGTAGAGGATGGAGACCATGTCGGCGACGGCGTTGGCGAAATTGATATTCGGATTGGCGGCGCAATAACCTTCCAGCCAGTCAAGAATATCGGCCATGCTCTTTTCACCAAGGATATTGTAAGTGTTGGCGCCCGCATTGTTTACCGCAGACAGGTAGCCAGCCAGCCAGTGATGATACCAACGCTCGGCGACACCAGCCTGGTCGCGGGCAACCAGATAAACAGCACAGTTTTCGCCGCCGACACCGAACACCGCGTATTGGTCATCCATGTCGCGGGCGCCCGCATTTAAGGTGTGCAACAATCCGCCAAGAAAAAATACCAGAGCAAGTGGTATCGGTTTCATCACCGTGTGCCTTTTCCTTCAAGAGGTACGCTGTGACATCGGCGCCGGGAGCCGGGCGCTTTAGCGTTTTATCAACTGAACCAATGTCATAAGTTCAACTGGTCCGCCAATCGGCAGTCGACTGGCCGGCTCCGGGCTGGCTGTGCATTCAGCCTGAACTATACTCAGCCTGAGAGTCCAGCAAAGGAGGACGTTGCCATGACTATTGCCAATCGTGTGGCGGATTACCTGGTGGAGCAGGGTGCCGAATTTGATGTCGTCAACCATCCGTACTCCTCAACCAGTATGGAGTCAGCGCAGCTGGCTCATATTCCGGGTGACCTTATCGCCAAATCAGTTGTGCTTGAGGATGATCGTGGATACCTGCTTGCAGTATTGCCGGCAAGTTGTCGAGTGGACCTGGGCGAGCTTCATCGCCAGACCAATCGAAATCTGGGTCTGGCTAGCGAGTATGAATTAGACGCTTTGTTCGAGGACTGTGAGCCGGGGGCGGTGCCGCCTTTGGGTACGGTGTATGAAATGGATGCCATTGTCGATGACGGACTGGCCGAACAGTCGGATATCTACTTTGAGGCCGGAGATCACGAAAGACTGATCCATGTCAGCGCGGAAACATTCCAGGCGTTGATGGGGGACGTTCAACGCTCCGAATTCAGCCGGCATCTATAAGTTCGCTTGCCGCGAGTTCCTGCAATCGAATTTCATCGGCTGTCCGGGCCCATTACGCTACGCCCGATCGAGTAATAGGTGAAGCCCTGCTTGATAAGAAAATCG
>Ga0193947_1000275_pt1 | contig 10299 bp, 8 predicted proteins | sample FRT_01_MG_FD_161267 | JGI IMG/M metagenome (GOLD analysis project Ga0193947, IMG submission 161267) | Sediment microbial communities from the Broadkill River, Lewes, Delaware, United States - FRT_0-1_MG | ecosystem: Environmental > Aquatic > Freshwater > River > Sediment | place: USA: Delaware... | reverse complement strand
TGACTCAGGCCGAACGCCGCCTGCCATTCCGAAACAGACGCAGATATGAAATACGTTTGTCCAAAACTTGAAAAGTAGGTGAGCATGAACCCGCCGGCGACCCAGCGGAAGTTGCGCTTTATGAATGCAAGCATGGAGTGTGTGTCTGACTACGGGGCACGCGGCCCGCAATTGGAACATTATTCGGCCGGAATTTCGCCCCGCCCATAGTCGAGCAAAGTCCTTTCATCGGTTTCCGACCATGCGCCCCGGGAAGCCGCGCGCGCCGCCTCTTGCAGAGTGACCGCGCGCGCGGCATCGCCTTGCAGATACGCATAACGAGCGCGCAGCCTCAGGCTTGCCGACTCATCGCCCTGCTCTATCATTCGGCCGATCAGTGGCTCGACAGCGGCAAAGTCGTTTTGGTCAAGATACAAATGCGCGAGTTTCGCAATGACACTGGATCTTTCGGCGACGAAGCCCGTCTCGTCTATGTGCTGCAGTGCAGCTTCGTACGCGGATATAGCCCCCTCAGTATCCAGCTGCTCGCGCGCGATATCCCCCGCGAGTTGCATCGCCTCGATCGCCGGTTCCTGCAGTGCCTCGCGTAACGACAGGTCACGCACTTCGCGAACAGTTGCTTCAGCCGATTCCAGGTTGCCAGCCTCGAATTCGAGTAGTGCGAGACGTAGCGTCGTTTGCGCAACGCGTGAATGGTCTTCGATCTGTTCGAAAATTTCCTTTGAATCGCTGTACGCCACTCTGGCAGCTTCGACATCACCATCCCGGCGTTCGACATCGCCGATCTGAGCGAGACTTGTTGCCATGAACAAGCGGTCATTAGCGTCACTGGCAATTCGATAGGCTTCGTTCGCCGCGTCTCTGGCTTCGGCCAGGCGGCCATTGTCCACGTACAGAATTGAGAGCATGCCCAGAATGCGGCCCTGACCAACGGTGTCGCCAATTTCGCGACGAATTTCGAGTGACTGAAGATGCAGCGGCTCGGCGTCCTCCAGTCGATTTTGCAAGCGCCTCAGGTAACCAAAATTATTCAGCATCATCGCCTCGTTGCGGCGATCACCCTTGGCCCTGAAGGCGGCCAGCGCCTGCTGTAAATGCGTCTCGGCCTGTTCCAGTTTGCCCTGGGCCATGTCGATGTTTGCGATCGCCGCTGGAATCTGCCCCGGTAGAATGCCGCTGCTGGCTTCGCTGTGTGCAAGACTTGCGCGCGCCAGGAGCTCGCGTGCCTCGGAAAACTCACGTCGGTTCTTGGCATCGATTGCCAGTGAATTGAGGAGCATGCCTTGCAGAAGGCTGTCCCCCGCAGTTTGTGCCTCTGCAAGCCCGAGCTCGAAAGTCGCGCGTGCGGCATCTGAGCGGCCGGTACGAATGTAGACCGTCCCAAGACCATTCAGGGCCAAAGCGCGAAGACTACTCGACGGCTCAGTAGGCAGTTGATCGAGAATCGCCTGGAAGCCTGCTTCGGCGTCTTGCCAACGACCGAGAATTCTTGCGCAGTTGGCCCACTCATAGTCCGCTCGTCCCACGGTATTCGTGCTCCTGCTTACGACCGCGAACAACTCGAGCGCTTCCGCGCAGCGCCCTTCCAGCGACAGACCAAGGCCTCGTGAATAGGCCTCATTAATGAAGGGGTCTTCTGACACCACGGAAATCTCATCCAGGGCCCGGCTGCGGTCACCCAGCGCCACCGCAACACCCCGAATCATGCCGCGCATGAGTTCCGTGGGCTCCGCACCGACCATGGTGCCACGCTCGATCTCGCCATCCGGCTTGTAAAGGGCATAGGTCAGACGCAACACGCTCGCATTTTTCTCCAGTCGACTCGTCAACATGTGACTGGCCCCATATACATCCCTGAGTTCACCGAAGCTGCTAGCAACACGGTCATCATCTTCGAACAGCGTATTGCGCTCGGCGAAACGAATCACATCCGAGGCTGAAAGAACATTGAGCGCCGCGCTTTCCGCAATCAGGTCGTTGGCAAAACCCATCAGGCCGAGGCGTGTCCAATCGTACTCTGCGTCGTCCGTGGTGTTTTCTACCGGCATTACAGCAATATGAATGGCTTCGTCCGGTGCCGATGCTGGCCGGAAAAAGGCAATAAAAACGCCAACGGCCAGCACCGCCGCGACGCCGAAAATCACTGCCAGGTGGGACTTGCGCTCTGCTGCCACGTCAGACCCTGGTCCTGGTTCATCGTCGACCAGGGGCGTCGCGACAAACTGATAGCCGTGACCGTGTACGGTGCGAATGACCGCCTGTTTCTCCGGGCTATCCCCGACCGCGCGACGGGCCTTCATGATGGCTCTCGTCATCGCCGTCTCGCTGACAATCGTGCCCTTCCAGACGGCTTCCTGAATTTCGTCCTTATCCACCGCGCGGTGCCGTTGCTCGAAGAGAAACGCCAGCAGCGCGAATACCCGCGGCTCAATGGACACAAGTTCCCCGGCGCGCCGGAACTCCCGCGCTGCCAGATCCAGCTCGCAGTCCCCAAAACGCAGCAGATTGGCCGCTTTATCGCTCATTCGCCCCTTTTTCCGGCTTGGTCATTGGATCGTCATCGCATGGTCAGGCTTCGGTCAGGACCCGGTCACCGAAATTGGCGAAACTGCCCCCAACACAGAAAACACAATTTTTATCAACAACTTAACATCGACACAAATGGAGAAATCACTATGAAACGCGTTGCAACTCTTACCTATGGCGTTATTTGTTATGCCGTATTCTTCGCCACTTTCTTATATGCCATCGGATTTATCGGCAACCTGATCGTACCAAAATCAATTGACTCGGTGCCGACGGTTTCAATGGGCATGGCGCTGCTCATCAACACATTGCTACTCGGTGTATTCGCAGTACAGCACAGCGTCATGGCCCGGCCGTTCTTCAAGCGCGCCTGGAAACGAATCGTGCCCGAAGCGACTGAGCGCAGCACCTATGTGCTGTTTTCCAGCCTTGCTTTGATTCTTCTGTTTGCCCTGTGGCAACCGATGGGCGGCGTTATCTGGGATTTGCAGAACACTGTAGCCCGTAACGCATTGTATGTTGCCTATGGCTTTGGCTGGGCGCTGGTACTTGCCAGCACCTTTGCTATCGACCATTTCGACCTTTTCGGACTGCGTCAGACATGGCGCTATGCACGCGGTGTCGAGTATCAGCCGCCTGTGTTCAAACAACCCATCCTGTATCGCATTGTTCGGCACCCGCTCTATCTCGGCTGGTTTTTCGTGTTCTGGTCGACGCCGACGATGACTATCGCGCACCTCTTCTTTGCCGTCGCCACGACCGTGTACACCCTGATCGCGATTCAGCTCGAAGAGCATGATCTGCAGAACGCGCATCCTGAATACCAGGAGTACAAGAAACGTGTTCCGATGCTGATCCCGGCTATCGGCCGTTTGTTCACAAAGCCGCTCGCACCGGCAAGCAACTGACCAAAAAAAATGGGGCCGAAAACAGATCGTGTTTTCGGCCCCTGTCTGGACAAGGAGTTACATCATGAATGCAATAGCAACATTTCCAACAACGAGCGACGGTCGCAAGTGGCTGAAACGGGCGGGTAAGATCGGCTTCTGGTTTTTCTTTCTTAAAGGCGTGCTCTGGCTGGCCGCACCACTGGTGTTTTATTTCTTTATTTAGCTTTGTCCGACCAGCGGGCCGAGTTCTCAGTTACGCCGGGAATATTACTTGGCGATCAAACCACCGCGACGCATTTGTGTGACGATCGCGCCTGCCTCTTTGACAAAGATCGAATAATCCGGCCCCTTGTCAAAAGCTCGATGAATGTTGGAGTTCGACTCCATCGCCCAGACAACGTCTTCGGCTTGCACAGAATACAGCTGTGTCGCCAGGGATAATTTTGAATCGTAATCCACTGCTTGCGGCGCCACGTACTCGGTCAGTTCGACGGACCACACATTGTAGTAATAGGTCGGTCTAAGATTGTAAGTGGACTGCGGATTCATATCTACGACCGTACCTGTCGTCTGTAATGCCGCAAGCTGGGTCACCAGCACGGCATCGGCGCCTATCTCGTCGACCATTGCTTCAAACGTCTGTCGCGTCACCGGCACCCTGCTGTCCATCATCGAGGTGCTTCTCACGGCGTTGGTACCCTGTTCGGTGAGCTTTTTCACAATCTCGGTTTCCAGGTAGCGCCGCATATCAAACGATTCGGCCAGGAAGATCACCAGCACGTTCTTGTACGGCGCATCGGCAGCCGTTGAGAGTTTTTGCGTCTCTGTGACCTGCTGTGACACGCCACAAGAGCTAAGGATGAAACCCATAGCGAGAATAGATATGGCCGATCGCCAGTTGATAGTGGACTTCACTATGACACCTTTAATTGATTGCAGCGGAGGTCGCATGATGTAGCTTATCGGTCGTAAAAGAAAGTCATAAGGAAGAACGGCGGCGTATCCAACGCCGCCGTTCACTTTACGATGTGCCAACTACATTCTATTGGCTCACACTAGCGTGGTTAATCTATGACCCACCAAGGTCGAATCGGTCGAGCGTCATCACCTTTGTCCATGCGTCAACGAAATCAGTGACGAATTTTTCTTGTCCTCCGTTCTCTGCATAGACTTCCGCGATAGCGCGAAGCTCCGCGTGTGAACCGAACACGAGATCGACAGGCGTCGCTTTCCACTTCAGCTTGCCGGTAGCGCGATCATGTCCCTCATAGACACCGTCCGCATTGGCCGACTTCGTCCACTGCGTCGACATGCTCAGAAGGTTCACGAAGAAATCGTTGCTAAGCGTTCCGGGTCGATCGGTGAACACGCCATAGTCCGCGCTTTTCACGTTTGCACCCAGGGCCCGCATACCGCCAACCAGGACGGTCATCTCGGGAGCGGTAAGCGTCAGCAAGTCGGCCTTTTCGACCAGCATTTCGGCCGGTGAGCGGACGTTGCCTTTGCCGTAGTAATTGCGGAACCCGTCGGCCATCGGCTGGAGCACGGCGAACGACTCAACATCAGTCTGCGCCTGGCTCGCGTCGGTACGACCCGGTGTAAACGGAACAACGACATCCTGCCCCGCTGCTTTAGCTGCCTTTTCAATGGCTGCAGCTCCGCCGAGAACGATAAGGTCAGCAAGCGAGACTTTCTTGTTACCGGACTGTGCGTCGTTGAAGTCTTTCTGGATTCGTTCCAGGCGCTTCAGCACTTTTTCCAGCTCTTGTGGATTGTTGGCTTCCCACTCGTTCTGCGGCGCCAGGCGAACCCGTGCACCGTTTGCGCCACCGCGCATGTCGGTGCCACGGAACGATGAGGCCGATGCCCAGGCAGTTCGGACCAGCTCGGACACGGTCAGCTTCGAATCGAGGATTTCAGCTTTCAGCTTCGCAATGTCGGCTGCATCGATCAGCGCGTGATCGACGGCCGGCACCGGATCCTGCCAAAGCAGTTCTTCAGTCGGAGCGTCGGCACCAATGTAGCGTGCGCGCGGACCCATGTCGCGATGCGTCAGCTTGAACCATGCCCTGGCGAATGCGTCCTCGAACTCTTCAGGGTTCTCTAACCAGCGCTCCGTAATCTTGCGATATTCCGGATCGAACTTGAGCGACAGGTCGGTCGTGAACATGATCGGTGCATGCCGCTTCGAAGGATCGTGAGCATCCGGGACCAATGTAGATGCGGCCCCATTGGCGGGAATCCACTGGGTAGCGCCCGCCGGGCTCTTCGTCTGCACCCAATCGTAGGTATAAAGGTTTACGAGATAGCTATGGGTCCAGGCAACCGGGTTGACGGTCCATGCGCCTTCCAGGCCACTGGTGATCGTATCGCCGGCATTGCCACTACCACACTTGTTTTCCCAACCGAAACCCTGCTTCTCGACGCCTTCGGCTGCGGGCTCAGGACCCACACAGTCAGCCGGCGGAGCAGCGCCGTGAGCTTTACCGAACGTGTGTCCACCAGCAATAAGTGCGGCGGTCTCTTCATCGTTCATCGCCATGCGACCGAACGTGTCGCGAATGTCCTTGGCAGCAAGCAACGGATCCGGATTACCATTAGGGCCTTCCGGGTTCACGTAGATCAGGCCCATTTGAACGGCAGCAAGCGGTCTCTCCAGCTTGCGGTCGTCTTCGTAGCGCTCGTCTGCGAGAAACTCGTTCTCGGGACCCCAATAAACCATCTCGGCCTCCCAGTCGTCTTCACGACCGCCAGCAAAACCGAATGTTTCGAAGCCCATGGATTCGAGCGAGACATTGCCCGCCAGGACCATCAGGTCGGCCCACGAAATACTGCGGCCGTACTTTTGTTTGACAGGCCAGAGCAACCGCCGCGCCTTATCAAGATTGGCATTGTCAGGCCAGCTGTTCAGCGGTTCGAAACGCTGCTGACCACCACCTGCGCCACCGCGTCCGTCGGACACCCGGTAGGTTCCGGCGCTGTGCCAGGCCATACGAATGAAGAACGGACCATAGTGACCGTAATCAGCGGGCCACCAGTCCTGTGACGTTTTTAGTACGGACTCTATATCCTTTTTAACAGCATCGAGATCCAGGCTGGCGAACGCCTCGGCGTAGCTAAAGTCGTCCCCCATCGGGTTCGACTCAACGCCGTGATCGCGAAGCGCATTAAGACTGAGGTTTTCGGGCCACCAAAACTGGTTCGACTTCGGCTCACCCTGAGCAAAAGCCGCATTTGATGGCACCACCGCTGACATCGCTAACGTTATAGCGATGAGCAAAGGCATCGTTTGTATACGCATAGTACTTCCCCTTGGAATAAGAATCAGTGTGACTGCGGTGACATTAAAGCGCATTTAGCCCATCGACTTGATGGAATATTTATGTCGAAATATACGACTAAATCGATCAATGATTTCGATTGCCGAAATTGCGGTAGCGGTTTTGTCGTATTCCGGGTTTCGGATTGGTAAACCATCGCATTCGCCGCTATTCCATGCGAAATTACTACTCATGCGCAATAAGGAATACCCACATTTGTTCAGCCCGCTCGACCTCGGATTCACGATCCTGAAGAACCGGGTGCTCATGGGCTCCATGCACACAGGGCTCGAAGATGGCAACAAACACGACCGTCTCGCGGCGTACTTCGCCGAGCGCGCCAGGGGTGATGTCGGCCTGATCGTCACGGGCGGTTATGCGCCAAACCGAGTTGGCGGCGTAAAGCCTTTCGCGGGAAAACTCACTACCCGGTCAGAGGTCAGAAAGCATGGGGAAGTCACAAGCGCGGTGCATGCCGAGGGCGGCAAAATAGCGATGCAGATTCTGCACGCCGGACGTTATGCCTACCATCCGTTTTCAGTTGCGCCTTCCAGGATACGCTCACCGATTACCCCCTTCACACCACGAGAGCTATCGACCGCAGGCGTCGAAAAACAGATAAGCGCTTTCGTGCGATGCGCGCAGCTGGCGCGGGACGCCGGCTACGACGGCGTCGAAATCATGGGCTCGGAAGGTTACTTCATCAACGAGTTCCTGGTCACACACACAAACCACCGAACAGACAGGTGGGGTGGTAACTACGCACAGCGCATGCGCCTACCTGTCGAAATTATCGAACGAACCCGGGAAGCGGTTGGCAGGGACTTCATCATCATCTATCGCCTGTCCATGATTGACTTGATCCCCGACGGCAACAGCTGGCAAGAAACAGTAGATTTAGCCAAGGCTATCGAGTCCGCCGGTGCCACGATCATCAACACCGGAATTGGTTGGCACGAAGCGCGTGTCCCGACTATCGCGACATCCGTTCCGCGCGGCGCGTTCGCCTGGGTTACCAGGAAGATGAAACGCGAGGTCTCAATCCCCTTGGTGACTTCCAACCGGATCAACCTGCCGTCCACGGCGGAACAGATCCTTGCCGATGGCTGTGGCGACATGGTTTCTATGGCGCGCCCCTTGCTGGCGGATCCGGAATTTGTTCGAAAAGCACGTGAAGGTCGTTCTGACGAAATCAATGTATGCATCGCCTGCAACCAGGCCTGTCTCGATCACACCTTCGCCAACAAGATGAGCAGCTGTCTTGTGAATCCGAGGGCCTGCCACGAAACAGAGTTGAACTACATCAAGGCAGCGGATAGCCGCAGGTTCGCCGTTGTTGGTTCCGGGCCCGCGGGCCTCTCCGCTGCATTGGTACTGGCCGAGCGTGGCTACGCGGTTGAGTTGTACGAGGCGGCCGCTGAAATTGGTGGCCAGTTGAACATGGCCAAGGTCATTCCCGGTAAGGAAGAATTCCACGAGATGTTGCGCTACTTCAAGCGACAGATTGAGCTCAAAGGCGTACGAGTTCATTTGAACACTCGCGTCAGTGCAGATGACCTGGGAACCAGGGACTATGACGGCGTGATTATCGCGACAGGTGTCACGCCGCGAGACCCGGGAATCGAAGGACAGGATCACCAGAAAGTACTTAGCTATATCGAGGTTCTGCGCAAGCAAGTGCCTGTCGGTAAGCGCGTCGCGATCATTGGCGCCGGCGGTATCGGTTTTGACGTCGCAGAATTCCTGCTGCAGGACGGGCATTCATCCACTCTGAATCTCGACGAGTGGTTAGCCGAATGGGGTGTTGTCGATCCATCGGAAGCTCGAGGTGGAATTTCGCCGCGACGATCGCAGCCGGAGCCATGCCGGGAAATTACACTTCTGCAACGTAAGGCCGGAAAACACGGCGCCAATCTGGGCAAGACTACGGGTTGGATACACCGCGCCGTGTTGAAGATGAACAACGTGCAGATGATTGGTGACGTTAACTACGAACGTATTGGCGATGAAGGTCTGTTGATCAGCTACGGTGACAAACATGAAAACCCAACCTGGATCGATGTCGACCATGTCGTGATGTGCGCCGGGCAGGTTCCCTTGCGCGACTTGCTGGAACCACTGAATGCGGCCGGTATACAGACACATGTCATTGGCGGCGCTGATGTGGCATCTGAGCTCGATGCCAAACGCGCGATCGATCAGGGCAGTCGGCTCGCCGCCCGGCTCTGAATCAAGTAGCTATGAAGCCCCGTATTATTTGAATGTAGAGCGTGTGGTGGACTATGCTCTTGTCTTGTCTGGCCTGTAGCTGGCTCGGGAGTCACCATGAAATTACACACGCTTTTGATCTTCGGATTCGCTTTGAGCATGACCGCCTGTGCTGAGAAGGATCAGGCTACGCCTGAGGCGGTCGACGACGTGCAAGCGCCTCCGACAGTGGCTGAAGCACCTTCGGCAAAGACAGAGAAATGGCACGACGATGAGTTCTTGGAGCATATGCACCGGCACGCGGATGAACTCGATGAACTCAACCTGGCCCTCGCGGACGGCGACCTCGATGCAGCCAGAGCATCAGCTAACTGGTTGTCGCGGCATGACGGGGTTACCGGTATCCCGCCCGAATGGCAGCTATACCTAATTGACATGCGCGAGGCAGCCGACGCTGTTGCGGAAGCAACTGATCTCGAAGCCGCACGCCTTCCCGCGGAGCGCATCACCGAGAAATGCCAGGGCTGCCATATTGCCGCCGGAATCGTTAGCGATTAGGAGTATGGCGCAGTGTTTGTTGATGTTCCCCGGTTGGGGAATGTAGTGGCGAGACTGTAGAGCACAGTCGCTGAAAAAAAGCGGCCCGCCAGGGGGATTAGCGGGCCGCCGAGTGGCCATCGAGAGACATCGTTGATCAGGGGGATTCGATGGCCGCCTTGCAGGTTGAATCTGTTTTACGCCTTGCCTTTTTCGAGCCGCGCCAGGTTTGTCTTCACGACAGATGAGCGTGCACTCACACCCAGAGCTTCGACGAAATCCTGCCGGGCCAGTTCTACGTCACCCGTTGCTGCGCGGAGCACGCCGCGGTTCGATAGTGCCAGCGCAAGGTATTTGCTTCGCATCCTTTCCTTCGCATGCCTGGACAAATAGCGCTGCCGGTCGAAGGACATGCTGTTTGCCTGTTCGATCGCCGCATCGCACGCAAGTACGGCATCGGCGACGTTACCAATTTTGGTATACGCGACACACAGGTTGGTGCTGTTAAAGAACGTGCTTTGATCGCTGTCAATTGCTGCAATCCTCTCTATTGCCTGTTCATACTTGCCTGCGACGATTTCTGCACCGTGAGCCGAGTCTATGATCGTAGTCATAGTGAATGCTGGCTCGTCTGCGTTCGCTGTTACGAAAACACAGGAGAGTGCCGTAAGAAACAGTGCGACCAATCGGGGATATTTGCGGTTTGAGATTAATTTTCGTAAGCGTTTCATGTTGTGGCCTCCAAGCGATTCCAACTAAGTGCGTTGACGAAGCGCACCTTTGATTTCGTCTTGGCAAAAGATAGGACGGAAACAGAA
>Ga0193947_1000272_pt1 | contig 10349 bp, 7 predicted proteins | sample FRT_01_MG_FD_161267 | JGI IMG/M metagenome (GOLD analysis project Ga0193947, IMG submission 161267) | Sediment microbial communities from the Broadkill River, Lewes, Delaware, United States - FRT_0-1_MG | ecosystem: Environmental > Aquatic > Freshwater > River > Sediment | place: USA: Delaware... | reverse complement strand
GGCCAGCGTCTTACTCAGCGCCAACTGGGCCATCGGGTGAGAATCGTCGAGCTTCACGGCCTTTTGCGCATGAGCGAGGGCCTCGTCATGGCGGTTCAGCTGAATCAGCGTCGTAGTAAGATTGGTGCGGATATTTGCATCACGCGGCCGGAGCTGACAGGCCCGCTCCAGGTAATCTATCGCCGACTCGTAATCGGCACGCTTCATGTAGTACACACCAAGCCCGTGTTGTACCTCCGAAACATCCGGGTTGGACTCCAGCGCCTGCTCCAGCGACTCCCGCGCACTTTCGAATTCTTCAGCATTGAGGTAGGCGATACCAAGCATTGCCGCATACTGTGAATTGCCGGGCGCCACGTCGGCGGCGACTCTGAAGTGCATGACGGCCTGGTCGATGTCGCCGATCTGCTGGCATAGCTGGCCTAATTCAAAGTTCAGAGACGCGTGCAGCCCGGCACGCTCTGTGACGTCGCCGTAGATTATAAGAGCCTCGCTGCGTTGCCCTTGTTTTAGAAGCTTCGATGCCCTGAGAATTTCAGCGTTAAGCTTCTTGACGTCTGCTTCATTCATTCAGTGAGCATCTCGCAAGGCGCATGTGATGATTGCTAGACATTCCGGAGAAGGAAACTCTCGGCAATTCTATTCACAACGTCGGTTGAATACCCTAATTCTTCCAGCCTTTCATTGAAGCGCCTCTGCAGCCTGGCTTTGCCATAAACACCGAGCGAGTTGGCTTCACTGAAGCGCTTGATCTGCAGCAAAATATCCGAAAATTTTTGCTGGACTTTGGCCTGCTTCTTTTTCGGAATGTCCCCGCCGCCCAAAATATGCTTTCTTGCAACGTCAGGATGAACAAAACTGAACAAGTCGTCGGCGACGGCTTGCGCGAACGCGTCAATTTTCCGATTATTCTTCCAGAATAGTAGGCTCATCGCTATTTTGAGAGACTCCGTGACCAACGCCGAAGACGTATTACTGTAACGCAGTCAAAGACCTGCGACCAGAGCACGCGTACTCCGGGCCGAAACAGTTCTGACGGTGAACGACGCTTAAAGTGAAACGCGGAATTGCGCAGCGTACTAGATGGTACGTGAGCAGATTCCGCGTTCTAATTAGCGCCGCACGGCGCCGGCCGAGACAGGCTCAGCCGCACTTGGAGTCGCCGCAACTGAGACACGTCATACACCCGTCCATCATGATGACGGCCGCCGTGCTGCACTTGTTGCAGAGCTGCGCGCCCTCCGGATATTCGCTCTTCGAAAAGGCGTCCTGCTGCTTTCTCGACTCCTCGAACGCCGCGCGCTTCTCCGCGATCAGCTTCTGCTGGCCCTCGTCGAGTTCCTCCGACGCCATCAGCCCGATGGCAATCAGGTGCTTCTCGACGATGTAGCCCAACTCGGCAATGATGGACGGCATGTACTTGCCGCCGGGCTGCCAGTAGCCGCCGCGCGGATCGAATACCGCCTTCAGTTCATCCACGAGGAACGCGACGTCACCACCCTTGCGGAACACGGCCGAGATAATCCGCGTGAGCGCAACGATCCACTGGTAATGGTCGAGATTCTTCGAGTTGATGAAGATCTCGAATGGCCGGCGCTTCTCGTGCTCCGTGCCTTCGTTGAGAATGATGTCGTTGATCGTTACGTACATGGCGTGGTCGGACACCGGCGTCTTGACCTTGTACGTCGAACCAATGAGCATCTCGGGACGCTCGAGTTTCTCGTGCATCCGGATCACTTCGGCGCGGTTGCCTCCGCCACCCTCGCGGCGCAGTTCGGGGCGCTCGTTTTTCTCTTCCTGCTCCGGTTTCTTTACCGCGTAACCGACTATTTTCTTCTCAATCTTCATTTGCTGCATTCCTCAACAGATGCTGCTCGCTGCAACCCTGCTTCAAAATTTTCCGTAATAGCCTTCTTTGAGCGCGTCGAAGAGATTGGCTGCGGTGTGTGTTTCACCGTCGTATTCGATTTCTTCGTCGCCTTTGAGATCGACCGTCGATCCGTCTTCCAGCGTGAACGTGTAGATGGTGTTCTTCAGGTCTTTCTCCTTCACCAGTACACCCTGGAACGCTTCCGGGTTGAATCGGAATGTCGTACAGCCTTTCAGCCCCTGCTCGTACGCATACAGGTAGATATCCTTGAAGTCTTCGTACGCATAATCGGTCGGTACGTTGGCTGTCTTCGAGATGGAGGAGTCGATCCACTTCTGCGCCGCAGCCTGGATGTCCACATGCTCGGTCGGCGATATGTCTTCGGCAGTGATGAAGTAGTCTGGCAAACCGTTGCTCGCCTCCTCATTCAGGGCTCCGGGCGGCATCGCTTCCTTGTCCACCAGTTCGCGATACGCGAGCATCTCGAACGAGAACACGTCGACCTTCTCCTTGGTCTTCTTGCCTTGCCGTATCACGTTACGGAAGTAATGATGCGCAAAGCTCGGCTCGATTCCGTTCGAGGCATTGTTGGCGAGCGACAGCGAAATCGTTCCCGTTGGCGCAATCGAACTGTGGTGCGTGAATCGCGCACCTACATCCGCAAGCTCCTTGACGAGTTCCGGCGCTTCTGCTGCCACGCGCTGCATGTAACGGCTGTAGCGGGCATGAAGAATGCGCCCGGGAACCTTGTCGCCGGGCTGGAAACCGTCGCCACGCATTTCGGGGCGCCGTGCGAGCATCTCTTCCGTTACCTCGAACTGCTCGTTCATGATCGGCGCGGGCCCCTTTTCCCGTGCCAGTTCCAGACCCTCTTCCCAGCCGGCTATCGCCAGTTCACGGGCCACTTCTTCCGTGAACTTCACGGCCCGCTCGTCCCCGTACTTCATCCGCAGCATCGTGATCGTCGAGCCCAGCCCCAGGAAACCCATGCCGTGACGCCGTTTACGCTGAATCTCGTTGCGCTGCTGCGGCAGCGGCAGACCGTTGATCTCGACGACGTTGTCGAGCATGCGCGTAAAGACCTTGACGACCTTGCGGAATGCCTCCCAGTCGAAGCGCGCGTCTTCGGTGAAAGCGTCGACCACGAACCGTGTCAGGTTGACGGACCCCAGCAGGCAGGACCCGTACGGCGGCAGAGGCTGTTCACCGCAGGGATTGGTTGCGCGAATATTTTCGCAGAACCAGTTGTTGTTCATCTCGTTGACCTTGTCGATCAACACGAACCCGGGCTCGGCGAAATCGTAGGTCGATGCCATGATGACATCCCATACGCGACGTGCCGGCAACGTCTTGTAAATCTTGCACGCAACGAGTCCCTCCGGATTGGACACGTAGTTGCCCGCTTCCGGCCACTCCCGCCAGACGAACTGGCTCACGTCACTGATATCGAGATCGTCCTGCTCGACTTCCTTCTGCGTGACAGGGAACGCAAGCTTCCAGTCATCATCCTTGATAACGGCCTGCATGAACTCGTCGGTGACGAGCAGCGACAAATTGAACTGCCGCAAACGGCCGTCCTCGCGCTTGGCGCGAATGAAATCCATGACGTCGGGGTGGCCGATATCGAAGGTACCCATCTGCGCACCACGACGCCCGCCGGCCGACGACACCGTGAAACACATCTTGTCGTAAATATCCATGAAGGACAGCGGCCCGGACGTATAGGCTCCTGCCCCGGTGACGTAAGCGCCTTTGGGCCGCAGGGTCGAAAATTCGTAGCCGATGCCACAACCCGCCTTCAGCGTCAGGCCGGCCTCGTGCACCTTGTTCAGGATGTTGTCCATCGAATCGCCGACGGTTCCGGATACCGTGCAGTTGATCGTGGATGTCGCCGGCTTGTGCTCCAGCGCGCCGGCGTTCGACATGATGCGTCCCGCCGGTATCGCGCCACTTCGGAGCGCCCACAGAAATTCGTTGAAATAGTGCTCTTGCTTGGATTCCGGTTCGACATTCGCGAGCGCTTTCGCGACTCTCTTATAAGTATCGTCGATCGATTCGTCGAGCTTCGTCCCGTCTTTTGCTATGAGCCGGTACTTGGCGTCCCAGATGTCGAGCGATGCTGGCTGAAATTCGATGTCGGCGACCGTGTGCGCATCCAGATGAACGGCAGACTTCATTGGCAGAAATACTCCCCTTAACTCCCTTCGGAGACCCCGAAACTGTGCAGTGCCCCAAAATGTCGAGGGAATAGGTGCCCTCTCGCCGCTTATCGATTTTTTGGCGGCGAGCGTCAGAGGTGGCCTCAAGACCCTCGTTGATTGAACACAAGATGTTGTGTTCGACTAGGCACAAGATTATGCCCGTAGCGGGCGACTGTCAAGGGTTTGGTTGAATTTTTTGTTAGGATTTTATACTAATTAAAACAATTGGTTACATCGATGATCGAATTATTGACATTAAAAAAACACGAAAAAAAGTGACACTTTTGTGAAATTCCCGGGCCACTACATATAGTGCCATTAAGTGAAATTGACGAGCCGTTCAAAATCAGGTGCTTAGCCATGCAAAAACACGCTTTGCCGTGCCTTGAATTGCCCTTGCGAGCCCTCAGATATGCGCTCAACAGTCACTCAAGGAGTCAATTATCATGAACCTGACACGATTCGAACCCTGGGGTCTCGTCGACATGCTGCATCGGGACCTCGACCGGCTTGCCGCCCGCCATATACCGGCCAGCGACAGCGATGCCGCCGTCGCGGACTGGGTCCCGGCGGTCGATATTATCGAAGAGAAGGACCGTTTCCTGCTGCGCGCGGACGTACCGGGCGTCGATGCGGCAGACATCGAGGTCAGCATGGATGCTGGTGTGCTAAGCATTGCCGGCCAGCGGGTGCAGGAATCGCGCAGCGAGGATGCGGGGCTGCAGCGCATGGAGCGCGTCAGCGGCCGCTTCTTCCGTCGCTTCTCCCTGCCGGACGCGGCCGATGCCGACAACATCGAGGCGCAGTGCCGCAACGGGATCCTGGAAGTATCGATTCCGAAGCAGCCGCAAGTGCAGGCTCGCCGCATCGAAGTGCACGCGGCCTGACGTGCCGTGTAACGGGCGCGACCGTCGGTCGCGCCCGCGCATCAGACAATAAACAGACCCGCCGGAACTAAAGGTTCTTGGTGGTGTCGACGGCATTGGGCCTATAATTCCGTATTCACCGGCGATTCAGCCGTTGTGCCGTTATGTTAGATGCGGCGTGGTTAAGCTTGAGGCAAGCGATAAATGATCAGTAACTTCCGAATTCTAGTCGCCAGTGTACTGTTGAGCCTGTCTGCCGCGACGTGGGCAGCGCTACCGGCAATGGTCAATGGCGAGGAACTGCCGAGCCTGGCGCCGCTCGTGGAGCGGGTGTCGCCGGCGGTAGTCAATATCCGTGTGAGCCAGACCGTCACCACCGGCGGATACCATGGCGACGAGGCGTTTCGCCGCTTTTTCGGGCTTCCCGATATGCCCGGCGGCGGAGAGCGCGAGGTAGCCAGTGCCGGGTCCGGCGTCATCGTCGACGCAGACAACGGCTACATCCTGACCAACCACCATGTTGTGGACCAGGCCGACCAGATCCAGATTTCGACCATCGACGGCGAAGTGTTCGACGCGGAAATCGTCGGCTCGGACGCCGCGACGGACATCGCGGTCATCAAGGTCGACGCCAGCGGACTGACCGACATGCCGATCGGCGATTCGGAACGTGTTCGCGTCGGCGACTTCGTGCTGGCCATCGGCAACCCGTTCGGTCTCGGCCACACGGTGACCTCCGGGATCGTGAGCGCCCTGGGCCGCAGCGGCATCAGCCGTGACGGCTACGAGGATTTCATCCAGACCGATGCCTCGATCAACCCCGGCAACTCCGGCGGTGCGCTCGTGAACCTGCGCGGCGAACTGGTTGGCATCAATTCGGCGATCATCAGCCGCACGGGCGGTAATGTCGGCATCGGTTTTGCGGTGCCGACGGAAATCGCGAGTTCGATCATGCGCCAGATTCTCGATTTCGGCGAAGTCCGGCGCGGCCTGCTCGGCGTCTCGATAGCCGATGTCAACGCCGAAGTCGCTGAAGCGCTCAACTCCTCCGTTACGAGCGGCGCCCTGATCACGCGCGTAGAGCCGGGTTCGGCGGCGGAAGATGCCGGACTGAAAGTGGACGACATTATCGTCGGCGTCAATGAAAAGAAGATTGCCGGCGCCGCAGAGTTGCGCAATACGATTGGCCTGATGCGCTCCGGCGACGAAGTCGAGATCGAGTACTATCGCGACAACGACAAGCGTTCAGCATCCACGGCCCTGGGTCAGCAGCGCGCCACGGCCAGCGTCGGCGCGGAAATTCATCCCGGACTCGTAGGCGCACAATTTGCCGAGGCGTCGGCCGCACGCGACGACGGGGTGGAGGTGACGGCGGTCGAACCGGGAAGTCCCGCGGCGCAACGCGGCTTGCGTGCCGGCGATATCATTACGGCGATCAACCGGCGGCCCGTACGTTCCCTGGCCGAACTCAACGAGATTGCGTCGAGCAGCCGCATCCTGTTCCTGCTCGTGCAGCGCGGCGATCGTGCCTTGATGCTTCAGATTCGCTGATTACGGGCGAACGACATAATGGCGAGACCGGGGCACTTTTCAGTGCCCCGGTCTTTTTGCGTGTGTGACGGCTCCGGTTGCGCAACTTTTGGTGGCTGAGTAAGGTCTCACTATTGAACCCCGTCAACGCACAAGGGACTGCGCAGCCGCCATGTCGACCCGTATGGCCTTCCTGAAGCCCGTCGCCGGCATCGCCGCGGCTTTGGGGCTGCTGCTCCATGGAACCGTTGACGCCGGTTCCGAACTCGACGATCAGCGCGAACTTTTCCGCCAGGTCTATCCACAGGTCGAACTCGGGCGCTGGGATGCGATCGAAGCATTGAGCGCCGAAGACCGCGAACGGCTGCAAGCGTACCTGCTGTGGCCTGACCTGCGTGCGGCGTGGTTCAGAACCACGATTCGCAAAGCGGATCTGGACAGCATCGAAGCGTTCCTCGACCGCCACGGAACACTGAAGCCCGCGCGCGAACTCCGGTATCGCTACGCCCTGCATCTCGCGGAATCCGGCCTACTCGACCGATACCTGCGCATCTACCGCTCTTACTACCAGGGACTCGGCATTGCCCGGCTCGACTGCATTGCGCTGCACGCCGAAATCGAAGCCGGTGACGGCGATCGGATCGCGCACAGGGGCCGCGATCTGTGGCTCACCGGTTACAGCCAGGCCGATGAGTGCGACCCGGTATTCGAGTGGATGCAGGAAAGAGAGCTGCTGACCGGGGACGATTACCGCGCACGATTTGCGCTGGCGATCGAGGCGCGTGAATTTCGTCGGGCGCGCTGGCTTGCCCGGTCACTGGACGGGGACTCTCTCGAACAGGCGAACGGCTGGCTGCAGGCGCAGGCGAAACCGGAGCAATTCGTCGAAACTCACGGCCAACGCGAGAACAGCGACGTCTCGCGCCGGCAACTTGCCTATGCCATCGAGCGGATCACGTATCGCGACCCGGAGACGGCACTACAGCTTTGGCAGCGCCTGGAGAGCGATTACGCGTTTTCCACGCAAACCCGCCACGCGACGCAGCGTCATATTGCGCTGTGGACCGCTCGCGACAATCTCGCCGGCGCCTATGAACTGTTGACGAGCCTGCCACTCGAGGTGCAGGACGAGGAAGTCCTGCGCTGGCGTGCTCGCGTCAGTCTTCGCGACGAGCGATGGATGGACCTCCTGAATGACATCGCGACGATGACCGCCGAGGAGCGTGGGTCCGAGCAGTGGCGATACTGGCGGGCGGTCGCTTTGGCGCGCAACGGCAACGACGACGCGGCACGGTTGGTGTTGAAACCGCTGGCCGCCGAGCGGAGCTATTACGGCTTTCTTGCAGCCGACGAACTCGGCATTGACTATGCTTTTGCCGACGACAGGCTTAGAGCGGACGATGCCGTGATCGAAACCCTTGCACAGCGACCGGACCTCATCCGCGCCCGCGAGTTGTTCCTCGTCGGCCTGGACAGTCGCGGCCGCTCCGAGTGGGATGCCGTCATGGCCGGTCTGTCCGACGAGCAAAAGACCCAGGCCGCAGTGCTGGCGCACCGCTGGGGCTGGCATTCGCGGGCGATTGCAACGGCCGCAGCCGTGGGACATTACGACGACCTGGCATTGCGCTACCCGCTTCCGTTCAGGCAGTCCTTCGAACGTGGCGCGTCGTCGGCGAGCATTCCCACCACCTGGGCGCTCGGCATCGCCCGGAGTGAGAGCCTCTTCATGCGCGATGTTCGGTCGCGCGCCGGGGCGATTGGACTGATGCAGCTCATGCCGGCTACCGGGCGCCAGGTTGCGCGGGAAATCAAGCTGGCCTACTCGGGACTCGATACGCTGACCGACCCCGACCACAACATTCGCCTCGGCACGTCGTACCTCGGCAGTATGGCCGCTCGTTACGACGGCAACCACGTGCTGGCCACGGCCGCCTACAATGCCGGTCCGCATCGCGTCGACCGCTGGCTGCCGCAATCGGCTGTCGTGGACGCGCGCGTCTGGATAGAGAACATTCCGTTCAACGAGACCCGCAAGTACGTACGGCGCGTCATGGCGGCGGAGACCATTTTCCACTGGCGCATGACGGGCGAGATGCGGCGAATGTCCGATCGCCTGCCGCAGGTGCAGCCCCTGCCTGCCGATCAGCAACTCGCCAGCCGCTAGCCGTCGCCCGGACCCCCTTGCCGGGCCGCGAGCGCGGCGAGCCGTGCCCCGCGTTCATCCCGGTCCAGTTCCGCCAGTTTTTCGGCTTCCGCGTACAGACACTCGAGATCGGATTCGCAATCCGCGTACAGCACCAGGAACGCCGGCACCTGCGCGTCGTAGAGCGACATCGGCAACAGCCGTGCATTGTTGAGATCGCCCGTCAGCCAGTGATTTTCGCTGCGCCCTGCCGCCCTGAGTTCCGCGCGCACATCGGATGCCAGCTGCTCGAGACGCGCTGACTTCAGTTCACGCCTGGTGTCCACGTTGATGGCGCGACCGTAGTACTCGGCCAGGTCATCTTTGGCCGCGTCGACGAGTTCGACCAGGCGCCTGTGCAACGCCTTCCCGGCATAGTAGCCCGCCATGTCGTCCGGCCTGCCCCTTGCAGCGAGCCAGCGTTCGATGCCGATTTCTTCCACCGCGGTCGCGAAGGATTCATTGAAGGCGGTGTCATCCTTGATGTAGAGGACCTGGTGCGCCAGCTCGTGGAACAGCGTGGACACCAGCTTCACGTCATCCCATCGCATCATTGTATTGAGCACCGGATCGTTGAAGTTGCCGAGTGTCGAATAGGCCGGCACGCCGCCCACGGCGGCATCGAAACCCTTTTGCCTGAGTCTCTCCGCTTCCCGGTTCGCGGCTTCCTCGGAGAAATAGCCGCGGTAACTGACACAACCGACGATCGGATAGCACCACTCCCGTGCGTTGAGCGAGAACTCCGGTGCCGCGAACACGTTCCAGACCACGAAGTCACGCTCGAGATCGGAATAGGCGCGGTAACTCCGGTTGTCCGGCAGTCCCAGTTCGTCAACCGAGAACTCTCGCGCTTCCAGCACGAGCCTGAGCCGCCGCCGTAATTCGGCTTCGGTGTCGGGACTCTCGAGAATTTCGTCGATAGGCTCCCGCTTGCTCAATACCTCGATCTGGCCTCTCGTCGCCTGCACGTAATAGCAGGAGGCCAGCAGGGCGCAAAGCGCGAGCAAGAGGACGGTTCTGAGTGCGGAGTATGAATTCACAGGCGGTGCAACAGCATCGGTTTGCTAGAATCGCGCGATGCAAGTGTACCTCGTTGGTGGCGCTGTTCGTGACGAGCAGCTCGGACTTCCCGTGAAAGAGCGGGACTGGTGCGTCGTCGGCGCGACGCCCGCGGAGATGAAAGCGGCGGGCTACAAGCAGGTCGGCAAGGACTTCCCCGTATTCCTGCACCCCGAGACCGGCGAGGAATACGCCCTTGCGCGCACGGAGCGGAAGACCGCGGCCGGCTATCACGGCTTCGAGTTTCACACGGATCCGGGCGTCACGATCGAGGAAGACCTCGGGCGCCGCGATCTGACCGTCAACGCCATCGCGCAGGACGCGGACGGCAATCTCGTGGACCCTTATGGCGGCGTTGCCGACATCCGCGATCGCACGCTGCGGCATGTCTCCGATGCATTTGTCGAAGATCCGGTGCGAGTGCTAAGGGTCGCGCGTTTTGCGGCGCGCTTCACGTCGCTCGGATTCGTCATTGCGCCGGAAACCATGTCGCTGATGCGCCGCATCACCGCCGACGGCGAAATCGACACACTGGTTCCCGATCGGGTGTGGAGGGAAACGGAGTCGGCACTCCTCGGGCCGGACAGCCGTGTCTTTTTCGAGACCCTGCGCGAGTGCGGCGCCCTGGCGGTTTTGTTTCC
>Ga0193947_1000268_pt1 | contig 10432 bp, 5 predicted proteins | sample FRT_01_MG_FD_161267 | JGI IMG/M metagenome (GOLD analysis project Ga0193947, IMG submission 161267) | Sediment microbial communities from the Broadkill River, Lewes, Delaware, United States - FRT_0-1_MG | ecosystem: Environmental > Aquatic > Freshwater > River > Sediment | place: USA: Delaware... | reverse complement strand
TGGGTGAGCGCTTCGTCGAGTTCTCCATGCTCCTGCAGCAGTACCGCGAGGTTGGTGGCGAGCGATGGCGACTCCGGATATCGCCCGTACAGGTCGCGCGTGAGTCCGAGTGCGTGATCTATGTGACCGGCGCGTCGCAGCAGATCCCCGCGCAGCAGGACCAGGTTGGGTTTGTCGATCCCTTCGAGGCTGCGCGTGAAGTCTTCCTCGCCCCTCATGTAGCGCAGTTTTGCGAGCAGCTCGTGCGAACCGACATCCTCCGGCGCCAGCTCGAGTGCCTGCCTGAGCGCATCATCGGCCTCGTCGAAGCGGGACAACATCACCAGCGCACTGCCCCTGTTGTAGAAGACGCTGGGCCCGCGCGCTCCCAGCCGTTGGGCTTCGTCGAGTTCTCGCAGCGCCTCCTCGGCTCGACCCTGTTTGCATAAAAAGGCTGCATAGTTGTGCCGTGCGACGGGATAATCCGGCCTGATATGGATGGCGCGCTCGAAACTTGCTGCCGCCTTGTCGAGTTGCCCGAGAGCGGATTGCGCGGCCGCCGTGACGGCGAGAGCCTCCGCATCATCCCCGTTTCGATCGAGTAGCGGCCGCGCTTCATCTATCGCTGCGGAAGCCGCGCCAGCATCGTGCAGCAGTCTCGCGAGGGCGAGGCGAGCCTGCCGCGACCCAGGTTCGATGGCCAGGGCCTGGCGGAGCGCCGCTTCAGCATCCCGCAGCCGGCCCAGGTCGCGAAGCAGGTTGGAGTAGTTAATGTAGAACTCGGCGCGGCCAGGCTCCAATTGCAGGCTGCGCTGCAGGCACGCCAATGCCTGGTTCGTGTCGCCCTGCGCGCGACGCGCGAGTCCGAGCAGGTGCAGGGCGTCGCTATTGTCGGGATGCGGGCCAAGTATGCCGGCACACTCGCGCTCGACGGTCGGGTAGTCGCCACGCTGGAACGCGTGCGCGGCGCGCGCGATAGCAGGTTGAACATTCACCCGATCATTTTACGGTATCTGAAAAAGAAAAGGCCGCTGCCCGAAGGCAGCGGCCCGTTTCTTACCGCTCGTTGAGCGCGTTACTTAGAACTCGTACTTGACAGTAACGAAGTAACGGCGGCCAACAACGTCGTACACGGACGGGTTGGTACCCGAATCCTGGTCCGGCGTATAGAGCTCTGGGCTCTCGTCGGTCAGGTTGTCGATACCGACCCGTACGCTCAGCTCGTCCGTCGCCTGCCACGCGGTGGACAGGGACGTGTACATGATCGAGTCAACACCGCTGCAATCGCAGATATCTGGATCGGTGCTGCCCGTCAGGACACTCTCGCGATGCTCCATCGAGTCAATGTAGTTGAAGCGGAGCTGGGTCGAGAAATTGGCGATATCCCAGAGCGTCGTGAATGAGCCCTTGAATTCCGGATATACATCCGCCACAGACTGACCGATCGTCCCGACGTAGTCCTCGAACGGGTCAGCACTTGTCTGCTGCTCCGAGAACTCGTTGACGAACGTGCCGATGAAGTTGAAGCCGAAGGCTCCAATGCCGCCGGCGTCGAGCTGCCAGTCGAGCTGTACGTCGATACCGTCAGTCTGGATGCCACCGATGTTCGACTCGAACTCCTCGAGGTCGATGATCTCCGCGCTCGTGGGGCTGCGGCTGAAGCGCGAGCACCACTCGTTGGAGTTGTCGAACGACGGGTTGAACGCCGGATCGAAGCAGCGACTAACAACAATCGCCGGATCAACCGCCCTGATCACGTCGGTAACGTCGAAGCTGTAGTAGTCGACCGACACCTGGAGGTTCTCGATGAAGTTCGGCTGCCAGACAAAGCCCAACGTGTAGGTGTCCGCCACTTCCTCCGACAGGTCCGGGTTACCGCCAACGATCGACGAGATCTGCCCCGTGGACTGCTCGTAACCCGGGAGCGCAACGGCAGGAATGCCCTGGGCCAGACACAGCGCTTCAACAGCAGCGCCATTCGCGCCTGCGCGCTGACCGCTGTCAAAGTTACACGGGTCTGCGACCTGCGGGTTGTTTTCTGCCTGCGGCGAGAACAGCTCGCCAACGTTCGGCGCACGTGTCGCCTGCTGGAAGCTGGTGCGAATCCGGAACGAATCCACGATCTGCCAGCCCAACTCAGCCTTGTACGAGTCGTAGGTACCGGCGCGGTTGTGATCCGAGTAGCGATAGCCGGCCGTCAGGTCGAGCATCTCGGCAAACGGAGCACCTGCCAGGAGCGGGAAGTAGAGCTCTGCAAAATAGTCCGTATTGCGGACACTTCCGTCGAGGTTATCGGTTGCGTTGAAGCCCGAGACATCGCCTGTCGCCAGGATCTCGTCCGCCTTGAACGAGTATTTCATCTCGTTATAGAACATACCGACCGCGGCAGACAGCTCGCCAGCCCAGAGTTCCAGGAAGTCGCCATTGACAACAGCCTCGAACTGGTTGTGCTGGATACGCGTGGTGTTCTTCGCGAGTACACCAACGTAATCGGCACATTCCGCAGACAGCGTGTTGCCGCCGATCGGATCGAGACCGCCTTCACAAATGCTCACGCCGCCGTCCGGCGCGTCGAGAAGAGACTCGACCCGCGTAACGCTGACGTTGCCGTCCTGGTTCAGCTGCTCGTTGTACTTGCCCGTTGCTCCCCAGACGTCGTAGCGCCAGCTATCCGTGATGTCGCCACGGACGCCGAGAACCATCTGGTAAACGTCACGCTCGTAGGACTCGATACGCGGGCCGTTCTCGACGAAGCGGCGACGATAGATGAATTCTTCCGTCGCGCCAGAGCCTTCCAGTCCCACGTTGTCGCCGGTACGAGAGTTCAGGATCGCGAGCAGACCTGCATTGCTCTGTACGAACGGGTTCGTCACCGGAACCGTGAACTCGAAGCCGGCAGCCGGATTCGTGATGTTACGGCCGGTCGGTGCAGGGCTCGGGGCCAGCTGCGTCGACGAGCTGTAATTCGTATACATCAGGCGGGTGTAGACTTCGTGACTCGGGGCGACCTCGTAGTACATCTGCGCGCCCAGGTTGTAACGTTCCTGCGGCAGGACGAGGTTGTTCCACGGCTCGAAGTTGTAGCTATAGCGATCGTCGTCGATCACGCCGTTGCGGAAATTCTGCGCAACAAACAGACCGTCGATATCCTCACCCAGCACCTGGCGGAAATTGAGCAGGCCCTGGTTCTGCGTGAACAGCGTGCCGTCGTCGTTGCCGACCAGGGTCGGAACCGTCGTCAGCGAACTTGCATCCGTGCCGTACTGGTTCAGGAAAACGTCCTGGATCGTTGTGAGGGCCGGTGCATTACCGACTGCCCAGCGCACATGGCCTGACGGGAAGAAGGACGTGGCCGATACAGCCTGCTCCGAGAAGGCGCGCTCGCCCTTGCCGAGCCGCTCGCGATCGTTGTACGTCGCGTAAACCGTCGCGTTACCTCTGCCATCAGCCAGGTCCGAACCCATGACGAACTCGAACGAAGTGGTGTCCGTATCACCTTCCGCGGACTGGCCCCACTGGCCGTTCAGGCTTACGCCGTTGAAGTTCTTCTTGAGAATGAAGTTTGTCGCACCTGCGATAGCTTCCGAACCGTAAACAGCCGAAGCACCACCCGATATGACTTCTACACGCTCGATCATCGCGACCGGAATCGTGTTGATGTCGACAATGCCGCTTTCGTTTGCAGGCGTCGGGCGCTTGCCGTCGACGAGTACCAGGTTGCGCGCAGAACCGAGGCCGCGGAGATTGATCCACGACTGGCCGTTACCCGGGTTGTTGTTACCCGATGAGAACGACGGCACGACCTGCGGTAACGTGTTGACGAGTTCCTCGGCGTTGATAATTCCGCCGTTGCTGAACGAGTCAGCACCCAGGGACACGATCGGGCTGAGGCCCTCGAAGTCCTGGCGCTGGATACGCGAACCGGTGACGGTGATTTCTTCGAGTACGGCGTCGTCGCTGTCCTGAGCGGAAGCGAGCGGCGCGTAGCCCGAAGCGGTGGTTAATGCGCCGACATACAGCGCATGTCTAACCGCGGTGCGGATAGCACTGCTACTCTTCATAGCTTTTCCCCTTAAAAACATGGCGCAAGCGCCAAGGTGTTGTTTCGTACCGACAAATAGATGTGTTGCCTAGTAGGAGCACTGTCAAACCGATTGCGCGTTGTCAGGGTGACGATTCGCCAGGTCCACGACAACTCGCAATCGGCGTGCTGTGGCTCGAATAATACACAAATAGGGTGTGGGACAAAAGCCATAACGGATACATTCTGAATAGTTACGGTTATTAGTCTTTGTGGGGATTATGCAATGTTGCAAAAAGGCAACAGCCGCCTGAGGCGCGCGTTTCTGCGGCTTTGGCGTCGATTCGGGTGGCCTGTCCTGGCAGCAGCGAAAGGGAGGGCCGCTGCTGCAAAGGTTACAGATATAACAAAATGGTCTAAATGTCGCAGGTTCCCCGGCGCGCCGGCCGCAAATCTAACGTTTGGGGTCTTCGCCGCTGCGCAACCACCCGGTAATGGAATACCGGGACGCGCCGGCATAGGGTACGACCATGCTCACCGAATGGTCGGACGGCACACGGAACATGCTCAATGCGTTGTAAGTGGGGAAATAGCCTTCTTCGATATTCCCGAGCGAGTTCATGAATTGCAGGCAACCGCCCCAGTCCGCACGCCAGACCGGGGACAGGCTGATCACATAGGCAACGCGGCGGTTCTTTCCGGCTACAGCATCATCGTGCCCTGTCAGAAAATGCCCTGGATCGAAGCGCGTTGCCTGGGCGTCTGCGAAGCTGATCGAGTCGTCGTCGGTCACAACGCGTGTGAATTCGAGAAATTCGCTGCTGTTCAGAAATTCGAAGATCTCGTTGAAGTAATGGCCCGGCAGCTGTTTCTGGTGATAGATGTCGTAGATAGGAACGGTGGCATACCAATACTGGAATCGGTCCGTCGCCTGGCTATAAACCAGCTTCCTGAGTTTATCGCGCTGGTTTCGCGGCCACCTGGCGATCGCATTTGCATCGGCATCTACGTGATTTCCGCCGTCCATGTAGACCATGTTCCAGCGCTTCTGCGTAGTCAGCGCCTGGCATATTGCGTCTGCGGAAGCGAGGCGCAGAAAGTCTCGAATCTGGATGCGTCCATGTTGCTGGAACTGGCGTTGCAGCGCTTCCATGTCATGAGCTGAAGAAATACGAATGGAGGTGTCGGCTGCCGGCATGTTTCACCCGGTGGTTGGATTAGTCTAGAATCGCACAAAAGGCCGGAGTGCGCTCGGACCAGTACACGGCGGCCCCGTTCGAAAGAGCAGCGATCGATCTGATACTCGAGTCTATGCGGCTGATGCCCGGGATTCCAGCAGATACCGCATCTGGCAGCTCTTTTTTGTCTTTCTATTTTTCTGGCAGCGCCGAGAACCATGATGGAAACGCAGTCCAAAGCAAGCACGTCGCCGTTTGAGGGCGAGATGTTCCTTTATTCGCAGCCCGAATTGCTGAATGCCGAAGAGCACGGTGATCTGGGCCTCATAACGCCAAAAGAACAATACGGGTTCATCCGTTCCGTGCGAGCGGTTCCAATCACCGTGAGCGAGATCCCGTCGGCAGCAAAGCACTACCCGGTGATTTTCTCCGGTGTCGACAGTCCCGCGCTCCTCGCGATCCTGGGGATAGACGATCATAATCTTTTTGTCGACGAAAACGGTGCGTGGGAACGCAATCGATACGTGCCGGCTTACTTTCGGTGCCATCCGTTTGCTCTTGCATCGAGCGAGGATGAAAAACTGGCTGTAGTCATCGATCGTGCCGCATCCAGCGTTTCCGACAGCCCGGAGATTCCTTTTTACAATGGCAGTGAGCTATCACCTGCAATCAAGGATCGTGTCGATTTCTGTGTGACGTTTACCGGCCACCGCCGGCAGACGGCCGCATTCTGTGAAAAGCTGAAGGAGCTCGACTTCCTGATCCCGCGTCAGATCACCCGGCGTAATGACGAAAGCGACGAGGAATCGATGGTCGCAATGTTTGCTGGGGTGGACGGCGAAAAGCTCAAGCAGCTGGACGACAAACTGGTTGTCGAGTTGCACGCAAACGGAATGTTACCCGCGATTTACGCGCATCTTTCCTCTCTGGAGAACTGGAACTACCTTATCTACCGTAATGAGGCGTTTTTGAAGACTCAGAAGGATTCGGAAAATTGAAATGATCAGGACGATTCTATCTGTATCGGCGATGTTCTTCGCGATCGCCGCTGTCGGAGCGGAACCCGACTTGTCGGAATGTTCGGATGAGAAAGATGATGCCGCGCGCCTCGCCTGCTATGACCGCGCGGCCGAGGGGGGGTCCGAGAGGGACACGGATGTTCCGCGCGCACCGGCTGCGCCGGAGCAGCCCGCTGCGGATTCGAAGGCTGCCGTGTCCGGTTCTTCCGGGCAGGAGCCAGTAGCCGCTGCAAATGAAGTGGCAGAAGAAGTCGACAATTTCGGCATGCATCCGGGCATTGCGGGGGAAAACAAAGACGCACCGCAAAAGCTCGATCAAATTTATGCAACGGTTGTCGATATCAAAACGAGACATTACGGTGAGCGCATAATCACGCTCGATAATGGTCAGGTGTGGGAAGAAGACGAGCCCAGTTCTTCGGTGCGGCTTGAAGTCGGTGATTCGGTGCGCATCAAGGCGGGTTCGCTGGGCTCGTTCAAGCTGTTCGGGTCCAGCAAGCGGTCAACGAAAGTACAGCGGGTGCGCTAGGTTGGCGAGACGGCACGTCCCCTTACCGACTGGCGACGAAATGTGTTGCTCGCTGACCCTGCTGGCTATCCGTCTCGATTAACTTTTTGGCCGTTGCGTTCCGATAGCACGATTTTTACGTCGCTCCCCGGCCGCAGGTTCTCTGCACCTCGAATGGCGATACGATCACCCTCTGCAAGGTCACCCCGAACCGTGACCAGGTCACCCGAGGAATCACCAATCTCTACCTTTACCTGTTCGGCTTTGTTTTCGGCATTGATGCGGAATACGAAGGACCCGTTCTGGCGCAGCACCAGCGCATCGCGCGGTACTGCAAGCGCGAGCTGCCGGGCGCGAATCGGAATGGCCACGCTCACGAGCTGACCCACCGTCCAGTCGCGCGCCGCATTCGATGGAAGGTCGATGCGTGCCTCGAAGGTTTGTGAACGGACGTCGCCCGTGGGCACGAGCGAACGAATGGTGCCGGTATGGGCTGCCTCGGTCGCAAGAATGTCGATAACCTGCCCAGCGGCCGTCCTCGGCAGGTGCTTCAGCGGCACGAAAGCACGAACCTCCAGGTGCTCTATGTCGGTCATCTGGCCGAGCACCTCACCACGGGCGACCTCCTCGCCGGCACGACGGCTGCGGTCGATGACGACACCCGAGAACGGTGCCCGTATGTCGGCGCGCTGCAGGAGATCGTCGATTTGCCGGATTCGTACGTCGATGATATTCGCATCACTCAGCGCGAGATCCCGGTTCGCCTCTGTCTGTTCGAGCTCGAATTCGGAGACGAGGCTCGAGGCGGCAAGTTCTTTCTGCCGCCTGAGCTGGCTCTCCAGCTGGCGTATGTTGATCTGTGCCCGCTCGAGCAAGGCTTCCTGTTCCGCGCGTTGCAGCCGGAGGCTTTGCTTGTCGATGCGTGCGACGAAGTCGCCTTTGTCCACGACGGTGCCTGGCTCCGCAACCATCACGAGCTGCCCCGCCACGCCGGCGGTAATCTGCACTTCGTTGCGGCTGTAGACGGTCCCCGGAACGGCGACGGTCGGCGCGACTTCGGTGCGCGACACCGTCGATATCTGTACGGCGCTCGCGGGCATTTGCTGGGCAAAGGACAACGAGGCGGCCATGAGCAGTGCACAGGAAATGGCTGGTCGGGTATCAGGCATCGGCGGGTACTCCCGGGACGATATCCTGCTTGCGTCGCAGTGCGTGCGGCAATTCGAGTGGCGCCAGCCGCAAAATGCTCGGCATCAGGATCAGGGTGAACAGGGCGCTGACCAGCATGCCGCCGATGATGACGGTCGCGAGGCCGCGATAAATCTGGGAACCGACGCCCGGAACGACCATGAGCGGCAGCATGCCGAAAATGCTCGTCAACGTGCTCAGGTAAATCGGACGGGCTCGGATACGCACGGCGTCCGCGACGGCCGCGCTGCGATCGAGCCCGTTGCGCAGGCCTTTACGGGCCTGCATGACCAGCAGGATGGCGTTGTTGACGACGAGTCCCAGCAGAATGAGGAAGCCGATCATCGTCAGCAGGTCCATCGCCTGGACGGTGAACAGGTTCAGTACTCGCAGTGCGCCAACACCGCCCGCAATCGCGAGCGGCATGGACAGCATGACGATGGCTGCATCGCGCAACGAACGGAACATGGCCGCCATGATCAGGAACAGCACGACGGCAGCCGTTGCCAGGTTGATCGCCATGTTCGAGAAAGCCGCATCGAGCCTGTCTGCCGTGCCACGGTAGGCGAGAGTGACATCGGCGGGCATGATTTCCCGTATCTGCGGCCCCGCCACTTCGCGCAGGCTCTGCAGTGCTTCCTGCACGGTCATCTCGGCCGGCGGTGTCACGGAAAGCGTCAGCGTGCGCTGGCCGTTCACGCGCAGCAACTGGGTCGGGCCCACGGTTCGCTGAATGTCGGTCAGCTCGCCGAGCGCCTGTAAGCCGGCCAGCGGCGTGGCGACCGGCGTTGACGCGAGCTGCTCCGGCGAAGTCCAGGTGGGGCCTTTGAGGATCATATCCATGCGATCGTTGCCGTCGAAGTATTCCCCGACGAACGTACCGCTCGTGACTGCACGGACGATGGTTGCAACGGTTGCACGGTCCAGTCCGGCGGCCGTGATGCGGCGGTCGTTCGGCGCCAGCTGAAGTTCGGGTTCGGCGATGGCCAGGCCGGGGATGGGCCTGACCTGCGCGCCCGGGACCGCCTCGCTGACGATCGGCATGACCTGCATCGCGACTTCGGACAGGACGTTGATGTCCGGCCCCTGCAGGTCGACGTTGATGGCGCGGCCGCCGTCGAAGCCGAAATTCAGAAGCGAGGAGCGCTGTACGAACGATTGCGTGTCGGGTAGATCGACGAGAACCTCGTTGCGCACGATGTCGATCATTTCCTCGATGCGCGACGGGTCCTGCGGATAAACGTACATGCCGCTGAACGCGCCGAAGGAGGACATGTTGTAGCCGCGTATGTAAGGCTGTTTCTCATGCTCCATGTAAGGGCGCATGCGTTCGACAATCGTGGCCGCGATTTCGTCGCGCAACACCTCGACCGTGCCGCCCGGAGGCGTAATGAAAAACGCGTTCAACGAATCCGATGGCGCCTGGGGCAGCAGGTTCGCTTTCGGCATCAGCATGATGATGGCGATCATCGAGCCGCCCAGTATCGCTGCGATCCATGTGCGGCACAGGCCCGGCGTTCGCGTAAGGTGCATCACGAGCCTGGTGATATGCGCCCACCAGTGGCGGCAAGGGTCCCTGTCCTCTTTTTTCAACAGGAACGATGCAGCGACCGGCAACACCGTTATCGCAATGAGGAACGACGCGGAGACTGCGACGGCAATCGTGAGCGCCAGGTCCTGGAACAGCTGTCCTTCGATACCGTCCATGAACATCACCGGGAGGAAGATCGCGACGCTCGTCACGGTCGAGGCGAACAGGGCCCCCGTGATCTGTCGCGTGCCCTTTGCGACGGCCTCGGAGAGGCTGAGGCCCGATTGCCGGCAGCGGACGATGTTCTCGAGCGTTACGATCGCGGCATCCATGACGAGGCCGACCGAGAACGCGAGCCCGGCCAGCGAAATGACATTCAATGACTTGTCGAAAAGGCGCAGAGCCAGGAATGCGACGAGCAACGACAGCGGTACAGTGGCGGTAACGAGAAAAGTCGCGCGCCGGCTGCGCATCAGGAAATAGAGTACGCCGATCGCCAGGACCAGGCCGATGCCGAGATTACCCTGCACGAGCGCGATCGCGCGCCGGATATGAATCGAGGCATCGAAGCTCAGGTCCATCTCGAGGCCGGCTTCGGCGAGTGGCCCCGCGTTGAGCTCTGCAACCGCCAGGTTGACCTCGTCGAGAATGCTGACGGTGTTGGCGTCGTAAGAGCGCTGCAGAGTAATGTAATACGCCGGATAGCCGTTTCTCAGCGTGAAGCCGTCGAGCTTTCGCGGCACGATGTCGATGTCGGCAACTTCGCTGAGGTAGATCGGGCGCTCGTTGCTCCAGCCGACGATCAGGTCGCCGAGGTCGTGTGGTTCGAACTGCCCGACGAAACGCACCGTGTATTGACGGCGACCGACGTCGGCGAAGCCGCCGGACGCGTCGGTCGCGCGGGACAGCGTGGCGATAATGTCGCTCACACCGATACCGAGCGCCGCGGCACGATACGCATCGAACGTGATCTGCATCTCCCGCGGCTGCTCGCCGGCCTTGTTGATC
>Ga0193947_1000267_pt1 | contig 10438 bp, 12 predicted proteins | sample FRT_01_MG_FD_161267 | JGI IMG/M metagenome (GOLD analysis project Ga0193947, IMG submission 161267) | Sediment microbial communities from the Broadkill River, Lewes, Delaware, United States - FRT_0-1_MG | ecosystem: Environmental > Aquatic > Freshwater > River > Sediment | place: USA: Delaware... | reverse complement strand
GACGGGGGCACCCTCGAAATTCTCGCGACCGATCCCGGTTCGGTTGCCGATTTCCAGGCCTTTTGCCGCCAGACCGGCAACGAATTGGTCGAGCACGCGGAGGATGGCGGCGTCTACCGCTTCCTGATCAAGAAAGTCGCTTGACCACGGTGCGCGGCGCGCGACTCACGCCGCCGCGCCCGCATACCTCGACTGACTGGACAGACCGCCAGGCCCGGATAGCCGGTGCAGCATGAATATGGGGCGCCCCGCCGCCTCTTTCTCGTCCACACCCTTGCGAACGTCGATGGCGACGCTCGGCATAATGCGCGCCTGCGTTCCGGCCCAGTCCCGGGACACGGGCCAGTGCACGTGCCCGCAAAGCAATCCGGTGACCTGCTCGTGACGCTCTACGATGGACTGCAGCGCCGCGACCTCCGCAGGCCGGCGATAGCCACCGACGTAATGATCGCCGACGTCGAATGGCGGATGGTGAATAAAGAGTAAGGTCGGCCGCTCGGGCTGCGCCCCAAGCGTCGCCTCGAGCCAGGCCTGGCGCTGCTCGCAAAATCGCCCCTTGCGTTCCCCCGCCTGCGTCGAATCGACGGCGACGAGGCGCGTATCGAAGTCCTCGACTGCGTAGTGCAGGAAGGGCCCCGTGGCCGGCAAAAACGGCGCGTCGGCGAACGCGCGACGCAATTCCTCGTTGTCGTCGCGATTTCCCGGCACCAGGTATAGCGGCGCCTGCAGCGGCGCAAGCAATTCGCGCAGCCAACCGTACTCGTCGGCCTGACCGTGCTGCACGGTATCGCCGGTCAGAATTACGGCGTCCGGCGACTCCCGGTTGATAGCGGCGACGCACCGCTCCAGGCAATCCGCGCGTATCTGCGCCGCGGGCAAGTCCGAAGCGGGCGACAACAGGTGCGTATCGCTGATCTGCGCGACGAACATCAGGGCACAAGCACTAGTCGACGATATGGCAGACCGGGGACCGATTCCGACGCCAGCAGGCGATGCGGCGCTTCTGATTGCTCGTGAACATTCAATATCCCCTGTGATGGCCCCGGCAACAATTAGAATATTCTGATTTTCTTAACTGCCCCTGACAGCGTTTGTAAATCGTCCGTTGTCGCCTGTCAAACCCGGGCCCTAGTGACGATCCTCTCCACCATAATATTCCCGCAACACGGCAACGACCTCCGAGCGACTGAATTCTGGCGGAATCGTCTCGCCCTTCGAGAACATCTCGCGCAATCGCGTACCCGAAATTGCCAGCCTGTCACCCGCCTCGTGGGGACAGGTCTTCCCGGTCGCCATGCCGTTGCATTTGTAGCAATAAAACGTGATGTCGATCTTAAGCGCTTCGGTTCTCAAACTGCCTTCGGGCAGTGAGTCGAAAATATGGTGCGCATCGAAAGGCCCGTAATAGTCGCCTACGCCCGCGTGATCGCGCCCCACGACGAGGTGCGAGCAACCGAAGTTCTGCCGCAGGACGGCGTGCAACAGCGCCTCGCGCGGACCCGCGTAGCGCATTTCTATCGGATAGCCGGCCTGGACGATGGTGCCGTCCACGAAATAGTGCTCGACGAGCTTGTCTATCGCCCTGACCCTGACTTCCGCAGGAATATCGCCCGGCTTCAGCGCGCCGAGCACCTGGTGAATAAGAACGCCGTCACAAACCTCGATGGCGATTTTGGCCAGATACTCGTGACTGCGGTGCATCGGATTGCGCGTCTGGAACGCCGCCACCTTTGACCAGCCCTTTTCGAGGAACAGCGCCCGCGTTTCGGCCGGCCGGTGGTATAGCCCGGCATAGGTCTCCGGGAAATGCCCTTCGGACAGCGCGCTTACCGGCCCGCCGAGATTGACGGGGCCCTGGCTCATGACCTTTTCCACGCCCGGATGCGCGGTATCCGTGGTGCGAAACACGTGCGAGCATTCGAACTCCCGGTCGATGGCGTATTTTTCCTCGACGCGCAGGATGCCGAGCAGCTCGCCCGTCTCACCATCGTGGAGCGCGACGTCTTCGCCGATGGCGATGCTGTCGCCGAGCAACTGCTCGCAGGAGACGGTAATCGGGATGGGCCAGAACAACCCGTTCTCGAGGGTCATGTGTTCGCAGCAACCGCGCCAGTCCGCCTCGCCCATGAAGCCGTCGAGCGGTGTGTAGGCCCCCATGCCGAGCATGAACAGGTCGGACACCTCGCGGCTCGACAATGGCACTCGCTTCAGGCGCGCGGCCCGCTCGATCTCTGCGGCCCTCTCCGTTTTCGGCAGCAGCCGGGGCTTGAGGGAATCGGTGCCATGCGGTGGTACGAGACTAACCATAGTTGTTTACCTGTCGCGACAATCAGATGAGCGCAAGAGCGCCGAGCACGAGTGCAGCGAGCAGCACCGTTTGCAGCACCATGACGCCGATGGGCGCCGGTCCGACGTCGGTCAACGCCTGCAGCGACGTCTTGACCCCCAGAGCCGCGACGGCCGTCAGCAGGCACCAACTGGAAACCGGCGTCAACAGCGCATGCGCGCTCGGCGGAACCCAGTTCATGCTATTGACGATCACGAGAACGACGAACGCAACGAGAAACCAGGGCAGCAGCGGTCGCTTGTCGGGCGAATCGGCGCGGCCGCGGTGCGTGATCAGCGAGATGACGATAACGACCGGCACCAGGCACGCAACGCGAATAAGCTTGACCAGCGTCGAAATCTCGCCGCTCTGGTCGGAAATGATATAGCCGGCGCCGACGACCTGGGCAACATCGTGAATCGTCGCGCCGAGGAATACGCCGGCCGTAACGTCGTCGTACCCGACGTAGACGACAAACACCGGGTAAACGACCATGGCAATCGTACTGAGCGCGGTCACACCCGCGACAGTCAATATCGTGTTGCGCTCGTGGTCCTTGTGCGACGGCAGCACCGAGGCAATGGCCAGTGCGGCCGACGCGCCACAGATCGCGACCGCTCCCGCCGACAGTACGGATTGGTCCGGCTTGAGACCGAACGCGCGGCCGACGAGCGCGCCAATCAGGATCGTCATGGTGACGGTCGACAGGATCAGGGCGACGACCGGCCAGCCGAGCGCCATCACATCGCCTGTAGTGATTCGCAATCCCAGCAGCGCGACGCCAATACGCAGGATGTTACGGCTTGCAAAGTAGATGCCGGCGGCAAAGCGCTCGTCTTCCGTCAGAAAATTGAACGCCATGCCGAACAGCAGCGCGTACAGCATCGCGGGCCCGCCCAGCTGATCGCTGATGAACCTCACGGCAAGTGCAATAGTCGCGCTCAACAGCAACCCGGGCATCATCGCCCGCACCGTGTGTTTCATCCCTGTCATTTATGATCTTTTGCGCGAGCGCGCATTTCCCAACCTCGAGCGCGATACGCATTATGCATAGCCGTGATTTATACTTGCAACTCCCCCGGTTTTTCGACGACGGTGACGGCGCACTGTGAAACAGACCAAACGCGGAATTCATGAACTCTACAACGACGATCCTGTCACCGCTGATGAACTTGTCTGGGGCCGCAAAAGCGACCCCCTGACACGCAGAGGCTTTTTGAAGAACGGCGGCCTCGCAGCAATGTCTGCCGCGGTCGGGGCGTCGATTCCCTTTGCCCACCTCATGCCGGGTGGCCTGATTCCCGCGGCGCTTGCGCAGACCGACCAGCCGTTCGAGATTCCGGGCAAGGAAGGGCTCATCGTGCTGAATGACCGGCCGATCAACGCGGAAACGCCGGCACACCTGCTGGACGATCGCGTTACGCCCGCGAAATACCTGTTCGTCCGCAATAACGGACGCGAGCCTGCGTTGCCCGGCATCGATCCTGCAGCCTGGTCCCTCGAAATCGGCGGTGAATCGGCCGAGCGCACAGCATCTTTTTCGATCGGGGAACTGAAAGAGACGTTCAAGCATTACACCTACCAGCTGCAGATCGAGTGCGGCGGCAACGGCCGCAGCGAATTCGTGCCACCTGCCGGCGGCAACCAGTGGTCGGTGGGCGCCGTGGGCTGCCCGGAGTGGACCGGCGTGCGCCTGAAGGACGTGCTCGAGCACGTCGGCATCAGGGACGACGCCGTTTACGTCGCCTATTACGGCGCCGACAAGCATGCCAGCGGAGACCCCAACAAGGTGCCGATCTCGCGCGGTGTGCCGCTCGCGAAGGCACTGGAAAAGGAGACGCTGATTGCCTGGGCGATGAACGGCGAAGACATTCCGCACCTCAACGGTCATCCCCTGCGCCTCGTTTGTGGCGGCTGGCCGGGCTCGGTAAGCGGTAAATGGCTCACGAAGATCGTCGTGCGCGACCAGGTGCACGACGGCCCCAAGATGACGGGCACGTCGTACCGCGTTCCCTGCAAACCCGTTGCCCCGGGCAGCGACGTGCCGGACGACCAGATGTGCATCATCGAGTCGATGCCGGTGAAGTCCCTGATCACGTTCCCGAAGTCCGGCATCGAGCATGCGCTGGGCGACGAGCTCGATCTTCGCGGCCATGCCTGGGCCGGCGATCTCTCGGTGAACGCGGTTCACGTGTCCATCGACTTCGGCGCGACCTGGCAAAAAGCGAAGCTCGAGCGACCCGCCAACCGCCTGGCCTGGCAACACTGGCGGGCCAGCGTCGAGTTTCCGGAGTCCGGCTATTACGAGGTCTGGGCGCGCGCAACGGACAGCGACGGACGGTCGCAGCCGATGGTATTGCCGGGCTGGAATCCCAAGGGCTATCTCAACAATGCATGCCACCGCATCGCGGTGCAGGTCGCCTGATGCGGAGCGCAGCCACGCTCGCCGGCATCGCTGCGCTTGCGGTATTCGGCCAGGCTCTTGCCGCTGAGCCCGAAACCGACCCGTTCACGGGTCTCAAGATGACGGGTGACTGGCAACTGGTGCGTGCCAACTGCGTAGGCTGCCATTCCGCCCGACTGATTACGCAGCAGAGCGGGACCGAGTCGCACTGGCTGGGACTCATCCGCTGGATGCAGGCAAAACAGAACCTGTGGCAGTTCGAGCCGGAGACCGAGCAAAAGATCATCAGCTATCTCGCGGAAAACTATCCGCCGCAGGAGGATCGCCGCCGGGCGCCAATACCGCCGGAGCTGATGCCGCCAAACCCCCATGCGCCGAAGTTGCTGGAGAGCCAGTGAGCAGGCGGAGCCGGAGGAACCGAACATGCTAGTGTCACCCGCCGAACTCGTCGGCCGCGTCAAGGCAACGATCAGGGAATGCAGCGTCATGGAGGCGCAGGAGTGCGTCAATACGCATACGCTGCTCATCGATATTCGCGAGCCTGCCGAATTTCAGCGCGGCCACATCCCGGGTGCCGTGCATCTCCCCCGCGGCCTGCTCGAGTTCGAGATCCACGGCCTCGTCCAGCGCACGCACAGCGAGTCGGGCGGCTCGCCCGAGGACCAGCCCATCGTGCTTTATTGCGGCACCGGCGGGCGTTCGGCGCTCGCGGCCGAGACGCTGGCGAACATGGGTTACCGCAACGTGCGCTCGATGTCGGGCGGTCTCGTCGCCTGGTCGCAGGCGCGCCTCCCTGTCGACATTCCGGGATAAGCGGGTCCTTATAACCTGAAGGAATAAGCGCATAGCGAAACCGTCTTGAGGTTTCGTTGCCTCGTGAACGCGCGCCGATACACTCGGCGCAATGAGCACACACACCTCGCAACAATCCGCCTGTACCGCCACGACGGCAACGGTCACCGAACTGAACCCCGACAGGACCGTACCGCGCGATGCCGGCCAGCGCGTCTACGACAGCATTGTCGACCTGGCCCCGAATCCGGATAACCCGACGCCAATGGTCCGGCTCAGCAAACGCATGAACCCGCATCCGGATTTCGAGGTACTGGTGAAACTCGAGGGAATGAATCCTTTCGGGTCCATCAAGGACCGTACCGCGCTCTTTATGCTGAACGGGCTGCAGCTCGGGCCCGACCAGGCGCTGGTCGAACCGTCCGCGGGCAACACCGGCATCGCGCTCGCCGCCATGGCGAATGCACGCAACCTGCCGATCGAGATTGCGGTTCCCGAGGGTACGCCCGAGGAAAAGAAGGCTTTACTGCGGTTCCTCGGCGCGGAGCTGATCGAGGTCGAAGACGAACTGTGCCCGCTGTTTCCGACCGAAGGGGCCCGCGGCGTCGTGAAAAGCATGGTCGAGAGCGAGGCCTACGGCGGGCGCTACGTGAGCCCCAACCAGTACGAGAACGAGCTCAACGTGGAAGCGCACTACCGTACGACCGGCCCGGAAATCTGGCGCCAGACCGGCGGCAGGATCGACAGCTTCTATGCCAGCATCGGCACGGGCGGCACCATCAGCGGCGTCGGCCGTTACCTGAAGGAGCAAAACCCCGACATTCGCATCATCGGCGTGGAGCCCGCGAGCCGGCAGCACTCGCTGTCGGGCCTCAAGCGCATCACCGGGCTGCCCGAGGAGCACTATCCGAAGATCCTCGATCCGGATTTGCTCGACGACCTCGTGTCCGTGTCCGACGAGGAGGCATTCAGCGCCGGCATCGAAGCGGCACGCCGCGACGGCTTGATGGTCGGACCGACAACCGGCGCCGTCCTGCATGCGGCGCTGCACGGCGACACGCCGAAGAACGGCCGGGCGGTGCTCATCTCGGCCGACAATGCAGCGAAGTACGTCAGCGCGTACGCGAGCTTCCTCGCTCGCCAGGGCTAGTCCGCAACGACTACGCAGTCCAGGTCGCTCGCGACCACGATATTGCCGTCATAGCCCGCGCGAACGACATCGACGTTGCCGTCCAGGTCGCGCAGGCTTCTGCCCATGAAGTGACTCAGTACCAGCGTCCCTGCGCCCGCTTCCGCAGCGATACTTGCAACCCGGCTCGGCCGCGCATGCAGCTGCAGCGCCGTACCCGATGCGTCCTCCGGCACTGGAAGATGCATCACGAGCACCGATGCATCCTTCGCAAATTCGGTGAAGGCATCTGAACTGCCGTTCTGGTCGCTCGCGAACACAATAGACACTTCGCCAATCGTTATGCGAAAACCGAGTGCCGGCACGATGCCGTGCGGGACAGGCAGAGCATCGATTCGAATGTCACCCTGGAGCACATTGACGGGCTCCTCCGTATCGCGGTCGATTTCCCGTGGCTGGAGCTTGACGAGCTTGCCGCTGCCGTCGAGATAGCCCGACAGGTAGCCGTAAGCTCCCGTCCCGGCAGCCAGCATGCTGTCGAGCCAGCTGGCTAGGCCCGGGAACGGGCCGCCAGGCCCGGGCCCTGTGACCGGCAGCGGCGCCTCGCGGCCGGAGAAGTTGCCGGACTTCAGGAGCGCCGGAAAATCAGCTGAATGATCGGTGTGGAAGTGACTCAGTCCCACGAAGTCGAGGTCGACGAAGCTGGCCCCAGCTTCGCCGAAACGCAAAAACGTGCCGCCGCCGGCATCAACCAGCACGCGCGAGCGCCCGTCGACCCAGACGATATAGCCGGACGAAGCGCGGCCGTCGTCGGCAATCGGCCCGCCGGAGCCGAGTACCTGAAGCGCGACGCCGTCAGGCGGCGGGCATTCGGCGGCTGGCTGCTGTGCGCCAGCCGAGCATGCCGCCGACAGGACCAAGGCAATCAGAGGCAAATGTGTCTTTCGCATCATGGCTACGGCGAACCCCGGTGGTGTGCGTAAAAACCAGTATAGGCGTACCGTAGCATACTCATTAGCATCTTCTAATAAAGCGCTCTTCGGGGAACCTCCGCATGAATTCGATCGCGGTCGTCGGGATCGGTAACAATCTCCTGCAGGACGATGGTGTGGGCATCCATGCACTGCAGTATTTCGAGAAGCACCATGCCGATGACAGCGTGCGCTGCCTGGATGCCGGTACCGTCGGACTCGCACTGATGGACCGGCTCTCGAACCTGCACGGCCTGGTTGCCGTCGACGCCATGCGCCTTGGCAAGCCGCCCGGTACGGTGACCGTCCTGGAAGGCGAGGAAATGGACCGGCACCTGCGCAATCACCACGGCAGCGTGCACGAACTCGGCCTCTCCGACATTCTCGACGCGCTGCGGCTTTGCGGCGACCTGCCTGCACACCGGGCGCTCGTCGGCATCGAACCCGAGCAGATGGACTGGGGCACGGAGCCCACCCAGAAGGTGGCAGCGGCCATTCCGTCCGCGACGGCACGGATCCGCGACCTGGTATTCGAGTGGCGCGAGCGTCTCACCCCGGGAGCAGGCCAGTGACCCTCAAGGATCCAATCCGATCGCCTATTCCGTTCAGCCGCGGCAACGTCAGGCCCTTGTTGAACGAGATCATCCACGCACTCGACCGTCTGCTCGACGACGACGAACCGACGGTCATCGACCTCGCGAGCTTGCCGTTCGCACCTGGTGAACTCGAAGAGCTCGAGCAAACGCTGGGCACTGGCGAGCTCACCGCCGAACTCGACGCACTTGGCAAGAGCTTTATTCGTGAAACCGAGTATCCCGGCGTCTGGTGGGTCGAACATCACAACACCGGCGGTGAAGTCGTCGGCCGCTATATCGAGATTACCCGCAGCCCTGAAATCCTGATGTCTCAGGACGCCGATGTCGGCGCCGGGCGCGCACGGCTGCGTGACAGCTTCGAGAACTCCGGGCCCGAACTCAACAAGGAGGCAGGCAAGTGAAAACCATACCGACCCTGGGTGACATCCTTCAGGCGCAGGGCGTGTCGCGGCGCGGCTTCATGAAGTACTGTGCGGCGACCGCGTCGTTACTGGCGCTGCCACCGGCAATGGTGCCGCGCATTGCGCAGGCACTCGAACAGGCGCGACGGCCCTCGGTGATCTGGCTGTCCTTTCAGGAGTGCACCGGTTGCACGGAATCGCTGACACGATCGTCCTCGCCGACGCTCGAGGGCCTCATATTCGACAGCATTTCGCTCGACTACCACCACACGCTGCAGGCCGCGTCCGGCGATGCGGCCGAAGCAGCACGGCACGCGGCTATGGAAGAAAACATGGGCCAGTACCTCGTGCTCGTGGACGGCTCGATCCCGATGGGCAACCCGGGTTTCTCCACGATAGCCGGTATCAGCAACTACGACATGCTCATGGAGACCGTGGAGGGCGCGGCCGCGGTCGTCGCCATCGGCAGCTGCGCGGCGTTTGGCGGCATCCCCGGCGCCAACCCCAATCCCACCGGCGCGGTTTCAGTGCAGGACCTCGTCAAGGACAAACCTGTCGTGAATGTACCGGGATGCCCGCCGATCCCGATGGTGATCACGGCCGTGCTGGCCCAGTTTCTCACCTTCGGGCAGCTGCCCGAGCTCGACATCCATGGACGCCCGGTCGCTTTCTTCGGCCAGACCATCCACGACCGTTGCTACCGGCGGCCGTTTTACGAACAGGGCAAATTCGCGGAGACGTTTGACGACGAGGGCGCACGTAAAGGCTGGTGCCTGTTCAAGCTGGGCTGCAAGGGACCGATTACCTATAACGCCTGCGCCACTGTGAAGTGGAACGCCGGCACCAGCTTCCCGATCGAATCGGGACATCCCTGCCTGGGCTGCTCCGAACCGGGGTTCTGGGACAAAGGTGGATTCTATGCGCCGTTGTCGACGGGCAATTTCGGCAGCGGCGGGAAACTGGCCGGTGCAGCTGTCGCGGGCGTGGCACTCGGTGCCGCTGCCGCGGTGGCCGGACGTCGCCGCCAGGCCAAATACACGAAGGAGGCATGACATGGACCTTCTCGATTTTGCAAGAGGGCCAGCGCTGCAGGTTGCAGCTTACATTCTTGTCGCAGGCGTGCTCTGGCGACTTGTCGGCATACTCATGCTGAAGGAGAAGCCGGAGTTCTCCGAGCCGCGCAAGCCGGGAGGCTTTATGGCGGCCCTGAAGGTGATCTACACGCGCAGCTTTACCGCGGCGCCCTTCAAGCGCGCGACGCTGTACCCGAAGATGCTGGCTTATGTGCTGCACATCGGGTTCTTCGCAGTCATTTTTCTCTTCGTTCCGCACATCGTGTTCTTCGAAGGTTTCCTGGGCTTCGACTGGCCAGGTCTGCCGAACAACGTGATCTACCTGTCTGGCGTTGCCGCCGTGGTCGCCGGGCTCGCCTTGCTGGTGCGGCGCCTCACGGACCCGGTGCTCAGGCTGATCTCCAACTTCGACGACTACTTCAGCTGGTTCGTGACGATATTGCCGATCTTGACCGGATTGATAATGCCGGTCCGTATGGGCGTTCGTTACGAGACGTTGCTGGCAATCCATATCCTCTCGGTTGCGGTCCTCATGATCTGGCTGCCATTCGGCAAGCTCGGTCACACGTTCCTCGTATTTGTAACCAGGGGTACAACCGGAATGGTATTTGAGCGCAGGGGGGCAAAGACATGACCACTGTTGACGGACGACATACACTCGATCGTGAGGCCGAACGGCTGGCCTACAAGCCGCCCGAGGTTCGTCACGATATCCAGGGTGATATGGAGACGGAAGAGGGCGTCGA
>Ga0193947_1000266_pt1 | contig 10463 bp, 6 predicted proteins | sample FRT_01_MG_FD_161267 | JGI IMG/M metagenome (GOLD analysis project Ga0193947, IMG submission 161267) | Sediment microbial communities from the Broadkill River, Lewes, Delaware, United States - FRT_0-1_MG | ecosystem: Environmental > Aquatic > Freshwater > River > Sediment | place: USA: Delaware... | reverse complement strand
ACAGATGTGGTTCAGGTGTTAAAGGCGCCACGGCTAGAAAGACAGCCAGCGGTAAAATCACCGTGTAGGGTAGTTTATCGAGCCAATTCATCGTATTACGAGCACCAGGTTCATTCACAGGCCAGAGCAGGCGGATGTTATGATAAATTGACTCTGTTATCGGCGCATCCGTTTTTTAAGTTTTATTTTGAATCGCGATCAGGGGAGCGCACCTACCGCCAAAGGAAAATCAAGCCGTGGCTAGCTTCTGCGCCTGGTAGCTGCGCTGGCCCGGGCCTGCAGTGGATCATCGGGCCAGTGGTGCTTGGGATAGCGACCCTTGAGTTCTTTTTTAACCTCATGATAGCTGCCCTGCCAGAATGCTGCGAGATCCTGGGTGATCTGCACCGGCCGACGCGCCGGCGACAACAGATGCAACAAAACGGCAACCCGACCACCGGCGATACACGGTGTATCGCCGAGACCGAACATTTCCTGCAGGCGTACCGCCAGCACCGGTGTCTGGTGGCTGTAATCGAGAATGACCCGGCTACCGCTGGGTACCGTCAGATGGGTAGGAGCCAGTTCATCGAGCCGTTTCTGTTGCACCCAGGGCAATTGCGCCAACAGCGCGGCGCGCATATCCAGCCTGTTCAGGTGCGTCAGACGGGTCATGCCGTGCACATACGGCAGCAACCAGTCATCCAGGCTGGACATGAGCCCGGCATCACTGACATCGGGCCAGTCCTGCGGCGCGAGACGATGTAAAAAACCGATTCTGGCCTGCAACTGGCGCGTGGCGTCGCTCCATGGCAGACAGTCAGGTGCATGGCGACGTATACCGTCGAGCATGGCAGATTGCACTGCGTCGGGATCGGCATCCTGCCAGGCTTTGTCCATCAGCACCAGTTCACCCAGCCGTTGTTGACGGCGTGCGCGTACGCACTGCTCACGTTCGTCCCAGCTCACGAAAGCGTGTGTTCGAATAAGTTCGCCATGATATTCCAGCAGGTGCTCGCGATGAATACCGGCAGCGAGAAAAATTCGCGCCTCGGCCTTGCCATCGAGACTGGCGGCGACGATGGTGTCAGCGGCAGCCAATGGTTCCGCTTCGCCAAACACGGCACCCCGCCCGTTGCTCAGCACAAAGCGGTTGCCAGCACCCTGGCGGCGCGTTGCGATCCGGTCAGGGTAGGCGAACGCCAACAGTACACCGGCCATGGACAGATCGGCATGATCGCCGGGTGAAGCATCGCAATGAAGCTGACGCTGCCATCGCCGTGCCGTAGCACGTATCTGACCGGGCAGCCCGTGACGGTTGTCACCGGTCCTGCCTATGCCACGCAACAGTTCCAGGCGCAGGACAATATCCGCATCTTGCGGTTGCACACCGCGCAACGGGTCGCGCTCACCAAGCAACGCCGCCAGTTCGCAGGCAAGACTGCCGTAGCCCAGTTCCGTGCCACGCAGCATCATGTGAGCCAGTCGCGGGTGCGCGCCCAGTTGCAGCATGGCCCGACCACGCGCCGTGAGGCGACCTGCTGCATCCAGCGCACCCAGTTTACCTAACAGATCGGTCGCCTGAGCAATGTGCGCGGCTGGCGGAACATCCAGCCACGTGAGCCGTGAGACATCGTGCACCCCCCAACACGCCAGTTCCAGCACCAACGGTGTCAAATCGGCGTGCAGAATCTCCGGCGGAGTGTGCGGCAGCAAATGCTGGTGTTGCGGCCATAAGCGATAGCACACACCGGCTTGCAGGCGACCGGCGCGACCACAACGCTGGTCAGCCGCCGCCTGCGACACCGGCAGCGTCACCAGGTGGGTCAGACCGCTGTTGGGATCAAAGCGCTGAACTCGCATCAAACCTGTATCTACCACCACGCGAATACCTTCGATGGTCAGACTGGTTTCGGCGATGGCAGTGGCCAGCACAAGCTTGCGTTTCCCCTCGCTGGCGGGCTGGATAGCGGTATCCTGGGCCAGCGCATCGAGTTGGCCGTGCAGCGGAGCAAGGACAAGCTCGTCACCCGGACCCGCCGACTTCAGCGCCGCCTCCAGCTGACGGATCTCTGCCACCCCGGGAAGGAACACCAGCAGGCTGCCGGCCTCCTCACGCAGCACGGTCAGCACCGTCTGCAGCACGTCCTCAGCGAAGGCCCGGCGCTGGCGTGTAAACTGCGCGCGGGTTGGCCGGTAGCGCTTGTTCACCGGATAACTGCGGCCCTCACTGGTGAGTATCGGCGCATCACCGAGCAGCCGCGCCACGGCTGCACCATCGAGTGTTGCGGACATTACGACAATGCGCAGATCCTCACGCAAAGCCGCCTGGCTGTCCAGGCACAAGGCAAGACCGAGATCGGCCTGCAGACTGCGCTCGTGGAATTCGTCGAACAGCACCAGGCCAACCGCCTCGAGCGCCGGGTCATCCTGCAACAGTCGTGTCAGTACGCCCTCCGTGACGACTTCGATACGCGTCGATGGGCCAGCTCTGGTATCCAGCCGAACACGGTACCCCACGGTCTCACCGACTCGCTCCCCCAGGCTGCGCGCCATGAAACGCGCAGCGGCGCGTGCTGCCAGACGCCGTGGTTCCAGCATGACGATTTTTTTATCGCCCAGCCATCCAGCGCCCAGCAGGGCCAGCGGCACCCGCGTGGTCTTACCGGCCCCCGGGGGCGCCTGCAACACCACATTACGATGCCGGACAGCGAGGCTGTGCCGCAAATCCGGCAACACAATGTCGACAGGTAGCGGGCTTGCATTCATCAACGTAGTTCCAGCCTATCGGACCGAATTTCCCACTACAACGGGCACAAAGCGTTTTACGGCCGGCGCCTTGGTGCGCTTTCCCGGATCGGCCGGAAGGCCTTCAGGTTCTATCGCTTTTGGCGATCTGGTTTGTGCCCCAGTTCCAGGTTTTCACCAGCTTTCTGCCCGACAGGGGAAACACCCGGAAGTCCAGTGCGGGAAGTTCCAGTATGGCACAGCTGTGGTTGAATTTTGTGCTACCTGGATTGATTACAAGCATACCGGCCAGGCGCTCGGCAAAAACCTGATGCGTATGCCCGACCACCAGTACATCGTACTCTAAACCCTGTAAACGTTCGCTCCAGTGCTGTCTGCGGTGTGGCAGAATGTCACCCCGATCATCCAGTAATCTGATACCTTCCATGTATGAGCGTGGCGGACTGGCGTGAACCATGTACAGTTTCTTTCCCTCGATGGTCACCGCCAGCACAGCAGGCAGATGACTGAAAAATGTGCGAGTTCGGGTCTCCGGCTTATCAGCGGACTCATCCAGGTACCATAATTCATGGTTACCTGTAATCGCTCTACAGCCACTCGCAATGAGCAGATCGATCGTCTCTTCCAGCTCGTCCCCATAGCCGGCGATATCCCCAGCGCAAAAGATGCTGTCCACCTCCGCTGCCTTGAACAATGACAAGGCTTCCGCAACAGGTGCCGCAGTGGCATGAGGATCGCTGATCAAGCCGATTCTGGTGGACACATTCGCCCTCTGCTCATATCACGACTTACAGGAGCGTCGTCCTTGAGCGCGATATTGCTGTCATGCAGCAGATGTGCTCCGGGGCACAGTGTGTGCCGAATGCTTATGGCGGCCGGTTTCCGCCCAGCTCAGCAACGGCACCTCAGGTATCCACTCTGCCACGACAGCCTATTTAATGATGCGGTAACAAGGCACATATTCCTTACCCGGCAGTTTCATGCGGTGCTGCGCCGCAAAGGAAGTCAACAACGCATCCAGTGAATTCATAATGTCTGCGTCTCCCTGAATTTCAAAGTGACCAAACTGCTCAATGGCCCGGATCCCCTCATCCTTCACATTGCCGGCGACAACACCGGAGAAAACACGGCGCAGATTGGCCGCCAGCAAGTGACGCGGCTGATTCCTGTGCAATTCAATATTGCGCATGTTTTCGTGCGAGGGGAAGAATGGTTTCTGAAATTCCGCATCGATCTTCAGCAGCCAGTTAAAATAGTACGCATCATCCCTGTCTTTACGGAACTGGCGCACCTGTCTGACAGCGGATTGTATTTCCTGGGCAACGCGAACCGGGTCATCGACAATCATCTTGTAACGCTGTTGCGCTTCCGGGCCCAGGGTGTCGGCAATAAACTGATTGATCTGTTTGAAGTATTCCTGTGCGCTCTGCGGGCCGGTAAATACCAGCGGAAAGGGAAGTTCCGCATTGTCGGGATGCAGCAGGATACCAAGGATATAAAGTATCTCCTCCGTCGTTCCCACCCCGCCGGGAAAGACCACAATGCCATGACCGGTACGGACAAAGGCTTCCAGACGCTTCTCAATATCCGGAAGAATGACGAGATCATTGACAATGGGATTGGGTGATTCAGCCGCAATAATACCGGGTTCCGTAATTCCGAGGTACTGACCATCACTGATCCGCTGCTTGGAGTGCCCGATGGTGGCGCCTTTCATGGGCCCCTTCATTGCACCCGGGCCACAGCCGGTACAGATGTCCAGGCCACGCAACCCCATCTGGTAGCCGACTTCCTTGGTATAATCGTACTCGGAACGCGTAATCGAATGTCCGCCCCAGCACACCACCAGATTCGGATTGGTCATCGGACGCAGAATGTCAGCGTTGCGCAGGATGTGGAATACCGCGTTGGTGATGCCATCGGAGCTGCCAAGATCAAAATTCGGGGTATTGTTGATCTCGTCACTGACATAGATAACGTCGCGCAGAACGGCGAACAGGTGCTCCCTGATACCCTTTATCATGCTGCCATCCACGAAGGCGCTGGATGGCGCACCTCTGAGCTCCAGTTTGATGCCACGCTCTTCCTGAATGACGCGGATGTCGAAGGAATGGTAACGTTCCAGCAGTTCCTTGCCATCATCCATATAACTGCCACTGTTGAGCACCGCCAGCGAACAGTTGCGAAACAGCGTGTATAAGCCGCCCTGGCTGGTGTCGAGCAACTTGTTCACTTCGAGCCTGGAGAGAACGTCCAGACTGCCTTCCGGCGAAATTCGTGCGTCGATTACTTCATCATTCATGGCTGTACTGTTTTCTACCCAACAACATCGCTAATGTCAGAGTGGCACTTAACAGCACCATGGCGGCGGAAAACACCAGCAGGGCTTCGGCCATGGTAATACCGAGCAGCAGCTCCGGGGTGTACCCGCAAGGCTCCCATACTTTAAACAGTCCGGGAAACCAGACATCCAGCGCAAACCAGTCGGGGAAACCGGAATCCATTCCGCAGCTGCCATCCACGATACCGCGCTCCGTGCCAAACAACATCCAGGAGCGTTCCAGCAGACCAACCATTATCAGCGTGTTAAGCACATGAACAATGATCAGTAAAGGCCGCGACCTGCGCACAAACAACGCCAGTAGAGCAAGCAGGATAAAACCCAGCACCCAAATTCGAACATGAATACAGAGTACGCAGGGCATGTACTCCAGCACGTGCTGGTAAGTCAATGCCACAGTTTCCATGAACAGACCCAGCACCACAAGAGCCAGCCAGTACCAGACACTGCTGCCAATGGTCTCGAGTTTACTCAGCATATACAAACTCCGTATCTGATGAAAACGAAATGATAAGCGGCTTCCCCTGGATTAGCGAGTGAATAGAATAGTCGGTTTCGCCCCCTGCCGTCCTGAGCATTAGTAACGGTAACTGTTTTCAATGTCTTCTGGCGTCAATACCCCAAGCACCCGCGGGATTCCCGGCACCGTCTGGCTGATCACATACACTGCTTCGGCACCGGTTTGCATCAGCCTGTCCTGCGCTTCCTGCAAGGTCGCTCTCATATCGACCGTTGTGACCTGCAGGCGTTCACCCGGCAATTCTATCAGGTCGTAGCCATCCTCATCCGGCAACTCCTTGCGGGCCCGGACCAGGTCAACCGCCGCCAGCAGCATGTCGGCCTCATCGCCTTCACGCACCAGTATCCATAACGGTTGCTCGGCGAGTGCTTTATCGGCATCGGCCGGTGTTACCAGCCGTGGCAACACCACCACCCGGCGGCTCATGACACTCGCCACCCCGATACGCCGCAAGGATTGCGCCATGGGATCATTACGGTAATCAAGACCCCGCGCACGCAACAGTCCGTGAAAAAGCGACTCGCGGCGCCCGATACGGCCGGCGGTAATGGTCGCAGCGACCACCGCCAGCATGCCGGGTAAAATGAAGTTCGGCTCGCCGGTCAGTTCCAGTATGGCGATCAGGCCCGCCAGGGGGGCCTGCATGGTACCGGCCATCATGGCCCCCATTCCGATCATGGCGTACAAGCCGAATGAGGCACTGTCATTGATACCCAGCATGACACCGACAGCACTCAGCAGGGCGCCTGCAACGGCACCGATAAACAACATCGGTCCGATGATTCCTCCGGGAAGACCAAGACCGATGCCACCGGTTGTGGCAATGATTTTTACCACCAGAATGACCAACAACAAAGTAAACGCCGGCTCACCACGCAGGATGCTATCGACGGTATCGTCACCGATCCCCATCACTTCGGGCACCATTGCTCCGCACAACCCGAGCAGTAAGCCTGCAACCACCGGTCGCAACCAGTTGGGCAGTTTTTGACCCTGCACCGAGACCCATTGAAACAAGCCGTTAAATCCGGCTGCCAGCAGACCGATGAGAACACCGCACACCAGGATAAAGGGCAGTTCATAAAGTGCACCCAGCGACAGAGATGGAACATTGTAGGCCAGATCACTGCCAAACACGGCCCGCGTCAGGGTCGTAGCGCTTACCGTGGCCAGAATAACGGGTGCAAAACCGACGACGGTGTACTCCATCACCAGCACTTCCATGGCAAACACCGCCCCCGCCAGAGGCGTATTGAAAGAAGCCGCTATACCTGCTGCCGCACCGCAGGCCGCCAGTACCCGCAGACTGTTATTGGGCAGCTTGAGGGCCTGTGCCGGCAGGTTGCTGCTGGCGGCGCCGAGATGGGCACTGGGCCCTTCCCGCCCAACCGAGTGACCGGCCACGATACTGATAGCACCACCGATAAACTGAACCACCGCGTTGCGCCAGGGCAGGCGTCCCTGATGGTGCGCCAGCCGTTCCAGCATATGCAGAACACCGACTGTGTGCGCTCGCTCGGGCGTCAGACGAAACAACAGACCGATCAGCAATCCACCGGCGACCGCTGCACCAACCCTCCAGGCGATTGACAGTGCTTCGAAGTCTTCGGCCACATCGATGGGCAGGAAAGCCAGCTGCAGGTAATCGACCAGAAGGCGGAAGGCAATGATAGTCAATGCCGCCAGCGTACCGGCAATCAACCCCAGAATTGAAAGCGGCAAAACGGCATCGGCACTGGAAAGCTGTACACGGAATTTCTCCAGCCAGCGCTGCATGCTTCGGGACAGGTATGGCAACCACGGATGACGGGGCATGGGGATACGGATAAATTGTTCTCTTTGACTATACACCCGGATTACGCCGGGCACCGAACTACTTTAGCAGTATAAGGGGAACTTAAGGTGCTTCCCAACCAGCGGGTAGTGTCCCGCTTCGCGGACATCACCGGAGAAAATCAGTGCTTGCACAACAGTGCATGCCGTGGCGGCGGATCGGTGTGAGCGCCTGACACCATTGGTATGTAGCACATACAGCGGGGCAGTATTCACAATAACTTCAATTTAATGTTCGTTTTCGCCATACAATTCTGCTCAGGATGTCGCCTTGTCGTCGTGCCGCGGGCTGAAAGTGCCGCAACCTCACACCGAACTGACACTAATTTGACGCCAAATACTCGTCTGAGGAACCGATAATCCCTCACAATGTCTTATTATTATCGGTGGAAACCGCCAGTATCACCTTAACCCTTGGTCTGGCATAGCGTTTGCAACCAAGTTTGCCTGTAGTCGTCCAGATGTCAGTCTTGTCGAGCCACAAGAACAAGAACAAGCACGGCGACGGAAGACAAGTTGTCGTGGATGGCCCGAGTTTATTGACGGAACCATTAAAGGAGCGGCCGTACCATGACTATATTCAATCAGTACCTGAACCGATACGTCGAGTCAAAGGAGGAGGAATACAGCCTCCAGGAATACCTCGACATCTGCAAAAACGATCCAACCGCTTACGCCACCGCTGCCGAACGGATGCTGATGGCCATCGGCGAGCCCGAGCTGGTGGATACCCGCCAGGACCCCCGCTTGAGCCGACTTTTTTCCAACAAGGTCATCAAAATCTATCCGGCCTTCAAAGAATTTTACGGCATGGAGGACACTATCGAGAAGATCGTCTCCTACTTCCGCCATGCCGCGCAGGGTCTGGAAGAGAAAAAACAGATCCTGTACCTGCTCGGGCCCGTCGGCGGCGGCAAATCCTCGCTGGCGGAAAAACTTAAATCCCTGATGGAGACATGTTCTTTTTATGCCATCAAGGGCTCGCCGATCAACGAATCGCCGCTGGGATTGTTTTCACCCAGCGAGGACGCTCAGATCCTGGAGGATGACTACAGCATCCCACGCCGTTACCTCGGCGGCATCATGTCGCCCTGGGCGATCAAGCGCCTGCACGAATACAATGGCGATATCTCCCAGTTCAAAGTCGTCAAGCTGCGACCGTCGGTGCTGCAGCAGATTGGTGTGGCAAAGACCGAGCCGGGTGATGAAAACAACCAGGACATCTCCTCACTGGTCGGCAAGGTGGATATTCGCAAGCTGGAGCAGTATTCGCAGGACGATTCGGATGCCTACTCCTACTCCGGCGGCCTGTGCCTGGCCAACCAGGGCCTGCTGGAATTCGTGGAAATGTTCAAAGCCCCCATCAAGGTGCTGCATCCACTGCTCACCGCGACCCAGGAAGGCAATTACATGGGTACCGAAGGCCTGTCAGCCATCCCCTACGACGGCATTATCCTGGCCCATTCCAACGAATCGGAATGGCAGGCGTTCAAGAACAACCGTAATAACGAGGCGTTCCTCGATCGCATTTATATCGTTAAAGTTCCGTACTGCCTGCGCGTCTCCGAAGAAGTGAAGATCTATGAAAAGCTGTTGCGCGACAGTTCACTGTCGGAAGCGCCCTGCGCACCGGACACCCTGGAGATGATGGCCCAGTTCGCTGTACTGTCCCGTCTGAAGGAACCGGAAAACTCCAGCATCTTCTCCAAAATGCGCATCTATGATGGCGAGAACCTGAAGGATATTGATCCCAAGGCCAAGTCCTATCAGGAATACCGCGACTATGCCGGCGTGGACGAAGGCATGACCGGACTGTCCACACGCTTTGCGTTCAAGATTCTGTCCAAGGTATTCAATTATGACCACTCGGAAGTGGCCGCCAACCCGGTGCACCTGTTGCATGTGCTGGAACAGCAGATCGAACAGGAGCAGTTTGCGCCCGAACTCGAGGAGCAGTACATCTCCTACCTGAAGGGTTACCTGGCACCCAAGTATGCGGAATTCATCGGTAAGGAAATCCAGACCGCTTACCTTGAATCCTACTCCGAATACGGCCAGAACATCTTCGATCGCTATGTAACCTATGCGGATTACTGGATTCAGGACGAGGAGTACCGCGACCCGGATACCGGCGAAAGCTTTGACCGTGCATCACTGAACGAGGAACTGGAAAAGATCGAGAAACCCGCCGGCATCAGCAACCCCAAGGATTTCCGCAATGAAATCGTCAACTTCGTGCTGCGCGCCCGCGCCAACAACGAGGGCCAGAACCCGGCCTGGACCAGTTACGAGAAACTGCGCGGTGTGATCGAAAAGAAAATGTTCTCCAACACCGAGGACCTGTTACCGGTCATTTCGTTTAATGCCAAGGCCTCGGCGGAAGATCAGAAGAAGCACGAGGATTTCGTCGATCGCATGACAGATAAGGGTTACACCGGCAAACAGGTGAGGTTGTTATCCGAATGGTATCTGCGTGTACGTAAAGCTTCCTGACGGGCCGTACTGTGACACAGGTAATCGACAGACGGCTGAACGGAAGAAACAAGAGCGCGGTAAACCGTCAGCGTTTCATCCGTCGCTTCAAAAGCCAGATTAAGCGGGCGGTTGCCGACGCCGTGTCCAGCCGCCACATTGACGATATCGATGACGGCGAGAAGATCAATATCCCCGCCAGGGACATGTCCGAGCCGGTATTCCAGCATGGGCCGGGCGGACGCCGGGAGGCCGTGCATCCCGGCAACACCGACTTTGTCACCGGTGACAGGATCAAACGTCCACCGCAGGGCGGCGCCGGCCAGGGCGGCAAAGCCGGGAACAGCGGTGAGGGCGAAGATGACTTTGCCTTCCAACTGTCGCGCGAGGAATTCCTGGAGCTGTTTTTCGAGGACCTGGCGTTGCCGGACCTGGTAAAGACCCAGCTCACCACGCTGACTGACTTCAAATCCGTGCGCTCCGGTTATACCAGCGATGGTGTGCCGTCGAACATCAATATCGTGCGTTCGCTGCGTGGCGCCCTGGCACGGCGTATTGCGCTGCGCGGCC
>Ga0193947_1000265_pt1 | contig 10475 bp, 11 predicted proteins | sample FRT_01_MG_FD_161267 | JGI IMG/M metagenome (GOLD analysis project Ga0193947, IMG submission 161267) | Sediment microbial communities from the Broadkill River, Lewes, Delaware, United States - FRT_0-1_MG | ecosystem: Environmental > Aquatic > Freshwater > River > Sediment | place: USA: Delaware... | reverse complement strand
CGCAACGCTTTGCGCGCCCAGTGCGCGTAACTCCTTGCTTTTCGCGCGTGCGGAAGGCTGCTAATCCAAAGGGAGCATTAAATGCGTCACTATGAAATTGTGTTACTGGTCCATCCGGACCAGAGCGAGCAAGTGCCCGCGATGATTGAACGTTATCGTGCCACTATTGAGTCCGCCGGTGGGACAATTCACCGCCTGGAAGACTGGGGCCGTCGCCAGCTCGCCTATCCTATCCAGAAATTGGCCAAAGCTCATTACGTGCTGATGAATATCGAGTGTGGCACCAGCGAGTTGGGTGAGCTTGAAAGTGCTTTCCGTTTCAATGACGCTGTGCTGCGCAACATGATCATTTCGCGTAAGGGGGCTGTCACCGAACCATCGCTGCTGGTAAAACGCGGTGATGACCGGGATGATCGTGGCCAGAGTGAGGCGCGGCGCGGGAGCGAGACCGGGAGTGAAACCCCGGCCAGCGAAGAAGTTCCGGCGGCACAGGGTCAGGATGCCGAATCAGCCGAACAGGGTGCCAGCGCCGAGTAATGGCGTTCAGTCTGTGAAGAGTGGAGCAAGCGGATAATGAACTGGTATTCACCGGCCAGTTACTGAAAACCCCGGAAGTAAGGATCACACCGGCCGGTATTCGCATTGCCCGCTTCGTATTGGCGCATCGTTCCCGTCGTATTGAAGCCGGGCAGCCACGGGAAGTTCAGTGTCGGCTGTCGGTGGTTGCCAGTGGTCAGGCTCTGACGGCAGGTATCACCGGTATTTCGCAGGGCTCCTGGTTAAAAGTAAAAGGCTTTTTGAGCAGGGCCGGTTACCGGGCCGTGGATACGCGAATCGAGTTACACGCATTGGAAATACAGACCGTCAATGTTGACGGTTGAGTAAAGAGGTATATAAAGATGTCTCGTTTTTTTCGTCGCCGTAAATTCTGCCGGTTTACCGCAGAAGGCGTAAAAGAAATTGATTACAAGGATCTGCAGACGCTGAAGAACTATGTCACCGAGACCGGCAAGATTGTCCCCAGTCGGATTACCGGTACCAAGGCAAAGTATCAGCGTCAGCTGGCTACCGCGATCAAGCGTGCGCGCTTTCTGGCCTTGCTGCCGTATTGCGACTCGCATAAGGGCTAAGCCGGTAACGAGGCTCGTAGCCAACACGCCGGAATGATCAAATGATGCGCGCGCTGGCCGGTATTATTGTCGCGGGTCCGCTGCAGGCGGTACTGGTTGTTGCGCTGTTTACCGTGCTGAGTTTTCTGGCGCCACCGTTGACATCGATATTGAGTTACGCCGGCGCAGCGGCACTTGCATTGTATAGTCTGCACGTAGGCGCAAGGTCCGGTGCGATCGTGTTGCTGGGTGCAATGCTGGTCACCGGACTGTTGACCGAAATGCTGTTGCATCACGGCATGACAATAGCTGTTACGTCGCTGTTGTTATGGTTTCCGGTGTGGCTGATTGCCGTGGTGCTGCGCGAAACCCGGTCACTGGCCATGGCGATGCTGGCGTTAAGCGCATTGGCCATGGCTGGGATACTGCTGGTATTCCTCTGGTTTGGTGACCCGAGCCAGTGGTGGCTGGAGCGCTTGAGCGGATTGATCAACAGTCTGGCGGACCAGCCGGAGATAGAGATCGATACCGGCTCATTGCATGAATTCGCCGAGCAGGTTGCACCCTTCATGACCGGTTCACTGGCGGCAGGCCTGAGTTTCGCGGCGCTGACCTGCCTGATGCTAGGGCGCTGGTGGCAGTCACAGATGGTGAAACCGGGTGCGCTGCGTAAAGAGTTTTACGCATTGCGCCTGAACAGCATGCTGTCATTGCTGGCGGTGGGTATGTTTGCCCTGGCCGCCCTGAAATTTGGCAGTGTCAGTGCCTTGGCATTGCAGTGGTCGCTGGTTGTTCTGGTGCCGTTTTTGTTCGTGGGGCTGGCGGTGGTGCACGCTACACTGGCAAACCTGAAAGCGGCGCGAATCTGGCTCATTATCATTTATATACTGATGAGCCTGCTACCACAGGCAATGATGTTGGTGATCGTGACCGGGCTGCTGGATCCCTGGCTGGATCTGCGCCGGAGAACCGAGAAAACCGAAACAAATTAAGTTAAATCTGAGCTGTGTGCATAGGGTAGGGTCGAACGATGGAAGTTATTCTGCTGGAAAAAGTTGAAAACCTGGGTAGCCTCGGTGATCGGGTGCATGTTAAGCCCGGCTATGGGCGTAACTTCTTGATTCCCAGTGGCAAGGCAACGCCTGCAACCGAGGAGCACATCAAGGCCTTCGAGGCACGCCGTGCCGAGCTGGAAAAAACCGCTGCCGAAGCATTGTCCGAGGCCGAGGCGCGTCGTGACAGACTGGCTGATATGGTTATTACCATCAAGGCCAAGGCCGGTGACGAGGGCAAGCTGTTTGGATCCATCGGGACCGCCGATATTGCTGCGGCTATTGTTGCTGAAGGCGTCGAGGTCGAGCGCAGCGAAGTGCGTCTGCCGGAAGGGGCTTTCCGTCAACTCGGCGAATACACGATTCAGCTCCACCTGCACACCGATGTCGATACCGAGTTAACGCTTGTTATTGATCCGGAGTAAGTAGTCTGCCTTGACGCTCGGGTGGCTGAGCGGGGGCGGCGTCTCTGCCTGGTATCCCGGTGGAGACTGTTATCCGTGGAGCCGGGTATCTGGGACGGCATTATAATTACTTGCGGCAGAGCATTATCGGGTCCGCAAATTGCGTACTTGAGCAGTCGGCTCAAGCCATTTAGTATCTCAAGGCGTAGATTTTTATACCCGGATTACCCAGTAGAGCGGAGGGGCGATGCCCGAACCTGTACCAGCGGCAAACACGGTTGCATTCAGCAACGACCGTCAAAAAGTCCCACCGCATTCTCTGCAGGCTGAACAATCTCTGTTAGGTGGTTTGTTACTGGATAATCGTGCCTGGGATCAGGTCGCGGATCTGGTCAGTGAAGCAGACTTTTACCGACGCGACCACCGCCTGATCTTTACCGCTACCGGCCGGCTGATTGAGCGCGGCGATCCTTGCGATGTCATTACCTTGTCAGAATGGCTCGATACCCAGGGGCAGCTGGACGATATCGGTGGGCTCGCTTATCTTGGAACGCTGGCCAAGGACACGCCCAGTGCTGCCAATATTCGTGCCTACGCGAATATCGTCCGCGAGAATTCGGTGTTGCGGCAGCTGGCTGAAGTTGGAACCGAGATTGCCAACAGCGCTTATGTTACCGAAGGGCGGGAGACTGCGGCCCTGTTGGACAATGCCGAACAGCTGGTATTCCGGATCGCGGAGCAGGGCAATTCGCGGGGCTCTGGGTTTGAAAATATCAAGGATCTGCTGACCAAGGCCGTTGATCGTATCGATACCCTGTTTCACCAGGATAACCCGCTGACCGGTGTGTCCACCGGTTTTAATGAAGTTGATGATATGACGGCAGGTTTGCAGGCTTCGGACCTTATTATCATTGCCGGCCGCCCCTCGATGGGTAAAACGACTTTCGCCATGAATATTGCCGAGCATGCGGCCATCAAGGACGGCAGACCGGTGGCTGTGTTCAGTATGGAAATGCCCGGTGAACAGCTGGCCATGCGCCTGATGTCTTCGCTTGGACGCATCGACCAGACCAGGGTGCGCACTGGTAAGCTGGAGGACGATGACTGGCCTCGCCTGACCTCAGCGGTAAGCATTCTTTCTGAAGCGCCCCTCTTCATTGACGATACACCGGCGCTGAGTCCAACAGAACTGCGTGCCCGTTCCCGGCGACTGAAACGTGAACACGACTTAGGCCTGATTGTTATCGACTATCTTCAGCTCATGCAGGTGCCCGGTCACAAGGAAAATCGCACCGGTGAAATCTCTGAAATCTCACGCTCGCTGAAAGCACTGGCCAAGGAGCTCAGTGTGCCGGTGGTGGCGCTTTCACAGCTGAATCGCAGCCTGGAACAACGCCCGAATAAACGTCCGGTGATGTCGGATTTGAGGGAGTCGGGTGCGATCGAGCAGGATGCAGACGTCATCATGTTCATCTATCGTGACGAAGTCTATGATGAAGACAGCCCGGACAAGGGAACGGCTGAAATTATAATTGGCAAGCAGCGTAACGGCCCGATCGGCATGCGTCGCCTGGCCTTTCTCGGTAAACATACCCGCTTCGAGAACTTCACTGCTGTTGAATCATACTCCAGTGAGGATTATGCATGACGCGACCTGTTCGGGCGCGTATCAATCTGCAGGCTGTTACCCATAATCTGTCTATTGCACGCCAGGCCGCGCCGCAAAGCCGTGTCATGGCGGTAATCAAGGCCAATGCCTATGGCCATGGCTTAATCCCCGTGACACGCGCATTGATGAAGGCGGACGCCTTTGCTGTTGCAAGTCTCGAAGAAGCCATGCAGTTGCGTGAAGCCGGCATCAGCCACGATATAGTCCTGTTGGAAGGCGTATTCGAAGCAGAAGAACTCGAGCTCGCTATTACGCATCAGCTGCAGCTGGTTGTTCATTGCGAAGAGCAGGTATCCTGGCTGGAAAGATTCAGATCAGGCGCTTCGGTGCATCTTTGGTTGAAACTCAATACGGGTATGAACCGGCTCGGCTTTTCTCCTCAGTCCGCACTCGCCATGTGGCAGCGCTTACAGCGCTTGAGTTATGTGAAAACCAACGGTTTGCGCTGGTTGTCGCATCTTGCCTGCGCCGACGAGACGGACCATCCGGCAAACAGTGCGCAGTTAGCCAGTTTTACCAACGTCACTCAGTTCTCCGCGACCCTTCAAGGGGTCGGTGCCGAACGGTCTCTGGCCAATTCCGCGGCGCTGTTGACGCGACCCGACATGCACTTTGAGTGGGTGCGTCCGGGGATTATGCTCTACGGTGCGTCACCCATGGCGCCGGAGCATGGGTTGGAGGCAAAATTAGAGCCGGTAATGACATTGGAATCCCGCTTGATAGCGGTACATCAGCGGGCTAAAGGCGAGGCTATTGGTTATCGGCAGGACTGGGTCTGTCCAGAGGATATGCGCGTCGGCGTGGTGGCGATCGGTTATGGTGATGGCTATCCACGTCACGCCAAAAGTGGAACACCAATGCTGGTGAATGGAAAAACCGTCACCCTGGCGGGACGTGTTTCCATGGATATGATCTGTGTCGATCTGCGTAACCAGCCGACTGCCAAAGCAGGCGATGTTGTAACGCTGTGGGGTGCAGGCAATCCCGTCGAGACAGTTGCCAAACACGCGGGCACCATCAGTTATGAACTGTTGTGCGGAGTAACATCACGTGTGCCGCGTTTCTACCAGAGTAACTGATAACAACCAGGTATGATCTCTAGGTGCTGTTGCTCTGCTCATCGGTGAAGCGGGTCTGAATGGTGTGGATTTCTTCGAGTTGACTGGTGAATGCCTGCACACAACCTGGGTCGAAGTGTTGCCCGGACTGTTTATGCAGCATGGTCAGGACCTCATGGTGAGGCCATGCCGGCTTGTAGCAGCGCTTTGACGAGAGCGCGTCATAGACGTCAGCTACAGCCACAATTCTGGCCACTAGCGGAATATCCTCCCCCTGCAATCCCTGCGGGTAACCACTGCCATTAAATTTTTCATGGTGCCCCAGTGCGATAACGGCGCCCATCTGAAGGTATTTTGACGGGCTGTCTTTAAGTATCTCGTAACCGATGCGGGTATGTTGCTTGAGGATGGTAAATTCCTCTCGCGATAACCTGCCTGGTTTGAGCAGTATCTGATCCGGAATACCGATTTTGCCGATATCATGCATCGGTGCCGCCAGTTCAATCGTCTCGCAGTCTTCTACATCGAGTCCCAGCTGTCTGGCGATCAGGCGTGAGTATTTCGCCATTCGGATAACGTGATTCCCGGTTTCTTTGTCCCGGTACTCACCTGCCTTACCGAGGCGTAACAGCGTTTCATTTTCTCGCATGTGGATAGCGTGGGTCGCCTCGGCGACCTTTTCTTCCAGCCAGTTGGCCCGGTTTTCGATAATCAGGCGTTGCTGCTGCAGTTGCAACAGGTTGCGAAATCGCGCCCGGCATTCGGTGTGGTCTATCGGTTTATTGAGAAAATCCGTCGCGCCGAGTTCCAGTGCATTGTGGCGGATGTCAGTCTGTTCGTGTGACGTGATCATGATAATCGGCACATGTTTTGCCTTCGGCAGCTTGCGTGCCAGCCGAAGAAACTCGATGCCATCCATGCCGGGCATTTTGTAATCGGTGAGTATAAGGTCTGCCGGGGAGCGCTCCAGCCAATCCAGCGCACCTTGGGCTTCTTCGAAGGCTTCAACAAGCAGGCCGGAATCGATCGATTTGACAATCTGCGACAGAATTTGCCGGCTGGTTGCCTGGTCATCAATAATTAGTACAGCTGCCATGGCTATCTATGCACGTGGTCGGATTTACGATATATGCTACATTGTAGTCAAATCGCGGCGCCCCGTTTGTGCGGTAGCAAATCCTGTATCGGCCATCGGCCTGTCTGGCTGAAGCGCCCAGCGAAAGTGCCGCGGTTTGAGCGGGAAACCGGTTTTGTCAGGCGGGTAGCTGTTCAGTTCTTGAACCAGAACTTTTTTTGTGTTGTTATAACGCCAGCTGTTCCACAGCTGCTCCGGGTCCTGAAGTCGCCCGTTCCAATGAAGTGTGATGAGTATAATCATATTTCGCCTGTCTCTATTTCCCTGCTGCAGGTAGATCATACAATAAAGGGGTTATAAGCTAGCACTGAGTGCAGGCGGTCGCCCGCTTTCAGGCAAAGTGACTTAAGTTGGCAATGGAACCGCGCGCCATCAATGGACTCGGATTTTAACTCATTCGCTGTGATCTGTGATCATCCTATGTTTTCAGGATGTTTATGATGGTTTCAGTGTCATGTTCCGCGCAATTGCACTGGGGCGGCATGGCACAGAAACGTGACTATTTTAATGGAGAATATGAAATGGAATTGACGAATATACTTGGGAAGATTGTTTCTAACATCAGGGTGTCAGGTTTGCCAGGTACTTCAGATGCCAGCTGATATCCATCAAAAAAGAGTTCAGGATCGCCTGTTGGATATCCTGGTCGTTGATGATGACCCGATGATCGGGCTGTTACTGCAGGGTGGTATCAATTCAGAACGCTTCTCGGTTTCAGTCACAGACTCGGGTTTCGATGCTATCGCCATGTGCGATTCCAGCCCCTTTGATTTCGTGATTTTAGACTACCGGATGCCGGGTAAATCGGGTCTTGACGTTGCCAGTGCACTGCATCGGCAGAAAATCCCGTTCATCATGCTTTCCGCGTTCGCGGATGAAACCATTGTGCAACGGGCGGCACGATTCGGCGCGCTTGGTTACCTGGTGAAACCGGTCACTCCCAAACAGGTGGAACTGGCCATTGACACCGCACTGGTGCGGTTCGGTGAAATCGATAATCTGGCACGAGCCGTCGAAGTATCGGGGGTTGTGGGCGTTGCAGTCGGACTGGTGATGGTTAGCTATCGTATATCGCGGATGAATGCGCTGGAAAAACTGAGAGCCTTCTGCCGACCACGCAACAGGACGCTGAAGGAAGTCAGCCTGGAAATCACCAACCTTTTTGAATTACACCTGGACATCAGCGGTCGAAAATCGCCGTGCGATGCTTTGGAGAATTATTTGAATAGCGCTCATTAGCCCACTGTGGTGTGTGTCGTACGCCCCTGAATGCCAGCCGATTTTTAGCTGTAGGAGCGCCGTCCATCGGCGCGGTAACGCGGCCGTGAGACCGCTCCTACGCTATATTTTAAATGCGAGGTTAATAAAAGAGTGCGGAGGTCAGAAAATCAGCTGAACCAGTTTGCTTGCTGCCGTTGGTAATCCGGGGGCACTATCCATTAGTTATGCGCCAGGCTGAGACACAGGGAAAATTCCTGTCTTTGCAAAGTCTGGTGAACTTTGCGTCCTGACTGGGTTACTACTGACCGAGTATTCTGAGAATGTATCCAGTTGCTTGGCCGATTCTCTATGTAGATGGAATAACGCTGTTGTTATTCTTTTCGCGGACGCACATAACTCGGTATCTGACAGAGTGAGGCTCTCATGACATATTGCAGCCATCTCACGCGCGCCAATCGATCCACACATCCCTTTAAGTCGGTGCAGTATGCTTCGACTGCCTGTTATTTTATTCAAATCAAACGCTTGACGAAGGCCGTGCAGCAGCTGGTCCCCCTCCTGCTTGAAGCAGGCCACCAGCGTTGTTACATAATCAGAGTGACAACCCGTCTCCGTGAGTTCTTGCAGTAAAGCATAGTCAAGCAGCCCTTGTTCGGAACTGGTATGCGCACAGTTCTGCTGTTGAAGAGAAGGCCCAACGGGATCGGTATCAGTTACGACCTGATATAGCGCGCGATACAAAGTCTTCATGTTGACGGGTTTGTATAGAATGGAGCTGGCACCGGCACCCTGGCACTCTGCACGGCATTCCTCTGTGGTGTCAGCCGTCAGAGCAATCATAGGTACTGGCGTATCGGTTCTCTGTCCGGCCAGAGCTCGCATGACTTCCACGCCGGTCAGCCCTGGCATCTGGATATCCAGTAAGGCGATGTCAATGCGTCTCTCCGAAAGTATCGTCAGGGCATCGGCGCCATCATGGGCTTCCACTATTGCCGCATTTGCATAAGCCAGCATATCAGACAAGACGTGCCTGTTGAGTTCGTTATCATCGGCCACAAGTACTGTCAAACCCTGCAACGCACTCATCCACAACCACAGTTCATCATCGCTTTCGGTTCTGGAAGCCTCGGAACCCGCCATCCAATAGCCAAAAGCGAGCGCTTTCTTGAGATCGTCCGGGCTCGTGCTGCATGTCCAGCATCGATAGTGTTTATAAAAAGCAGGGAGCAGCGCGTTTTCCTTCGACACGTTTGGGGCATTCACCAGAACTAGCGGGGCTAAAGGTTTTCCGAAGAAGTTGCCGGCGATCATGGGTGCTTCGTCGACAGAAATACCGAGCTCGCAAGCATCAACCACTATGAAAGCCGGTTCAACGTAGTTGCCCGCAGGCGCCCCAATCCGGCTCACGAGAGTCTTTACCGTGAACACCTGTGTGGTCGGTAGTGTAATGTCGTCTAAAAGCCTGGACCAATAACGTTGTCGTTCCGAATTACCGCAAATTACTGCGATAGGTGTTCGGCAGGATTGGAACACCGAGTCGAAATCGAAGTCATGGTTCTCGCGAAGCGGTACGGTGAGTGTGAAGCACGAGCCCTCACCCTTAGTGCTTTTGACGTCGATCGAGCCTCCCATGAGAGTGGTCAACTCGTTGGCAATATTAAGCCCAAGACCAGCGCCTGAATAACGCCTCGCGTAGGCAAGGTCTGCCTGTTCAAAGCGTGAAAATATGCGGCCCATCGCTGTGGAGTCCATGCCGATGCCGGTATCACTAACTGTACAGACGATGCCATTGCAGACGCCGGTGTCCTCATCAATATCCGGTCTTGCATAGATCGCCACTTCGCCGTTCTCTGTATATTTTACCGCGTTTGAAACAATATTATTTAGCACCTGCTCCAGCCGAAGAGTATCCCCGTAACACTGCGACGGAGTGTCGGGCGCCACTGTCAGATAAATCTGTGTTTCATTCGCCTCGGCAGCAGATTGATTGAATCTAGTAACGCGTCCGAGTAACTCGATCATATTAAATTGGGATGACATGATTTTGATCCGTCCGGCCTCAATTCTGGCGACATCCAGAAGGTCGACCACTAAGCCGTTCAGCGTTGTGGCAGCTTGCTGCATATCCTGCAGTTGCCTTGATCGACGGCTATCGTTGTCCAGTCCGCGAGCTAAAAGATCACAGTTTGCCATAATGACATTTAGAGGGGTGCGCAAATCGTGGCTGACGTTACTCAAAAACCGGGTTTTCAGCCGGTCTGCTTCGCGCGCGGCTAACAGGTTCTGTTGTAGTTTTTTAAGGAGATTGCCAATATAAATGGGTATTACTATGCCGAGTAGGAAGGTTGCGAGAACCAATAATCCAACATCAGAACTATAAAACTGGCTGAAATATGCAACAATATAGAAAGATAATAAAGCGAGAGCGGCAGCGCCGTACAAGAAGTGAATTCCATAACGGAAGCCGTTTCCGATAACCACCCAGATGTACATACCGAACACTGGGGCTCCAGAATCACCCAAATAGTATATGGTCGCACCGATAATTGTCATATCATAGAAAATCCCGATCCAGCGCCTTATATGGCTGGTGTCTGGAAACGCTATTATGTGTCCTAGAAATGCTATTCCTCCAAAAAATAGGCTAGATGACAATACTATCAGTGCAGGTAAGCTGAACGCTCCAGCTGGAGATGCGTATTGATCGATACTTAATGCAAAGAGAATATGAGGGAAGCTCATAAGTACACGTAGAATGGCCTGTGCGTGTTCCGTATCGGGCCTCGCAGAGAGTATATTTTGGAAGTGTCTGGCTAGCTTGAATATA
>Ga0193947_1000261_pt1 | contig 10552 bp, 9 predicted proteins | sample FRT_01_MG_FD_161267 | JGI IMG/M metagenome (GOLD analysis project Ga0193947, IMG submission 161267) | Sediment microbial communities from the Broadkill River, Lewes, Delaware, United States - FRT_0-1_MG | ecosystem: Environmental > Aquatic > Freshwater > River > Sediment | place: USA: Delaware... | reverse complement strand
CTCGGATTCAACAGTGTGCGTTTTGCGTGTCTGGATCATCAGGGTGCTGTGAATGAGCTGGCTGAATTGGGTATGGTGATCGGGTGGGCGCGTCAGTTGGGTATCCAGCAGGTTGTGCTTGATCTGCGCTCTCACCAGCCGCAACCGTTCATGCCGCTTAAGACTCTGGAAAGCTTTCTGGCCGAGCAGTACCCGGAGCGGGTTCGACTGGTATGCGCTCACCATAACGGGTATCAGTCGTTGACCGGGGTGCTGTCCTCAATCGGGTATGAGAATATCGGCCATGACTGGTTTTTACACAGAGATGACTTTTGCCTGCGCGCCAAGGTTGCCGGTCAGTTGTGCTGGTCATTACTTGGTTTTACCGAGTTGTCCAATCCTGATGTGATTGGCATCGGACCAGGGGCTATATCCTCAGTGGGCGAATTCTACGCCGTTAATGAACCATGCTGGGCACCCTATCAGGCTCTGTTGAATCAGCAGAAGATTCCCATGGTGGGTGGCATCGAGTTGGAAGCGGATGATGTGCTGAGGCGCGAAATCATGGGCATGATCCTGGCCACTTCCTGTATACGAGTCGCAGCTGTCGAGGAAAAATGGGGCATTCAGTTTGAAAATTATTTCGCCTATGAGGCTGAATGCTTGCGTGATTTCGAGCAGGAAAACTGGCTTGAGTGGCAGGCTGACTGTATCCGAATCCGGGTACAGGGTTGTCGCGAACTTACTGAATTATGCCGTCTTTTCGATCATAGGGCGCGGCACTGAGAAAAGCCGGATATACACTTTGAAGACAGCCATTACGCTATCGCCGGGGCCCTGTCAGGCGCTGTGCCCATAGGTCGTGGCCACATACTCATCCACCAGTTGCTGGAATTCTTCGGCGATGTGATCGCCTTTCAAGGTCACCGTTTTTTCACCGTCCACATACACCGGGGCTACAGGTCGTTCACCGGTGCCCGGTAGACTGATGCCGATGTTGGCGTGTTTGCTCTCACCAGGACCGTTAACGACGCAACCCATGACAGCAACGGTCATCTCTTCCACACCAGGGTATCGCCTGTGCCAGACTGGCATCTGTTCGCGCAGATAGCTTTGAATGTCCTGCGCCAGTTGCTGAAAATAATCGCTGGAGGTGCGGCCACAGCCCGGACAGGCAACCACGCTGGGTGTAAAGGAGCGCAGTCCCATCGATTGCAGGATTTCCTGGGCAACCTGCACTTCCTGGCAGCGGCTGCCGCCGGGTTCCGGTGTCAGCGAGATGCGGATGGTGTCCCCGATACCCTGTTGCAGTAACACCGCCAGGGCCGCGGTGGAGGCGACAATTCCTTTGGCGCCCATACCTGCCTCGGTCAGACCCAGGTGCAGGGCATACCGGCAACGTTCCGCCAGCGCCTGGTATACCGCGATCAAATCCTGCACGCCGCTCATCTTGACAGACAGGATAATGCTGTCGGAAGCCAGACCCAGTGATTCAGCACGCTGCGCGTTCTCCAGGGCCGACGTCACCATCGCCTGGTGAATGATCTCCCGTGAGTCTCTGGGCTCAGCGCTTTTAATGTTTTCATCCATCAAGCGCACCACCAGTTCCTGGTCGAGGCTTCCCCAGTTGACGCCGATACGTACCGGTTTGTCATAACGGCAGGCGGTTTCGATCATGCTGGCAAACTGCTCATCGCGTTTTTTACCGCGGCCGACATTACCCGGGTTGATGCGGTACTTGGCCAGCGCTTGTGCACAGGCGGGGTTGTTACTCAACAGTTTATGACCGTTGAAATGGAAGTCGCCGATTAATGGCGTCTCCATCCCCATATCATCCAGTTTTTCACGAATCGCCGGCACCGCCCTGGCGGCCTCTTCGCTGTTGACGGTGATGCGGACAAGCTCGGAGCCTGCACGTGCCAGTTGAGCCACCTGGCGGGTGGTCGCATCGACATCGGCGGTGTCGGTGTTAGTCATTGACTGTACCGCGATAGGTGCCGCGCCCCCCACAAGGACCGGGCCTACGGCGACTGCATGTGTGGTGTGGCGGACGATGGAGGGGCTTTTCGCGGTCATGGGTATTCATCGCTGGACTGTCAGTGGCTAATGATAGTCGCAGCCGTCGGCCTGGAAAAGCGCTTGCTTGCGGATTAAACCCCTCGGACCCAGCAGGAGAGGGGCGGTATAGAAAAACTTGCATCCGGGGATTACCTGTATATACTTCCAGTACACTGGATAAAATTACAGCAGGTGGTGCAATGCAGGAGCTGACTCCGCGGCAGGCGGAAATCCTGGCTCTGATCAGGGAATATATCTACGACGAGGGTTATCCGCCCACGCGCATGGAAATTGCCGAGGCCTTTGGTTTTCGTTCGCCCAATGCCGCCGAGGAGCATCTGCGGGCGCTGGAACGCAAGGGGGCTATTGAATTGTTGCAGGGTTCTTCACGCGGTATCCGCCTGCTGGATGCCGGGGAAGAGCAGGGTATCCCTGTGGTGGGTCGGGTGGCGGCCGGTGAACCGATCCTGGCCGCAGAACATGTCGAAGACCATTACCCCGTCGATCCGGCACTGTTTCACCCGCGGGCGCATTACCTGCTGCGGGTGCGTGGCATGAGTATGCGCGATATCGGCATTATGGATGGTGATCTGCTGGCGGTACATCGTACCCGGCAGGCGCAGAATGGCCAGATTGTGGTGGCCCGTCTGGACGATGAAGTCACCGTCAAACGTTTCCGCCGCCGGGGTTCCATTGTTTATCTGCTGCCCGAGAATGAGGACTTCGAGCCTATTCGTGTCGACTTGCGTCAACAACCGCTGGTTATCGAAGGTTTGGGCGTAGGGATTCTCCGTAACCAGTCGCTATGAATCTCGATGCTTTGTTACAACGCACGGATGTCTGGCGCGGTGGCCGGTTCGCTACCGCCGTTAAGGCCGTGCCCAGTGGGTTCAGCGAACTGGATGAACTGTTGGGCGGTGGCTGGCCACAGGGCGCCTTAACCGAAATCATGACATCCCGCCAGGGTATTGGTGCATTGCGTCTGCTGATGCCGGCGCTGGCACGACTCAGTCAGGACGACCGCTGGATATGCTGGGTGGCACCCCCGCATATTCCCTATGCCCCCGCCCTGCTCAATGCCGGCATCGATTTGTCGCGCATATTACTGGTGCATCCCGGGGCGCAGCATGATGGTTTATGGGCCGTGGAGCAAAGTCTGCGTTGCGGAAACTGTGCTGCCGTTCTGGCCTGGCCGACGCTGGATGACAAAGTCATGTTGCGGCGCCTGCAACTGGCGGCCGAAGCCGGTGATGCCCTGGGTGTCCTGTTCCGTCCCCGGCACTTTGTACAGCGACCATCAGCGGCGGCATTACGCATCCAGCTGGCCCCCGGCATCGATGGTGGCCTGTCGGTGTCCATCCTCAAACGCCGTGGCGGCTGGGCTGCCGGTCCGGTTCATCTGCAAACACATGCTGCACTGGCTTTGTATTCGCGCACCACGACTGCCGCTGGAAATTTTCGCGCGTAGTGTCAACGAAGCACAGCCACTGGCGGTCAGTGACGAGGGACGACGAGCCAGTGTGTTGTTGTGTAATGATGCCGCACAGGAGCATGGCATCTGTCCCGGCATGCCGGTTGCAGCCGCGCGGGCCCTGGCCCGTGACCTGATTATCCAGCCCAGGGATCACAAGGCTGAGCAGGCGGCCTTGCACAGTCTTGCCGCCTGGAGCTATCAATTCAGTTCCCAGGTCAGTCTCTACCCGCCTTGTGCGCTGTTGCTCGAAGTGCAGGGCAGCCTGGTCTTGTTTGGCGGGCGTGTTGCCTTACTCAGGAAACTGCACACGGGCCTTGCCGAACTGGGCTATCGGGTTCAGCTTGCCGGTGCACCGACACCGCTGGCTGCATTGAGCCTGGCCCGCTGTCAGCGTGAACAAATGGTCGCAGAGCAACATCGGCTGGCAGCGGTCCTGGCACCTCTGCCCATCTCCGTACTGGATTGGGAGCCTGCATTACTGGAATGTCTGGACGGTATGGGTGTGCGCCGACTGGGTGATGTATTTCGGTTGCCGCGTGATGGGCTGGCACGCCGGCTGGGTCAGCACAGTCTGCTCTATCTGGATCGCATGCTCGGCCGTCAGCCGCATCCACAAACCCTGTACCGGCCACCCACCCGGTTTAAACACCGCCTGCAGCTGCCATCAGAAGTCGAACACGCACAGGCATTGCTGTTTGCCTTGCAAAGACTGGTGCTGGAACTGTGCGGCTGGTTGCGTGCCCTGGGTGCGGGAGTTCAGACATTCGATATTGCTTTATCGCATGGGCGCGGGCGCTATACAGCCTTGTGTATAGGCGTACACAAGGAGAGCCGGGATGCAGAACAATTCAGCATCCTGTTGCGTGAACGCCTGGCACGACTGGAACTGCAGGAGAGCGTTATCGCAGTCGAACTTCGTGCAGAGCAAATTTTAAAGCTCGAGGCACGCTCGCTGGACCTGTTCGGGCAGTCTGATGGGAGAAGCGAAGGCGATTTGCTTGATCGTTTACGTGCGCGGCTGGGTGATCAGGCTGTACAGGGGCTCAGTGCCGTTGCTGAACACCGGCCCGAGTATGCCTGGTGCTACAGTAAACCTGGCCACAGTCGCAAAGACAGCAATGGTCAGCAGAGACCGCTATGGTTGCTGGCTGTGCCACGACAGCTCGAAACCCGGAGTGGACGGCCGCGCTTGCAAGGTGAGCTAAAGCTGCAGGCAGGCTGTGAACGTATCGAATCCGGTTGGTGGGATGACCAGGATGTAGCACGTGATTATTTTGTCGCGATAAACCCTTCAGGTTCGTGTTACTGGATTTATCGCGAACTTACCGGTGAACGGCACTGGTATTTACATGGGGTCTTTGACTAGTACTCCGGCTGGATCGCTACCCGGCGGTGCCGTTGCGAACCGATTCCTTGTAAGAGCGGTAAAATTCGATCATGGTTTTCCACACCGGCCCAGGTGCTCCCCGACCAACCGCTTTTGCGTCCAGCATTGTGACCGGTATGATTTCCCGGGTGGAACTGGTTATCCAGATTTCATCGGCTTCGCGTAGCTGTTCTTCGCTGATATCGGTTTCCCGACAGGACAGCCCGTGACGCCGGGCGAGTTCAAGAACCAGATCGCGGGTGATACCGGGCAGCATTTGCGGCCCCTTGGCGGGCGTCAGAATGTTGCTTTCCTCGATGACAAAGACGTTGCTGGATGACCCTTCAATAACCAGGCCATTGCGGATCAGTATGGCTTCCGCGGCATTTTGGTCAGCAGCCTGTTGCCGCAGTAATACATTGGGTAACAGGGTGACAGCCTTGATGTCACAATGGTGCCAGCGTATATCATCGAGTGTAATCGCCGCGATGCCCTGTTCTGTCACTGCTGGGTCCGGTTCGGTGATGGGATTGCTGCTGGCAAAAACAGTCGGTATGACGTTTTCAGGAAAACTGTGGTCACGTTTTGCAGCGCTGCCCCGTGTCACCTGCAGATAAACCGACTGATCGTCATTGACTCCAGCCGTTCCGCGGTTGTGTTTCAATAAAGTGCTGAGAATTGTTTTCCACTCAGCATCGTTGTACGGGTTGTCGAGGCGAATGCCGTCGAGGCTGTTCTGCAGTCTTCGTAAATGGTGCGAAAGCCGGAAAAGCCGCCCGCCATAGGCCGGGATGACTTCGTAGACCCCATCGCCGAACAGAAAGCCACGGTCAGTGACCGGGATAAGGGCCTCTTCGATGGGGACGAATTTTCCGTTCAGGTAGACCGTGGGCATGGCGGAATTGTTTTGCGGGCCTGCCGAGCGCCTACTCAAAATACAGCATGGCTTCATCAACGATGCGTTGCCAGAAAGTACCTTCATTCACCGTTTGCAGCGCAACCAGGTCTTTTTCGGAAACAAGCTTATCGGCGAGTCGCACCACCACATGTCCCAGCGCCTGCCCCTGGGAGACGGGAGCGACGATTTGATCCTGCAATTTCATGGCGGCATCGAGGTTTTTGTATTCACCACGGGGAATGGTTACGTACAGGGTTTTATCCAGGCCTAAATCGACGGACTCGGTGGCACCTTTCCAAACCCGTGCTGTGGTGAGTTTGTTGTCGGCGTCGTACAACTTGTGGGTTTCAAAAAAACGGAAGCCATAGTTGAGCAGGGACTGGGTGGCATCGGCGCGGGCTTCCTCGCTCTTGGTGCCCAGTACGACACTGATCAGGCGCATGCCATCACGCTTGGCGGAGGTCACCAGGCAGTAACCGGCTGAATCCGTATGCCCGGTTTTTACCCCGTCCACGGACTCGTCGCGCCACAACAGTTTATTGCGGTTGTACTGCGTTATATCGTTGTAGGTGAACTCGCGCTCCGAATACCACTGGTAGTATTCGGGGAATTCATCAATCAGGGCGTGCGCTATGATGGCGATGTCGTGCGCCGTTGTATAGTGTTCCTTGTCCGGCAGCCCGGTGCTGTTCATGAAGTTGCTGTTAGTCAGGCCGAGTTCTTTGGCGTGGTGATTCATCAGGGCGGCAAAACTGGCTTCTGTGCCGGCGATATGTTCTGCCAGTGCGACGGTGGCATCATTACCGGACTGAATGATCACACCCTTTAACAGGTCGGCAACATTGACCAGCGTGTTGACTTCCACGAACATACGAGAGCCTTGTGTACGCCAGGCTTTTTCGCTGATGCGGACCTTGTCAGACAGCGCCAGAGAACCGTTACGGATTTCCGTGAACACCACATAAGCGGTCATCAATTTGGTGATGCTGGCTGGTTCCATAGGCTGATCGGCATCCTTAGCGGCTATCGACTGGCCACTGTGGAAATCCTGCAGCAGGTAACTTTTTGCGCCAACAGCGGGTGCTTTGGGCACTGGTGTGGCAGCCTGGCACCAGGCGCCGGTTATCAAACCGAGAAGGAGGAACAAAGTATATAACGCTTGGATTCTTTTCATGGGCCCGGATGTCTTTTAATCAAGCGCAACATTGTCGGCGCTTGCACAGGGATTTTCAATGCGGAGTGAATCAGTCAATCACCACTCTGGGTGATTCGATTCCCTGGTCAACGAGAAATTGGGTAAGTTTATCAGCGGTTTCGACATTCGCCAGAGGACCGATGCGGACCCGGTAGATGGGTTTCCTGTTGGACTTGCCTTCGCTGATCTGCAGGTTGCCGGGCAGTTCAGTCGAACTCAGCCGGGTTTTAAGGCGTTCCGCATTGCCGCGGCTGAGAAAGGCGCCGACCTGCAGATAGAGAGAGAGTCCCTGTTCCGGCTGTTGCGCTTCGCTGACATTGATAGCTTGCATTGCGGCGATTTCGGTTTTACTGCTGTTGACAGCCTGTGTTGCGGCGATTTTTGGTTTGCTCACCAGTACCCTGGGTTTTGCCTGTTTTGCCTGTTTTGCCTGTTTTGCCTGTTTGGCCGTTTCCGGGTTGTATGAGCGCGGGTCGATGGCCTGCACCTCAACCAGTCCGGTACCTTTGCCGAGAATATCCAGTCTGGCGGCGGCGGCATAGGACAGGTCAATAATGCGGTTGTCGTGAAAGGGTCCGCGGTCGTTGATTTTGACAACCACGCTGTTGCCGTTGCCCAGGTTGGTGACGCGTGCGTAGGTCGGTAATGGCAGTGTCTTGTGCGCCGCTGACATCTGGTACATGTCGTAGGGTTCGCCACTGGAAGTGCGGTGGCCGTGGAACTTGGTACCGTACCAGGAAGCGATGCCGCGATCATGGTAACCCTCGCTGCTGGCAAGTGTGTGATAGCGCTTGCCGAAAACTTCGTAAGAGACAGGGTTACCGTAACGGCTTTTGGGCTCTACACGGGGTATGGCGTCTTTGACATCGGCGACGTCAACGGCATGAGCAGGCGCGCTGTCCTGTGCTTGTGAGTAGCGGCTGTTGCTGCTTTTTTTGCTGTGTTGGCTGGTCGAACAGGCCATCAGCAGCGTGGTGGCACACAGCAGGGCCAAAGAGGTTTTTCCCGGTCTCATGCTGCTGATCTCCTAGGATCGGTCTTTCTGATAGGCTTCCTGTATCGCCTTGCTCAATTGATAGACCGCCATCGCGTACAGCGGACTTCTATTATAACGTGTAATGACGTAAAAGTTTTTCGTTGTGAGCCAGTATTCCGGACCATTGGTCTGTTCGAATTCCAATAGCGCCACCGCCTGATCGACGGGGAGGGGGGGATCCGTGGTAATCCCCGCTTTGGCGTAATCCCCCGCCGTTTTCTTGCCCGGTTTGATGTTTTCGGATACCTGGAATCCGGATGCCGGGGCATTGCCGCTTACCCTGCTGGCGACGGGTTTGCCGGCCTGCCAGCCGTGCCGTTGAAAATAGTTGGCAACACTGCCGATGATGTCGTCCATATTTCCCCACAGGTCGCGTTTGCCGTCTTCGCTGAAATCCACGGCATAGGCGCGGTAACTGGACGGAATGAACTGTCCGTAGCCCATTGCACCGGCGTAGGAGCCCTTGGCCTTGCGTACGTCGACGTCTTCTTCCCGTGCAAGAATCAGAAACTGCTCCAGCTCGGAACGAAAGAATTTACTGCGTGGCGGGTATTCGAAAGCCAGAGTGGAGAGAGCATCAATGACGCGATAGGAACCGGTATTGGCACCATAACGGGTTTCCACCCCAATGATGGCGACGATGACGGCAGCGTCCACACCATAGGCCTGTTCCGCCCTTTTGAGGATGTCCTCGTTCTCCTTCCAGAAACTGACACCACCATCAATCCGCTTTGGCGTAAGAAAAATACTGCGGTATTCGTGCCATGGCTTGGTTTTTTCGGCCGGTCGGGAAATGGCTTCGAGGATGTCGTCGCGTTTCTTCGCCTGCTCAAACAGCGCTTCGAGTTCCTCGCGGTCGAACTGGTGGCGTTGTTCCATTTCTTCAATGAATGCCCGTGTGTCCGGGTTATCCTGAAAGTCGCCTGCGCAACCTGGACCGGCAGCCAGTGTCCCGAACAGACTGGCGAGCCATGCGCCCATGTATTTTTTTTCTAACATCTGACTTCCTTAAGTAGCTAGCAGCTTTCTGTGTGTATGTATGGACATGAGGATACCGAAACCGGCCATCAGGGTCACCATCGATGTGCCCCCATAACTGACCAGGGGAAGCGGCAGGCCACCACTGGTAACAGTCCCGTCACCATACCGGTATTGACAATAAAATATATGAAAAACGTCATCGCCAGGCTGCCGCCAAGCAGACGTCCATAGGTGTCCTGCGCCTGCGCGGCGATGTACAGGCTGCGAACAATAATGAAGCTGTAAATCACCACTATCACGCCGATGCCGAACAGGCCAAATTCTTCACCCAGCACAGCAAAAATGAAATCGGTGGAACGTTCCGGCAGGAACTCCAGATGAGCTTGCGTGCCGTTCAGCCAGCCCTTGCCGAACAGACCGCCGGATCCGATAGCAATTTTCGACTGAATAATGTGGTAACCGGTACCCAACGGGTCCTGTTCCGGGTCGAGAAAGGTGATGACACGCTGGCGTTGATAGTCATGCATGAAATGCCAGAGCACCGGGGCGCCCGCTGTTGCCAGCAGACCCAGACCGCCTAACAGTTTCCACGACAGACCGGCCAGGAACAGGGCAAAAAAGCCCGCACTGGCAATCAGTAGTGAAGTGCCGAGATCGGGCTGAACGGCGATCAGCATGACCGGTGTCACAATCAGTACGCCGGCAATGAGCAGTCTCGGGTAGGTGGGTGGCAGCCGCTTGTCGGACAGGTACCAGGCTACCATCATGGGCACTGCGAGTTTCATCATTTCGGACGGCTGAAAACGAACAAACCCCAGGTCCAGCCAGCGCTGCGCACCCTTGCCGACATCGCCCGCTACCAGCACGGCGATCAACAGCGTCAGTCCGAGACCGTACAACCAGGGTGTCCAGCGTTGCAGCCACTGCGGCCGCAGTTGTGCAACGACGACCATGGCGCCAAAGGCGATTCCCAGCCTGATAATCTGGCGGACAACCAGTTCATTGTCGCCACCGGCCGAACTGTAGAGCACAAACAGCCCCAGTACCGAGATTGCCAGCAGGCCAAACAGCAAGGCCGCATCAAAGTGCAGGATATGCTGCCAGTCCCGCTGGCTGGCATCTTCGCGGCTGCTGTCGAGTAATGTGCTCATGATGGTTTTTCCAGCAGATACTGGTCAAGTATGATGCGCGCAATCGGTGCTGCGACCGCGCTGCCACTGCCACCGTGTTCAACCACCACAGCAACGGCAATACGTGGTTTGTCGATTGGCGCAAAAGCAATAAACAGCGAGTGGTCGTGCAGTTCTTTAGCCAGTTTGTCGGCTTCGTATTTTTCCTCTTGCTTGAGGCCGAAAACCTGGGCCGTCCCGGTTTTTCCGGCAAACTCGAATTTACTGCCTTCGCCGACTTTTCGCGCCGTACCACGTTTTCCATGCACGACTTCACGCATGGCGTTAATCACGCTGCTCCAATGATGCAGGTCTTCAACGGGGGTATCCGCCTGCGGTTCAACCGGCACCGGCGTCAGTTCGATATCGTCATACTGCTGGGTTGAGGCGACAATG
>Ga0193947_1000251_pt1 | contig 10955 bp, 12 predicted proteins | sample FRT_01_MG_FD_161267 | JGI IMG/M metagenome (GOLD analysis project Ga0193947, IMG submission 161267) | Sediment microbial communities from the Broadkill River, Lewes, Delaware, United States - FRT_0-1_MG | ecosystem: Environmental > Aquatic > Freshwater > River > Sediment | place: USA: Delaware... | reverse complement strand
TCGATGACAGCCTCTTCAGCGATACGCCGGGGGGATTCGAAACCAGCAAGCCCTGAACCGAATCGGGCATATAGCGCATAAGCCGCACTGTTCAGCGGCGCCGCGATGATAAACGAAAGCGACAGTCCAATGGCGATAATGATCAGCCACTCAGGGGCCAGCCAGCCGCTGGACACGGCGATCGCAGCCACAATCAACCCGAATTCGCTGTAGTTGGCCAGAGCAAGAGAAGTCAACAGCGAGGTGCGCGCGCGTAAACGGAAAGCGCTTAACAAGACGAAAAACAGACCCGTCTTGAGTGGCACCAGCAACAGCAGTAACAGCGCGACCCAGATGGCATCCAGCTTTAATGGGCCTGACAACCCGATGTTGAGGAAAAACCCTACCAGGAACAGGTCCTTGAACCCCAGTAACTGGCGCGCAAGCTCTGACGCGCGCACATGGCTGGCCAGCAGCACACCGAGTATCAGGGCACCCAGATCGCCCTTGACCCCCGCCAGTTCGAACACCTGGGCACCCCCCAATGCCAGTGTCAGGCCGAACAGAACCTGCAGCTCTCCGTGCCCGGACTTTTCCAGCATTCTGTGCAGCACAGGCTTGAGCGGTATCAGTGCGAACAGCAACAACGCCCAGAGGGAGGGTATTTTGCCGGTAGACACAGCCAGAAAAATGACTGCCGCGATATCCTGCATAATCAGAACACCGATGGCAATGCGGCCATAAAACGAGCCCATTTCACCCTTCCCTTCCAGCACCTTGACGGCAAACACGGTACTGGAAAAGCTCAATGCAAAGGCGATCAGGATAAGCAGCTGCAAATCGAGGCCGGCAAACAGGGCAACCCCGGCGACGCCCAATCCATGGAGAAACAGCGCAGCCAGAGCGACTGTAATGGCCATATGCAGAGAGGCTACCCCCCAGATCTGCGGCATCAGCAGGCTGCCGAGCCGCAGTTTCAGTCCAATGGAGAACAGCAACAGCGTGACCCCCATTTCAGAAAATTCCAACAGTGTGTCACTGGGCCGCATACCCGCCGCATACAGGGCGAAGCCGGCGACCAGATAACCCACCAGCGGCGGCAGCGCGACAAAACGCGCCCCGAAACCCAGGATAAAGGCGATCGCGATAGCTACGATATCTGCTTGCATGGGAAGTCCTGCGCTGTTACAGAGACCGGCTGAAGTTAGCGCGAGTGTACAGACATGTTTTCACAGGGTGAATCGTCCCCGGTTGTGAGGTGATGCACCGGGGCACAGCGTATGGCGAAAGCTTATGCCCGCCAACTTCAGCGCCGGCAAGCCCCCTGTTTTGGCAAGGGGTAAGCCGTGCTCAGATTTTCCACATTATGCTGCATCACGTCGAGGAAATCACCCTGCCGGGTCCGGTTGGCGCAGGGATCGAACACCAGCGTTCCGATACCCATGACATCCAGGCGCCTGAGTGTCTCGGCCAGTGGCTGTTTATCCCACACCATCCTTAACGCCGGAATCCGCAGCCTGAACCCGTGGTGATAAACGAAGTGCAGTAACTCAGTACTGATTATAAAGATCAGGAGAAAAGGGGTCGGTGACAAATCGCAATCATTCTCATTTGTCACCGACCCCTTTAATATTAACCGTCAATGGTCATCAGCTGACCGGAATCGTTGAAGCGTAGTATCTTCTTGGTCTGCCCGGGGAAGTCGTAAACCCAGGTGTTGCCGAATTGTTCCGTCGGTCTGCCGCACTTTTTGGAAATCTCGTATTTACCCGGTCCTTTGCGCTGACCGTCCTGGATGATATGGGTACCGCAACTCATGTACCCCGCCACGACCGGACCCGCCAGAAACAGAAATCCGAAAACCGCAGTACTGAAAAAAGTCGTTACCTTGTTCATCATGTATTTCTCCAGGCTCTGTTCTTGTTCCGATCCGGCTTACTTCTTTTCCGGTATGGTATAGCTCAACTCCGGCAGTATGGCGATGCCGGTTGCCTCGCGTATGGCGCTGCCGCTTGACATGCCAACGACCAGCGTGTTGAGCGCCGAACGCACTACCAGCTTGCTGGAACCGCTGATACCTTCATACTGCCCGGTTCCACTAGTCAGCTTGAAGTCACCCTTGCAACCACCCACTTCACCACGACATGACCAGGTTGCATAGACCACGTCACCGGCCGACGGCGTAATCATGCAATAGCCCTCGCCGGAGGTTTTACCCGTTTTCATGTCGATGGTCTGGCTGCCCGGACAGCGTATAAAACCTTCATCCAATTTTCCTTCCGCGGTTTCTGCATAGATAATGCCTTCAAAAGCTCCCAGGAAGAGCATGGTCTCTGGCGCAATCTGGTACACCGTGCCCTCACCCTCGAAGGGCATAATGGCCTTCAGCGATTTTTCCGCCAGCGCGCCGCCGGTCAAACCCAGCAACAGCAGCCCTGTAGTGGCCAACGGCCAGTAACGCAATTTACTCATATCAATTCTCCTCTACGTCGTAACGAACGGCAGCAAAACATACCATACCAGCATCAATTTGTTGCTACCGGCAACATAAATTGAACACGCTGCCAGTAGATGGCAGCGCCGCCGGCATGGTATGTTCATTGCCGACGCAGGACTTGGTGCAGGATACTGTTCTGGCGCCAGAACGGGACAAACTTCGTACGTAACCGGGCTGGCAGCGGACGCCGGTCCACCGGTGCGCTGAGGCCCTCGCGGAGACCACGAAGATAAGCACCAGGCTCAACAAACTGCAACCCGCGCACCAGCCCGATTAGCGCCCGGGAAGCAAGAAGATAGGCCTTGCCCGGCCAGGTGTAATACATACGAATCAGCCACAAGGAGTTGCGGGTCGCATAAAACACCTGCCGTTTTCTGCTCCGGTTAGCAGACGCAAGCCGGTGTACAACCCTGCAGCCTGGATCGTAAACAATAGAAAAACCTCTGAGATAGACCTGGAACGCCACATCAACATCATTCTGGTAAAGAAAGAAATGTTCCGCATACCAGCCGATTTCTTCGAACAGACGCCTGCGAATGGCGAATCCGCAACCGACGAAGGCCATTGAAGACCCCTTCCGGTCTTGCCTGGGGAGATGCCAGGTGGATATCCGTTTTCCGTTGCCGTCCTCGATCCGGCAGGCGACGACGCCGGTTTTCGGCACACTATCCAACTGTTCGATCAGTCTGTCCAGCGTAACGCCGTCGCGGGGATGAGAATCATCATCCAGCACCAGCAGGTAATCTCCCTTTCCGCGCTCGAAACCGGCAGCGTAAGCACCGACACCACGATTCTCCGCAAGCATGACAGGCGTCAGAAAATCCGACTGCGAATTCAGGTAGGAACCGGTACCGTCGGAAGAACCGTTGTCGACTGCAATCACCTCGGTATCAGTGCGCCCCGCTATCAGTTCCCGCAGATATGTCACGGTATGGCGTGTTTCCTCTAGACGGTTGTAATTCAGGATGACTATGCTGATCCTGATCCGCGAACCGGCCATCAGCTTAGTGCTCCAATGCCCGAAAGTGCGGCCGCGACAACCTGATCCATATTGTAGTAACGATAGTTGGCCAGACGACCGACAAAAGTAGTTCCGTGTTCCCGTTGGGCGAGTTCCCTATAACACCGGTACAGTTGCTCGTTTTCGCTGCACGGAATGGGGTAATAAGGGTCACCCTCGGCGCAGGGATACTCGTGCACGATAGAGGTGCGAGGATGCCGCTGTCCGCTGATGTGTTTGAACTCGGTGATACGGGTGTAGTCATGGTCGTTGGGAAAGTTGACCGTACCGACCGACTGGTAACGCTCCTGTGGTAAATTGCTATGCATAAACTTCAGGCTGCGGTACGGTAGTTTTCCGCAACGGAAGTCGAAATACGCATCAATGGGACCGGTGTAAAAAACATGTTTCGCCTGTATCCCTTTTCTTGCTTCGAAGAAATCCACACCCGTCTGGATTTCAATACCTGAATGATCCAGCATACGCTGGAAAAGTGCGGTATACCCATCCAGTGGCATGGCCTGGTAGGTATCCTGAAAATACCGGTCATCCCGGCTGACGACAACGGGCACACGCGCGGTTACCGAGGGGGAAAGCTGCTCCGGCCTCAGGTTCCACTGCTTTATCGAATAGCCCAGAAAAATATTGCGATAGACATAATCTGCCAGTTCCTGCAGTTCGCCGTGGGCACTGGCTCTCAATTTCAGAATGGGAACTCTGGCGCCTTCACCGTATTGCTGAAGCAACAGGCGTTCCATGCAATCCGCTTCATTCGGTGGAAACAGCGCGTGCAGCGAGTTCAGGTTAAACGGCACCGGTACCAGCCTGCCGGCGACCTGCGCCATCACCTTGTGCTCATAAGACCGCCATTGAGTAAAGCGCGACAGATACTCCCATATCCTGGTGGCATTGGTATGAAAGATGTGTGGCCCGTATGGGTGAACGTGGACGCCATCGTTGTCCCGACAATCGTAGGCGTTACCACCGATGTGATCACGCTGTTCGAGCACCAGGACCTTCCTGCCCAGGGCACCGGCGCATCGTTCAGCGATAGTAGCACCACTGAACCCGGCACCGATAACCAGGCAGTCAACCTTTATCAAAACAACACCTCAGAACACGACTGGACATGAGCATCGGCACATGGAGTACTATCACCTTAATAAGCCGCATCCGCGATCATACTGCAACCTCCGGTGAATTAAGGGATAAAGAAGTTTATGATACCCAGGAAGGAAGCGTACGCACAGAGGCATTTCTGATCAATTATTTTTTCTGTTCATCGCCGGGAAATCATTATGCATAGTGAACTCTCATACAATGTACACAAGGTAGGCTTCTCCTTCGGAGCGCCTGGCGGAAGACACAGAACCTACATCATCGCGGGTATCGAAAGAGGTGGAACATCTCCGGTAGCAGGCGCTGCACGTGCTCTTGGACTCTATCTGGGGGAAGGTTTACATCGAAATAATGAAGACCCTCTTTTCGTGCACCGTGGCTACCAGGAAACGATCAAAGCCATTGAACTGCGCAACTCAACCCACTCCGTGTGGGGCTGGAAATTCCCAAAGGCATTCCTCAGCCTGCCTTTATACTGGGAGCGTTTGCGCAATCCGCATCTCATCGTGGTATTCAGGGACCCCGTTTCAGCGGCAATGGGTCACCACAAATGGAGCGGGGTTGGCATGGTGAAGCCGACACACTTTCAACTGGGTGAAGCGCAGGCCTTCAATTCACTGAACCTGAACCATGCGCTAACCTCGGGAACACCCGCACTTCTGATAAGTTATGAAAAATGGCTTTTAAATACTGCAGAGGGGATTGATGAACTGGCAAACTTCCTGCTGCTGAAACCACCGGTCAACGCGCTGAAAATGCGTCTGCTGGAGTATTTGAACGGGGGTAGCTATAAGGATTTCGATGCTTTCTTCCCGCCTTAGGCAACAGACCCGGAACAGCCGCAATGTCCGTCAGCCCCTTTTAACCAGTATAAACCGCTTGCAGTTGTTTTGCGTGCTCGTCAAAGGTAACCAGTTTCATGGCACTATCCCAGAACGCTGAAAGCGGTGTTTCCCTGTTGAGCAGCCTGTCCAGTTTCACCAGGAAATCCTGGAGATCACCATTTTTAAACACGAATCCGACGTTGTTACCGATTTCCGAGGCCCCTCCCAAATCGCTGGTCAGGATCGGTATACCGCGACTCACCATTTCAATGGCTACCTGGGGCAGGTTATCCTCCCACAGCACCGGAATAACACCCAGATCCGCGTTGCACAGAATCTCATCCAGTTGTTCATGGGTGTAGCCATCGACATAGGTCACCCTGCCAAGTCTTTTACCGAGACGCTTGATTCGTCCACACGCCGCGCTATCCGTATTTTTTGCGGCAAAGATAACATTGATCTGCCCTGCCATTTCAAGCGGCATCTGTTCCAGGGTATCCAGTAAAAAATAAAAGCCTTTATCCCTTCTCATATAACCCATGTAACACAGCGTCAGGCTATTGCTGAAATCCTGCCTTTTTGCATATTTCCAGGCGTCGTCAGCGTGCTTCGTGCCGATGTAAGTAATCTCAATCTTGCTCTTCTCGATCCCGTAAGCTGCAGCAATTTCAGAAACACGCCGGGAAACTGCCAACACTTTATCGACATTGTCGTTAATCAGGGATACAAAGGTTGTTCTCCTGTCAGAAAAATATTCTGCCTTCTGCGTCAAGTCCGTAAACACCTCGACATCCCTGTCATGCACAGTCTCCGCGTCGCGGTTTTCCTGCATTCTGCCAATGAATCGGTATGCTGTATAAAACGGCCTAGCCATCGCGAACGCCCGTTTAAACAGCCAGGAATGCGGTTTCACCCCCAGATACTTCAGGTGAAACGCCAGGCAATGAGCTGCCAGAACGATTTCGCTGCTGATTCTATGCGGCAGGCAATTGATACAGTCGAACCCGTTGCGGTAATCATGGCAGCGTTGCGCTTCCCTTTTCCAGAAATTGACCTGTGGACAAAAAGGATAGTAATTATGCAGCATCAAGCACACTCTTGTGTCTGGACAGTACTGCTTAATTACCAGGACCTCTGCTGGCAGGCCCTCCAGGTTGTTTAAATGGATAACATCAAACGGTCCATGCCTGTTAATGAAGTCCACAAACACTTTGGTCGTTTGAGCATCCTTCAATACCGATTCCGAGTCGTAACAAAAGTGCCCCGGGGACAACACCGAAGAATTTACAATCTCAAAGGAACGGCACCTGTCAGCGAATATGTTTATCGTGCGCCGGTAATAGGTTTTTCGTCTGAAGAAATTGTATGCGATACCTGAAGACAGGAAATAAATATCATTTTCTCCGCCTTCTGACAACTTTTCAACAACATGTTTCTGGTAGATAGAAACACCGCCGCCGCGCTTCTCAGGATCGTCGAATTGCACCCAGTTGTAAAAAAGTATTTTCATCAGCCCGCGTCATCACCTGCCTCTACCCCCTTACCGTACCAGCCGCTTTTCTTGTAGCGTTCACGGGCGTGCCTGACCAGCACCACCAGCACCGACGCCACCGGTAACGCCAGCAGCACGCCCATAAAACCGAACAGCTGGCCGCCGGCCAGCACGGCAAACATGACTGTCACCGGGTGCAGGCCAATCCGGTCACCGACCAGCAGCGGCGTGAGTACCATGCCCTCCAGCATCTGGCCGATGCCGAACACGATGGCAATGGGAATGAGTTGCATAAGGTCCTGTGTCTGGAACAGCATGGCGACGCTGGCTGTGACAATACCGACAATCACGCCAAGGTAAGGAACAAAGCTGACCAGCCCGGCGAGCAAACCGATCAACAGGGCTGTTTTCAGCCCGGCCATGCCAAGTCCAATGGAATAAATCACACCGAGACTGATCATGACCATGAACTGACCACGCAAAAAAGCCGCCAGATGTGCATCGGATTCCCGCGCCAGATCAACGACAGTGGATTCAACAGCGCGTGGCAACAAATCGTGGATCGCCGCCATGAAATGATTCCAGTCACGCAGCAGGTAAAACGTGATTACCGGCACCAGCACGATATTAGCCAGCCAGGCGAGCATCGCCAGCCCGGAACGACTCACGTAGCCCATGACATTGGCGGCAAGTCCACCCGCCTCCTGCCAGTTGGCCATCAGCGTCGCTTTCGCTTTTTCAACGTCGAAGCTCGACGGGTCCACGCCGAGACGGGATTGCATACCCGGCAGCAGCTTCTCCGTGATCCAGTCGATGTAAGCCGGCACGGCTTTAATCAGAACAGCGAGTTGGGTTTCGATAACCGGCAGCAGAAGCAGGGGGACAAGCAGGACGATGCTGAAAATCATCACGAATACCACAACAACCGACAGCGTGCGCGACAGCCGTCGCGCCTCCAGCCTGTCGACCAGCGGATCCCCCAGATAGGCCAGGAGTGCGGAAAACAGGAAGGGTGTCAGGATCGGAGACAACAAATAAATCAGCCAGCCACTGACGAGAAAACCGGCGAGAACGAACCACTTGTAGGAATCGGCTATCATGGGCACACGATTAGAACAGGCGTTTCAGCATAACCGCATAGGGATTCAAACTGAGGCATTTCAAGAAAAACCATGTGATGTACGCCCTGATTGATAGCGGGAAAGCATAAATGGCCGCACGAAAGGGAGTCAACCGATCACTATTTGGAATCAGGCTGGAGCATATCGGTATAATCAATCACTATGCAGGTTAACGCCCGTCATTGCATGAATCTTCCTGCAGCAGCGGCCTCCTGTCCACGATTCGCGCCGCAGGACCGCACTCTGGCCGAGTTCCAGAAAGCTGATTGGACTACATATTAACGACGGAACAGACACGATGGTAGCGACATTATGAGTTCGACAATCACAACCCCGCTACAGGGCAAACCGCTCATTTACGGTGAAGTCCTGTTCGACATTTTCCCCGGCGAGAAAAAAGTGCTGGGTGGCGCGCCCTTCAACGTCGCCTGGCATCTGCAGGGTTTCGGTCTGTCACCGCTTTTAATCAGCTGCGTCGGCCGTGATGCCGAAGGGCAGCATGTTCTGGATGCCATGCACAACTGGGGCATGGACAGCAGCGGCATCCAGCGCCATGCGCAGTACCCGACAGGCGGGGTCGAGATCAGCATGCAGGGCACCGATCACCGTTTTGACATACGGGCGGAGCAGGCCTATGACTATATTGATTTCCAGCCCCTGCATGACGCTGTTGACGACCACAAGCTGTCGTTGATTTACCAGGGATCGCTGATCACCCGCAAGCCGGCCAGCCGTGACACCCTGCAACGCCTGATCGTGGAAACGCAGTGCCCTGTCTTCATCGACGTCAATCTGCGCGATCCCTGGTGGGATGCCACCTCGGTAGCAGATATGCTGAAGGCTGCCCGATGGGCAAAACTCAACGACGGGGAGTTAGCCACCGTAATAGCGGGCACGGCACAAACCGACGACGGTCTCAAGCGTGCCGCCAGCGAGGCGCTGGCGCGATTCGAACTCGATGCCATGGTAGTGACTCGCGGCGCCGAGGGCGCCTTCATCACCAGCGCCGAGGAAACGGTGAGTGGCAAGCCGCCAGCCGTAGAAAACCTCGTGGATACCGTCGGCGCTGGCGACGCTTTCTGCGCCGTTACCTTGTATGGTTTGCACCAAGGCTGGTCAGCGTCCGAGACCATCGGGCGTGCATTGGCCTTCGCCTCGGCAGTGTGTGAGCAGCGCGGCGCCACCAGCACGGATCGAGAGATGTACCAGCGCACTCTGGCAAGCTGGGGGCAATAACTAAATTGGAGTCATTGCCGCCAGGTACAACGCTGGCCCGTAAAGTGCGGTGCGATCGTTGAGAATGACGCGCACCGGCATGCCCTCCAGCAGAGGCCGCATGCGACCTTTTGACAACAGGCCTTCCATAAACTCGGGGCCTTTCAGCTTGTCGAGGATCTTCGGCGCGATACCTCCGCCGATGTAGATTCCGCCGGTAGCCATGATCTTCAGCGCATGATTCCCCGCTTCCGCGCCGTAGAGTTGAACAAAGAGGTCCAGTGCTTCAACACAAATCCCATCCCTCTCTTCGAGCGCAGCCCTTGAAATGGCCGCCGCGGCATCACCCGCCACCATCTCTTCTTCGAGCCAGGAGGGAACGTCAACACCCTGGTGGGCACACAGAAACTCATACAGATTGACGAGGCCCGGACCCGACACCACCCGCTCCCAGCTGGCGTTACCGAAGCGCTCGCGCAAGTACTGGAGCAAGGCAATCTCGACATCACTGTGCGGACTGAAATCCGCATGACCGCCTTCAGAGGCAAAAGGCCAGTGGCGCTGCCCGTCCCAGTACAAACCGGCTTCGCCGAGTCCCGTACCCGCGGCAATGATGGACGCATTGCCAGCGACATCGGCGTGACCCGCGTTCAGCACGCAGAAGTCCTGCTCATCCAGTGCGCTGATCCCCCAGGCATTGGCCTGCAGATCGTTCATCAGCGAGACAGTGTCGAAGCCAAAACGCGCCACCATGGCCTGCGACTCGATGACCCAGGGCAGATTGGTGGTCTCCACGCGTCCGTGCTGTACGGGCCCGGCGATGCCGAAACAGGCCTGCCGGCAAGTGCTGCCTGAACGGTCCAGGAAGTCCCGGACAATAGCGTCGAGCGAAGCATACCCGTCACTGCGATAGCTCTCCTCGCACAGGGTATCCAGCCGACCACTCTCCACATCAAAGACAGCCAGACGCGTCTTGGTGCCGCCGATGTCCCCTGCCAATACCCTCACTGCTGCGCCTCCCACCTTGCCAACATTTTTTCTTTACCAAGCGTACGGGAGTCAGCTGACATCGATTTTCGGGACCGTCGAGCGTACAGGGACGTGTTCACAGCGCGTCCCGAAAGCCGATGCCAGTTGACTCCCGTACCCATTAAAAGGCGAACTATAGCATGTTGACTCCAATGACCCGATCATGCCCCAGACACTGCCCGCTATCGGTCATGAAGCCGATAGCTAACAGGCAATATCACATCCATATCGAGACCATCCAGCCACTGTGTCACAGCCGGGACATTACGCAACTCGGTGACATTCTTTACCGCAGCCCGGTCCAGCAGCGCATGCCCCGAAGACTCCAGCAGATGAATACGGGTCAGATCGCCGTCGGCTTCGACGTGCAGTCCTATTCTGACACGCCCCTGCCAGCCGCGCCGGCGCGCCACGGAAGGATAGTCGAAACGCGGTAACAGCGCTTTTTCCAGAGCTGTCCGGACCCTGCGGTACCTGGCCACGCTGTTCAGTTGCTGTTGCCCGTCACTGGCAGAGCCGGGTGCTGCGCCAATGCGCTCGCTGGTTCGCGCTGCCGGGCGTTTTGTCCATTGTGCTTTTGTCACTGCAGGTGTCTTGTGGCGAGGTTTTTTTACCCCGCTATGAGAGCGGGTTCCGGGTCGCGCCAATGCAGGCAAAGCCGGGGTCACAGGCTGCACAT
>Ga0193947_1000250_pt1 | contig 11050 bp, 9 predicted proteins | sample FRT_01_MG_FD_161267 | JGI IMG/M metagenome (GOLD analysis project Ga0193947, IMG submission 161267) | Sediment microbial communities from the Broadkill River, Lewes, Delaware, United States - FRT_0-1_MG | ecosystem: Environmental > Aquatic > Freshwater > River > Sediment | place: USA: Delaware... | reverse complement strand
TGTGTGCAAACTGGCACATGAACAGGTTAAGGTCGTGTTGACTGGCGATGGTGGAGATGAACAGTTTGCAGGTTACCGGCGTTACAAGAATTGTCTGAAACACTGGCGTGATGTCAATCGTGTCCCCGCTGTTTTCAGGAGTCTGCAGGGGCAGGCAACACGGTTATTGGGTGAATGGAGCTGGTCGCACGCTAATCGTAAACTGGGTGACACCCGGACGGTACCGCGCTGGGCCCGAAAACTCGGCAAAATAAGCCAGCGATCCTGTAACTGGATTGCCGATAATCCGCAGGATGTTCTTGCTAACAAATTCAACAAATGTATACCGATAAACAGTTTTGTCAGCCACGCCGTAACACCGCAGACGCCGCTTGTTGATCCCGGCTTCTGGGCGAAACTGCAGGACCCCCTGTTCGCAATGCTGCACTATGACTATATCGGGTATTTGCCCGATGATATTCTCGTCAAGGTGGACAGGGCCAGCATGGCTGTAAGCCTGGAAGCGCGCAGCCCACTGCTGGACCACCGCGTATTGGAGTTTGCCTGGTCGTTGCCGAGGGAATACCTGTTTGACGGCAAAACCGGTAAGTTGGTGCTCAGGGATCTGTTGACCCGCTATGTGCCGCGTGAGCTCATCGACAGACCCAAACGGGGATTCAGTGTTCCGGTCAAGGAGTGGCTCGGTGGACCATTGCGTGACTGGGTGGAAGAGCTGATTTCAGAGCAGGCGCTCAAAGATCAGGGTGTCTTCGATGTCGAATCTGTACGCCAGGTCTGGGCGCAGCATCTGCAGGGCTGGGCGAATCATTCGGAACTTATGTGGGCGATCCTGATGTTTCAAACCTGGTGGCGTTCGCGTACGGGTGTTTCGGCACTACGGGGCAGATAAATCTGTGGGTCGATAACGCCGGCTTTCATCTGCTGCGCCCGAACAGTTAGAATGGCCGTTTTCCGCCGGGCATCGCCCCTCAAGGCTCATGAGGGGGAATTCGCAGGCGTTCTGGAATATTGATGAATCAAAGAGTTCGTCCCGCGCGTATTTCTTTTTTGCTGGATAATCTTACCGGCGGCGGCGCGGAAAAAGTCATATTGAACCTCGCCAGCGGCTTCACAAAGCTGGGTCATCCGGTGGATATACTGGTATGCAAGATGGAGGGGGTACTCTGTAACAGAATTCCGGCCGGCGTGAATCTGGTGCCCTTGGAGGCTTCCTCGCCAAACCTGGGGTTTCTGTGTGCAATGCGTGCGGATCCGGCTGCTTTCAGGGCAATCGCCGGTATGTTTACGAAAAGAAAACCCTTTCGATTCATACCTCCTATCGCAGCTCACCTGAAGGTGGGCAGACCAGCTGTGCTGGTATCGGCTTTGCCGAAGTCAAATATCAACGCGGTGCTGGCTAAATATTACAGTGGAACACCAACACGGGTCGTGGTCGGCGCGCACATCAATATGTCGACCCAGGATACGGAATGTTACAGCAGCGGAAAGAGCAAACTCAGGTATATGCGGCCACTGTTGCAAAGGTGTTACCGCCGGGCAGATGCTGTGGTCGCAGTATCAGAAGGGGTGGCAAAGGACATCGCGAAATATCTGGGTCTTCATCGGGCGCATATCACAGCAATATACAATCCCATTGAGACGAGAGAGATAGAGGCTCTAAGTCATGAACCGTTGAAACATCGGTGGTTTCGGGAGGAGACTGTGCCGATTGTTCTGGGTGTAGGCCGGTTTGTCGACCAGAAGGATTTCCCGCTCCTGTTGCGCGCTTTCGCAAGATTGAGGCAGAACAGACCGGCACGCCTGGTGTTGCTCGGCGGGGACGAGTCTTCCGCCGAACAGCGCGAGCATAAACAGCAACTCATCAGCCTGGCGAGTCAGCTGGGTGTGCAGGAAGATCTGGACATGCCCGGATTCAAGATTAACCCCTATCCTTTTTTGCGCAAGGCTTCGGTATTTGTTCTGTCGTCTCGCTATGAGGGGTTTGGAAATGTTCTGGTTGAAGCCCTGTTATGCGGTTGTCCGGTGGTGAGCACCAATTGTCCAAGCGGGCCCGCTGAGATTCTGGCTGATGGCAGGTACGGAATGCTTGTGCCAGTGGGCGATGAACACAGGCTCGCCGAGGCGATTGGCGAAACACTGGATAATCCCGGCGATATGGCGGCATTGCGTGCGAGAGGGGAAGAGTTTTCTATTGAAAATGCCGTGGAACGCTACTGCAAAGTCCTGCTGGGCGGTGACCGCTAAACAGAGTTGCTTTGACGGTTCAGAGGTTTGCCGTTAAGTGTGGGCTGTTCCCGTATCAGCAGGGCGTCTTGCGCCAGTATCATTGCCAGTGGCAGCCAGTATATTATCCATAGCTCCCGCGGACGGGTGATGAGCTGATCGGTATCCGCCGACATGCAGATGAAACCGAAGACGAGCAGAATGACATAGAACGAATCGCCCTGTGCTTTGGCTATTCGCAATGCTGCACGTAGTCCAGCCAGCAGTATCAGTAGCTGCAGAACCAGTCCGACCAGGCCGCCATCGCGCGCACTGGCCAAATATGCATTGTGGGCATAGTTTGCAGCATCAGCTTCACCGGACGGAGTGAGCAGGAGTTCTTTCTGGTAACCGTTGCCGAATACAGGTGCGTTGTCGACCTGTTCCAGCACCGTCCGCCAGATCGGGAGCCGTTCCGTTAATCCCGTATCGGCGGGGGCGGACAACATGCCTATGGAACTGAGCAGATAGAGTCCTGCCAGGCCGACCCCTATAACGCCGGTACCGATTGTTATCAGTTTATTATGTAGGTGAAAAACCAGCACCAGTGTCACGCAAAGCATAGTGGACAGAATACCAGTGTTGCTCTGGGTGAGAGCAACAAACCCCAGCAGAACCATGCAAACAGCTGTGAACCCGAGCTTGCTCCTCACCCGTCCTGATCGCAAAGCATAATAACAGCTAAGCACCGCAAAGAAGCCGTATAGAAAAGCGCTTGGGTTGGGATTTTCTATCGTTCCCATGCCCACTAATCGTGAAGTCGGGAACGGGTGCTCTGCGTACCAGAGCACCATTGAGACGGCAGCTGCGATTGCGGCACTGATCGATATTGATTTGATTATTTTTTCGAATACTTTGTGCTCGTGCCGATAGAGCATCACCGTGATTAACAGAAACATGATGATATAGGCAGCCAGACGCAGACTGTAGGAAAGTTCCTTGACCGAAAAGTCTTTACTCCAAAAGGAAGATATCAGCATGTACCCCAGGTAAAGCAGAATCAGGTGCCATAGTCTGTTGTGCTGCAAGGTCTTGAGTGTGTCCCTGATGACAAAGAGACCGGGCAGGAACAGGGCGCCGATAAAAAGCTTGTATTGGGTGACGGCGTTGGGAATAAAAAAGAACCCCATGAGAAACAGAGTGTAGGCCAACAACAGATAATTAGGCAGATTCAGAAACTTGTTGCGGCCGGGTGAATCTATTAACTGCATTGAAATTCTCAGGACCGGTAGTGACGGCTTCTGAGCCCAAGAACACCGGCAATTGATCCGAATCCATCGGCGATAACGAGGGCATCGAGCGCCAACCCTGAGCGGCTCGCATTGCCTGTCAGCATCTGGGCTGCAACCCGGTAACAACCCACCAGTATATTTTTTACAGCCCGCGTAAGAGATTTGGGTGCGAGTACAAACAGCTTGAGAGGATTTGACACTTTCAGCCTGGATTTTACATAGTGCCTGACGCTCGCACGTCGAAATTCCTCGCGCCACATGTATCCAAATCTGGCCCGTTCCCGCGGTACAGATTCCGTCACCGTTGCCCGCGCGGCCCATACGAACTTATAACCGCGTAATTTGATATCCTGAAACAGCAGTTTGTCCTCGCCGCCGCTGAGTGCCAGCAGCGGATCAAAACGGAGCCCCAGTTTGGTGAATATATCTCCATTTATCAATACATTGCACGTGGCTGCTGGTGGATCTGCCTGCAGATCCTCAAAGCAGTGCGGATTGTGCGGTTTCGCAAAATACCCTGTTTCCTGTATCCAGGACGCCGTGTTCTCTTCGAATTCAGGTACGGTTGGGCCAACGACCACATCTGCGCCGCTGCTGTACTGCGCAAGCAATAGATGATTCAGCCAGGCTGAATCCGGTGATTCATCGTCATCGACCATTGCCACAAAGCGTGTTCTGTCCGGCAGATTGTCTATACAGGCGTTGCGAGCATAGGAGATACCCTGCTGCTGTTCCACCACATAGGTCAGGGACTCGAATGCGGGTATCCGGTACTCTCGACATATCTGCCGATTCTCCCGGCTGCCTTCATTGTCGACAACGATCACTGCCATTCGCGGGTGAGGGACATCGCTGAATGTCTGGCTGGCAAGGCACGCCAACAAGCGCCTGAGGCCCGCCGGGCGCCTGAAGGTGCATATGCAGATGGCGACCACGGTATCTGTTGAACTGCCGGAAATCCTGATTCGTCCTTTGTTTCGCCCACTGCCGGAGCCCGGGTTTGGAGCCACCAAGAATACATTAAGCGAACCACGGTCGCCATTTTCAACAGGTGCCGGCGAGTAATTCCAGGATTCGTTGGCGTATCCGGTCCAGCTCATCGGGCAGTCCCCGGGAGGGCGTGTTGAATGTTTCTCCCAGGCGGACGGCGAAGCCCCCGTCAATGAGTGTCTTGTGAATCTGTGTCAGATCACGGCTGAACCCGACCACACCGGATTGGTACAGTAGTCGGCCCATCCAGCGGAACAGTCTGTTGCAGGTGGTGTGATCAGGCCGGGCGTGGAGCTGGCGGGTGAACGATAGCCAGATCAAACCCAGCCGGCTGGCAGGCAGCTGGAAGATGGCCATCGGTTTACCTCGGTCTGCGACTTCAATCATCATGGACACACTGTCCCCGGTCACGACGAAATAATCGGCGTGTTCGAGAAGCGCCAGATAGGGGTTGTCAGTGCAGCCCTGTCGCCATTCAAAGATCTGTGCAGTCCCGGGCAACTGTGCCCTCAGGGTGTTGACGATGTCTGCTGATGTTCTGCGGCTGGTTGAGAAATACAAGCTGCCGCCGTAGCGTGACTGCAGTCTGCTGCACTGTGTGAGCAGTTCACGGGTTATCTTCGCGTCAAAGCGGAACGGCCGGGTTGCGCTGCCGATCAGTACGGCGATGATGGGTCTGGGCAGTAACTCCAGACTCGGCGCCCATGCTTTTGCCGAGCGGGAGACGGCTTCGCTATCAGTCCTCATGAGCGGCAGGGACAGGCGCATGACCTGCGGCAGGTCGGGTAAATGATACTGAGGTGGCGTGATGACCAGGTCAAAGCTGTCGATCCAGCGTCGTGGCCTGCCGAGTAGAATAATCTTTGTTTTCGGCGACTGCTGTTTTATCCACAGGGCCGCCATGGCGTGTCTGCGCCCTGCAGTGATTACCAGATCCGGCCAGGGGGGGGAAAGAGCGTCCGAATTGTCAGCGTCCAGGTGTTCCAGCGATACCTTGAAACGGGGCTTTCCAAGAATATACTCTTGCCTGGGGGTTAAGTGCTTGACGGTGTAGGCAAGGCCCAGGCTGTTGGCGATCATCATTACCTGCGCGTTGTCGCCGAGTTTGTCGCCTATTACCAGCCAGATCCGCGGCGGTGTTGACGTCTGTCGGGCAGTTGTTTCTGTGGAATTGTTCGAGGAGATGGTGCGCGCGCCGCTCACGTAGGTAAATGTCAATTCAGCCTGTCAGCGAAAAACACCACGCCGGTACAGGTCCCAGAAAAGCCCCCAGACAAAAATCAATGGGTAACGCCGCACTTTTTCCGGGATATCAACGTGTACGCCGGAGTGCCGTTCCAGTTTCCAGGCGAGATAGTCCAGTCCGCCGTCGAAGGTAAACAGGGCCTTTATCAATCGCGCCAGCGACAGCAGTTTGCCCTGCAGGGCGCGGATTTTCCAGCCGATGCGGTTGCCGAAACGTTGCAGTGAGGCGATCTCGGTATGGTAAACCAGCGTCGGAGGGGTTGCCGTAATTTTACAGGTGTGTTTCAACAGCGGGACGCAGAGACGGGTAAGCTGCTGGTAATAGGCCTTGTTGGCCTCGGTTAATTCGCGCGTACGCGCGGATGATTCGACCCTTAGTTCTGCGCCGTAGCTCAACCGCAGTCCGTTGCTCCACAGTGACTGAACATCGCCCTGCGGTGGCAGTGCGGGTAGTACCCGGTTCAGAAAAGTCACCACCGACTGCGCAAGGTTGTTGTTGATGATATCCCGCGTGGTGTCGTCGCGGCACCAGGCAACGGCGGTCGGCTGGCTGAACCGGCCCCACAGGTAGGAATGGAACCAGCGCTGCGAGGTCCCCTTGTCCAGGTCGGCCAGCGAGATTATGGCGTATTTACTGCGGACGGTCTGCCCGTGGTGGGAAAACTCTGCATAAAACACGTTCGGCGGTAATACCCAGTTCCAGAAGGCCTTGACCAGGCTGGCGTTGGCGCAGCGGTAGTGATCGACGACCAGGTACAGATCGACGAGGCCGTCGTAGGGGTCACCGCTGCGCAGACAGGAACCATAAAACAGGACTGCTTTGACGCAATCGCCATATCTGTCTTTCAGTGATGCGACCAGATGGACGAGAGCCGGGTGGTCCGGGGAAGGGGAGAGCTCGGCAATGGATTCAACCAGTTGTTTCCGTGTCGCTGCTGTTTTCATCGGGGGCACAGTCTCTAACGACCGATTCGAATGAATTCGAGTTCACCGCCGTTGCTGACGGTGACAGGGCCGTGTTGGGTGCTGGCATGATAAATTTCACCATCGACGGCAAATGCCCCATCTATCCACAGGCGGATCTCCCGTCCATTATGACTGAAATAGCCGTTTTCCGGTCCCGCGTGTCGGTTGGGCCTGCCGTGTAGCACGGAATTAAAGGCGCGAACCACGTGACGTGTGGGACGTTGCACCCAGGTGCAATGCAGGGGGGCATTTTCAACGCCCCAGTAGGGACGAAACCCCAGGAACAATCGCTCCAGCGAACTGATGAGAAGCAGCACCACTTGCCGGGTTTGAGCATCCGCCACCGAATCGATTTCGATACGGATCGGGGTCGGAGCGGAATAATCAGGCTCTTTACGGGCAACACCCCAGATCGTGCGCAGGGTGACAACACCCGGGCCGAGTTCATCGGTGATACCCAGGTTACCAACCTTGCGGTGATAATATTCGATACCACGAATGATCGTCCCGGTACCAAAAAACATGCCGCAGGCAATTCGCCCATCCACAGAGCCTTCGACACGAAGAATGGGGCGGGTCAGGCGTTCGACATGGTCCGAACCCTGCTCGGCCCAGTTGGCCAGGCGGCGCACCACCCTGATCAACTTGCCGCGCAGGCCGACGTCGCCGACATTCATATTGGTGGTTCCACCCGGTAGCAGGATAACCGAAGGCAATCCGGTAAACGGGCAGTGTTCGATAAGCTCGCTGAATACCTGTGCTATCGTTCCATCGCCACCGTTGACAGCCAGTACGTCCACGTCCTGTTGCGCGAAATCCTCAAGTGCGCCCGGTATTTCATCGGCGTTCTGCGTGATGTGGTGGTGGATATTCGGGTGATTTGCGACAATAGCCTGCACGGCCGCCAGCTGTGAGCGGTTGCGGCGGCTGTGGGGATTGCTGATCAGGCCGATGGTGAGTGGTTTTTTTACTGGGTGGTTGGCATTCAACGGTCTGACGCAGGGTTATTGACAGGATTCGCCCGGCATCCTAAATCAATGTGGATAAATCAACAAATTTGCGCGCAAAAAATCTGCCTGAGATGAAGGATTCCGGATGTGCCGGTCTGTATTTCGCGCAGCTGTCAGACCCGCACCTGACATCGCTGCAGCGTGTACGTTGGCGGCAGTTGATGAACAAGCGCGTGCTGGGTTACCTGTCCTGGCACCGCAAGCGGCGCGCGGAACACCGCGGTGAAGTGCTTGATGCCTTGCTGTGTGATCTGAGGCAGACGCAGCCGGAACATATCGTTATTACCGGGGATTTAACGCATATCGGCCTGCCGCAGGAATTTCGTCAGGCACGCCTGTGGCTGGATCGCCTGGGTGCCGCAGATCGTGTGACCGTGGTCCCGGGTAACCACGATGCTTACGTACGGTCGCCCTGGTCCAGTACGTTTTCGCTGTGGCAGCCCTACATGCAGTCCGATCCTGAATGTAAAGCGTTTCCGCAAACGGATAATGAGTCCTTGTTTCCGAGTGTGCGCATCCGCAACGGAGTCGCCCTGATCGGTCTGTCGAGCGCCAATGCGTCAGCGCCCTTTCTGGCAACTGGTTCGCTTGGGCTGCAACAGCGACAGCGTTTATCGACGTTACTGAGGCAGGCGGCTGAACAGGGTCTGTTTCGCGTGGTCTTGCTGCATCATCCACCGCGTGTGGAAGATGAGAAATGGCGCAAAAGGCTGACCGATGGCAGGGCGCTTTGCGCTATTCTGCAGCGCGAGGGCGCAGAACTGGTTTTACACGGGCACGGCCATCGTAGCGTCGAGGCGGGGATTCCGCATGGTGCGGGCAAAATACCCGTGTTCGGTATTCCTTCAGCCTCGGCAATTGGCCGTCAGGCGGGACGGCGCGCGCAATATTACCTGTACAAAGTCAGGCGTGAAGGCGATCACTGGTCTGTTCGGGTCAGTGTACGGGGTTATGAATCCGACCAGCACAGGTTTTCCCTGCAGCACGAGCATCACTTGTCAGTACCGCTGATTTCTTCCGCCAGCCTTTGATCGGCGATGGAATCGACGTCTATGGCGGCTTCCGGGAATGGCAGGTGAACCGGCTTGATACATACCTTCAGGCGTTGCGAAAGTTCAGCCAATGCCTTATCCAGCGTCATGCGCCCCAGCAGGTAACGCAATACCGACCACCACCCCAGCTGGCTGATAATCCGCAGAGGGTTCTTGCGTTGCTGCTCGACCCTGCGCCAGGCTGCTGCCACCCGGTGGGACTGCGGCGTCAGGAATGCGAACAGATTGCAACCACAGTAACCGCCGTCCCTGAGTCGCGTGACGGTCTTTTTTGCATTTGGAAATTTTTTCGTTATCGCGGAGAATCTTATTACGCCGACGGCGACATCCGCCCCGGTCTGCAGCGCGTCGCCAAGAAAATAATCCACGATTTCAGCGGATAACAGCGGATGGTCTGCCGTGGTGAGCAGTACCGGACTGTTTGCTGGCAGATGTTGCATGGCCTGATAAGCGCTGCTGCTGGGGCTGTTCTGCGGCGCCAGCCAATTGATCTGCCGTTTGTTCAAGGCGCTTTCGAGAAATGCGTTGCTTGCCAGTTGTTCGCGTGCCGGACCTGAGAGCAGAATGTCCCCGACACATTCGCTGCGCTGAAGCGCTGCGATTACGCGTTGCAGCATCGGTACCCCATCGACTTCCACCAGGGCTTTGCAGCAGGCGTTGGAGGCCTGTACCAGCGGGTCATGCGGATTCCTGTCGGCGGCCAGGATGACAGCGGTAAATTCAGTTGATGTCATCTATTCACAGGTTCTTCTCATAAAGTCGATAGGTTTTGTAGGCCACGCCGCTCAAGGCTTCAATAATACTGCGCATACCGGCATTGTCCTCGAGGATCCAGGACATTTCCATTTCCCTGATGCCGCGACGGATCACCGGTTGCTTGGCGGCATCGGTCACCATAAAAGCCAGTGTCGGACCCAGACGGCTGCGCTGGTATTTCCGCACGACTCCCATGAGCGGGATGCGGGCCGATTTGGGATACCTCACTTTCAGACGCCAGAGCAGTTTCAACCAACCGAAGGGAAACAGGCTGCCATTCAGATCACCAATGATTTCATTGATATTCGGCAGCACGATCAGCATGGCAGCGGGTTCACCGTCGACCTCTGCGATCTGAACAAAATCGTCGTCAAGCAGCAGGGTCATGATTTTACCGATTTCGTTGAATTCGGCCTCGGTGAAAGGCACAAAGCCCCAGTTTTCGGACCAGGCATCATTGAAAATATCGCGTAGAATTTTCAATTCGTTGCTCAGGTCCCTGCGGTTGAGGTGACGAATTCTCACCTGACCCGCGGCTTTTGCGGCCAGCCTGGCCATCGTTTTGGGGGTCTCGTAATCGGGCGGACAGTGATAGGCGAGCAGATCTTTGGCTTTCCTGTAGCCCCGGTATTCGACCTGTTGCCCATAAAAAGGGCAGCCATGCGCCATCATGATGCGTGGCGGGGTGTCAAAGCCGTCTACCAGTAAGCCGCACTCTTCGTTGATGGAAAGATTAAACGGCCCGGTGACGCGATGCATGCCTTCGGCTTTAAGCCAGTTTTCAGCCGCCTCAAACAGGGCCTTGAAAACATCCGCATCATCTTCCGCCTCCAGGCAGCCGAAGTGTCCGGTCCGGTCCTGGTAGCGCTGCAGGTGGAGTTCATCGATCTGAGCGCTGATCCGTCCGACCGGGCGTTGCCCTCGTCTGGCGATCCAGGCCTGCCAGCGGGCGTGCTGAAAAAACGGGTTTTTTTTGCTGAAGCGTTCTTTTTGCTCCAGATACAGTGGCTTAACCCAGTTGGGGTCGTGCTGGTATAATGCCTGCGGTAGCTCAATAAACTCCTTGAGCCGGGCTCGGCTGTTCACCACCTGAATGGTCAGTTCGTCCTTGGTCCGGGGCATCGTCAGGTTGCTTCGTTGTATAAAGACAACGATCATACCCGGCTGGTCTGCGCCCCGCCAGATGGCGGCCGAAAGTGTGAAACCTGTCGCATCTGGCTTATGCCGGGGTGAGTAAACTGCTCTTTCAAAAAAAAGCGACCGGCAGTGGTCCGTTATTTGCTTCATGGTTAGGCAGGACGCGGAGGTCTGTGAGGCAATATGGCCTGTGGGGTTATTGAGTTTTGTTTTGTAGCGAAATTACGACAAAATTCAAATAATTTCCCCGAGTGATGACCGAACTCTGAAAATATTTTGAAAAAAGTATTGTGTTTTTACCCTATTGTAGGAATAATGCACAACCGACTGGCGGACTGGCTGGATGTGGACAAGTTCGTTGGGAAAATACAACGATTGTTTGCTGACAGGCAGTTGCCAC
>Ga0193947_1000245_pt1 | contig 11104 bp, 8 predicted proteins | sample FRT_01_MG_FD_161267 | JGI IMG/M metagenome (GOLD analysis project Ga0193947, IMG submission 161267) | Sediment microbial communities from the Broadkill River, Lewes, Delaware, United States - FRT_0-1_MG | ecosystem: Environmental > Aquatic > Freshwater > River > Sediment | place: USA: Delaware... | reverse complement strand
AATTTTCGCTAATATTAGGAACAATTGCTCTCTGACCCCTTTTTTCTCCTTTTTTCTCATGCTGTTTAAAAAATCACCTGAAAAATTCTGGGACCTGATATCGACCAGGTATGCTGCATCTCCGATTTCTGATAGGACAGCTTACGAGACGAAAATCGAAAATATAAAAACTTACCTGACGCCAGAGGATGTTGTGCTGGATATTGGTTGTGGTACCGGTACCCAGTGTGGAGATGTTGCAGGTTATGTAAAACAGGTTACTGGCATTGATATCTCCAGTAAATTGCTGGCGATTGCAGAACAGAGAAAAGCAGCGCGTAAGCTGGATAATATCGAGTTTATAAAAACATCACTCTATGATGAACGGTTGAAAACAGAGTGTTTTGATATGGTGATGGCATTTTATGTGTTGCATTTTTTCGCGGATCTGGATGCAGTCGTTAAACGTGTACATGCCTTGCTTAAACCAGGCGGATTGTTTATATCTGAAACAGCTTGCCTGGGCGAGAAAAGTAAAATGGCAGGCAAATTGGTGAGATTTGCGGGGCATCTTGGTTTTTTGCCAGAAATCAACCCGCTAACCACCAGGCAGTTACAACAAGCCATGGAACAGGCGGGTTTTATCCTGGTGGATAAAGTTCGGTTCAGTGAATCGAACGCTGAATATACGCTGTTTGCCAGGAAATAATTGGGGCTGACCCCGGTTTTAACAGCCAGGAGAGTTTATTTGCCACAGCGGGTTTTCCAAAGGTTTGTTCGATGGATTGGCTATGATCTGGGGATAACGCCAAACCAGATCACCTGGGGGCGACTGATTATTTTTGTCCCGGGCTTGTTGTCGTGGATATACAAAAATGAACTGGCTCAGTGGACGGGTATGCCATGGCAGTTCTTTGGTGTTGTTGCCCTGGTTGTTGTCACCATTGTGATCATTTTTGATATTGTCGACGGTGCCCTGGCCAGGGAAACCGGGCAGGTCACCCCGCACGGCAAGGTCGTGGACCCCCTGGTCGATAAATTCATTACCTACAGTACCCTGATGCTGTTCTGGTCAGCCATCGACAAGACAGGTTTTGTTATCCTGTTTGCCCTGGATATAGCCTCGACGTTGCTAAGGGGTTCGCAAGTGCAGGGGGCCAATCGGTTCGGCAAGAACAAGGCACTTGCGCAAAATATTTCAAAATTCTTTTTTGCCACAGCCGTGTTAACGGCAACGCCCTGGCTTAATCATGTCGGCAATTTTCTTATCTGGCTCGCGGTTGTGCTGGCCGCATTTTCTGTCGGGATTCGGGTGCTCCCTGCAAAAGTGCAGGACAACATTCGGCTTGCTATTCCCCAGATCCTGACGCTTGGTAACCTGGCAGCCGGAATGGGTGCAGTCTGGTGTGCGTTGAACAACAGAATCGGGACCGGTGTGTTATTGGTATTTGTCGCCATGGCCTGTGATTTACTGGATGGCGCAGTAGCCAGAAAACTGGGCGTTATCAGCAAATTTGGTAAATATTTCGATACGGTCGCTGACCTGCTCAGTTTCGGCGCAGCTCCGGCATTCCTGGTGGCTGCCGTGAATGACTTTTCGCCGCTGTCTGTGGGCCTGGGCGCTGTTTATTTTTTCGCCACCTGCATCCGCCTGGTTGATTATGGCCGCACCAGGGATAGCACTCCCACGGGTTTTTTCAGGGGGGTCCCAAGTCCGGCCGGGGCGTGGCTGGTTGTCTCGTCGGTGTTACTTGGCGAACCGGCGATAGCTTTGCTGGTGCTGGTCATTGCCGCTCTGCTGATGTGCCTTTTTAAAATTTACTGGATTCATTTCGGCCGGGTACTACCCAGTATGACGGTTTTTGAAATTGTCGGGAGTCTTGTTATTGGAGGCGGGCTGGCCTATGCGTTTACCCCGCTGGGCGCGGCTGCCGGTCCGATTTTGGTGTATGTTTTTTCCCCGGCCTGGAGAAGGCCTGAAGCCAAAAATGTATAGCGCCGCGAACAACCCGAGGCTGGCGATGGATGCGATAGGGCGGCGCCAGCATGGTAGGATATTGCACATATGTCTGTGCCAAACGCCCTCGGGCTCCTGAACGACTCCATCATCCGCTACCGGGGTGAACCGGTGGGGACTTCGGCCGCCTGCGACCCCAACCCGGTGGCAGCCAATTACACCGATTGCTTCGTGCGGGACTTCGTACCCTCGGCGCTGGTATTCCTGATGCGCGGGGAGACTGCCATCGTGCGCAATTTCCTCACCACGGTGATGCAGTTGCGCGGGCAGCAGCAGGTGCTGGAAGGCCACAGCCGTTCCCGCGGTCTGATGCCCGCCAGCTTCAAGGTCGTCACCGGCGATGGCGAGGAGAGACTGGAAGCGGATTTCGGCGACAGGGCCATCGGACGGGTGATTCCGGTGGACTCCGCCATGTGGTGGATGTTGCTGCTGCGCACCTATGTGGTGGCCACCGGCGACTGGGGTTATGTGCGCACTGAAGCGGTCCAGACCTGTATGCGCGAGATACTGGATCTGTATCTGCGCGAGCGTTTCGAATCCGCTCCCACACTGCTGGTCCCGGACGGCTCATTCATGATCGACCGGCGCATGGGGGTTCACGGCAATCCGCTGGAGATTCAGGCGCTGTTCTACGGCATGCTGCTGAGCGCCCGCCAGCTGCTCAGTTGCAGCGGTTCGGAGACGGCCGTGTTGGAGAATCTTGACATCCGCATCCACAGTCTGCGCCGCTATGTGCGCCGGCACTACTGGGTAGACCGGGAACGGCTCAACGAGATCCACCGCTTCAAGGCGGAGGAGTCCGGTGTCGACGCCACCAATGTGCTGAACGTCTACCCGGAGAGCATTCCGGACTGGATGGATGGCTGGCTGGACATGCATTCAGGTTACCTGGTGGGTAACCAGGGCCCGGGACGGGTGGACTTCCGCTTCTTCACCCAGGGCAATCTGCTGGCGATCCTGTTCGATCTGGCCACCCCGGAGGAGTCCGCAGCGATCATGGACCTGTTCGAGCTGCACTGGGACGAGCTCATAGGCGAAATGCCTTTGAAGATCGTCTATCCTGCCCTGGCGGGCAAGGAGTGGATGATGCACACGGGGAGTGATCCCAAGAACGTGGCCTGGTCCTACCACAACGGCGGCAACTGGCCGGTGTTGATCTGGTCCTTCGTGGGTGCTGCAGTACGTTGTGGACGCACCGATATGGCCGAACGTGCCCTGGCGTGCCTGACCGAGCGCATCGAGGCGGACCAATGGCCGGAATATTATGACGGCAAGCGTGGCGGCCTCATCGGGCGCCGCGCCAACTATTTCCAGGTCTGGTCCGCCACCGGCTTGATTGTGGCGCGGGAGATTCTTGAAAATCCGCAAAGCCGCAGCTTGTTCGACCGATGCACGCGGCTCGACCTGGATGCCTTGTACTGTCCGGTCGTTCTCGGAAAAGGGGACGGAAGTTGATTAAATACTATCCATTGCAACTGACGACCGGTGAGGGGGTTGCACTGCACGACGTGACACCGCGCGTCAGGTCGTGTCTGGACGACAGCGGTATTCAAGACGGCTTCGTCACGGTCACTTCCCGTCATACGACAACGGCACTGACCATCAATGAACACGAGGAACGCCTGCTGGAAGATGTGAAGACTTTTTTCACGCAGCTGGTTCCGCCGCAGGCCAGGTACCTGCACAACGATATCCATCTGCGTGATTGCCCGCCGGACGAGCCGGAAAACGCCCATTCGCACCTGGCCGCCATGCTGCTCGGCAGCTCGGAAGTGGTCCCTGTCAGTGATGGTGCGCTGGTGCTCGGGCAGTATCAGTCCATCATGCTGGTTGAACTGGACGGTTCGCGCGAACGCACCCTCGCGGTGCAGATCTGTGGGGAATAAGCGCTGTGTGTGTTCCGGCAGCGGCGCCTCGGCAGGCGGCCAGATAACGATAAACGGGGTCAGAGAGCAATTTCTTCCAATATAAGAGAAGATTGTTCTCTGACCACTATTTCCTATGAACCACAACTTCCAGGACGTCATTCTCCAGGCCACCGGCGCCGGGTCGCTGTACCACATCGAAGACATTCAGTCGCTGTGGAGCGGTTATGGCAAGATCATGCGCTATGGTCTGCGCGGTGCCGATTGCGAGCGGGTGGTGGTCAAGCATGTGAAGTTGCCGGATCGGCATCATCATCCCCGCGGCTGGAATACCGATCGTTCGCATCAGCGCAAGATCCGTTCGTACCAGGTGGAGACGGCCTGGTACCGGGATTGGGCCTCACGTTGCGATGAGCGCTGCCGGGTGCCGAGCTGCCTGGCCCTGGAAGCCGATGCGGATGAGTTCCTGATGGTGTTCGAGGACCTGGATGCCAGCGGTTTTCCGCTGCGCAAGCAGGCGGTTTCGCTGGCTGACATGCAGGTGTGCCTGCGTTGGCTGGCGCATTTTCACGCGACCTTTGTGGGCGAGACACCCACAGGCCTGTGGGCGGTGGGGTCCTACTGGCACCTGGCGACGCGCCCGGACGAGCTCGAGGCGCTGGCTGATGTGGCACTCAAGCGTGCCGCGGGCGAGATCGATGCCTTGTTGCACGCGGGGCGCTTTCACACCTTTGTGCATGGCGATGCCAAGCTGGCCAATTTCTGTTTTTCCGCAGACGCTACCCAGGTGGCGGCGGTGGATTTCCAGTATGTCGGCGGCGGTTGTGGTATGAAGGATGTCGCCTATTTTATCGGCAGTTGCCTGTATGAGGACCAGTGTGAACAACATGAAGCAGCACTGTTGGACACCTATTTCAGTGCACTGTCGGAAGCGCTGGTAAGCCGCAGCCGGGCTGTGGACCCGACAGCTGTCGAGCAGGAATGGCGTGCCTTGTATCCGCTGGCCTGGACGGACTTTCACCGCTTCATGAAAGGCTGGAGTCCGGCCCACTGGAAGATTCACAGCTACAGCGAGCGGCTGGCGCGGCAGGTGCTGGAACAACTGAACAGATAAGCGAGTCATTGATGCAACTGACAAAGCAGGACCTGGATGATTTAATGCAATGCGCGATGACTGCGGCGAGGGAGGCCGGTACCTTCATTCAGGCTTCGGCGGTTAAAGGCATCAAAGTGCAGCATAAAAACGGCGGCAGCAACATCGCCTCGCAGGTGGTCACCGAGGTGGACCTGCGCGCGGATGCGCTGATCCGCGAAGCTCTGCAGCCCACCTGTACGCGCTATGATCTGGCCCTGCTCACCGAGGAGACCACGGATGACAAGGCGCGTCTGCAAAAGCACGCCTTCTGGTCGGTCGATCCGCTGGACGGCACGCTGGCCTTCATCGAATCCAGACCAGGGTACTCGGTGTCGATCGGCCTGGTGGCACGCGATGGCACGCCCCTGATCGGTGTGGTGTACAACCCGGTGACGGACATACTCTACTCAGCAGGGCGCGGGCAGGGCGCGCAACGCCAGGGTGAACCCTGGCAGCCATCGACATCAGCGCAGGAAGGCCGACGGTTCACGCTGGTGTTTGACCGGGGTTTCGATCAACGCGACTATTATGCGCAGGTGTCTGCCGCCTTGAATGCACTGGCCGGGCGGCACGGCTTGGAGGGTGTGCAGACCGTGGAAGGCTATGGCGCGGCGATGAATGCCATGCAGGTGCTGGAAAATCCGCCGGGCTGTTATTTCAAATTCCCCAAACCACAGCAGGGCGGCGGCAGTCTGTGGGATTTTGCCGCCAGCGCGGCGATCTTCAATGCATGCGGCGCGGTCGCCTGTGATTTTTACGGACAGCCACTGGCATTGAACCGTGCGGATTCAACCTTTATGAATCACCGGGGCGTGCTGTTCGCCTCCGAAAGTACATTGGTCGCCGAGATGCAGAAACTTTTCCCGCTACAAAGGCCGCGGTAGATAGCGGATCCTGTTAATCTACAAGCGCAGCCACCCGGCCGCGAGCATACTCATACGACGCGGCGCTCAATCCTGCATGGGCCGACCTGAAAGCCAACACGATGCCAAGAAGCAAACATAATCCAACCGCCGAACAACGCCCCGCCAGCCGCGATCTTCGCGTACTCCGGCAGCTGTTCAGCTTTCTGCGACCCTACCGCGGTGCCCTGCTGGGTGCCGCAATCGCGCTGCTGATCGCTGCCGCTGCGGTGCTGGGTTTTGGCATTGTGCTGCAACGGGTTGTGGATCACGGCCTGAGCAGCGGCTCGGGCGCGGCGCTGAACCAGGCGCTGTTGCTGTTCCTGCTGGTAGTCACGGTGATGGCGGCTTCGGTGGCGGCGCGGGTCTACCTGGTCACCTGGATCGGCGAACGGGTGGTGGCCGATATGCGCAAGGCGGTGTTTGCCCGGGTGCTGAAACTGGAGCCGGCGTTTTTCGAAGTCACCCGTACAGGCGAAGTCATTTCGCGGCTGACCACCGATACCTCATTGCTGCAGGTGGTGGTCGGTTCGACACTGGCGATCGCGGTGCGCAACGCGCTGCTGATCAGCGGCGGCCTGGTGATGCTGACGCTTACCAGCGGCAAGCTGGCGTTGCTGGTATTACTGGGTGTTCCGGTTGCCGTGATTCCGCTGTGGCTGCTGGGGCACCGGGTGCGCCGCCTGTCGCGCAACAGCCAGGACCGGATTGCCGATATCGGCGCCTATGTCGATGAAGTGTTGTACGGTATCCGCACCGTGCAGGCGTTCTGTCATGAAGCGATCGATCGTGCGCGTTATGGTCAGCAGGTCGAATCCGCATTCCAGGCCGCTATCGCGCGCACCCGGGTGAGTGCGCTGCTTACCGCCACGGTGATGCTGTTCACCTTTGTCGCCGTCAGCATCGTCCTGTGGGTGGGCGGCCACGATGTGCTGGCCGGGCGCATCAGCGGCGGCCAGCTATCGGCGTTCGTGTTTTATGCCCTGCTGGTGGCCGGCTCCGTGGGCGCGCTGAGCGAAGTCGCCGGTGACCTGCTGCGTGCCGCCGGTGCCACCGAACGCCTGCTGGAACTGCTCAACACCGAACCCACCATCGCCGCGCCGGCCACAGCGGTTGCGCTGCCGGAGCCTGCGCATGGCGAGGTGCAGTTACACCAGGTCACTTTCCGTTACCCGTCGCGGCCCGACAGCCCGGCGCTCAGCGAACTGTCACTGAACCTGCAACCCGGTCAGAAGGTGGCGCTGGTCGGCCCCTCGGGCGCTGGCAAGTCGACCGTGCTGCAACTGCTGTTGCGCTTCTACGATCCGGATGCCGGTGTGATTCGATTCGACGGGGTCGATATTCGCCAGGCCGATCCGCAGCAGCTGCGCCAGCGTATGGCACTGGTACCCCAGGATCCGGTGATTTTCGGCGCCGATGCCTGGGAGAACATCCGCTATGGTTTTTCTGGTGTCAGCGATGCCGATGTCCGGCGCGCCGCCGAAGCCGCACACGCGGCGGAATTTCTCGACCAGTTACCGCAGGGCTTCGATACCTTTCTCGGAGAACGCGGCATCCGCCTGTCCGGTGGTCAACGCCAGCGTATCGCTATCGCCCGCGCTATCCTGCGCGATCCAGCGGTACTGTTGCTGGACGAGGCCACCAGTTCCCTGGACGCCGAAAGCGAACGTCTGGTGCAGGCGGCGCTGGAACAACTGATGCAGCAACGCACCACCCTGATCATCGCGCACCGGCTGGCGACGGTGCGCAAAGTCGACCGCATCCTGGTGCTGGACCACGGGCGTATCGTCGCCAGCGGCCGCCACCATGAACTGGTGGCCGAAAACGGCTTGTATGCACGCCTGGCAGCCCTGCAGTTTCGCGATACGCCGCAACCCCAAGCAGTAGAAGCGATGCCGTGAACTGACTCGACCGGTCTGCCGTTCTGCTTCAGGATCAAAGAGCTGCGGATGCACTGAGTTGCTACGGACTTCACAGTCATCGATGGTTGCCGTACGGGACGGATGTGCATCGGGTTTGCGCCGTGGCAGGGTGGGCGGTGAAACAGTAAAGACTGTTCATCTGGCGCTTGCTGCGCCCGGAACAGGCGAGGATAATCGTTCCTGTCACTGGCACAGGCCGCCCTGCCGTTCTGACCGTGGGCGTCACAATGGAGGATTGCACATGGCAAAAATGAAAGTTAACGGCGAAGCCGTTGAACTCGATGTGGATGGCAGTACGCCGCTGCTCTGGGTGCTGCGCGAGCAGCTCGGGCTGACGGGCACCAAGTACAGTTGCGGTATCGGTCTGTGCGGCGCCTGCACGGTGCACATCGACGGCAAGGCCGAGCGCGCCTGCGTCATTCCGGTGGACTCGCTGAGCGAGACGCAAAGCGTGCTTACCATCGAGGGTCTGTCAGCCGACGGTAGCCATCCGGTCCAGCAGGCCTGGGCGGAGCTGGATGTACCGCAATGCGGCTACTGCCAGCCCGGCATGATCATGGCCGCGGCCGCACTGCTTGACAGCAAACCCGAGCCCGGCGATGCTGACATCGATGCGAAGCTGCCCAATATTTGCCGCTGCGGCACTTATAACCGGGTGCGGCGCGGTGTTCATCGCGCGGTGGCCATCAACAAGGGGAGGAAGTCCTGATGGCTACGGAACAGCTTTCCCTCACACGACGTGAATTTCTCATTGGCACGGCGACGGCCGGCGCCGGCTTTTCGCTGGGGCTGTATTTGCCGTTCGCCAGTGCCACGGCCGCGACGGCTGAACTGCCGCCAGAGGTCAATGCCTGGGTGGTGATCCAGCCGGACGACACTGTGATTATCCGCATCGCGCGTTCCGAGATGGGGCAGGGTACGCTCACCGGCCTGGCGCAAATGGTCGCTGAAGAACTCGAATGTGACTGGTCCCGGGTGACGACTGAGTATCCCTCCCCCGGTCAGAACCTGGCCCGCGACCGGGTCTGGGGCAGTTTCTCTACCGGCGGCAGCCAGGGTATCCGCGGCAGCCATGACTATGTGCGCAAGGGCGGTGCCGTGGCCCGCGAGATGCTGATCGAGGCGGCCGCTGAGGCCTGGGGCGCAGCAAAAGAAGAGTGCAGCGTGGCGGCCAGCGTGATCACTCACCGGCCCAGTGGGCGCACGACAACTTACGGCAAGGTGGCAGCGGCGGCGGCCGAGCTGTTTCCGCCGGAACAGGTGACCCTCAAGGACCCGAAGGACTGGAAGCTCATCGGCAAGCCGGTCAAGCGTCTGGACACACTGGACAAGCTCACTGGCAAGCAGGTGTTCGGTACGGACCTCAAACTGCCCGGCATGCTCAATGCCGGCATCCGTGCGTGCCCGACCTTCGGCGGCAAACTGAAGTCTTTTGATGACAGCCAGGTGAAAGCCATGCCCGGCGTGCGTGCGGTGCTGCGCGTGGGTGACGATGCCGTGGCCGTGGTGGCGGACACCTGGTGGCAGGCGAACACCGCGCTTGACCGCTTACCGGTGACCTGGGACACGGGCCCGAACGCGCAGCTCGACAGTGCTTCCATCGAGCGTATGCTGGCGCAAGGGCTGACGGCGGAAGAGGCCTTTGTCGGCAACGAGAACGGTGATGCCAAAGCCGCACTCAAAGGTGCAGCTAAAACCGTCGAGGCCGTCTACGCCTATCCTTATCAGAACCACGCCACCATGGAACCTATGAACGCCACGGCGCGCTGGACGCCGGAGCGCTGCGAGGTCTGGTGCCCGACGCAGAACGGCGAGGCCGCGTTGCAGGCAGCTGCCGAAGCGGCAGGGCTGCCGCCGACACAGTGCGATGTCCACAAGATCCATCTCGGCGGCGGTTTCGGGCGGCGCGGTGCGTTTCATGATTTCGTTACCCAGGCGGTGGCCATTGCCAAACACTTGCCAGGCACACCGGTCAAGTTGTTGTGGACGCGCGAAGAGGACATGCAGCACGGCCACTATCACCCCATCACTCAATGCCGGCTGGTGGGCGGACTGGACGACAAGGGCGAGCTGGTGGGGCTGCACGTGCGCATCTCGGGGCAGTCCATCCTGGCGTCGGTTAACCCCAAGTGGATGACCGACGGCGTGGACATGTTCACCTTCCAGGGCATGCTGCCGGACGGTGATCACGCCATCAGCTATACGGTGCCGAACCTGCTGGTTGAACATGCCATGCGCAACCCGCCCGTGCCGCCCGGCTTCTGGCGGGGCGTGAACGTCAACCAGAACGCCATCTACCTGGAATGCTTCATGGACGAGCTGGCCCACGCCGCCGGCAAGGATCCGCTCGAGTTCCGCCGCACGCTGATGGCTAAGCAGCCCAAGGCCCTGGCGGTGCTCAACGCCGTGGCCGCAAAGGCCGGCTGGGGCAAGCCGGCAGCCAACGGCGTGCACCGGGGGCTGGCGGTGTGCAAGGCCTTCGCCAGCTACGTGGCGGCCTGCGCCGAAGTGTCGGTGGACGCAAAGGGCCGGCTGAAGATCCATCGCATCGTCGCCGCCACTGACCCCGGCCATGCCGTCAACCCGCAGCAGATAGACGCCCAGGTGGAAGGCTCGTTCGTGTACGGGCTGTCGGCCCTGCTGTATGGCGAATGCACCATCAAGGACGGCGCGGTGGAGCAGTCGAATTTCAGCGACTACCCCTCCATGCTGATCGACGACATGCCCGAGGTGGAGACCATTATCATGCCCTCGGGTGGCTTCTGGGGCGGCATCGGCGAGCCGACAATCGCGGTGGCGGCACCGGCAGTGCTCAACGCCATCTTTGCCGCCACCGGCAAGCGCGTGCGTCGTTTCCCGCTGAAGAATGTCGATCTGAGAGGCGCCTGAAGATAGAAAAATCAGGTGCTGACACTGATTGATACCACAGTATCTCTCAGAGATTGCATAACACTGCCTGAGTTACACTGCACAGAGTTTAATGCTTTTGTAGAGAACCTTGATACAGATTCCATTTGATAATCGCTATGTCACCCTGGGTGAGCGCTTCTTTGCCAGATCCAATCCAGAACCGGTCAGAAAACCGGATTTAATACAATTCAATGACGCGTTGGCCAGGGAGCTGGGCCTGGCAACCGAACAGGTTTCCGCATTCGGCGCCGATGTATTCTCGGGTAACAGCCTGCCTGAGGGCGCAGAGCCGCTGGCGATGGCTTATGCGGGGCATCAATTCGGGCATTTTGTTCCGCAACTGGGCGATGGCCGTGCGCTGTTACTCGGAGAAA
>Ga0193947_1000244_pt1 | contig 11135 bp, 11 predicted proteins | sample FRT_01_MG_FD_161267 | JGI IMG/M metagenome (GOLD analysis project Ga0193947, IMG submission 161267) | Sediment microbial communities from the Broadkill River, Lewes, Delaware, United States - FRT_0-1_MG | ecosystem: Environmental > Aquatic > Freshwater > River > Sediment | place: USA: Delaware... | reverse complement strand
ATCGTCGTGAAATGCAGCCAGTGCGGGGCCGAGTCTGCGGCGAAGCCGAACCGGCTGCTGTGCGCGGAATGCGGAGACTTCCGCACCAACCTCGTGAGCGGCGACGAGATGGTCCTGAAGAGCCTGGAGCTCGACGACATGGGCGGCACTACGGCGGATTGACCGTTCGATCCTGCCGTATCTTCTGCCGCGACAGCGCGAGCTTGAGCCAGGGCGGCGCAATCACGGTAGTCACGATTACCATGAGCGCGATGGCCGCGAATATCGAGTCGTCGATAACACCGAGCGTCCGGCCGATGGCCGCGAAGACGAGGCCGACCTCGCCGCGCGGGATCATCCCGATTCCGATCACCCAGCGCGATCCTGGCTGGAACGAACCGAGCCCGCAGACAAGTTTGCCAATGATTGCGGCAATGAGCAGGCCGCCCGCGAGCGTCACCACTGGCCATGAGAAAAACGTCTCGAGTTTTACCTGGATGCCGATCAGGATGAAGAAGATCGGCACGAGGATGACTTCGAGCGGCATGATCAGCTCGCGAATGCTGACCACACGCTCTTCTTTCTCGCCGGCGTGCTCGCGGAAGTAGCTGTCGTGCAGAACGATGCCAGCTGCAAATGCGCCGATGATCGTTGCAAGGCCGGCCAGGTTGGCCATCCAGGCCAGCAACATCACGAACAGGTAGGACGTAAACATCTTGGCTTCGACGATATCGAGCCGCCCGAGGACGCTTGCGGCAAAGCGGACGATGACGGGGCCCAGCGTCGCCGCGGCGACGAGAAACAGCGATGACACCATGATGACGGTCGCAATCTCGGCGATGTTGACGCTGCCGCTCACGATGATGCCGGAAACGACGGCGAGCAGGACGAGGCCGAGGATGTCGTCGCCAACGGCGGCACCGATGATGATGTGCCCCTCGCGAGACTTGTCGCGGCCCATTTCCTGCAGCACGTTTGCCGTGATGCCCACGCTGGTCGCGGCGAGCGTCGCGGCGATGAACAGGTCCGAATTGAGTGCGATGTCCGGCCTGAGGACGAGGGTGACGGCGAACCCGAGCGTAACGGGCGCCACGACACCGATGACGGCGACGCGCAGTGAGTCGGCGCCGACGACGCGCATCTCGCTCAGGTTGGTCTGCAGTCCCACCATGAACAGCATGAAGATAACGCCGTAACGCGAGAACGCGTCCACGACCTGTGCGACCTGCATGACCTGTCCGCCGTGCGGCCCCGTGATGATGCGCACGATCTCGGGGGCCGTATCGGCGCCGAAGATGCTGCTGGCGACGACCTCGATGGGCGCGCCGGCCAGCGTCAGGTTGACGACGTCGAAGACGCGCGGTCCCTCCCGCAGGACCGTGATCAGGTCGAAACCCAGGTACCAGGCGATATTGCCGAGCAGGATGCCCATGATCAGTTCGCCGAGCACCGTGGGCTGGCCGAGCTTGCGCGCGGCGACGCGGCCGATAACCGCGAACGCGAGAATACTCGTCACGCCCAGGATCACCGGGGCGATGGGATCGCCGTGGGTGATCGGGGCGAGTTCATTCATGGTCTAGGCCACTGTCAGAACTTTCAGCAAATACGCGGTAGAGGGTCGTCTTCGAGTTCTTCGAGAAAACGTTCCCCGCCGAGTTCCGTTTCCAGGATGACGCGGGTGTCCTGCGCCGAAATGCGGCCGATTCGCGCCGCATCCCTGCCTTCGTCGAGCGCGCGCCAGGCCGCCAGCGCCGCGTCGGCCTGGTCCGGCGCCACGACGGCGAGCACGCGGCCCTCGCAGGCCAGGTAATACGGATCGTAGCCGAGCATGTCGCAGACCGACTGCACCGGATCGCGGACCGGTATCGTCGGCTCGAAGCGGACGCCGAAACCGGTCGCCCTGTGAATTTCGTGTGCAATCGAGGCGATGCCGCCTCGCGTCGGGTCGCGCATGAAGCGCAGCCCGTCGAATCCGAGCAGCCTCTCGGTCAGCGCCATGACCGGGCCCGCGTCGGACACGAGGTCACCGCGCAGCCCGAAGTCTTCGCGCGCCAGCATCACGGCCGTGCCGTGATCGCCGACCGGCCCGCTGACGATCATGACGTCGCTATCCTCGATGCGATCCAGCGACGGCACTACGCCCGGGAGGCGAACGCCGACGCCGGTCGTCGCGAGGTAGAGCCCGCCGCCTTCGCCCCGCCGCAGGACCTTCGTGTCCCCGGCAGCGATGCGAACGCCGGATTCGCGGGCAGCCCGCGCGAGACTCGCGACGATGCGGTCGAGGGTGGCGATTTCGAAGCCTTCCTCGATGAATGCGTTGAGCGTCAGGTAGAGGGGCCTGGCGCCGGCGACGGCGAGATCGTTGGTGGTGCCGTGCACGGCCAGCGAGCCGATATCGCCGCCGGGAAATTCCAGCGGCTGCACGGTGAAGCCGTCCGTCGTGATCAGGACGTCGCCGCCGTTCAGGGTGATCGGGACCGCGTCCGCCTGCGTGTCGAGTTCTTCCCTGCCCAGGTGCCGGGCAAAGATCTCCTCGATGAGCTCGCGCATGTAGCGGCCGCCGTTGCCGTGCGCCAGGGAAATGCGGGCGTCATCCATCAGGGTCGCGCTCCTTCGGACAACGCGGCGAAATGCGCGGCCTGGCCGTAGCAGAGCGCTGCATCATTGCAGGGCAGCTGTTCCGGCAAATACACATCGAAGCCTCGCCGCCGCAGGCCCTCGATGGCGAGTTCCGTGAGCAGGCGGTTCTGGAACACGCCGCCGCACAGGCCGACCTGGTGAATATCGTGCTCGTGACCGACCCGGCAGGCCTGCTGCACGATGACCTGTGCGAGGCTGGCATGAAAGATCTCGGAACGCTCCTGCGGGCTGCGCCCTGCATCGGAAATCACGTCCAGCAGCGGCTCCCAGTCGCTGCTCAGCACACCGTTCCTGCCGCGCATGAGAGGGAGGTACACGGGGTGCCGTGGACTGCGGGCGAGGGACTCGAGCTGCATGGGGCCCTGCGCCTCGAAGCTCGTGTGGGCCTGGCCGCAGATGATCGCCGCTGCGGCGTCGAACAGCCGGCCCGCGGCACTCGTCTGCGGCGAATTCAGCTCGTTCTTCCAGGCGAATTCGGCGAGGCCGTTCTCGTCAGGGCAGTCCTCCCACTGTCGTCCGCATTCCCAGTAAAGGGCTGCTGCGCTTCGCCAGGGCTCGCGTCCCGCGCGTTCTCCACCGGGCAATCGAAACGGCCGCAGGCTGCAAACGCGCTGCCAGTCGCCCGCAGAGCCGAGCAACGCTTCGCCGCCCCAGAGCGTCCCGTCATTGCCGAGGCCGACACCGTCCCACGCGAACATGAGCCACTGCCCCGGGCGTGCGAACTCGGCAGCCACGGCGCTGGCGTGCGCCTCGTGATGCCAGACGGTCTCGACCGGCAGGTCCTGGCGCTGCGCCCACTGGTGCGTGGTGTATCCGCTGTGAGCGTCGCAGATGATTCTGCTGGCCTCGACGCCATAGAGTGCCTGCAGGTCCGCGGCGACCTGCTCGAAGACGGCGAGGCTGCGCGGGCTGTCCATCTCGCCGATGTGCGGCGATACGACGACGCGGTCCTCCCAGCTCAGGGCCAGTGCACCTTTCATGTGTCCGCCGACCGCGAGGACCGGCTCCGGTTGCCGCCAGGGCAACGTCAGTTCGGCGGGCGCACAGCCGCGCCCGAGCCGCAATGGACGCATGCGACCGCCTATTCGGCGAAACACGGGATCGTCCGCCGGCCGTACGATCGGCCGGTCATGGTGCAGGAATGCATCCGCGACAGGCTGCAGGCGCTGTGCGGCTTCCTCGTTCGCGGTCAGCACGGGTTCGCCGCTGATGTTGCCCGACGTTGCAACCAGCGGCTTGCCGAACGCTTCGAGCAGCAGCTGGTGTAATGGGCTGTAGGGCAGGAACGCGCCGATTTCCCGCAGCGCGGGCGCAACATTGTCCGCGAGCGCGCAGTCGGGCCGCCGTTCGACGAGCACGATTGGCCGCACCGGGCTCGCAAGGAGTTCCGATTCGGCATCGCCAACGCTCGCATAGCGGCGCACGACGTCCAGGCCGTCGCTGCCTGCCAGGGGAAACATCACCGCCAGTGGCTTGTCGGGGCGCTGCTTGCGTTGCCGCAGCGCGGCAACAGCCTCGAAACTTCCCGCGTCGCACATGAGGTGATAGCCACCGATGCCCTTCACGGCCACGACGCGACCAGCGCGCAGGGCGGCGATCGCGGCATCGAGCGCGGCGGTCTCCTGCTGCGCCTCGTTCGTTTCCGGCACCGCCCACGAAACCTGCGGCCCGCAGGCCGGGCAGGCGACGGGCTCGGCGTGAAAGCGGCGGTTCTCCGGATCGAGATATTCGCGCTCGCAATCCGCACACAGAGGAAATGCGGCCATGCTGGTGTTGTGGCGGTCGTACGGCAGCGACTCGATCAGCGTGTAACGCGGGCCGCACTGGGTGCAGTTGATAAACGGGTAACGGTAGCGCCGATCGGCCGGATCCTGCAGTTCGCGGCGGCAGTCGTCGCACATGAAATAGTCGGGCGGCACGAAGATACGCGCATCGGCGTCGGACGAGCTGGGGGCAATCGAGAAGTCGGGGTCGTGCCGTATCTCGACATGCTCGACCCGCGTGATAACCGGCCGCGACAACGGCGGAGCCTTCGTGACCAGTTCCTCTTCGAAGCGGCGTAACTCGTCCGCTGCGCCGCTCGCAACGATATCGACTTCACCGAGGCGGTTCTGCACCCGGCCGACGATGCCGTGGCGTGCCGCAAGCCGGTACACGAAGGGACGAAAGCCCACTCCCTGCACGTGGCCCGCAAGCGTTATGCGAATGCTCTCCGGCCCCTCGTGCGGCCCCGATACGGCAGGCTCAGCCAACGGACTGCCTCTTCTTGCGTCCTTCCCATTCATTGTCGCGATAGCCGGCGGACCACCAGATCCGGCAGGCACCTTCATCGGAGACCATGCACGGGCCGACCGGCTTGCGCGGCGTGCACGCGAGGCCGTACAGGCGGCACTGGTTGGGATACACCTTGCCGAGGACGACGTTTGCGCAATCGCAGCCGGGCGGCATTTCACCCACGCGTTTGCGTGAATCATCGGCGTACGAACGGTAGACGAGCCGCGAGTCGTGAGCCGCATAGGCCTCGCGCAGCCGGTAGCCGGACTGCGGAATAATGCCGATCCCGCGCCAGTTCGCGTCGACGATTTCCATCACCGTCTCGAGGTGACCGCGCGCGATCTCGTTGCCGCCGGGTTTTACGACCTCGGGGTAACAGTTATCGAGGAACAGGCGCCCTTCCTCCCGCTGGCGCAATACCGAGTACATCGCCGCCAGCAGCGTATCGGGACGGAATCCGGCGACCGCCGCCGGAATGCCGTGCTTGTCGACCACGAATTCCCATTCTTCCGGCCCCATCACCGTAGATACGTGTCCCGGGGCGATTAATGCGTCGAACCCGGGCGTGCCCGAATCGAGCAGCATCGCAACCGCGGGCCACGTGAGCCTGCCGGACAACAGTACGAGCAGGTTGTCCGGTGCGCCTTCCGCCAGCATGGCGGCCACCGGCGCCGTCGTGGTCTCGAAGCCGGCGGCAAAGAAGACCACCTTGCGCGATGGATCCGAGTTCGCGATCCGTACCGCTTCCGTCGGAGAGGCGATCGGCCGGATGTCGCCACCGGCTGCACGTGCCTGCTCGAGGGAGCGCGGTTCGCTTTTCGGAACGTTCACGGGTACGCGCAGCATGTCGCCGAAGGCGACGAGCGTGACGTCTTCGTGGAGTGCCAGCTGAATCGCCTCGAAGACGTCTTCTTCCGGGCAGATGCAAACCGGGCAGCCGGGCCCCGGGACGAGTTCTATCTTTTGGGGGATCGCCGTCCGCAGGCCGGCCATCGAGATGGCGCGCTCGTGGCCGCCGCAGACGTTCATGATGCGCACGGGCTCGTCGATGTCGAGCGCCCTGAGCGCGTCGAGCCAGTAGCGGGCGGTGTGCCTCATGCAGCCTCGCTCCGGGCGCTGCCGAGCCACTGCAGCCAGGTATCGAGTCCGGCGCCGTTTTTCGACGATACCTCGTAGAGGGGTGCCGAACTTGCGAGATTGCGCAGGCAGGACTCGGCCCGTTCCGGGCTGAAATCGTCGAGTACTCCGAGCAGGTCCGACTTCGTGATCAGCACGAGATCAGCGCTCCGGAACATGACCGGGTACTTGGCCGGCTTGTCGTCGCCCTCCGGTGTCGACAGCAACGCCACGTTGAGGTGCTGGCCGAGATCGAAGCTGGCCGGGCAGACGAGGTTGCCGACATTCTCGATGAAGACGATGTCGACATCGTCCAGGGACAATTCGTGCAGCGCGGAGTGCACCATGTGGGCGTCGAGGTGGCACGCGCTGCCGGTACTGATCTGTACTGCAGGTACACCTTTGCGGCGGATGCGATCCGCATCGTTCTCCGTCTCGAGATCACCCTCGATGACGGCGACCCGCATACGGCCGTCGAGCGCCTCGATGGTCGCCTCGAGCAGCGCCGTCTTGCCGGCGCCGGGCGAGGACATCAGGTTGACCGCCAGTACGCCGTGGCGGGCGAAATGCTCGCGATTGTGCAGCGCCTGGTGGTCATTGGCGTCAAGGAGGCCCTTGAGGACCTCGACCGACTCCCGTCCCGACTCGGTCGTATGCAGATGCCCGTGTTCCTTCAGCAGGTGTTCGTTGCCGGGAGTGATATTACAGCCGCACGTATCACACATCGTTCTGCTCCTGGAATGGGGTCAGCCGTCGGCGGCGGCCAGTATCTCGTCGAACAGCGCCCACGATTCCGCCGCTTCTTCCTCCGATACCTTCTGGATCGCGTAGCCGACGTGCACGAGGATGTTGTCGCCGGGCTCGAGATCCTCGCCCTGCATCATGAACAGGCTGACCTCGCGCTCCACGCCGCGGGCCTCGCAGGTACACTGGAAGCCGTCGATTTTAGTTATCTTCATTGGGACTGCGAGGCACATTCAACACTCTCCATGCCCCGAGCCGGGCGGTATTGGAAAACACAGTTAGAGCCTGATAGTACTTGCTGATTTCGGCGACAGACTGTACGTAATTACGCCTATTCCTGTGGGGGCTTTGCGTGTCTAAGGTACAGGGTAGGCGCTGGAGCCCCGGCGCAACAATGTGAGGAGGCACAAGATGCGATTCCTTATTGCAGCGCTCGCGTTTGCGGGTGCAGAGACGGCCCTGGCACACACGCCGGACACGGGCTTTCTGAGCAATTTCGGCCACCAGCTAACGTCACTGCACCACTCGCCCGCTGCCATGCTGCTCGGCGTCGTGGTACTCGTGCTCATGCTGGTTGCCGTTCGCAAGCTGACGACGCGCTGATACCCCATAGCGCTGAAATCCTCGGCCGGGCGGGAAGTAACGGTTAGAATGGCCGTGCTTCGCCGCGAGCCGAGGAATGAACGCAGCCCTCACCTGCACAATAACATCTGAAGACACGCTCGCCGTCGAGCTGACGGGCGACTGGCTGCTCGATGCCGCGCTCCCGGACATCGAGCCGGTTCTCGAGCGCTTGCGAGACACGCCGGCACCTGCCGGCATCCGATTCGATGCCTCCGAACTCGGCGACTGGGATACGGGCCTGGTCGCGCGCCTGGTATCGATTCGCCGCGACGCGGAGGCGAACGGCGTAGCCTGCGACGAGAGCGGCCTGCCCGATGGTGTGCGCCAGCTGATTGCTCTCGCCTTCGCGGTCAGGGAGCGCGAAGGCGCGCGGCGCAAGGCCCGCGACATCGGACTTCTCGCAAGTATCGGCGAGAAGACGCAGCGCATCGTCGGGCGCAGCCGCGAGCTGCTGGAATTCCTCGGCGAGCTCGTGCTTTCTTTCGGGCGGCTGTTCCGCGGCAAGGCGACGTATCTGCGCTCGGACCTCGTGCAGTATATCCAGGAGGCCGGCGCCGAGGCCCTGCCGATCGTCAGCCTGATCAGTTTCCTGATCGGAATGATCTTCGCGTTCGTCGGCGTCATGCAGCTCGAGAATTTCGGCGCCGGCATTTACACGGCCGATCTCGTGGCCGTCGCCATGGTGCGGGAGATGGCGCCGATCATGACCGCGATCATCATGGCGGGCCGCACAGGGGCGGCTTACGCCGCACAGATCGGCACGATGAAGGTCAATGAGGAGGTCGATGCCCTGACGACGCTGGGCATGGACCCCATCGATTTCCTGGTCACGCCGCGCGTGATCGCGCTCATCATCATGTTGCCGATGCTGACGCTGTACGGCAGCCTGATGGGCATCCTCGGCGGCACTTTCGTAGGGCTTTCAATGCTGGACGTGAGCATCGTGCAGTATGCAACCCAGACCGTGAATTCGGTGGGCCTCAACAGCCTGCTCGGCGGCTTGTTCAAGAGCGTCGTATACGGCAGTCTGGTCGCCATCGCGGGATGTCAGCAGGGGCTCGCCTGCGGCAACAGCGCAATGGCCGTCGGAGAGAGTACGACTCGCGCGGTGGTCATGGGCATCGTCCTGATCGTCGTGAGTGCATCGATACTGACCGTGATCTACATCAACCTGGGGATCTGAATTGCAGGGCAATGCCGGACACATAGTCGCCAGGGACATTACGATTGCCTATGGCGATTTCGTGGTGCAGCGTGACCTTGATTTCACGGTGAACCGTGGTGACGTATTCATCATCATGGGCGGCTCGGGCTGCGGCAAGAGCACGCTTCTCAAGGTCATGATCGGCCTCAAGGAGCCGGCCAAGGGCGACGTCTTCTACGAGGACGTGCCGTTCTGGGCATCGGGCGAAGACAAGCGCGAAGCGATGAAACGAAAGTTCGGCACGCTGTTCCAGTCCGGGGCGCTATGGAGTTCCATGACGCTCGCGGAGAATATCGGCCTGGCCCTGAAACAATACACGGCACTCAGCGACGCCGAGATCCGCGAGGTCGTCAATTACAAGCTGATGCTGGTCGGGCTTGCCGGATTCGAAGATTACTACCCCAACGAGATTTCCGGCGGCATGAAAAAGCGGGCCGGTCTCGCGAGGGCCATGGCGCTCGACCCCGAGATCCTGTTCTTCGACGAGCCGTCGGCGGGGCTCGACCCCATCAGCGCAAGACTGCTCGACGACCTTATACTGGAGCTGCGCGACAGCCTCGGTACGACGGTTGTCGTGGTCACCCACGAGCTTGCCAGTATTTTCGCGATCGGTAACAACTCGGTGTTCCTGGACGCCGATGCCAAGACGCAGCTGGCCACGGGCGACCCGAAGGAACTGCGAGATTCCCACCCCAACGACACCGTGCGCGCGTTCCTGAGGCGCGGCGCACCGGAGGCGGATGCCGCATGAGCAAGAAATCCAATCCGGCGATGATCGGCGCATTTGTCGTCGGCGCCGTGTCGCTCGTCGCGCTGGGCGTCGCGCTTTTCGGCGGCGGCGAGTTGTTCAAGAAGCGCGTCAACTACGTCGCGTACTTCGAGGAGCAGACCAAGGGCCTGCGGGTCGGTTCGAATGTGATCCTGAACGGCGTGCGTGTCGGCTACGTGTCCGAGATCGCGCTGCTGATCGACGAAGAGCGCTACGAAACGCTCACCCGCGTGACCCTCGAGATTCTTCCTGACACCTATATCCCGGTTCGCGACGGCGTCCCGATAGCGGACGACCTGCGTGACGTGATTCCGCACGAGGAGCTGATTCGGGATGCCGGGATGCGAGCACAGCTCGAAATCGAGAGCTTCGTAACCGGGCAGCTGCTGGTGCGGCTCGACCTGCGCCCGGATACGCCGATACGCATGGCCGGCGTGGACTCGGAATATCCCGAGATACCAACCATCCGTTCGGACATCCAGGAGTTGCTGACGCGCATGCAGCGGTGGCTGGCCAACATCCGCGACAACGTCGACGTGGATGCGCTGGCGGAAGGCGTCACCAATGCGTTGAACGGCATTGCCGCCCTGACGAACTCGCCGGATCTGCATGATTCGCTCGCCGGGCTCAGTGAATTAGTGAACGATGACGATGTACAGAACCTGGGAACGTCCATGAGACAGGCGCTCGGCGACGTAAGTCGCGCCGCGACCGAGGCGACGGAGCTGTTCAAGAGCACGGATGCGGAACTCGCCAGTGTTGCGGCGGACCTGCAGCCGGTGCTCGAGCGGCTGGGAGAGACGCTGCTTTCGGCCGAGTCGACCCTCGATGCGGCCCGGCTCCAGCTGCGGGGCGACTCGGAACAGGTATACCAGCTGCAGTCGACACTGAAAGAGGTCGAAGGTGCCGCCGCGGCATTGCGCGAATTCTTCGACTACCTGGAACGCAATCCCGAAGCGCTCATACAGGGCAAGCAACCGTGAGGGGACACAAGGTATGAGACTAACGAGCTGGCAGGCGCCGGTTGTACTGCTCACGCTGGTTGTTGGCGGCTGCGGCTCCTCGCCGCCGGTCAACTATTACGACCTGGAGGCACTGGAGACCGGTTACGTTGCGGAAGGCGAGAATTACCTCCGCGTGGGAGTCGGACCGCTGCGCACCCCGGACTACCTCTCGCGCTCACAGATTGTCACGCGGGGCAGCGACAGCCGGGTACTCGTGGATGATTTCAATCGCTGGGTCGAACCCGTCAGCGATGCGATCTACCGGGTCGTTTCGGAAAACCTCGACAGTCTCATGAGCGATGCGGTCGTCGTCGCGTTTCCGTATACGCACATCGCGGATCTCGACTACCAGCTTATCGGCCGCATCAGTCGATTCGACGCCGATACTGATGGGACGGTGTTATTGCAGATGCAATGGGGAGTCATTTCGTCAAGAGACGACTTCGTTATTCAGCCGCGGCGGGTGCGTTACGAAGCGAACGTGGCAAAGGCCGGAGACTACCCGGCGCTGGTGCGGGCCATGAACGAGGTGTTGCAGCAGTTCAGCCGCGACGTCGCCGAATCCCTTCGGGGCGTTGCTGAGCCCTAGGCCACCGGCGGCGTTCTCCAGCCGGAATCGAGCGCGCCCTGATCGAAGATGATTTCGCGGTGACCACTCCAGGTCAGGCGGATGGCCTCCGGCGTCCCGATGCCCGCGCCCCGCGGATCGCCACACGGTCCAAACCAGTGATTTTGCGGTGCACCGGTGGTCCGTGCGCGCATACCGCAGTAAGTCGTGCCG
>Ga0193947_1000243_pt1 | contig 11144 bp, 13 predicted proteins | sample FRT_01_MG_FD_161267 | JGI IMG/M metagenome (GOLD analysis project Ga0193947, IMG submission 161267) | Sediment microbial communities from the Broadkill River, Lewes, Delaware, United States - FRT_0-1_MG | ecosystem: Environmental > Aquatic > Freshwater > River > Sediment | place: USA: Delaware... | reverse complement strand
CAACAGCCCGCTGGATCGAGTGCAATGATACAAAAATCCTGCAGCGTTTTCGTGACAAGGCGTATGAAAATATCGCTATCGATCAGGCCGGAGAACTGGTTTATATAGCACCGACGCGGGTTAATCTGGAGCTGGCAATGGAACGCTACCCTGATATCAGCTTCCACGCCACCAGGGAAATATAACTCCCCGGTCAGCTGATGCTTGTCGGGCTTGCTCCAGATTAAGGCAACCCATTATCAGTGCGCACGGATATTGTGCATTCGCCCCGTCGGCGATTACCCTGTGTTCTGGCGGTTTGCTTCAAATTATTGAATTTCCACTATATCGTTTTCAGTTATAAGGCTGGCATGCAACGTGCTTTTGCTCATTTTCATTCGACGCTGTGGAAGTGGCTATGAAGGAAAAACTGATTCTGATCGGAAACGGTATGGCCGGTGTGCGTACACTTGAAGAGTTGCTGAAACTTGCACCTGAGCAGTACGACATCACTGTGTTTGGTGGTGAGCCCTATGGTAATTACAACCGTATCCTGCTGTCGCCGGTGCTTGCGGGCGAAAAGACCATTGATGAGATCATGCTCAATGATGAGCAGTGGTATGCGGATAACGGCGTTACCCTGCACAAGGGCAAGTGGGTCGAGGAGGTTAATCGCGCCACGCGCATGGTGCGCGCATCCGACGAATGCGAAGCCGGTTATGATCGTCTGATTATTGCCACCGGTTCCAGTCCTTTCATTATTCCGGTTGTAACGGGGTGTGTAAAAGCGATATTGTCAATGCCATTACCAGGAAAAAGTTGTTCACCCTGGATGATGTGCGTGCCCATACCAAGGCGTCCGGTTCCTGCGGTTCCTGTACCGGCCTGGTATCCGGGCATGCCTACGGCAAGGCACTGCGTACGGTGAAAACCTGTGTGGGCAGGGAGTGGTGCCGTTTTGGTACACAGGATTCAACCCAGCTGGGTAGCCAACTGGAAAAAATGACCTGGGGATCATGGACACCACACAAATTCAAAATGGCTGCTTCCGGTTGTCCGCGTAACTGTGCTGAAACGACTGTCAAGGACCTGGGCGTGGTATGCGTGGACTCCGGTTACGAGCTGCACGTCGGTGGCAACGGTGGTGTCAAAGTCCTTGCCACCGACTTTCTGTGCCATGTGGAAACACCTGAACAGGTACTGGAATATCGTGCCGCCTACATGCAGCTGTACCGCGAGGAGGCGCACTACCTCGAACGTAGCGCGCCCTGGCTGGAGCGTGTCGGTCTGAGTTCTGTGAAGGAAAGGATTGTCGAGGACGAGGTCGGCCGCAAGGCGCTCGCAGGCCGCTTCCTGTACGCGCAGAAATTCGCCCAGGATGATCCCTGGCGAGAACGTGCTGAAGGTGCGGAAGCCTACGAATTCACACCCATAAAACGGGTGGGTTGAAAAATATTGGAGTATGACGAAATGAACCATGCTGAAAAGTTCATGACCCGTCAGGCTGAATGGGTTCAAATCGGTAGAGTGGAAGACATACCGCAACTGGGCGCGCGCGTGGTGCGTACCGCTGAGGGTGACATTGCGGTATTTCGTACCGCGGATGATGAAGTTTTCGCACTGCGTGACAGTTGTCCGCACAAGGGTGGACCTTTATCTCAGGGCATCGTGTCCGGCAAGCGTGTTGCCTGTCCGCTGCATGACTGGAAGATTGATCTGGATTCCGGTGGTGCGGTGGCCCCGGACGAAGGTTGTGCCGCACGTTTTCCGGTTCAGGTCGAGGCTGGTGTCATCCAGCTGTGCCTGGTAGCCGATGAAGGTTGTCCCAACGAATGATGTCGTCTGCGGGAGCGGTTTCCTGACCGCGATAGTGCCGTGGCATAGCGATTCAATCGCGGTCAGGAGACCGCTCCTGCGGTGTAATTGAGGAAGCGTATGCTGTTCGGGCGCAAAAAGAAACACCCCGACGCCCTACATGGAGATGAATCCGGATGCAGCACTCGAACTGGGTGTTGCACACGGCAGCTATGCGCGGCTGGTGTCACGGCGCGGTGACGCTGTCGTGCTGGTTCAATGCACACAGCGTGTGCCGCGCGACATGGTGTTTATCCCGTTCCACTGCCACGAATATGTGAACCGCGTCAGCCTGGGACTGCTGGATCCATATTCACGCCAGCCGGCTTTCAAGCAATGTGCCGTACGCGTGGAAGCCATTGAAGATCAGCAGGCTGCGTCAGCCATAAACCTGGCCGCGAGGGCGTACTGAAGCCTGAATATTATGTATAAAGTCCGTGAAGACGAACCAGACGACGCATTCGTTGCGGATGTGCAGGCACCGGAGACCACCTGCTCTGGTGCTGTTTACCCTGATTACCCAGGCAGTGGTGGGTGCTTTCCTGGTTCTCTTTCTGGGCTCGGTATCAGGCCTGCCAGGCCTGGATTTCCAGGCGCACCTGATCGCATTCCCCGTCGCCTTGTTCGGCATGATTGTGTTATTAACGTTCGGTCTGGTACTGTCCACTCTGCACCTGCGCAGGCCGCACCGCTTTTACCGTGCGTTTAACAATCTCAGGTATTCACCGGTCAGCCGTGAAGTTGCCGCCGTTGCGGTATTCTACAACCTGCTGGGTGTCTATGCGGTACTGACCGGCATGCCTCAGTTGTTCGCCTGGTTGCCGGAGGGCCTGGTGATGGCTGTGCGTGAAATCAGTGGCTGGCTGGCGGCTGTTGCCGGTCCGGCAGCATTGTATTTCATGCACAGTATATACCGTATCCCGGCGCGCCCTTACTGGAACCACTGGCAGGTACTGACCGCGTTCTACGGAAGTATGCTGACACTCGGCCCGCTGTTCGCCGCACTGATCTTTGTTCCGGTCATGCTGATACAGGGGCTCGATTACCTCCGTCTGTTACAGTTTCTCTCGCTGCCGATAGCGTTGGGTCTGCTGCTGGAAGGCTTCGGTCTGTATCGCCATGCCCGCCACCTGAAGTCTGGTGTCGGTGAGGCCGACGCGTCCGGCCAGCAACAACTTACCACCTTTGGTAAAACCTATCTGGTGCGAAACATCGGGCTCGGTGTAAACACCGCATTGGTGCTGACACTGGCCGGGCTTTCGCTGTCAGGCGCGGTGGGTCTGAGTCTGTGGGCAATAATCGCGGTTTCAATTACCGCTTTGGCCGTAGTTGGACGCGCCCTGTTCTATGCGGTGGTGATACCAACCACCATGCCGGGTGCTTTTTTCTGGAACAACCCGGGTTTCCAGGAACATGCGCGCCATAGCGGCTTGGCTGCAATGCAGCAGGTCGGTGTGCAGATCGTTGAGCATTGAAACAAAAGCGTTTTGGTGAGATTGAAAATGAGCTGGAACGCGCGGTTTTTCTTGCCCGCTACAATTCCAGGCGTCAGCGCAGCCTGCGGATTTCAGCCACTTTGTTGATCGCAGCCAGGCACGGTTTACGTGGTCTGCTCTACGTATGGCCACTGGTTTTACTGCTGTTTGTGGATTTTCCCGGTATCTGGAACGGCCTGCGCCTGCTGTTGCTGGGTCTCGGTGTGGCTGCCTGGTTTTGCTTCATCTACCGGTCGGTAGAGGATGATCGTGCCCGTTTCGTCGCCGGTGCGTTGCTCGAACCCGGTGACTTGAGACGCATCCTGTAGCGGCGGCGGCCGGGCTGTGATATTGCACCAAAGGATAAAGCGCCTGCGCGCTGGTAACGCTGAGAGAAAAAGCGGGTTATGATTGCTCAGGGCGAGGATTTTCCTGTTCATTCTGCTGCCGGTGATGTGTTCCGGTCGGATGGGTTGAAGAACACGAAGTTTCGCGATGGCTGGAGCATAAGGGGTGGGCAGCATGGATACTGAAAAACGCAAGGGCGAAAAGCCGGTTCCGGACCGCCCGGAAGATGTGTTGAACGCAATGCAAATGCGAGCGCTGCATCAGATCGAAGGTTTCGGCTGGCAACTCAAGTTTGTACGCAGACCCCTGTTTCAGGAGCCGGTGCCGGTGGTGTGCAGTGCGGAAGGAGACAAAATCGGCACACTGGAAGAAGACGGCAGGATTAATATGGAACCGGATATCAAGGTGCGGGAGTAGCTGTTGAATCTCCCGGCCGAGTTTCGCGCCGGAGGACGATGTTCCTACGGCTTAAGTCTGCAGGCAGAATAAACGGGCATCAATAGCGACAAACGTACTGGTGTTTTGCCATTCAATGATCGGCTACACTATCGGCATGTCAGCAAATCCACCCACGTTTTTTTCGTGCTACTGTGAGGTCATCGTACCATGGCGTTGAAACGCTTCAGTTTTCTTAACTTTCTCGTTCGATTCGTGATGGCGCTGGTATTGGTGTTCTGTACCTACAATCCATCGGGCTATTCCTGGTATCACTGGATACTGGAGTCACCCAACAAGCTTGATCCCATGCTCGTGTTTGCCGGTGTTGTGCTGCTGATCGGCTGGGTCATCTATCTTCGCTCTACGGTTCGTTCATTGGGGGAGATAGGCACTTTCCTGGCCATTGCATTCTTCGCTGCGCTGACCTGGGTTTTGATCGACTACAACGTACTGTCAGTGGAAAACACTACCGTGCTGACCTACGTGATTCTTACCATGCTGTCGGCGATTATGGCAACGGGGATGTCGTGGTCACATATTCGCAGGCGTATGTCGGGTCAGCTGGACGTGGACGATGTGGACGACGACTGATAGCGGAGTGTCAGTATGACGGCCGGTAATGCATCAAACAGCATGGACGATACTGCCGGGAAACAAGGACTGCGATGGCCCCAGGTAGTGCTGATCATCCTGGTGACCATGGCTGTTACAATCGGCGGCACCTACTGGTTTGTGAAAACCTATGTATTTGCCAGGGAGTTCAAGCCTGTCGAATTGAGTGTCAAGGAAGAACAGGTTCTGGAAAATAAACTCAGGGCACTGGGTTATGATGTCGATGTCAAATCGCCGGAACGGCTTGAGGATCAGTCCGCGGATATTGATGACAGGGGCTTTCTGAAACCCGAGCGCTATACGGAGGACGGTGCCCGGCGGGAGGTCAGCTTCAATGAACGGGAACTCAACGCCTTGTTGGCTAAGAATACGGATCTGGCAAAAAAACTTGCCATCGACCTGTCAGACGACCTGGTGAGCGCAAAGCTGCTGCTGCCGCTGGAGGAGGATTTCCCGGTACTCGGCGGCAAGACCCTGCGTCTCAATGCCGGTGTGGAAATGGCCTATGCAGGTGAAAAACCGGTCATTGTCCTCAAAGGGGTCAGTGTCATGGGCGTACCGGTACCCAACGCCTGGCTCGGCGGTTTAAAGAATATCGATCTGGTCGGTGAGTTCGGTGCAGATGAAGGGTTCTGGAAGTCGTTCTCCGACGGTGTGGAAAATATTCAGGTCGAAGACGGTCGCATCAGGGTCAGGCTCAGGGAATAAACTGAATGCGGGACTCAGGGTGCGGCCTTGGCCAGGGCACAGGAAGTCTGTGCAGCACTTGCCTGGGTCGCAGTGTCCAGGACCAGTTCAGCGATTACGCCACGATGGTCCGATACCTCATCGGCAAGGACACGGTAAGAGCGGAACTCGAGTTCGGCCGAAACCAGTATCCAGTCAAGACGTTCATCAAAAGCGGGAAAGGTATTCAGGTCAGTTCGTTCCGGGTTGTATGCAGACAGATCGAGTTCCCGGCTGAGATACTGCACGGCTGAGTCTTGTAATTGCCACTCGCTGTTCAGGTCGCCCATGATGATCAGCGGTCGCTTCCTGGCCTGTAATGTTTCAATCAGCTCCGCCACCTGTTGTCTGCGCACCGATTTGCTGGCGAAGTCCAGATGAATCGAAACAATGTCAAACTCAACACAGGGCCGGCCGGGCCAGCGGATAGTCGATACCACGAAGCCTTTCGGGATCGGCGACAGCACAGGGTCAAAGGTGATCGCCTGGGCATTGTGGAGCTCAAGGTTTGCCAGCAGCGCAGTTCCGTAAGAAAGGCCGATGCCATCGACATGGGGCGCGTGCACAGAGTTTTCGAAAGATGCCTGGTTGGCGAGGTACTCAACGTGGTTGAAATTACCACTCCAGAATGATGGGCCGTCGGCTTCCTGCAGGGCGATCACATCGGCATCGGCGGTCTGGAACAAGGTTGCTATTGCCTCCAGATTGGCCAGAGTGGTAGCGGATCGCTGCAATAACTGGTGAAAACTGTCCCCGCGGCCGTGCGCGATGTTGAGCGTCATGACTGTCAGCGCCGGATCGCTGTTTCCGTCAGACGCGAAAACCTCCGCGTGCGGCGTCTGATAAGACTGTACAGCAGGTGTGGACTGAAGGTTGTTTGTTGCACAGGATTGCAACAGCGGGCCAAGCAGGAGCAGTCCGCCTGAATACAGTGACGCCGTTTTTGTGAACGTGCCTCTCATCATGAATTTTCCCAGTGTTCGAGGGTTACCGTGTTGTCCCTGTGTTCCGCTCCCGGTAATCCGCGAGCTCGAGTTCCAGCCATTCGCTGGTCCTGACGTGTTCATTCTGTTCATTGATGACGAGGTAAGCTTTTCCACTCAGCAGGCTCCTGCTTGCGCAGCGCTCGATAAAATCCTCGGCGGTATTGATATCCTTCCTGAAATGCTGGTATTTTTTATTCATGTGTTCGGCCGCTTCTACGGCGGTATATTTGTCGTTGTTGCGAATAAATGTCAGGCCCGACTCGGCCACGTGGTCGATCAGGTGCAGCACGGTTTTGTCAACAGTGTCAATCTGTTCCCCCCTGAGCAGGCAAGGCGTCAGCAGAAACAGGGCTGTCAGGGCCACCGCCGCAGGCAGTGCCCGGTATCTAGAAACAGCTTTCATCAGATTTGTCTATGGAGTGTTAACATGGCAAAAGATCCACTGATATCCTGTGCAACTATGCCATAATTCTACCATTACGCTTGGTCCCGGTGCGCCAGCTTGTTGTCCCCACAGCCCGGAGTGTTCGGTTTTTGTCCTTACTGCCTGTTGCCGCACAGATGAAGAGTACCATGAGTGGGAAGATAAACTGTTTGACGCGACTGAAAGCAATCACGACCTGCAGACTGTCCCTGTTTGCCGCCTGTGTGTTGGCTGTCGGCTGCGCTGGTACGCCGAATCCCGTCCTCTATCCCAATGCGCACCTGAAACAGGTCGGCCAGGCGGCAGCCGACAGGGATGTCGCCGAGTGTCGGCAGCTGGCCAGCGGCTCCGGCGTTGCCGAAACCGGGGACAGCAAGGTAGCCAGACAGGCAGCAGGCGGTGCCGCTATCGGCGGAGCATCGGCCGGGGCCTGGGGTCTGGTTCGGGGAAATGACGCCGGTGGGCGTGCTCTGGCCGGTGCTGCGGCCGGGGCCGCAGCGGGTACGGTGCGGGGCGCGATGAAATCCAGCGAAACGTCGCCAGTGTATAAGAATTTTGTGCAAAGATGTCTGCGTGAGCGTGGTTACGATGTGATTGGCTGGCAATAGCCGCGCAATCACGCTTCTTCAGGTCGGGCGGGTATTCGGTTCACATGGATAGAGCACGAGGCATGGAAAACGCGCGCCGGATACTGAAGAATACCTTCGGCTATCATGATTTCCGTCACCATCAGGCGGAGATTATTCAGGCACTGATCAATGGCCAGGATGCCATGGTGCTGATGCCTACCGGTGGCGGAAAATCGCTCTGTTATCAGATTCCGGCGCTTGTGCGCGACGGCGTGGGTATCGTCATTTCACCACTGATTGCTTTGATGCAGGACCAGGTGGATGCACTGAGGCAACTGGGACTGCAGGCTGCCTTTCTGAATTCCACGCAAGGCAGCAATATGCAGCGGGCTACCGAGCAGGCCTTGCTCGACGCCGAGCTGGATCTTTTATACATAGCGCCCGAACGTCTGTTGACGCAACGCATGCTGGACCTGCTGGCGCGTACCCGTGTGGCGCTGTTTGCCGTTGACGAAGCGCACTGCGTGTCGCAATGGGGACACGATTTCCGCAAGGAGTACCAGCAGCTTTCCGTGCTTCAGGAGCGGTTTCCCGGTGTGCCGCGTATTGCCTTGACCGCTACGGCCGATCAGCGCACCCGTACCGAGATTATCGAGCAGCTCAAGCTGCAACAGGCGGCGGTATATGTAAACAGTTTCGATCGTCCCAATATCCGCTATGCCATCAGCGAGGGACAAAATCCCCGAGAACGTTTGTGGCGTTTTATCGAATGCGAACATCCGCAGGATGCAGGGATTGTCTATTGCCTTTCACGCAACAAGGTTGAGCAGGTGGCGGTCTGGCTAAGCAGCAAAGGCCGGCAGGCCTTGCCCTACCATGCCGGAATGCCGGAGCGCCTGCGTCGTGAGCACCAGGCGCGCTTCCTGCGTGAAGACGGGGTGATCATTGTCGCCACCATCGCCTTCGGTATGGGTATCGATAAACCGGATGTCCGTTTTGTTGCCCATCTCAATCTGCCTAAAAGTATCGAGGCCTATTACCAGGAAACCGGTCGTGCCGGCCGTGACGGTCAGCCCGCCAATGCCTGGATGGCCTATAACCTGCAGGATGTGATTATGCTGCGGCAGATGATGAGTGAATCGGATGCCGATGAACAGTTCAAGCGTGTCGCACATCACAAGCTGGAAACCATGCTCGGACTGTGCGAGTTGACCAGTTGCCGCCGCCAGGCGCTGCTCAGCTACTTTGGTGAAACGCCGCTGGCAGCTTGTGGAAATTGCGATACCTGTCTCCAACCACCCCTTACCTGGAATGGGACGGAGGCGGCGCAGAAGGCGCTTTCCTGCGTCTATCGCACCGGTCAGCGCTTCGGTGTCAATTATGTGATCGACGTACTGACCGGCAAGGATGACCCGCGTATTCGCAATAACCACCACGACCGGATCAGCACCTTTGCCATTGGCCAGGAACACAGCGCGTCGGAATGGCGCAATATCATGCGCCAGTTGATTGCTCAGGCCTATCTCGATATCGACCCACAGGGCCACGGTGCGCTTCTGTTGACTGAAAGGGCCCGCCCTTTGTTGCGTGGTGAAATAGAACTACAGCTGCGTCATCAAGCCAGGGTGGACAGAAAGAGCCGACAGAGAAAAGTAAAATCAGTCGTGGAACTGCGAGCCTGTGACCAGCCCTTGTTCGAAGCGCTACGTACACGCCGGCTACAACTGGCCCGGGAGCAGGGTGTACCGCCCTATGTTATTTTCCACGACACGACGCTGATGGAAATGGCGGTTCAACGTCCCATGAATGAGGATACCCTGAGCACGATCAGCGGTGTCGGCGAACAGAAACTGACTCGCTTTGGCAGGATTTTTATCGATGTGATCAGGGATCACTCAGCAATTACAGGTTAAATAAAAATAACCAGTTATTATGAGTCGCCAATAAGTCAGCACCGGCTTTCATCCACAGCGCAGTGATAAAAAGTCCCGCCGAAGCTGCGAGTCATGCCGGCTTACAAATCAATTCCAACGTGATTTAGATCAGTTCTATCCGACTTCAATTAAGAGTGCCTTCCATACAGAAGGTTGCCAGGGCGGTGCTTGGCGGGCCATCACGGCGAAAAAATGGCCACACTCAAGGGAGAGGAGCGCGGCCAGAAACGCTTCGTTGGGGACTCAGCGTTACAGCCATTATCAAGGGCAGCTCGCCGTTTGTCTATCGACCTTGGGGGTTGAGCTTCACGTTACCGTGAGCGTCTGCCTTTTCCGGTACCGGCCCAGCCGAAGCAGAGTCATGTGTGGGATCGACCGAAACTTATGGATTCGTGCTGCACGCGGTGCACCCAACAGGGGTCGTGATACCTGCACGCCATGACGTCTCGAATTGATCAGGGCTTCCCAAGGTTACGGCGGTAAGCCTTATGGGATTCCATGGCGACCAATACCGTCAGCGCAAGACCGAGCAGTTCCAGCCAGTGCTGCGGAGATACCGGCTGGATGCGCAGCACATCGCTGATCCATGGTGTGTACATGGCGCCGATATGAACCAGCTGTGCGGTCACCGTTCCAAACAGCAGTACCGGATTGCGTAGCGGATTGTGCCGTAATGCCGAGTGCGTTTCGGAGCGGCTGTTGAATACATGGATGTTCTCGAACAATACCATCAGTAACAGCGTGCCGTTGCGCGCTTCATCCAGTGTATAGCCCTGGTTCAGCAGCCACTGAAAGGTAAGAAAAGCCGTGGTGCCGATGACCACGGCGGAGATAAGGACCCGCTCTATCATCAGCCGGTTAAATATGGGTTCCCGTGGTGAGCGGGGGGCGCGAGTTAGTTCGTCACCTTCCGCCGGTTCGAAAGCCAAAGCCACGTCCTGGATGCCGTTGGTGACAAGGTTCAGCCAGAGTAATTGTACTGCCAGCAGTGGAAGAGCTTGTGCAGTCAACAGGGCCAGTGTGAACAGCACGAGTTCCGCCGCCCCCGTCGAGATGAGCAGAAAGATAACCTTGCGGACGTTGGCGTAGGCAATACGACCTTCTTCGACGCCGGCAACGATCGATGCGAAATTGTCGTCGGTGATGACGAGGTCCGAGGTTTCCCGTGCTACATCTGTCCCGCTTTTCCCCATAGCCACGCCGACCTGTGCAGCGCGCAGGGCCGGTGCATCGTTGGCACCGTCACCACTGACTGCGACAAAGTGGCCATTGCGCTGCAGTGATTCGACAATATCCAGTTTCTGTCGCGGTTCTACACGGGCGAACACACGCGCCTGACGGGTCAGTTGATCCATGTCACCGCTGGCCGCTGCCTGTTTGAGTTGCGGGCCGGTAACAATCTGATCAGCGCTGTCCGCCAGTTCCAGTTTCCGGGCAATAGCCAGGGCGGTTGCCGGGTGATCGCCGGTAAGCATGACCACTTCGATACCCGCTTGCCGGCAGCTTGCGATGGCGCTTTCCGCTTCACCACGCAGCGGGTCTATCATGCCGATCATGCCGAGCAGAGTCAGTCCTTTCAGCTGCGTCTCGGAGAATATGGCGCCGGTTGTCAGTGCCGGTTCGCCGCAGGCGAAGGCAATGACCCGGTAACCACGGCTGGCGAGATCTTCTGCCTGAGTTTCAAGCTGACGGCAGTCCAGATCCCGGTTCCTGCCAGGTGCCGCCATGCTTGTGCACATTGGAAGCAGTTTTTCCAACGCGCCTTTGACAAAGACCTGCTTCCTGCTGTCCACCGTGTT
>Ga0193947_1000241_pt1 | contig 11236 bp, 10 predicted proteins | sample FRT_01_MG_FD_161267 | JGI IMG/M metagenome (GOLD analysis project Ga0193947, IMG submission 161267) | Sediment microbial communities from the Broadkill River, Lewes, Delaware, United States - FRT_0-1_MG | ecosystem: Environmental > Aquatic > Freshwater > River > Sediment | place: USA: Delaware... | reverse complement strand
TCGATAAGGTACCGAAACAGTTCGCATCATACCGTTGCCGACAGCGACGACAATTGGGACGTTTCTGATTCTTATGTACGAATTTTCTTACAGGCACAGGTTCCGGCTCTACCACGCATAGCTGGTGTTGATTCTGTGAAGCTCACACTATCCCGGGATCACGGCCTGTAACTCCTGGTTAATCCGTTTAAGTTCTCTCGCCGGATCACCGGCTCTTGTTATCGGGCGCCCCATGACCAGGTAATCCGAGCCACTACGTATAGCGTCGGCCGGCGTTAATACCCGGCTCTGGTCATCCATTGATGCCCCCTTGGGCCGTACCCCCGGCGTCACCAACAGGAACCGTTCCCCAAACTCCTCACGCAACAATGAAGCCTCTTGCGGTGAACAGACGACACCGTCCAGCGCCGATGCCCTGGCCAGCGCGGCAAGTCGTAACACCTGCTTCCCGGGGGCGGCATTCACACCAAGCTCTTTAAGATCATCACTGCCCATACTGGTAAGGACCGTCACACCAATCAGGAGGGGGCGGGAGGGTCCAAGTTCATCCAGCGCCGCCCTTGCAGCTGACATCATCCGGCTTCCACCGGAGGCGTGCACATTCATCATCCACACGCCTAATGACGCCGCGGCCTGACAGGCGCGCGCGACAGTATTCGGGATATCGTGAAACTTGAGGTCGAGAAAAACCTCATGCCCGTTTGCCGTGAAGTATCGCACCAGTTCAGGTCCCTCACGTGTAAACAATTCCTTACCGATTTTCAGACGGCAACTTCCCGGTTCCAAGCGATCAACGAACTGCCGTGCCTGATCACCATTGGCATAATCCAGTGCGACTATCACTCGTGGATTTTCACTTACGGCATCATTCATTCTGACTCCCCTGTTTCAGCAAGCCGGGCACCGCGCCGGCGATAAGGTGTATTCACAGCGCATCCTGCAAACTGCTGTCACTTGTCCTGCACTCTTGAGAGAGCGGCTTTACACTGATCCAGCTCTGACATCCAGGACATTGCCAGAACAACTTCCTGCTGGTAAAACCGCATGCATCACAACGATAACGCAGCCGTTTTAGCAGCGAGCTATGTAACTGCTGCTGATTTTTCCGCAAATACTCAAGAGAACTGTGTCGTTCGACGAGACCGTTAAGATAATCTTCCCAGCTTTTCCCCTGCCCCAATCGGTTATAGCAATTCTGTATTTCGCCGGCCACTTCCGGCATCAGGCAAGGATTCTGTTTCTCGACGTAGCAATAGGCTTCCAGCGCTGAATCATAGTCGCCCTTGAGCCGGTGGACATACCCCATCAACAGGCTTGCGCGCACGCAGTCCGGATCCTTAATCCACGCCTTTTCCGCTTCTGTTAACGCCAGATCTAAATCGCGCAGCCGCAGTGCGGCATCACCGAGCTCACAATGATACTGCGCCTGACGCTGTTTCCATGAACCTGAACCCAATGACACCAGACGTTCGCCTATCTCCAGCGCTTTCTCCCACTCCTTGACCTGCTGGTATATATCGATCAGGTACCGGCACACAACTTTCTCATATTCATTTCTTTCCAGCAGATCCAGAAAAAGCCCCTCCGCACGATCCAGTAATCCCGCTTTCAGAAAATCACGCCCGAGTTCGAGGCTGGCCTGGTTATGCAGGGCCTTGCTCAGTCTTGATCGATCTATGATGTTCTGGTGTACAGCGATGGCATGATCGACCTCTCCGCGCTGTCTGAACAGACTCCCCAGGGCAAGGTGTAACTCGACCGTATCGGGGTCCACTTCAACCATCCGGATAAGAACCTCGGATGCCTTATCAGTTTGTTCATTGAGTAAATAGTTGAGGCCCTGACCATAAGCCGAGTTCAGCATGGCACGGGAGCGATTCTTCTCTTTTATTGCACCATACCGCGCCATCCACCAGCCGGACGCAGCCGCAATCGGTAACAGCAGCCAGAGCAGTGCCTGCATGCCCGGGAAACAGTCTCTTTATTCTTTGGCCGGTAGAATATGCAGCGGGCCAACTTGCTTCTCGGCAGCCTGCAGCTTCCTGCGCAGGCTGCCCAGTTGTTGTTTGAGCCGCAGGATCATACCCACACTGACCAGCACACCGATAACCGTGCCCACCGCCAGGGACAGGACAACGACCATGGAAAGGGGAATATCGTGGTAGCCGAAATAGTAGTTAAGCGAGACAGGCTCGGCATTGAGTACCGCGAAGGACAAGCCAAACACGACAACAATAATCAATGAAATAAAACCAAACAGGCGTACCATTTCCGCCCCTCTTGCGCATTTCTCTGAAACGGCCATTATCTGTGGTTTACCGCTAATCGGCAAACCCGCGGAAAAGCGGCAATAAAAGTGAAAGGGGGCAGATCTGAAATCTGCCCCCTCCATTGGATCCAGCGCAACTGGTTTGATCAGAACAAACTGCTTTCACCAGCCGCTGGAGGGGCGCTTTCACTGGTTATCGCCGCCCCATCTCCTGCGTCGTCACCGCGACCATAGATATTTACCCGCTCGCGCAGTTCCTTGCCCGGTTTAAAATGCGGTACATACTTTGCCGCCAGTGCAACAGCTTCCCCGGTCTTGGGATTCCGCCCCATGCGGGGCGGCCGGTAATGCAGGGAGAAGCTGCCAAAACCACGGATTTCAATCCTGTGACCCGTGGAGAGGGACTGACTCATCTGCTCAATCAGGCTTTTGACCGCCAGCTCCACATCCCTATGGTTTAGATGACTGTTTTTAGCCGCGAGTATTTCGATTAACTCAGACTTTGTCATATTTCTGTCCCCATTTGGTTAAGGGTGGCCGTCAGCCTCCCCTGTACCTTAACGTAAGCTTAGACCAATCCATTGATTAGTCACCACTATTTTCAAGTTGTTCCTTCAAAACATCGCCCAGTTTGGCACCTACTGCACCAGTACCACGGCTGTAGTCCTTAACCGCCGCCGCCTCTTCATCACTGTCCTTTGCCTTGATGGAGAGCGCGATGGTGCGGGTCTTACGATCCATACCGATATACTTGGCCTCGATCTCCTGACCGACGCTCAGCACGGTGCGGGCATCTTCAACCCGGTCACGCGCCAGCTCGGAAGCGCGTAGCGTACCTTCAACGCCGTCACCCAGATCGACAATCGCCGCTTTAGCATCGACTTCCTTAATAACGCCCTTGACGATACTTCCTTTAGCATTATCCGCAGAGAATCCAGAGAAAGGATCCTTCTCCAGCTGTTTGATGCCCAAGGAAATCCGTTCACGTTCTGCATCGACGGAGAGAACCACCGCTTCCAGCTCCTCTCCCTTCTTGTAGTTGCGAACAGCCTCTTCACCGGTTTCATTCCAGGAGATATCGGACAGGTGGATCAGACCATCGATGCCGCCGTCCAGCCCGATGAAGATGCCGAAATCGGTAATTGACTTGATGGTGCCCTTGACGTGATCGCCCTTGTTACGGGTCGCAGAGAACTCCTCCCAGGGATTGGCGTGCACCTGTTTCATACCCAGGGAGATACGACGGCGTTCTTCGTCGATATCCAGCACCATGACCTCGACTTCCTGACCGATATGCACCATTTTGCCGGGGTTCACGTTCTTGTTGGTCCAGTCCATCTCGGATACGTGTACCAGGCCTTCCACACCATCCTCGATTTCCACGAAACAGCCGTAGTCGGCAATATTGGTAACGGCGCCAAACAGACGCGTATTCTCCGGGTAACGGCGCGCCAGATCGGCCCACGGATCCTGACCCAGCTGCTTCAAACCGAGCGAAACGCGGTTGCGCTCGCGATCGAACTTGAGCACCTTGACATCGATTTCCTGGCCGACTTCGACAATTTCTGACGGATGCTTGACGCGCTTCCAGGCCATATCGGTAATATGCAACAGACCATCGATACCACCCAGATCCACGAATACGCCGTAATCAGTGAGGTTCTTGACGATACCTTTGATCTGGGCGCCTTCCTGCAGGCTTTCCAGCAATTGATCACGCTCGGCACTGTATTCGGACTCGACCACTGCACGGCGGGAGACCACGACATTGTTGCGGCGCTGATCAAGCTTGATGATCTTGAATTCGAGTTCCTTACCTTCCAGGTAGGTGGTGTCACGCACCGGACGAACATCGACCAGCGAACCCGGCAGGAAAGCACGAATATCCTCGATATCGACGGTGAATCCACCTTTCACTTTACCGCTGATAACACCCTTGACGATTTCACCCTCTTCAGAAGCCTGTTCGAGCCGTTTCCAGACCTGGGCCCGTTTGGCTTTCTCGCGCGACAGGCGTGTTGCCCCAAAACCGTCTTCAACGGCATCCAGGGAAACTTCAACAGCGTCGCCAACAACAACTTCGACTTCACCCTGATTATTGTAAAACTGTTCTATCGGGATAACGCCTTCCGACTTCAGACCTGCATTAACTATGACTGCGTCGGATTGGATATCAACAACAGTTCCGGTAACAATCGTACCTGGACGCATTTCTTTATTAACCAGGCTTTGTTCAAAGAGTTCAGCAAAACTTTCAGACATGGGTGAATAATCCTTCCGCTGCAGCGGGCAACGGCATACAAAATCCGCCCGACCAGCAACAGAACCGGTGGCGGGTTGAGGTTAAAAAACCGACATCTCTTCTAGACGCCGGACTTGGTAAACCGGCATTATAACTGTATATTCTTTGAATTTCACGGGTTTAGGCGATTTTTTAATATTTCGCGCAGACGCTCCATGGTGGCAGGAATATCGAGCTCGCTGGTATCCAGCAGATAAGCGTCCTGCGCCGGCCGCAATGGCGCCACTGAACGGCTGGCATCCCGCTCATCACGCACCTTGATATCCGCCAGAACATCCTCGAATTCAACCAATTTCCCCTTTTCTTTCAGCTGGTTACATCGTCGCCTTGCGCGCTCCCCGGCGCTGGCAGTGAGGAAGATCTTGGCATCAGCGTCAGGAAATACCACCGTCCCCATATCTCTTCCGTCAGCCACCAGGCCAGGATTCAGGCGGAAACGACGCTGGCGATCCAGCAACGCCTGTCGAACCGCCGGCAGCGCCGCCACCCTGGAAGCACCACTCCCGGCCGCCTCGGTGCGGATTACCTCACCGACATCGTCTCCATCCAGCAATACCCGGTCACCCTCGCCGTCGGCGGGGAAGCGGATATCCAGTTCCCCAGCCAATGCCGCCAGCGCCGATTCATTATCCAGTCCCATCCCACGCCGTTGCGCAGCATAGGCCAACAGTCGGTACAGGGCACCGCTGTCGAGAAAATGAAAACCCCGTTCCCGGGCAAGCAGGCGGCTGACGGTTCCCTTGCCGGAACCACTGGGGCCGTCGATGGTAATGACAGGGACTGCTTTGCTCATAACCGCGTATTTACCCTTATTCGCCAGCATGGAAGCGGCCGTGGAGCATACAAGAACGTATTGACAGCGCGTCCTGCAAGCTGCACTCCGGCCGCTGTGTTACTCAGTTGTAATTGAAAGACCCACAGCGGATGCCAGCTCCACAAAACCCGGAAAGGACGTACTCACATTGGCACAATCGTCAATACTGATCGGTCCCTGGGCACGCAGTGCTGCCATGGCAAATGACATGGCGATGCGGTGATCACCCCGACTGTCAACCCGGCCACTGCTGATGCGTCCCCCATCAATGATCATGCCATCCTCAGTCGGCTCAGCCTCAATGCCGAGTGCCTGAAGGCCATCGGCCATCACCTGGATGCGATCACTTTCCTTGACCCTTAATTCTTCCGCCCCGGTCAAAAGGGTACGGCCCTGCGCACAGGCGGCGGCAATAAACAAAACCGGAAACTCGTCAATCGCCAGCGGCACCTGTGCAAGCGGGATCTCGATACCGCGCAGTGGTGCATAGCGCACACGCAGGTCGGCGACCGGTTCGCCGCCGACCTCGTGCTGATGACGAACCTCGATGTCGGCACCCATCAGTCTGAGTATTTCCAGAACACCGGTACGGGTGGGATTGACACCGACGTGCTCGATCAACAGGTCGGAACCGGGCGCTATACTGGCACCGACCAGAAAAAACGCCGCTGATGAGATATCCGCAGGAACATCGATAGGGGTGGCGCTGAGCCGCCCGCCACCTTCAAGGCAGACCTTACCGTCCTGGCTGGATACCGGGTACCCCATACCGGCCAACATACGCTCGGTATGATCCCGGGTCGGCGCAGGTTCCTGTACACAGGTACGCCCGCCGGCATACAAACCCGCCAGCAACAGACAGGACTTCACCTGGGCACTGGCAACCGGCATATTATAGCTGATGCCCTGCAACGTATGACCACCCCTTATTTTCAGGGGCGCGGTACCCTTCCCGGTGGTGCCGATCTGCGCCCCCATTTGCGTCAGCGGCTCTGTGACCCGACGCATGGGACGACTCATAAGAGAATCGTCTCCGACAACTTCCACATCAAAGGCCTGCCCGGCCAGCAGTCCTGACAGCAAACGCATCGAGGTACCGGAGTTGCCCAGATCAAGCGGGCCTCCCGGTGCCCTGAGGCCGTGCAAGCCGGCGCCATGAACCGTGACATTGCCATCCTTCGGCCCCTCGATAACCACCCCCATGGCGCGAAAAGCCTTCAGCGTCGCCAGACTGTCCTCTCCTTCCAGAAACCCACTGATTTCTGTCACACCGTCAGCAATGGAGCCCAGCATAATGGAGCGGTGGGAGATCGATTTATCACCCGGCACACGGATCTGACCCTTGAGTGAACCGCCGGCCTGGGCGGTGAATCGTACGTTCGTCATTTCAGTCACAAATGCTTCCCATTCAAATAGTAAGTATCAGCGTCAGTGGGCCCGCCTTTACAAGACACGCTGTCAATACTTCCCTGTACGCTTGACGGCCGCTTCCCTGCGGCCGACAGTCTTGTAAAGACAGGCCCACTGACGCTGATACGCAGCCTGCTATACGAAATCCGTACACAGGACGGGCAACAGATTTTTTCAGGACCATCGGCAGCACGAGCCCAAGGATGGGCGAAGGTAGAGCAATGCAGGAGCAATTGCCGAGGGAAGCTGCCATCGAGCGCACACGGATGTGTTTACAGCGCGTCCCGCAAAAGCCTGTTGCCCGTCCTGTGCACTCCTTATCCCGTCAATCTAACCCGCAAAAGCATCCCGCGCCGCCTTTGCATCCTGAAAGATCCTGAGAACCCTGCCAGCGTCCTGGTCACGAATGGCGCTGGTCAGATCATCGAGATCGCCCCTGAAATTCTCCACCATGTTCAACAGCGCATCACGATTGGCCAGACAAATATCCCGCCACATCACCGGATCACTGGACGCTATGCGCGTGAAATCGCGGAACCCGCCGGCGGCATACTCAAATATCTCCCGTTTTTCACTCATGCGTGCCAGACTCTCTACCAGTGCAAACGCCAGCATATGCGGAAGATGGCTGGTTGCAGCCAGCACCTCATCGTGATGTTCGACATTCATTTCATTCACCGAGGCACCCGCCGCTTCCCACATGGCTCGCACCTTTTTCACCGCAGCTGGCTGCGTTTCAGCAGTCGGCGTGAGTATGACCCGGCGCCCCGTATATAACTCAGCAAATGAGGCTTCCACGCCACTCCGTTCGGTCCCGGCGATCGGATGACCCGCCACAAACCATCCGGGTATGCTGCCTAGCGCCTGTCTGACGTCCGCTATTACGCTGGCCTTGGCGCTACCACCATCAGTCACGACCGCAGCCTCGTCCAGCGAATCCTTGATGGATTCGAAAACAGCGGCCATAGCACCCAGTGGCACGGATACGAATACCATATCTGCGCCCTGCACTGCTTTGCGCAAGTCGGTGTCGTAGCGATCGATAACACCAAGTTCCACCGCTTTCTGCAGGTGTTCGGCGCTGCGGCTGGAACCCACGATCTCTTTGACATAAGCGGCTTCGCGCAACGCGCGCGCCAGCGAGCCCCCGATGAGACCGACACCGATGACACACAGTCGCTCGATCATGCCGCCAACACCCCGGCCAGGGCGTGCAGTACACGCCCGTTCTCCTCTGCCAGGCCGATACTGATACGCAGGTATCCCGGCAGGCCATAGTTATCCACTGGCCGCACGATTACACCTTCGTGCAACAAGGCCTCGTAGACCCTGCCCGGATCCCGTCCCACATCAACGGAAACAAAGTTACCCACCGAAGGAATGAACCGCAGGTTCAGCGCCTGAAGACCATGCACCAGTTGCTGCATGCCCTGTTGATTGACATCGACACTGCGCTGTAAATGCGCGCTATCATCCAGTGCTGCCACAGCGGCAGCCTGCGCGAAACTATTGACATTGAAGGGCTGCCGCACACGGTTGATGATATCGGCAAGCTCAGGCTGGCAGACACCATAACCGACCCGCAGGGACGCCAGACCATAAGCCTTGGAAAACGTGCGCGTCACCAGCAGGTTCGGAAATTTCGCAACCCACGCCATGGCATTGGGATAATCCGCTTCGACCACGTACTCGAAATAGGCTTCATCGACGACCACAATAACATTGTCGGACACCCGTTCCATAAAGCGGTGCAGTTCCTTGTCAGTCAGCCAGGTACCCGTCGGGTTATTCGGATTGGCGATAAACACCACACGGGTTTGCGCGTCAATCGATTCAGCCATGGCATCCAGGTCGTGACCATACATTGGCCCACGGCTACCGTCATGTGCCGGCGCCACCGTACAGCGCGCACCAATCGCCTGTGTAACGAGCGGATAAACCGCAAAAGCGTGTGCCGAGAAAACGGCAGCCGAGTCGGGTGACAGAAAGGCACGAGCAACCAGTTCCAGCACATCGTTGGAGCCGTTACCGAGCGTGACAGACTCCATCGGCACACCGTGTTTACGTGCAAGCACGGCTTTCAGTTCAAATCCGTTACCATCGGGATAACGAGCAAGATCACCGAACTGTGCTCGCAGGGCGTCAAGTACCCTGGGACTCGGTCCCAGCGGGTTTTCGTTCGACGCCAGCTTGACCGCATTCTGTATGCCGTATTCGCGTTCCAGCTCGCTTAACGGTTTACCCGGCGCGTACGGTTTCAGCGCCTGAACGCCGTGGGTCGCAAGTTTTAGAATGGAGTGGCTCATCAGGTGAACTATTTTCCAGAATGCTTTCTGCGCTTATCCGTTTTTATAGTTCGCAGCGGGGATAAGAACCCAGCACTTTTAACAGCGTTGCCTCTGTCTGCAGCTCCTTCAGTGCCGCTGCCACATTCTCGTCCTCTACGTGCCCTTCGACATCGACGAAAAAAACATAGTCCCACTTGCTGATTCGCGAAGGACGTGACTCGATCTTGGTCATACTCACGCCGTGACGGGCAATCGGTTCCAGCAGCGAATACAGGGCACCCGCCTTGTTGTGTACCGCCACCATGAGTGATGTCATGTCGTTGCCACTTGGCCCGACTGCCTGACGCCCTACCACCAGAAAACGCGTTGTGTTGTTGGGATCGTCCTCGATATTGCTGGCAAGAATATTCAGGCCATACATGGCTGCAGCAGCATCGCCGGCGATCGCGGCAATAGAGGCATCAACGTGCGCCAGACGTGCGGCCTCTGCATTACTGCTCACGGCCACCCGTTCCACGCCGGGCAGATTGGTGTCCAGCCACTCGCGGCATTGCGCCAGCGCCTGCTGGTGGGCCCGCACGCTGCTGATCCGCTCCAGGTCGTCAGCGCTGGCCAGTAGCTGATGGTGAATCTGCAGTTCCACATCACCGCAAATTTTCAGTGGTGAACGAATAAACATATCCAGCGTATGATTGATTGCGCCCTCAGTGGAGTTCTCCACCGGCACGACCCCGTAATCAGCGCTGCCCGCTTCGACTTCGCGGAATATTTCGTCGATAGCAGCCAATGGTTTGAGACTCACTGAATGACCAAAATGCTTCTGCGCAGCGGTCTGGGTATAGGTGCCCTCGGGCCCGAGATAAGCGATGGCTAACGGCTGCTCCAGCGCCAGGCAGGCCGACATGATTTCCCGGAACAGGCGCACAATTTCATCGCCGGATATCGGCCCCTTGTTGCGTTCTCTCACACGACGCAGGATTTCAGCTTCCCGTTCCGGGCGGTAAAAGACGCTGTCGTCATTGTTTCTTTTAGCGACTGCGACCTGCTGAGCACAGGCTGCACGCTCGTTCAACAGACGCTGGATTTCTTCGTCCAGCTCGTCTATTCGATCTCGCAATTGATCCAGGGTGGTATCCGACATCAGCGTTCGCCTGTCTTACAGGGCCCTAACCGCCAGAACACCCTCAGTCGATGAAATCCTGTCAATACATGCTTCTGGTACTTCGCCATCAACATCAACCAGGGTGTACGCCAGGTCCCCCCTGGACTTATTGATCATATCGACGATATTCAATCCGGAATCGGCCAGCGTGGTGGAGATCTGGCCCAGCATATTGGGGACATTCTCGTTCACAACCGCCAGGCGGTATCCCTCGTAACGCTTCATGTAGACCTTGGGAAAATTCACCGAATTTCTGACATTACCGTGTTCCAGATAGTCACGGATTTCATCAGCCACCATGATGGCACAATTGTCTTCAGCCTCTTTGGTTGATGCCCCCAGGTGAGGCAGCGTAACCACGCGCGCATGATCCTTCAGAAGGTTGCTGGGAAAATCGCAGACATACGCATAGACCTTGCCATCGTCCAGCGCTCGAACCACGGCCTCATCATCGATAATGCCATTGCGCGAGAAATTGAGCAGCACGACATTGTCTTTCATGGAACGCAGGCGTTCAGCATTAATCATGTGCCGGGTTGCATCAACCAGTGGCACGTGGAAAGTGACAAAATCCACCTGTGACAACAGGTCGTCGATACCGGTAGCCTGCTCGACGTCCGATGACATCTGCCAGGCGCTCTGCACGGTGATGTCCGGGTCGTAGCCGATAACCTTCATGCCCAGCGCATGGGCTGCGTTTGCAACCTGGACGCCAATAGCGCCCAGACCGACAACGCCCAGGGTACGCCCCGGTAATTCCATACCGGCGAAGTTCTTCTTGCCCGCCTCGACCTGCTTGCTGATATGGGTATCGTCGCCATTCAGACCACGCGCAAAATTCCATCCCTGAACGAGATTTCGGGCTGCCATCAGCATGCCGGCCAGAACCAGTTCCTTCACCGCATTGGCGTTGGCACCCGGCGCATTGAACACCGGAACACCGCGCTGGCTCATTTTATCGACGGGAATGTTGTTTACACCCGCACCGGCT
>Ga0193947_1000240_pt1 | contig 11257 bp, 7 predicted proteins | sample FRT_01_MG_FD_161267 | JGI IMG/M metagenome (GOLD analysis project Ga0193947, IMG submission 161267) | Sediment microbial communities from the Broadkill River, Lewes, Delaware, United States - FRT_0-1_MG | ecosystem: Environmental > Aquatic > Freshwater > River > Sediment | place: USA: Delaware... | reverse complement strand
GGGGATCTTGCGACTCGCAAGCACGGCGTGTGCACAGAACAGCACGAGAATTGCAACCACGGTCGGCTGGGCGATGTAGTAATCCTCGAGCATCGTCGCCAGCCAGTTGAAGCCGCGCTCACCCGTCAGTATCGACCCGACCAGCACCATGTGACCCCACATGAAAAGGGCCAGCAAAAGCCCGCTACCACCACTGATGACTTCGTACGTGAGTTGACGTTTTGCGGTGGTTGTCGGGCTTATCGTGTTCATTCTGATTGCAACATTGTTATGAGATCGGGGTTCTCTTCTTCTTCGGCGAGCACGAGGTGGCAGATATCGCAATCGTCCCTGATCTGTTCGCGATCCGCGGTTCTCATTCTGCGATTGTGACAACGGGTGCAGCCGTCGGATTGCTCGTGGCCGATATGGTTCGGGTAGGTATCCCACCAGACTTCCATCTGCGGGAATACGTTGACTGCATAGGCGTCCGCCATCGCTTCGCCGGCGGCAACAATCGCATCGGCTTTTTCGTCAGCGATCTCCGGATAGTTCTCGGCATAGTAGGCCTGCAGCTGCTGGATAATGCCTTCACGCGCCGCCTCGTGGGACTCGAATTGCTGGTCGATAATCCGCACACCCTCACGCTTGACGAACGGTAGCGAGCGGTCGACCCGGCCTTCGTTGATCACCCGATCAACCTCGACGTGTGCCGGTTTGTAGATGTGGCTCGGGCGGTTGTGGCAGTCGACACAGTCCATGGTGCGCCACTGACCGCCGTCCTCCGGCGCCTTTCGGTCCGCGTAAGTGACCACCGTGCCATCGGCCTTGGTCATTTCGACTTCGTAGATTTCTTCTCGGCTCTCGTCGGATCGGTAACGTATCTCGAAGTCCGGGTTAACGTGCCAGTGGATACCGGTACCACCCGTGCCTTCGACCCCACCGACCTTCATGACGAGCGCCGTCGTCAATTCAGTATTGGCCTCATCTTCCTTGTAGTGCTTGATGACGCGGAGCTTGTCGCCGATGTGCTTGGTCGGCCAGTGACATTGCTCACAGGTGTCGCGCGCCGGGCGCAGTTCGTGCAGCGGCGTCGGCACCGGGGTCGGATACAGGTCGAACGCAACGGCCACCAGCTGCCAGGCGCCGTCGAGTTTCGATTTCACGAACCAGTCGGCGCCGGGGCCGATGTGGCACTCCGCACAGGCGACCCGGGAGTGCGGCGAGCGCTGATGGGCCGTGTGCTCCGGTTCCATCACCGTGTGGCAGGCCAGCCCGCAGAACTCAGTCGATTCCATGTAATGCACACCCTTGAAGGTGGCACTCGCGAGGATGACGATATTGAGCATGGTTACGCCGACGAAAATCAGCGTCCAGCGCTGCGTTGCTGGCTTGTTGAGATCGAAAACCGGCATTGCTTCGATGGCCTCGTCACCGTGCTGCCGCCGGAGTTTGCGCCGGTGCACGAGGGCACCGATCGGTATCAACAGCAGGCCGAGAACGAAGAACATCGGCAGGATGAGGTACGTCAGGATCCCGATATAGGGTCCGCCCTCGAATCCGAATTGCTCCATTGCAAACAGACAGGCCATCAGCACGAGGCTCGCCACGGCGAGCGCGGTGCCGATGAGGCTGATCACGTTGTGGGTAATGGATGCAACAAAATCTTTCAACATGGCGTTCCCCCCCGGGGCATTTGAAGTCAGCTCAATTTTTCTGGTTTATCAGTGACTGAGCAATGCCCAGATTATACCGATCGCCAGTGCGATTCCGATGGTAAGGAAGATCGTGCCCCAAATATAGGCAGTCAGGCTTTCCGCCTGGGTTGGCGGATCGACAAGATAGTCCTCCAGTTCATTGTTATCGACCAGGCGCTGGTACTCGAGCGGCCGTTCCGCTTTGAATTTGTGCAGCGGCATCTTGCCCGTGAACACTACGAGATCCATCGGGAAGCTCTCCGGGCGCAGATGCGTGTGGAAGAAATGGAATATGAATATGAAGCCCGTTGCCAACAACGCTTCGTCACTGTGTATGACGTGGGCCGCATTGAGCGTCCATCCCGGCAGGAATTGCGTGAAGAACAGCGGGAACCAGAGCATCAGGCCGGACAGGCCGATGATCATGACACCCCAGAAGACCGCCAGGTAATCGAACTTCTCCCAGTAGGTCCAGCGATCGCCAGTCGGCCGCTCGCCGAGATACAGGAAGTAGCGGATATTGCCGAAGAAGTCGCGAACGTCGTTCGCCTGCGGCGTCATCGAGTCCGGCCCCCAGAACAGGCCGCGTTCTTTCTTGAAGAACCAGCGGATAAAGATATTGCCCACGTGGAACGCCATGTAGCCGAAGGTACCGATCGCTGCGAGGCGATGGATGACGCGCGCGAAGTCGATACCGCCGAGCATCGCGATCAGTGTCTGTGCCCACGGCATGTAGTGGAACTTGAGCGGCAAACCGGTCAGGGCCAGCAACAGGAACGTCGTGATGATAACGATGTGCATGCTGATGTTCATCGCGTTGAACCGCTTGATATACGGACCGTGCTTGTCGCGTTCCTCCTTGAACTCGCCACGCACCAGGGCAACCATGGAGCGCTGTAGCCACAGCAGATCGTGGACGCCGAAGAACGCGAACACACCGATGAGCAGGCTCGTCATGAACGCCCACACGACGAAGACCGCGAAGTTGTCGTCCGGGTTGGTCGGATCGCTGTGCGGATTGAAGCTCGCGACGGCCGGCGTTACGCCCTCGTGGCACTGCGCACAGGTCTCGACTATGTTGTCCACGTGCACGCTGGATTTCGGGTCGTCGGCGGGCAGGTTCGCATGCGATGTATGACAGTCGGAACAGGTGGCGCTGGCTGCGAGGCCCAGGTGGCTCGACTGCCCGTGGAACGTTGCCCGGAATGTCGTCAGGTACTCGGCATGGCAATCACCGCAGGTGTCGGCGGACTGGAGCCGGGCTTCGGCCGTGATCGGGTCGATGATTTCATGGCTCGAATGGCAATCGGTGCACACCGGTACATCGTCTCTTCCTTCCACCCAGCCCATGCCGTGCGCACTTTCGACCTGCCAGCTTTCAAGCAACATGCCGTGGCAGGTGCCGCACATCTCCGGCGCGTTCTCGTGTGAGGTCGCGGCATTGCTGTCGTCCACCGCCAGGATATTGTGGCTGCCATGGCAACTGGCGCAGCTTGGAGCAGCGTCGAGGCCGGACCGCAACAGGCCCCTGCCGTGGACGCCCGCGAGGTAACCGTTGACAAGCTCGGGCGGGTCATTGTGGCACGCACCGCACTGGTCGATCAGGTTGACCGCGGAAACCCTGCAATTGGCCTCTTCGACCTTGAAAATCGTGTGCGGATCGCCGTGGCAGTCGATGCACGCGGCCTGGCCGTCGTGGATGCTGCGGCCGATCGTTCTCACCGTGCGGCCGTGGCACTCACCACAGCTGTCTTCGTCGGTCAGCGGCTCCACGCCGCGCTTGTGGCGCTTGTCGACAATGTTCGTATGGCACTCAGCGCACGCGACATCCGGGTGCGCGGTCGAGGCGTACACAACGTCTTCATGACAAGCGAGGCAGTCCTCCAGCGCCTGGGCATTGGCGAACGTTGTAACAAGAAGAAACCCGAAACCGAGAATCAGTTTCGCCCACGAAACCCTGGCGGCGGCCATTTCCATTGTCCTGAATCACTCTACGAGTGGCTTTAGGCCCTTAAGTACTACCCGTTACCCGAATTAGCTATTGCGGTTTCCCGAAGGTCGGCTTTCGGATTCGAACAATCAGGCCGCAGGCCGGTCGCCGATAACGGCGCGCTCGTCCGGGATGTGCTGGCGCATTTCGTCGCGCAAGTCGCTTACGCCCGAGAAGAAATCCCGCATCATCATCACCCAGAGATAGTAGCCACGCTCCGTGAGACGAAGGGTCGCGCCATCGGGCCTCGTCACACCAAAAAGTCTCAATGCCGCAAGCTCCGGCCGGAGCTGACTTCGAAAGCGGCCATCAAACTTCTCCTGCGCGGCATCGAGATTCAGCGAGCCCGCGAACAAGCGCATAAGGAGGTAGTAGCGCATCCGGTCGCGCTCGCTCATTTTCCGGCTCAGCGTCAGGCCCGTCCTGCCGCGCGCCACCAGTCGCCCGTAGTGATTCAAGGAAAATGTGCTCGCATACAGGCTGCCCTGCAGGTAGCTGAAAGCACCACTCCCGAGCCCGACATACTCGTCGTGATCCACGATGTACTCATCGACCAGGCCGGGTTTGCGTGAAAAGCACCAGGCCGACACGCGCGCATACCCTGCATCGCTCATGCGCGTCACAATGCACTCGTAGAGCCGCCGCTCGCGCGAGTAATCGACACGCCCCATGTCCTCGAGCATGGCGCGCCGGGTGCTCGCAGCGGTCATCAGCGGATACCAGGAAACCTGGTCGGCGCCGATATCCGAGATGAGAATGTCCAGGTCCCTGTCCAGGGACTCCTCCGTCTGGTGCGGGAAGTTGAAGATCATGTCGACATTCAGTGTGTCGAAGCGTCCCTGCGCTTTTTTCAGTCGCCTGGCGATTACTGCACCGCTTCCGTAAGGTTCGAGGCGCTGCATTTCCGCCAGCAGCGCATCATCGAAGCTCTGCACGCCGACGGAAACCCGGTTGACGCCGACATCCCCCAGGCGCCTGATGCCGCCTTTCTCGAGGTCATCCGGGTTCGTTTCGACGGACACCGCCTGTACCGGGTGCAGCTCGCGCACCGCCTGGATAGTCTGCGCGAGTTCTCCCGGTATGACAGTCGGCGTGCCACCGCCTACATACAGCTCGTCGAATACGTAACCGGCCTCGGTGACGAAACGGATTTCCCGCCGCAGGGATTCGAAGTATTGCCCGGTTCGGTCGCGATTGAAGCGGACACGGTGAAACGAACAGAATGGACACAGGACCCTGCAATAGGGGATGTGCAGGTAAAGCAGGTAGTACTGCCGCGAATCGGGCGGCGGTAGCGCTGGCTCTTCTTCAGCCGCGGAAAAATCGAGGACACGCCGGTTGGCGCGACGCAGAATCTTGTCGATGAGGGCGCCGACAAGCCGCATCGTTTTCTCCTGACAATTCGGGGACAGTGACCCTAATTCGAAACGAGCAGCAGGATTTCCTCGTCACACCTCGATGCCCGAATTAGGGTCACTGTCCCCTAATTTGGGCTAGGCCGCGTAGAGCGGCGCAACGTCTATGTAGATCCGGTAAAGCGAAATCAGGCCATCGTCTGTTTCGAATACGTTACAGAAGGGCAAGGTAATCACGCTGCTGTCGTGACGCGTGTAGGTGACCTCACCCTCACACACGACCGTGTTGCCCTCGGCAATCACCCGCTGCAGCTCGTGCCGGAGCGCAGCAAACGAGGAGAAGAAATTCTCGACCGCAGCCCGGATAGCAGCGCGCCCCCGAACCGGGGGCGTGGAACCGAAACGGAACTCCCCGTCCGGCGCAATGAAAGCGAGAAAACCCTCCGTGTCCATCGCATCGATGGACACGAAGAGCTTCCCGAAATCAACGCCCCCGAAGGAGCTGCCGGTCACTGCTGACTGGCGTAGTAGTGTACGAGCGCCTTGACGTCGTCGTCGCTCAACACGTTGAGCTTCTCTTCCATCTTCTTCGGCTGCTCACGCTCGCCTGCACGATATTCGGCGAAGGTATCCGCGAGATAGCCCATCTGCTGACCGGCGAGAATGCTGGCCTCGTCTTCAACGTTCGATCCGCCTTCGGAATGGCAGCGGTCACACTCGGCATCATGCACGGCCTTGCCTGCTTCGGCGAGGGCGGCATCGAAATCCTGCTTCGCGGGCACGAACGGCAGTCCAGCGTAGTGCTCGGCAACCGCCTCGATGTCGTCGTCACTCATATCAGCCGTCACGGCGCACATTGTCGTCGCGGGACGGCTCGTATCGCCCTGCTTGTACTCGGTCTCGGTGCAGGGCCTGCCCTCATCGCGAAAGATGTACAGGGCGTCGGAATGCACGAAGGCATCTATCCCGGCAATCGTAGGCACATCGGTCCATTGGCTGGCGCCGTCGTCGCCGTGGCAACCGTTACAGTCCTGGACCATGGCGTCGAGATCAGCCGCCATAGAAGCGGAGGCGAACAGGCCGAGCGTCAGTGAAATAGCAATTGAGATTAAGCGCTTCATGTTATCCCCTTTTTCCATCTGGAAGATTGGGCAGTGTTATTTGTACAACAGGCTTTGTTAACCAGAGCTGAACGGTGCCCACTATAATTCATGCGACGAGAATGAAACAGGCCGGCCAATCCGCTTGCGCGTGGACGCCGGCCAGCCCCTGTGTGCCACAGCGAGGGGGCCACTCCAATAAGTAAACGCCGTAACTAGGCGTGAATATCGCTTTTCTTCTTGCCGTCGACAATGGCGTGCAGCCGGTCCCAGTCACGAATTTCGATACGGCCGCGCGGTGCGTGGATGGCGCCCTCGCGCTTCATGTTGGCCATCAGCCGGCAAACGGTCTCCTCGCTCAGCCCGAGCAGGCTGGCGATCTCCAACCGCGAGAACGGCAGCGCGAAACCGCCATTGCTTTTCTTGGACTTCGGCGTCATCAGCAGGATGAACGAGGCGATCTTGGCGGCTGCGCATTTATGCCCCAGCACTTCCATCAGGGCACGGCTGTGCGCGAGCTGCGAGTTCAGGGCTTCGATGAGACGCATGGCGAGATCGCCGCGGTCACGGACGTGGTCGATCAGGGTCCTGTGGTTAATCTTGCACGCCCTCACGTTCGAGGCGGCAATGGCCGAATAGGCGTAGCGTTCGTCGTTCAGCGACTGCAGCCCGACCAGCAGGCTCTGCGGACTGCTGAGGCCGACGATTTGCTCCCGGCCATCGGGATTGTGCGTACAGATCTTGACCATGCCGTCCGAGACCGCGAACAGGCAGGCACTTGGCTGTCCCTGCATGAACAGGATCTCGCCGTGACGGAACGTCGTGCGTTGCACCGAGTCGTTGAGCATGCACTGCAGCTCGGCCGGCAAGTCCGATCCGTTCATGGCCCGAATTTCCTGGAACGGGCAATCGCAATTGCTGCAAGGCATCGACAGGTACGCTTTGTGTGGGTCCCCCGGAGATTGTTTAAGTATTTAGACGATTTTTCCGGTTTGGTCGATAGCAACTTGCCGGGAAATACTTCGGTATTTACCTACTTGAAGCTGCGCTTTGTCAGTGTAGGGCCCGGTCGCCGGACGTATAATTTGGCGAGGTGAATCCTCCTGTTACGAGCACCTGTGCCGCGTACGCGAAAAACTCCCCGGACCGCACTGTACAAAGCCCTTCCTTGCTGAATATCCGTACGTAAATACCACCAAAACAACCCTCTCGAATACGCAGAATCCACGGGCTTTTTCAGAGCCGAAACTGACAAAAGTCAGTGTTGCGAGACTTGCCCTTTCCTACGCTATGCCAAGCGCTGGAAATCTGCCCAGAACAATACCAACGGCGATTTCCGGACTCGATCAATTTGTGATGCAAATATGCATAGGAGTAGGAAAATGAACCGGTTCGACGCACTGAAACGATGGACCTGGTCGGTATTCATCGTGTTCACACTGGCATTTGCTTTTGCCGGATGTGAAGGCGATGACGGCGCAACGGGTCCGCAAGGACCTCCGGGGCCAGCAGGACCTCCGGGACCTGAAGGACCTCCGGGATCTGATGTACCCCCGGTCGCCCAGGTACCCCTGGAAGGCTGCGGCGTATGTCATAGCGAAGCTGCCTTTGTCTCTGCAACGGTAGTCCACGCAAAAGTCACCGAAGCGGACGAGGTCGACACCGGTGCATTCGCCAACTTTACGGTTGCGCCTGACGCCACCGTACCGGCAGATCTTGTCATCAGCTTCAGCGTGACGGCCGACGGCGTAGCGGCGACGGACGCGTTATTCGGCCGTGCCTATGTCTTCGACGGCGTCACGCGCACGAGCTTGACGGATAGAGTCACTGGCGATCCCGGCGATCCCGATGCTGTTCCCCCCGTACCCCCCACTCCGATCTCGGCCTTCTTCACCAACCTTGACAATGGCGATTACAGCCTCTTGATTGAAGGCGGTGAAACCGAATTCGGCGGCACTGACAGTCGTTACCTGGTCGTTGTGGAAGTTGGTTCCAACGAGCTCGAGATTGCCGCTGTCGGTGACTACCCGGCACCGATCCCGCTCGCGGGGCTGGCCAGCAGCGAAGCCTGCGTCGGCTGCCACGGTGCGAGCGGCGAGGTTGGGCGGTTCTCGCCCACGAATCGCGGCGGGCACTACTCCGCGCCGATCAGTGCGGATGCCTGCGTGGTCTGCCATCGACCCGACAATCCGGCAACCCCGGAAGACGAAGAGCCGAGCTACATGCAGTTCTTCCGCGTCGTGCACGGTATCCACAACTCGCACGAATTCCCGGGCGATGGGTTCGTAACGGACCGCGATAATCTCTACAACGTCACCTACCCGACCTACATGTCGAACTGCAGCGTCTGCCATAGCGCCGACACGATCGTTCCGGCTACAGGCGGGTCCGCACTTGCCGCGGCGAACTTGATGCCGATTACGGCCAGAGGCTGTTTCAGCTGCCATGGCTCGATCGAAGGCATACCGTTTGACCCCGATGGCGGGCAAGCCAGCAATCACGCGGGCTTCAACGAGACGACGAATTGCCAGCTCTGCCACACAACGGACGTCGGCGCCCCCGCCCCCAACGTACTCATAGTTACCGACGTTCACAACGGCATCGAGACCGGCAACGATGGCATCATCTTCGATGGCGTCGACACCTCCGTCACCGAGGGTGAGAAGTTCGTTTGGGAGATCACCAACATTGCCGACGACGGCACGAACCTGGCAATCACCTGGCAAGCCTCCTACGAAGGCGCGTCTGTCGATCCGTGCAACGCGACGGTCAGTGCAGGCAACCCGGTATTCCACGCCGGCGACGGCAGCCTGCGCATCTACCGCAGCTATGCCCAGGGTGAAGACTTCATCATCGGCCTGGACGACGGAGAGCCGGGCCAGCCCGAGCGGGCCGATGTGACCACCGACAACACAACCTGCGAAGCCAACATTGCGACGACCACCATCCCGGTGGAAGACGTCGATGCCGAGCGCGGCAGGCTGGTGATGGGCGGTAAGCCGCTGGTTGTCAGTGTCCTCGATCCGGCTCAGTCCATGGTAGCCCGTGTCCCGACGCCGACGTTTGATTGGCTCGTGGGCGTTGGCGGCGCGGCATCGGAACGCCGTGCTATCGTCGACACCGGCAGCAAGTGCCTGGCCTGCCACGTCGGTTCGCTCTACCAGCATGGCGGCGACCGCGTCGACAATATCGACATGTGCCTCGTCTGCCACAACTCGGCCTCTAACGAGAAGAGCGTCCGCGTGGGCATGGGTGTCGATGAGTCCGAAGCCTATGACGGCAAGAGCGGCGAGACCTTCGAGATGAAGACAATGCTGCACCGCATCCACTCTGCCGGAGCAGTAGGTCAGACTCCGTACGTGGTCTATCGGAACCGCGGCATCTACGCCTTCGCACCCGATGTGTCACTAGTGCCCAACTGGGACGCTGGCGGCACCGCAGGCTGTACCGCGGAAGAGATCGCTCGCGGAGAGAGGGACGCCTTCGGGTCTGATCCCACGAGTTCAAACTCGTGCCAGCCGCACAACTTCCACTCGGCGGACTACCCGCGCGCACTCAACGCATGCGGAGCCTGCCACGCGGACACCTTCGGGACCGCCGGTGGCGCGTCTGTCATACCTGACCAGACCACGGCGATGGCAACAACCGTCGAAGCCGGCAGCGAGGAGTGGCTCAACCAGCTTGACGATACGCTCCAGGGCGCAGCAACGACTGCTTGCGTCACTTGCCACACCAGCGGTGCGGCCAAGGGTCATGCGTACCAGAACAGCTGGAATCCGCAGGTATTCCCCGACGGTCGTCAGACGATCATCGACGCGGTGAAGTAACAATCGGGTCAAGGGGCGGGCCTCCGGGCCCACCCCAAAACACCGAAAGGAGGAAAACACTGAGGCCGGGAGATTGCTCTCCCGGCCTTCTTTTATGCGCGTGATTCACAGGCCCTGAGGATACTGCGGCGCCAACATATAATTTCTTTGAATATCAGCAGCCCCTAATATGCACCTCGTAGTACCTGCAATACAGTGGGCGAAAGCTAAATACGTACATGTACGAAGCCTCTAGCGGTGCGTTCCTATCTCGGAACGGCGCCCGGAACCTGTAGTATCGAATGTGGAATAAAGACGTTGGCAGGTACAGCTGCCCTCAACAGACCGCTGGGGTAACCAAAATGGCAAGTTTCATGAACCGCTCGAGCCGAATTGCATCTTTCATCCTCTTCGGCCTCTTCATTGCTGGCTGTGAAGGCAATGACGGCGCCCCTGGCGCAGACGGCGCGCCCGGGCCTGCAGGGCCTCCCGGACCTCCGGGACCGTCCACCGGCAGTGGCGTACCGGTTGATTCCGCCGAGAGGATCAATATCGCCGTGGGCAGTGTCGCTGTACCTTCGGGCGGTGGAGCCCCAACGGTCTCCCTGACCCTGACGAACGACCTGAACCAGGGCCTGGTCGGATTGCCCGCCGGCGACATCCGCTTCGTGCTGTCACAGCTGACGCCCGGCAGCGGCGGCAGCTCGAGCGAGTGGCAATCCTACAAGACAACCGATGACGGCGGAGTTCCCGACATACAGGCAACCGCCGAGCGGGGCTCGGAAGGCACGTTCGTCGACAACAACGACGGTACCTACACCTACACGTTCGCCAGCGACCTGGACGCCTACCCGGCCGGACCTGTGTTCGATGAAACCAAGACGCATCGCCTCGGCATCGAGATCCGCGGACAGGCGCCGATTTCCTCGAACGGCATCTTCAACTTCGTCCCGGCGGGCGGCGACCCGACGTTCGAACGCCGCATCGTCGACAATGACACCTGCAACGCCTGTCACGACCGCCTCGAGTTCCACGGCGGCCCACGTACCGACGTCGACTACTGCGTAACCTGCCACAACCCGAGTTCGACAGACGGCAACTCGGGCAATACTGTCGACATGAAGGCGCTGATACACAACATCCACGCGGGCCGTGACGGCTATGTGATCTTCGGCTTCGGCGACCGCGAGCACGATTATTCCGATATCGAATGGACGCAGGACGTCCGCAACTGCCAGACCTGCCACGAGGAAGACGACGAGAACACGCCGCAGGCCAGCAACTGGCGCGAAGTGCCGAACCGCGCAGCTTGCGGCACCTGCCATTACGA
>Ga0193947_1000238_pt1 | contig 11276 bp, 10 predicted proteins | sample FRT_01_MG_FD_161267 | JGI IMG/M metagenome (GOLD analysis project Ga0193947, IMG submission 161267) | Sediment microbial communities from the Broadkill River, Lewes, Delaware, United States - FRT_0-1_MG | ecosystem: Environmental > Aquatic > Freshwater > River > Sediment | place: USA: Delaware... | reverse complement strand
CGTTTTGCCCTTTGGCTTTACCACCGGGCCGCGTTTCGCCTTGCTAAGGTCGTATTCCTTTTTCATAAGTTCTGCGTTCCGCCTTGGTCGCTGGTCGTGCGGAGATGACCCGGATATGTTCGCCTCTGTACGTGTATGCGATGGTCAGTACTCTGCTCAAGGCATCACGTCCAACCAGGATGAACCGCTGCTCTGATATTGAGAACGGGTCCGGTATCGAAAGAGCAAGCTCATCATAGAAAGCAGGCTCCACATCGGAAAAGCTGATCCCGTGCTTGCTGAGATTCGACTTGGCTTTGGTCGGATCCCAGTCAATGCTCATGATCGAAGATATGCATAATATATGTATCGGTCAAGGCGAACAGTCAAAATCTTATGATTTGGTCACCCAATTGCTCGACCCGCGGAACTGCCAAGTATTTACAGAATAGGAAACGCTCGGTGTCACTTTAGAGGGCGAGCCTTGCGCTGCAGCAGCGGCAGGATTACACGGTCTCTTCTCCTATCGCCTCAGAATCGCTTAGAATCCCCGTACTCTCACTTTTGTGCTCAGCCAGACCTGAGTGAGACGTAACTCCTTGATTTGCGGGTGAAGTTCAATGGGAGTTCGCAAGCAAGATCAGCCGTGACGCTGCGATCTCGTGTCAACGCATAGCCCGTCTGCCTGAGCGGAACGAAGACGCTATCCAAGACTTCGCGGTAGATCCACTGGTAAGACATCAGCTTCCCAATCGGAGTCGCTGCGTTGTGCAGGCGTTTAACTGCTTGATTTCCATGGCCCTGTGACCACGGGTTTCAAAGAGTTAGATCACCCAAAAGTAACCAACTGATTCCAGCAGGCTTTCTGAGTATGCTCAGTATCACACTCACATTGTGATGGAGCTGGTTCAGAAGCGTTGTCATTCGCCTTAAATAAACTTATTGCGTATCGCGATAGGTGCCGCGTATTGGGTAATTGTTCTCCGGCGAACGTATCCACTCAAGACCCGAAACGAAAACCTCGAGATCCGGCCTCGCAAAGGGGTTGTTTGAGAGGTCGACGACCTGAACCTGGCCATCGGAATTGATCACAAACAGACCGGGCTCAGCAAAGTCATGGTCGGTCTCTTTCTCCGACCGCGGAATAGATATATACAAGCCGAGGTCCTGCATCTGTTCGAGCGTTAGGCCATAGAACAAAGGGAAGTTTACTTCGAGTCGCGACTTGTGTTCCCGAAGCTGCGATTTGCTGTCCGCAGAGACAGCCGCAACGTCGACCCCAATGTCGAGCAATCGCTGACGATAGTCGGCCAGCTTGTTCAGAAATTTGGTGCAGAGCGGGCAATGACGGCCGCGGTAGACGACAACCATTTGCCAGTCGGCATCGCCCGTCGGTTTGCTGACGTCAACGAACTCATCGTTCTCGTTATTGGCAGGCAATGCCGGGAAGTTGGCACCCGCGTGTATCTTGTTAGTTCTCATGATTGCCCTCAAAATTGTTGTGCGATGTGCGCCTCAAATCGCCGGAAGTCGTTCTCAATATCCGGATTCTTGAGCACGTCGTAACAGGCGAAGGTCTCAAGTGGTTCCATCCCGAAGAAACGGAAGTTCATGTGCATCGGGAAGAACAGGTCGTCGACGCTCTTGCCCTGAAACAGGTATTGGTGCTCGTCTTCGAACGCATCCCGTGGCGCGTTGAACGTCAGTGACAGCATGTACTTCTTCCCAGTGAGTGTACCGCCAGCGCCGTACTGCTTACCTGGGTCTGAGCGCGAGCGTCCGTCGCCGTTGCAGAGCTGCCCGCCCATGCCGGCGCTGTAGACGTCGTCCATGTACTGCTTGAAACGCCAGGGGACGCCCATCCAGTTCACTGGCGTCTGCAGCAAGACAACGTCAGCCCATTGGTGATTGGCCAGTTCTTCCTCTGTGTCCCAGTCTTCGAGCACGTTCTGTTGGCGTAGCTCGTAGCCTTTCTGCTCGAGAAGACCGCTCGCCCTCTCGACCAAAGAACGATTCAGTGTCCCGCTTGAAAAGTCGCTCGGGTAGTGAGCGTTGATGACAAGTGCCTTGGGCATGCCTGGTATTTCCTCTAAGGGTATTGGTACGAGAGGCGACATAGTGCTAGTCTAAGTAACTAAATTCAACCAGTATACTTTTAGTAACCTGTATCAACATGAAAGCAGCCGTCACAATCGATTCGGAGGGCCGCAAGACAGTTGCCGAGCCGTGCCTGGAACCCTGCCCAATTGAGCGCGGCATGCGCCTGCTCGGCGGCAAGTGGAAAGGCTCGATCCTGTGGCACCTGAAAGATGAACCCGTACGGTTTAACGACCTGGCGAGGCAATTGGGTGGTGCCAGTAAGAAGATGGTGAACCAGCGCCTCAAGGAAATGGAGGAGTTCGGGATGCTGCGGCGTCGTGTCCTGAGTACCCGCCCAATTGCTGTCGCTTACGAAATTACGGACTTTGGCCGGTCAGCACTCGACGTTCTCGAGCAGCTCAAGACCTGGGCGGAAGAGCACGACCTCTAGGCGCGACATGGTGCCGAGTATGATCGGTCCTTGCGCGCTGCGTACCCCGAGTGTGGTCGTCTCTGCAAGTCTATTTATCTCTTTAAGGTTCCAACAACCATGAAGGATAGTGGCGTCACGTTTGCCAATTTCTTCTCTAATGGTCTCTGAATCGCTTAGAATCAGATTACTCTCACTATTATGCTCACTCAGGTGGAGATGAGAGCTAACTCCCTGATAAGCGGGTGTAGTTCAATGGTAGAACATCAGCTTCCCAACCGGAGTCGCCGAGTTAAACACAGTATTAACCGCTTGATTTCCGTGGTCCCGTGACCACCGGTTTCAACGAGTTAGATCACCCGAAAGTAACCGACTGATTTCGGCAGGCTTTCTGAGCATGCTCAGTTTTACTCTCACGCTCTCCCGCAAACCGCGGCCCGAGGCACTAGAGCGTATTCTTGTAGATTACCCCGTCTTTCATGATCAACTTGAAGTTGGTTGCAGGGTCGACCATGAGTTCCATGTCGTCCAGTGGGTTACCGTCGACGATGATGATGTCGGCGTAGGCACCTTCTTCTATCACTCCAAGTGCGCCTTCGGTGTATGGATGCCGCAGGCCGCTGAGCTTCAGGAGCTCAGCGTTGAAAGAGGTCGCCTGGCGAAGGATCTCGACATTGGAAAAATACCGAGTTCTTGCCCGAAACTCCAAAGGCTGTAGAGCCTGCTTTTCCAGAGGGCCGAAAAGATCCGTGCCCCAGGCGACTTTCACACCCAACTTGCCTGCCAGTTTCATCACGACATCCGAATCGGAATTGACCTGTCGCATCTTCGGCTCGGCCGGTGTTCCGACAATGTTGAGTTCTTCCGGCGTCATTCCGAAGAGGTAAGCCTGAGGAGATAACCAAACACCTTCCTTGGCCATTCGTTTCAAGGTTTTTTCGGTCAGGAACGGTCCGTGTTCGATGGACTTGATGCCGGCGTCGATGCACAGTTGCACTGCCGCATCGGTGTAAGCATGAGCGGCGACATACGTGCCCCAGTGTTCGGCCTCGGTCACTATGGCTTTGAGTTCCTCGAGCGTGTACTGGGTCGTGTCGAGAGGATCGAAATAGCTCGACACTCCGCCTCCTGCCATTACCTTTATCTGGGCTGCACCGGTGCGCAGAACCTCGCGCGCTGCTTTCTGAACCTCCGGCACTCCGTCGGCGACGAAACCCCATCCGAACAGCGTGGCTTTGTCCGGAATGCCGGTGAAATACGGTGATAATTTCGCCGAACTGGTGGCGAGGTCACCGTGCCCCGAGGTCTGTGATATGAACGCGCCGCTTGGAAGGACCCTGGGACCTTTGACCAGTCCCTGGTCAATCGCATCCTTCAGGCCGACGACCGGGCCACCGACGTCACGCACGGTCGTGAATCCTCGCAAGAGCATCGCCTCGGCACCTGCAACTGCCTGCGCACCAACATATGGCCAGGGCTTCTCGTAGATCGACAGGTGCGGCGCATCGTTGATCATCAGGTGTACATGGGAATCGATCAGGCCGGGCATCAGCGTACGCCCGCCGCCGTCGATGATTTTTGCGTTGGCTGCCGCAAGCGGTTCCGTCGAGACTTCGGCAATGACGTTCCCGACGACGAGGACGTCGGCGTTCTCGATCAACTCTTCGTTAACGCCATCGAATACATTGACGTTTGTGAAGATAATCGAAAAGTCTTCCTGCTGCGCCATCGATGGCGCGGCAATCACTAGCACAATAAGAACAATATGCTGAAGCTTCATCGAGGACTCCGGTTGCCTTTAGAGATAACGCCTAGAGCGTAAGAATTGCCCGAATGCCAATCACCCAGATCGAGGTTCTGCCCGGGTTGTTCGCCGGACTGAAAATGATCTGCGCATCCGGCAACACCGAGAAGTTTTTCGAGATCGGGAACTTGTAGGACATCTCCAGCACCGTCTCGTTGTCGAGGCCGGGGCCGAAGGTCTCCTCCGACGGCTTCGCCCAGCCTGCGCCTATGGTCCAGACTTCGCCGCGCGGGCGTGAAATCTCGACGCCGCCGCTGACGGCAGTCTCCGCCGCGACACCGCCGCCGCCATCCGAGTGACCGAAACGAACGAACGGGAAGTAGGTGTCGTTGAGCTTCCAGGCCGCGCTGACGGCCCAGCCGCTACCGCTCGATACGCCGGCCAGCGAGCGCGCATCCTTGTCCCAGTAGGTTAACTGCACCAGGTGCGACTTGCGCTGTCCGAACGACGGCGTATAGCCCACCTCGACGGCCTTGAGCCAATCGCCTTCCTGCACCGTGTCGAAGTCGAACTTGCCGCTCGCGGCATTCGCGTCGTGTATTTGCGCGCCGACCCATATGTTGTCGCCGACGAAGCCCTTTACCACGCCGCCCAGCGCGCCGATGCCCGTGGTCGGCAAGGTCGGGTTCAGGATGAATGAGCGGTTGATAAAGCCCCGCGAGAAGGTCTGGAACGGAAACGCATCGAGGTAGGCGTCGAAAGCGAGACGTCCGACGGCATAACCCGCCTTGCCGCTCGCAAAGCCCTGCGTCCAGTTGAGCACGGCGAGGTCCATGTCGAAGTTGTCGGAGTACGCAAAGCCCGGCGCCAGCGCCGCGATGCCGGTGGCGCCGCCCAGCGATCCCGGCGCCTGGAATCCACCCCAGTTGGAACGGCTTTCGACGCGCCACTCGATACGGCCGAGGTTGCCGTTCTCTTTCTCCCACAGCGTCCAGTTGCCGAGGAAGCGGAATATGTTGCCCAGCGAATCGTCGTCCCGCCCCGGCAGGCTATCGCTCGCTCGCTGGTACAGGCCATAGAAATGCAGGCCGAAAGATACGCCATAGTCGTCATTAATCTGGCGCTTCCAGTCGAAGTAGCCATCGAAGAAAGGCCAGTCGTACATCGCGTCGCGCGACTCGTCCGCGCGTTTGAGCTGTTCGGTCACGCTTTCCGGCCCGCCGAACGCCGGCACGTTTTCATAGCCGGCTTGCCCGCGCGCAGCCTCCTGGGCGTGCAGCGGCTGGGTCAGCAGCAACAGGGCGATTGCCGGAAAAATAGTTTTCTTCATTGTTGATTCCTCGTCAGAACGCGACGCGTCCCCTGAGGTTGAACATCCAGATCGAGCTCTCGGCAGGATTGATCGCCGGGTCATTGATGTACTGCAGGTCGATGGTCAATGCAGCCCGCCTGCCGACGGATGCCCGGTAGAACACCTCGAGCGCCAGCTGGTCGTCGAGGCCCGGGCCGAAGGTATTTTCGTTCGGTCGGCCCCAGTTCACCGCGCCGCCGAGCAGGCCGTCGAAAGCCTCGGTCTGGTAGCCGACGCCACCGCTGACCGACGCTTCCAGCAGCGAGCCCGCATCCTCGGTGAAGCCACCGCGCAGGAACGGCATGAAATTCTCGTTCAGGTAGCGTGATGCCGAAAAGTTGATGCCCCAGCCCGACGGGATATTGGCCGCGGTCTGTGCGTCTTTCTGCCAGAACGTCAGGTGGTAGTTGTCGAAGTAGATGCGGTCCTGAGAGGTCGTATACCCGATCTCGATACTCTTGAAATATTCGTTGTCGCTGAAGAAATTCTCGAAACCCTTGAACGGCTCGGACGGGTCGCCGTTGGTATCGCTGAAGCCCGCGACCAGGTAGAACTTGTCTGTCAGCATGGTGCCGAAGGCGACGCCGACGGCGGCATCGTTCGGCAAACCGATCGCGGCGCTGCCCGTGCTGAACGCGAAGTTCATGAAATGCAGCCAGGGGCTCGCCAGGCCATAGACGTCTAGGTAGTCGGTGACGTCGAGAATGCCGGCGATCAGCACCGAGCGCCCGTCGTTCATACGCTGCCGCCAGTACAGGTTCTGCGTGCGGAAGTCGGTGTCGTTGAACGGGGGTTCCTGCAGGCCGACGTAGCCGATCTGTCCGAGCGAGAAATCAAAGGGCGACACGCTGCCGTAGGCGTGCCGGTGTTCGAACTTGTAGACGAGCGTGCCGTTGTCGACGTTGAAGAGATCGAAGGTGCCGAAGATGCGCGCGATGCCCCCGGAACCGTCCTTGTCGTCGAATGTCTCGTTGGCTGTCAGCATCACGGCCGTGTAGTCGACACTCAGCACCAGGCCGAGGTCGTCCTTGAGATTCTGTTTCCAGGCGTCCCAGGTCTCGCCGAAATCGGATTCAACCTGGTTCTCGACGGCGTTGGGACCACCGAAACCGGGGCCCGCCGATTCCTGGGCCGCGGCCGTTACTGCCAGCAGCAAGAGTCCCGATGCAATAAATACCGGTCTGGTCAAAATTGCCATCTTCATGTCGTCTCGGATCGTCGGATGCATAGCATATGGCCTCGTTTACCCAAAAACTTGACGAAATTGTCCTAGAATCTGTCCAGCCCTGAAAAAAATGCCAAGAATGCCGGGTAGAGCGTTGCTATTTTGTTGCGTCTCGTCGCTGACCGGCATGTGGCACAGATTAGAACTATGACAAGCAACCTGCCACTGATCCGACTGAGCGCCATCAATCCGTTCCTGCTGGAGCTGCGCCGGCGCGGAGTCGATGCGGAGTCGATGCTGCAGGGCCTGGGCCTGCCGACGGCCATACCTGCATCACACGACCTGTTCGTCGCATCGACTGCCGTCTACGAACTGGTGGAAAGATCCGCGGAACTGGCAGGCGATCAATACCTCGGATTTGCCATCGGCAGCGCCCTCGACCTCGCGGACTGGGATCCGATCACGAATGCGACGGAAAAGGCGAGTACGGTTGGCGAACTGCTGACCATGTTCGCGGTCAACGCGGCCGAGCACTCCACCGCAACGAAATTCTACCTCAGCACCGACGGCGAACGATCGACGTTCGGTTTCGAGCGCGTCAAGAAACCGCCGTTCCAGCCGGGGCAGAACGATGCGTTTTACATGGGTTTCATGTCGCAGCTGTTGAAACACGGCACCCGGGACCATTGGGATGCGGCAAGCGTTCTGTTCAGTGTCGCCGACCCCGAGTGCATTCCGGCCAAGGGCGAGGCATACCGGGTTACCAAAGGTGGCAGGTCGGGTGTGAAGATCACGTTTCCGTCGCAATGGCTGTTCGAGCGATTCAAAAAGTCACTCTTCAACGCAAGCGTTGGTAAGCAAGCGCAGAGCGAGATCCCGCAGTCGCTGGTTGATTCGGTTCGAATCGCCTTGCGCCCGCATCTGCAGGACCACGATCTGACCGCAGACAAGGCGGCGAAGATCTGTGGCTACGACAGGCGTCGCCTGTCGCGCGAACTTCGCGAGAGAGGCACGACGCTGTCGAAGGAGATCGCGGGACTGCGCGCAGAAAAAGCATCACAGGATCTCGCAGGCACGGATCACCGTGTCGCGGACATTGCACAGACGGTGGGGTTTACCGATCCCACGGTTTTTTCACGGGCCTTCAAGAACTGGACCGGACAATCACCACAGGAATACCGGCGTACCCGCAAGTCGCCAGATTAAACAGGAGAGAGAAATGAAGAGCGTAATGAAACTGGCGTTGGGCATGCTTGCAGCATTGGGGCTATGCCTGCCGCTCGCGGCTACCGCGCAGGAGGCGCCGAAGCAGGTGCTGTTCACCAACGTCAACGTGTTCGACGGCTTCGGCCCGGAACTGCAGATGGGCATGAACGTCCTCGTCGAGGGCAACTACATCAAGGAAGTTTCGGCAGAACCCATCGTCGCGCCGGACGCGATTGTCGTCGATGGCGAAGGCCGGACCATGACACCCGGGCTCATTGACATGCACCAGCACGTCATGCTGAATCCGCCGGAAGGCACGGCGGCGTATCAGACTCGCTGGGACGATGCAGCCGGTGGCGCGTTTGCCATACACCATCTCAACACGAATATGCTCATGAAGGGCATCACGACGGTGCGCGATATCGCCGGTGATCCGCTCGACGTTGCCAAAGCCATCGACATGGGTTACCTGCCTGGCCCGCGAATCTACTCGGCGGGCGGCGCTATTTCCCAGACGGGCGGCCACGGCGACTGGGCCGGCAGGAACGTGCCTCCCGAGATTCTGGCCGGCCACATTGACATGGCGCAACGCACGCAGAATACCTGGGTCGTGGACGGACCGGACGAGGTGACCAAGGCGGTGCGGATGAATTTCCGGCGCGGCGCCGCATTCATCAAGATCATGGGCGGCGGCGGTGTTGCGAGTGAATTCGACCCGCTGGAGATCCTCGGGCTTGCGAAAGACGAAGTCGCCCGCGCCGTGGAGATCGCGGCCGACAATGGCAGCTACGTGGCGGTTCATGCTTATCACGACGCGTCCTACAACCGGCTGCTGGACCTCGGCGTGCGATCTTTCGAGCATGGTTTCCTCGTCTCGGAGGACACGGTGAAGCGGATGGTTCGAAAGTACAAGAAAGACAAGGATATTGTCTGGTCGTTTCAGTGCTTCATGAGCATCAACTCCTTCGGTTCCTACGAGACGATGCCGGATTTCTTCACGCATGAGCAGAAGGTGAAGGGCGTTGCCGTCGGCAAGGGAGCGCGGGAGGCCGCCAAAATGATGAACGAGCATGGCATGTTTATCGTTGGTGGTTCCGATATGTTCAGCCCGGGACTGGTCGAGCGCATCAAGGAAGACTTGACCTGCAACGTCAAGGCCGGATTTACGCCTGCCCAGGCGCTAAAGCACTGGACCGGTAATGCCGGTATTGTCCTGGCCTGGTCGGGACCGAAGAACCCGTATCCGACTTACAAGCTCGGCCAGATTGCGCCTGATTCATACGCCGATCTGCTGCTTTGGGAAGGCAACCCGGTGGAGAACATCGACCTGATTCTGGACGAGGACAAACTGGACTTCGTCATGAAGGACGGCCTGGTTTACAAGAACACGGTGGTGGAAGCTGACCATCCGTATTTCCGGCCTGCCAAGGCGCCCAACACGCGAGGCCAGTGGCCACTTTGACCATCCGGTCGATGAGAAATGCCGCAATTATCTTGCTGCTTGTGCTGGCGCCGCTCTGGGCGCCAGCGCAGGACGTGCCACCGACCTACGTTCTGATCACTAACGCAACGGTCTGGGACGGTACGAGCGACGCGGCGACTCCCGACCTGAACGTCCTTGTCGAGAATAATCTCGTCAGGGAGATCTCGGCCGATCCGATCGCGGTTGATCGGTCGGCGAACACAACCATCCTCGACGCCGGCGGCCGCACGCTAATGCCTGGCCTCATCGACATGCACACGCACCTGATGTTCAAGTTCGGTGTGCCGGCCACGCGCAACATGGATGCGACAGAACAGGGAGCGGCGGCCTATGAAACCATGCAGCTCTACATGCGTATGGGTTACACGACGCTGCGCGATGTCGGCGGTAACAGTCTCGGCCTGTCTCGCTCTCTCGTGGCGGGCCGAATAAAGGGTCCACGCCTGTATTCGTCCGGGGGCGCGATCAGCAGTGTCTCTGGGCACAACGATCTGGGCCTGCAAACCGAGGACCCCGGAAACGACGTATTCGGCAAGCGCGGCGATGCGAACGTGGTAACCGGCCCGATCGAAGTTCGCGAAGCCGTACGAAAAATCCTCCGAGGTGGTGGCGCACAGATAAAGATCATGCCCGGAGGTGGTGTCGCATCCCAGTTCGACCCGCTTGAAGCGACTACGCTAATGGAGGACGAGCTTCGTGCGGCCGTCGAGGCGGCGGCCGATTTCGGCACTTACGTTTGTGCCCATGCGTACAACGATGAGTCTATCAACCGCTTCCTTGATGCCGGCGGCCGCTGTATCGAGCACGGCTTTCTTATCGAAGAAAAGACCATCAAGCGTATGAAAAAGCTGGATGCCGTGATGTCACTACAGGCCTATGCAGCCTACGAAGTCTTCAAGGAACCGGAGAAGATCGCCGGGTTCACGGCGGAAAACGTACGCAAGGGACGCCAGGTCAACGAGGGTGCCGATCGCATGATGCGCTGGATCGCGGAGTACGGGATTGACGCTTTTGCGGGCTCCGACCTGTGGCCCGCGCAGCAGCTACTGCTGGTGCCTCAGGATATGGTCGTTCGCAAGCGATGGTTCAGCGATGTCGAGATCCTGCGACAAAACACTTCGCATGCGGCACGCTGGCTCGCGAAATCCGGCACCAAGAATCCGTACCGCGAGGGACCGCTCGGCGTGATTGAGGTCGGCGCCTACGCCGATATGATCCTCGTCGAGGGCAACCCGCTCGACGACGTGAGCGTCTTTGTTGATTACGACAACACGATCAAAGTCGTCATCAAGGATGGCGAAATTTACCAGAACAACCTGTAATGACGGCAGTTCGTATACTTCTCTTTGTCGCACTCGTTACGCTGTTGGGAGCATGCGGCAGGGTGCCCGGCGAACAGGCGTCGGCTGATTTCACGAGCAGCCTCTCCGCTGACGTCCGCCCATGGACGCACGAGAACTTCGATGCCGATGACGACAAGTTCACCTTCGCCGTGTTCTCGGACCTTACCGGTGGCGAGCGGGATCGGATCTTCGAGATCGCCGTCGCGCAGCTCAACCTGTTGCGCCCGGAGCTGATCATGAACGTCGGCGACCTGATCGAGGGGAACTCGAAAGACGAGGCCGGTCTGGCGGCCGAGTGGGGCTCTTTCGACAGGCGTGCGAATCGGGCGAGGGCGCCGGTCTTTTATGCCGGCGGCAACCACGACCTTACCGGCGAGATGCCGCGGGACGTCTGGGACGATCGCTACGGCAGCAGCTATTACCACTTCGTCTACAAGGATGTGCTGTTCCTCGTCCTCGACACCGAGGACAATTCGCCCGAGCGCATGCAGGAGAT
>Ga0193947_1000236_pt1 | contig 11346 bp, 9 predicted proteins | sample FRT_01_MG_FD_161267 | JGI IMG/M metagenome (GOLD analysis project Ga0193947, IMG submission 161267) | Sediment microbial communities from the Broadkill River, Lewes, Delaware, United States - FRT_0-1_MG | ecosystem: Environmental > Aquatic > Freshwater > River > Sediment | place: USA: Delaware... | reverse complement strand
CCTGATCCGTTTAAGCTGTCACGGCCGAGACTGCTTAAACGGATCAGGCGTGAGCGTTTGTGCTTTGGATTCGGGATGCTGCGGACCAGCCCTTTGCTCACCAGTCCGTTGACCGTTACCTGGACATGCTGGCGTGACACGTCATAGCGACGCGCAATATCGGGTACCGATAGCTTTTCCTCTGGATAAAGAAACTCCATGACAGCGCGATCGGCAGCCGAAAGACCCGTATCGGCGAGATAGTCATCTGCCTGGGCTCCCATTGCACGAAACAGGCGGCGGATCAGCCAGGTGACTTCGTAGGCATTATCGGTGTTCTGCTGCGGCATTAGTTTTCACAAGTTGACAATCGAATTGTCATTATTGATGATGACAATTAAGTTGTCAAGTAGCTACTTTGGCTCAGGTTCCCGACCCAGCGAGCCTTTCATCCTGTAGAATCGCCGGTCCGAGAAATCAGGAGTCGGCCAGGCAATCGCTGTGAGTTTCTGACTCACAGAGGAAAGTCCGGGCTCCTTCGGACAAGGCGCCAGGTAACGCCTGGAGGGTGTGAGCCCATGGAAAGTGCCACAGAAAATATACCGCCGGCCCTGGTCGGTAAGGGTGAAAAGGTGCGGTAAGAGCGCACCGCGCGACTGGCAACAGTTCGCGGCACGGTAAACCCCGCCTGGAGCAAGACCAAATAGGGGAGTAGGGTTTCGGCCCGCCGCCGGTTCCGAGCGGACTCCCGGGTAGGTTGCTAGAGGCAGTCGGCGACGGCTGTCCCAGATGAATGGTTGTCCTAGACAGAACCCGGCTTATTGCCGGCTCCTGATTTCTCGATCCTGATCAGTGGTCAGAGCCCTTCGGCTCTGACTCCAATTTAAGCCTTTTAAATCAATCAGTTATTGACTAACCTGCTTGTCATGCGGGAGAATACGCGCTCGTTGCGCAAATAAGGATCCGAATCACCCGCAACCCGGCCCTGTCGCCGTTTGCCGACCCGTTTTTCAGGTCATATCGAGGAAACATCGCTAAGCTTATGATTTTCCTTGCGCCAGGGCTGCCACAATTTGCCCGAATTGAGCCACCGAAAAGCCCCTAAGTCCCTGTACAACAACAATTAATTGCCAGGGCTTGTTGACGCTCCCGACACCTCGACACTATAGTGTCGAAAAGTGGATAAAAGTGGGAGGAAAGGGGCAACCCGCCCAGGATTCGCGCCAGAAGAGCGAAACCGGGGTCGTCCGTATCGTCGTGTTTCGAGGGGCCACCAAAGTAAACCTGGACGCCAAGGGGCGTATGGCAATACCGACCCGGTATCGGGAGCGGCTGGCCACCCGTTGTGATGGCGAAATCGTTGTCACGGTCGACAAGGACCATTGCCTGCTCATTTATCCGCTACCCGACTGGGAGGAACTTGAACGCAAGCTCGTGCGCTTGCCGAGCATGAATAAGGTCGCGCGAAACATTGTGCGCATCATGGTCGGTTACGCCACCGAGGTTGATATGGATGGCAGCGGTCGAATTCTCGTGTCACGCGAATTGCGAGACTTCGCCGGACTCGAAAAGGCCGCGATGCTGATCGGGCAGGGCAACAAATTTGAACTATGGGACGAAGAAACCTGGAATGAGAAACGGGACGCATGGCTCAGTGAGGACGATGACGGCGAACTGCCGCCCGACCTCGAATCGATCTCGTTCTAAGGCGTCATTCATCCCATGAGCAGCAACGCGCATGTGCCGGTGCTGCTGGGACCGGTCCTTGAAGGACTGGATATAAAACAAGACGGTTTGTACGTCGACGGAACTTTCGGACGCGGGGGACACAGCAGCGCCATTTTGCAGAGATTGAGTGACAAAGGTCGGCTCATCGCAATCGATCGTGATCCACAGGCAATCGCATCTGCACCGGCAACGCTGATTAAAGACCCGAGGTTTGAACTTGTAAGGGGCGAAATTGAAAAACTTGCGGTATGCATTGAAGAGAGAGGGCTCACGGGACGAGTCGATGGCTTGCTCCTCGACATCGGTGTCTCATCACCACAGCTGGACGAAGCCGAACGCGGATTCAGCTTTCTTCGCGACGGACCTCTGGACATGCGCATGGACCCGGAGTCAGGCATCTCGGCCGCCGAATGGCTCCGCCAAGTGGAAGAACACGAATTGAGGCGAGTTCTAAGGCAATTTGGTGAAGAGAACCAGGCGGTGCGCATCGCGCGTGCTGTTGTCGCTGCGCGTGCAGAAACACCCCTGCAAACAACGACCCAACTGGCAGACGTCGTCGGATCGGTCGTCCCGGCGCACACACGCAAGACGAATCCGGCCACGAAGACGTTCCAGGCAATCCGCATTTTCATCAATCGCGAGCTCGAGCAACTCGAGGCCGCACTGGCGCAGTCGCTCGACGTGCTGGCCCCGGGTGGCCGCCTCTGCGTAATCAGTTTTCACTCGCTTGAGGATCGTATCGCCAAACGTTTTATTCGTGACGCCTCAAGAGAGGCCGAGCAATACCGCGGCATGCCCGATGTGCCTGCCGAGTTCCGACCGAAGTTGCGGCAGGTCGGCAAAGCAATTACAGCAACGGCCGATGAGGTCGCTGCAAATGCCCGGTCGCGCAGTGCGCGTCTGCGTGTAGCGGAGCGCCTGTGATCCAGGTTACGCAAACAAAGCAGCCATTTGCACTCGTCCTCATTTTCTCGGTCGTTTGTGTATTGAGTGCGCTGGCTCTGGTCTACACGAAACACGAATCGCGCAAGTTGTTCGTCGAACTCGAGACGCTGACGCATGAGCGCGACGAACTGAATATTGAATGGGGCCAGCTGCAAATCGAGCAGAGTACATGGGCCACGCACGCACGCATCGAGCAGGTCGCTACCGACGACCTTTCACTCGTGAGACCTGTCGCTTCGGAAATCTACGTAATTGAACGTCCATGACACGCGGCGCCGAAACAAAACAACAAACTGCAAGGCGATTCACTGGCAGACTGGCGTTGGTAGGCGTGTTCTTCTCGTTGCTCGCTGTGTCGCTGGTTGCACGGGCTGTGCACTTGCAGGTGTTGAACAAAGACTTTCTCAATCAGCAGGCTGACACCCGACATCTGCGTACAGAAAGTATTTCGGCGCACCGCGGCACAATCACCGACCGCAATGGAGAGCCGCTTGCGATCAGCACGCCGGTCGACAGCATCTGGGCAAACCCCAAAGAGCTCGCGCCCGCGGTTGACCGCGTTCCGCAACTGGCGCGTCTTCTCGGCATTGATTCGCAGCAGCTAATTCGTCGCGTCACACGCAGCATGGACAAGGAGTTTCTGTACCTCAAGCGGCACCTGAGCCCCGAGCAGGCGCAACAGGTTTTAGATTTGAAATTGCCTGGCGTGAATGTGCAACGCGAGTATCGGCGCTATTACCCGGCAGGTGAAGTTACGGGCCATCTTGTCGGTTTTACGAATATTGATGATGCGGGTCAGGAAGGACTGGAGCTTGCGTTCAATCATTGGCTGGCAGGTGAGTCAGGTGCCAAACGCGTACTCAAGGATCGCCTGGGTCGCTCGGTAGAGAACGTCGAAAGCATTCGTCCGCCACATCATGGCAAGGATCTGCAGACGAGTATTGATCTCCGGATTCAATACCTTTCCTATAGAACGCTGAAAGCGGCGATCCGGGAGCACAACGCAGAGTCCGGCTCTATCGTCATACTCGATGTGAAGACCGGCGAGATTCTTGCGATCGTCAATCAGCCGACCTACAACCCGAATGATCGCTCGCAATTCTCAGCAGAGCGTTACCGCAATCGTGCGATCACCGATATCTTCGAGCCGGGTTCGAGCATCAAACCACTCGTTGTCGCGGCCGCGCTCGAGAGTGGTGAGTATCGGCCCAGCAGCATCATCGATACGGCACCCGGATTTGTCGTTGTCGGACCGAAAACGATTGAAGATAGTCATAATCTCGGACGGATCAGCCTGACGACGATCCTGGCGCGTTCGAGTAATGTCGGTGTGACCAAGCTCGCTATGTCACTGGAGCCGGACCAGCTCTGGAACACCATGACACGCTTTGGTCTCGGCACGTTGACGTCGAGCGGCTTCCCGGGCGAGTCGGCGGGTCTGCTGACGCACTTCAATCACTGGCGTCCAATCAGCCAGGCGACGCTGGCCTATGGCTACGGCATCTCGGTAACGCCGTTGCAACTTGCACAAGCTTACTCGGTACTCGGCAGCGATGGTGTACTGCGGCCTGTCTCGCTGGTGGCGCTGGATGATCCGGCAGAAGGGGAGCAGGTACTGGCCAAAGACTCGGCCGCCGCGGTGCTACGCATGCTCGAGGAAGTGGTTCGGCCAGGCGGCACCGGCACAAAGGCCGCAGTAACGGGATACCGTATTGCGGGCAAGACCGGCACGGCCTGGAAATTCGCGGCCGGTGGTTATTCAGAGGATAAATACATTTCCATATTTGCCGGACTTGCGCCGGCCAGCGACCCTCGCCTGGCGGTGATAGTCGTTATCGATGAGCCCGCCGGAGAGCTTTACTACGGTAGCGATGTTGCGGCCCCGGTCTTTTCAGATGTCGTGTCAGAGTCACTGCGTCTGCTCGCAGTTCCGCCCGATGCGATGCCCGCCAGAGACCCTGGCAGCATCATGCAGGCAATGAGTCAATGAGCATGCCAGCAGAACGCCTGAATCCAAAGCCGACACTCGCTGATTTACTGCGAGGATTCGCGGATGCACCTGCGATCGCCATCGGCAACCTATCCAGCGACAGTCGCTCGCTCCGCCCCGGCGACCTGTTCCTGGCTTGCGGCGGCGATAATAGTCATGGGCTTGATTACGCAGAGGACGCAGTAACAGCAGGCGTTGCCGCGATCGCCTGGGACTCATCGACAGCGCACGCACCTGCGACCGAAGTGGGGGTTCCAATGGTCGCTGTACCCGACCTCGCAAATCATCTCGGCGAGATCGCCAATCGCTTTTATTCTCGCCCGTCCGAATCTGTGCATGTCGTGGGCGTAACCGGGACCAATGGCAAGACGACGGTTGCCTGGCTCATCGCACAGTGCTGTGAGTTGCTTGGAAAATCATGCGGCTACATCGGCACGATTGGAACAGGCATAGGCGACGTCGAAGTTGGTGAGGGAATGACAACACCCGCGGCCATCCAGTTGCATAGCAGCCTCTCAGACTTCCGCGATGCGGGCGCGACCTGGGCGGCCGTTGAGGTGTCGTCGCATGCGCTGGCACAAAAGCGAATCGACGGCGTTACCTTCGACACTGTGCTGTTTACGAATCTGAGTCGTGATCATCTTGATTATCACGGCGATATGCGGAGCTATGCAGAAACCAAGGCGCGGCTGTTCCTCGACTACCCGGCCCGGATCAGGATTGTCGATCTGGACTCGGCGTTCGGATCCGAACTGGCAGATCGTTGCGATCAGGGCGTCGTAACGGTATCGACGCGCCTGGACCGCGTCGAGAATGGTCGGCCGTACGTTTTCGTTCGATCTGTTGTTGCGAACGATAACGGCTCTTTGGTAAGTATCAACAGCTCCTGGGGCGACGGCGAGTTTCAATTGCCTTTGCCAGGTGACTTTAATGTTGCCAATGCAGTCATCGTGCTTGCGGCGTTGCTCAGGCATGAGGTACCGATGGCGAGGGCCTGTAATGCGCTTGCGCAAGTTAGCGCTCCGCCAGGACGCATGGAGCGTGTCGAAGCGGCTGCCGGGATGCCGGGAGTTTACGTGGACTACGCTCACTCTCCGCAGGCTCTTGATGTCGCGCTGCGCGCACTCAGGGTTCACTGCAAGGGCAAACTCTGGTGCGTATTCGGTTGTGGCGGCGATCGCGATACTGGCAAGCGCCCACAAATGGCGCGCAATGCAGAAATGCGTGCAGACCAGATTGTTGTTACTAGCGACAATCCACGCAGCGAAGATCCCGGCCAGATAATCGCCCAGATTGTCGACGGTCTGAAGCAACCGGATCGTGCGATCGTGCTGGAAGATCGCGCTGCGGCGATTGCGTGGGCAATCCGTGAAGCGTCCACCGATGACATCATTCTGATTGCTGGCAAGGGACACGAGAACTACCAAATCATCGGCACTGAGCGCATCGATTTTTCAGATTACGGCGCGGCGCTGGCAAACCTGGCCAAACGCGCGGAGGGTGTATCGTGAACGCGACGCTCTCATTCGCTGCCGCCGCGATGAACGGCACGCTACACGGCGATGACCGAAACTTTCAGGGTATCAGTACAGACTCCCGAACGATCCAGGAAGGCGAGTTGTTCGTCGCGCTGTCTGGTCCGAATTTTGACGGCGGCGAGTTTGTGAGCCATGCATGCCGCAAAGGCGCAGCTGGTGCAATTGTGGCGTCGCTCGTTGATGAAGACATTCCGCAGATTAAAGTGGAGGACGCGAAGCTCGCGCTTGGGCAGCTCGGCGCTGCATGGCGCGACCGGCATTCGGTGACGGTCGTCGGCATTACCGGTAGTAACGGCAAAACGACATTGAAGGAAATGGTCTTCGCTTGCCTGTCATCGGTCGCATCGACGGTTGCGACGGAAGGCAATCTCAATAACGACATTGGCATGCCACTGGTCATGACGCGCATCGATGAGTCGCATGAATACGCGGTGCTCGAAATGGGCGCCAATCATGCCGGCGAGATCGCCTACCTGGCTGACCTTGCCAAACCCGATGTCGTAGTCATTACGAACGCAGCTGCTGCGCACCTCGAGGGATTCGGTTCTATCGAAGGCGTCGCGCACGCAAAAGCGGAAATCCTGTGCGCCGAACCACGGCCAAGCGTCGCGGTGCTGAACGCTGACGATGAGTACTATTCGTATTGGACGTCGCTTATTGACGGCGTCGACCTGTTGAGCTTCGGGCTTGGTGAGAATGCCGACATTCGTGCTGATCAAATCGAGACGGGTAAAGGGCAAACACATTTTACGATGCACCTGCTCGGGACAACGATCGAGGTAAGTCTACCGCTTGCCGGCGTGCACAATGTTCGTAACGCATGTGCGGCTGCCGCTGTGGCGACCGCGCTCGACGTGCCTGCGGAGACCATCAAGGCTGCCCTGGAGTCGGTCAACCCGGTTGCTGGCCGCCTGGCGCCTGTACAGAGCTACGCTGGTGCAACAATTTTCGACGACAGCTATAACGCAAATCCACTGTCGGTCATTGCAGCGGCCGAATTTCTCGCGTCGCTGAAAGGCATCAGCTGGCTCGTGCTCGGTGACATGTTTGAACTCGGTGACGACGCGGCTCGCATTCATCATGACATTGGCGCGTCAATCAAGGATGCCGGTGTAGATCGCCTGTTTACCTTGGGCGAGCTGAGCGCGCATGCAAGCGAGGCTTTCGGAGACGATGCCACTTCCTACGATTCGCTGGAGCCGCTGATCTCCGACCTGATGGCAGGCCTCAATGACAAGGTCAACTTACTGATCAAGGGCTCACGCGGTATGCACATGGAACGCATTGTCGACGCGTTGCGCAGTCCTGAGTCGATGAGAAAGGAAGCCTGACGATGCTGCTCTATCTCACCGAATACCTGGCACAGTTCGAATCCGGATTTAACGTGTTCAGTTACCTGACCATGCGGGCGATTCTTGGTGCGCTGACGGCACTCATTCTGTCATTCGTCATTGGGCCACGAATGATTGCCAAGCTCAGCGTTAACCAGGTTGGACAGCCTGTTCGCGAGGAGGGTCCGGATACGCACCTGATCAAGGCCGGCACGCCGACGATGGGTGGCGCATTGATACTGACAGCGATTGCCGTCAGTACGGTGCTTTGGGCCGACCTTGAAAACATGTTTGTCTGGGTGGTCCTCTTCGTGACGCTTTCTTTTGGTGTGATCGGTTATGTCGATGACTACAAGAAACTGGTCCTGCAGGACCCGGCAGGAATATCCGCTGGACAGAAGCTGTTCTGGCAATCATTTTCTGCCATCGTTGCTGCGGTAGCCCTTTATTTCTTCGCCGAGGCAAACGGCACTCTCGATACGGCAACCGCGCTGCTGATCCCGTACTTCAAGGACCTGACGATTCCACTCGGCATGGGCCAGATCTTCGTCACCTACGTATTCATTGTCGGCTTCAGCAATGCCGTCAACCTGACCGATGGACTCGATGGCCTGGCGATTATGCCGACGGTTCTCGTAGGCGGCGCACTTGGGTTGTTTGCCTACGTCACCGGCAACGTCAACTTTTCGGAATACCTCGGTATTCCATACGTTGCGGGTACCGGAGAGATATTGGTCTTTTGCGCCGCGCTGGCCGGAGCCGGTCTCGGCTTCCTGTGGTTCAACACTTATCCCGCACAGGTCTTCATGGGTGACATCGGTGCATTGTCGCTGGGCGCGGCGCTCGGCGTTGTCGCGATCATCGTCCGCCAGGAAATCGTACTCGCAATCATGGGCGGCGTCTTTGTCGTCGAAACACTGTCGGTGATCATCCAGGTTGCATCATTCAAACTTACCGGCAAGCGCGTATTTCGTATGGCGCCGCTGCACCACCATTTTGAACTCAAGGGCTGGGCGGAACCAAAAGTCATCGTTCGCTTCTGGATTATCACAGTCATCCTCGTGCTGATTGGTCTTGCGAGCCTGAAAATCCGATGAACGCTGCGAAAAAAACAGCCTCCACCGGCAAAGATCTTGTTCTCGGACTCGGCGCGACCGGACTGTCGATTGCGCGTTATCTGCAACGCAACGATGGCGATGCGATGTTCTACGATAGCCGCGAGGAGCCACCGGGAATTGACGAACTCAAGGAAATCCTACCCGATGCCAAGGTTGTCCTTGGCAGTAAAAGACTGCCAGGCAAAATTAATCGCGTTATCACGTCACCGGGCATTCCGGACAACGACCCACTCCTGGTCAAGGCGCGCAAGAAAAAACTCGAGGTCGTCTCGGACATCGAGTTATTTGCGCGTGATGCAAAGGCACCGTTCGTTGCTATTACCGGGTCGAACGGCAAGAGCACAGTCACCACGCTCGTCTACCACATGTGCCGTGCCGACGGCCGCACGGTACTCGCCGGCGGCAACCTCGGCGAACCGGCGCTTGATCTTCTTGACGAGGAAACACCCGACATTTATGTACTGGAATTATCGAGCTTCCAGCTGCAACGCACGCAAACGCTGCCGGCTGAAGTAGCAGTGCTTCTGAATGTCTCGCCGGATCATTTGGACTGGCACGCCGATGAGGACGAGTACCGTCGCGCGAAGTATCGCGTGTATCGCGAAGCACGCGCAGCCGTCGTCAATCGTGCCGATGAGACGGCCGCGGAGGCGGCGCAACAGATCGACAAGGTCATCACATTCGGACTCGATGAGCCTGAGGAGGGACAGTTTGGAATTCGTCGCGATGACGACGAAGTCTATCTTGCTCGTGGCGAGACGCTTTTGATCGAAGTATCCGACATGCGCATGGTTGGCCTGCACAACCAGGCAAATGCGCTGGCGGCGCTGGCCGTCGGCGAACTCCTTGGCCTCAATATGGGGCCAATGTTGCAGGTCCTGACGGAGTTCCCGGGACTGTCCCATCGCATGCAGTTTGTCGCACGCAAAGGTGCTGTGAATTACATCAACGATTCGAAGGCAACCAATGTTGCTGCCGCGGTTGCGTCAATTCAATCCATTGATGGCAACGTGGTTCTTGTCGCCGGCGGAGAAGGTAAGGGCGGTGACTTCAGCGCACTGGCAGCTGCGCTCGAGGGAAAACTGCGGGCAGCAGTTCTGCTGGGTACGGATGCTGAAGCGATTGCCGACGCGATCGACACGGTAATGCCCGTGTACTTCGCACGCGACATGGACGATGCGGTTTGCCAGGCTGCCGCATACGCCGAATCGGACGACACCGTGTTGCTGGCGCCGGCCTGTGCGAGTTTCGATCAGTTCGCGAACTACGGTGCGCGCGGTGATGCATTCAGTTCCGCGGTGGAGGCGCTGTCACGATGACTGCAAGAAGCGCGATGATGCCTTTTCCGGCACGCCTCAAAACCGAACTCAAGCTGGATCCGGTCATGCTGGGTCTCGTCCTGGTACTGTTGCTAGGTGGTTTCGTGATCCTGGCCTCCGCGTCGATCACGATCTCCGACAATGCGACCGGCAACCCGTTCTTTTACCTTGAGCGTCAACTCATCGCTGCGGCGATCGGCCTGACAGCCGGCTTTTTCTGCCTGTTCGTGCCAATGCATGTCTGGCAGACCCTGGGTCCGCTGCTTCTGCTCATTGGCCTGGCGATGCTGGTCGTTGTGCTCGTGCCGGGTGTTGGCTACGAGGTCAACGGCGCTACTCGCTGGATCCGTGTCGGCGTCATGAACCTGCAGGTCTCGGAGCCGGCGAGACTGTGCCTGCTGATCTATCTTGCGGGCTACGTCGTGCGGCAACAAAAGGCGCTGCGCGAACAATTCGTCGGCTTTCTTCGACCAATGCTTGTGCTGAGCCTGTGTTGCGCATTGCTGCTGGCAGAGCCCGATTTCGGAGCCGCAATTGTGTTGCTCTCCACGGCACTCGTCATGCTGTTCGTTGCGGGCGCGCGCATTCGAGACTTCATTCTGTTCTTCTCGGCCACTGTCATTGCGGTGGTCGCACTCACACTGACATCGCCGTATCGGCTGAATCGCCTGACCGGGTTCCTCGATCCCTGGGCGGATCCGTATAACTCGGGTTTCCAGCTGACCCAGTCACTGATTGCGATTGGCCGCGGTGAGTGGTTTGGCGTTGGTCTCGGTGACGGCGTACAGAAACTCTTTTATCTCCCTGAAGCGCATACGGATTTCGTCTTCGCCGTGTTCGCTGAAGAATTCGGGCTGCTCGGTTCGGTTGTACTCATCGTGTTGTTTCTGGCACTACTCTGGCGCGTTTTCAAACTGGCGATGCGTGCGGCCGATTCCGAGCGGTTCTTCGAAGCTTTTCTCGCCATCGGTCTGGGTACCTGGCTGGGCCTGCAGGCCTTTATCAATGTCGGCGTGAATATGGGACTGCTACCGACCAAGGGCCTGACATTGCCGCTGATCAGCTACGGCCGCAGCAGCCTTATCGTCACGATGATCGCAATCGGATTGTTGCTGAGAATTCATCACGAACTCGTGGTTGATGCGAAACCCGTCAACCGCAAGCGCAGGCGCAAATCATGAGCGGCCGGCCAATCCTTGTTATGGCGGGCGGTACGGGCGGACACATCTATCCTGCTCTTGCTGTCGCGCGCGCCCTGCAGTCGCATTCCCAGGAAATCGTCTGGCTCGGCACGCACCGCGGTCTTGAGTCGACTGTGATTCCGGCTGCCGGTATCGACATTGAGTGGATCAGCGTGAAAGGCCTGCGCCGCAAAGGGATTGTCGCACTGGTTATCGC
>Ga0193947_1000233_pt1 | contig 11438 bp, 12 predicted proteins | sample FRT_01_MG_FD_161267 | JGI IMG/M metagenome (GOLD analysis project Ga0193947, IMG submission 161267) | Sediment microbial communities from the Broadkill River, Lewes, Delaware, United States - FRT_0-1_MG | ecosystem: Environmental > Aquatic > Freshwater > River > Sediment | place: USA: Delaware... | reverse complement strand
CGTTACGCCCGTTATCGATCGGCGTTTCCCGCTGCGCGATGTCGCCTCCGCCATCGAATACTCGGAATCGGGGCGCGCGCGCGGAAAGATCATCGTCAACGTGGAGTGAGGCCGTGCAGAGGCTGCAGGAGATGGACGCTGCCCATCAAATGTATATACACTAGCGGGCACCACGCGCCGTAACTCGCTGACGTCCATGGCAAAGAAGAAAGAAAAACAAAAGAACAACAAGAAAAACGCACAACTGGTGCTTCGGCTGAACGAAGAACTGCGCGACCGGTTTGTCGATGCCTGCCAGGACCTCGACACGTCCGCTGCACGCGAGGTGCGCCGTTTCATCAAGGGCTTCCTGCGGCAATATGACAGCGGCGAGTTCGACGATTAGCCGCCCGCAATCCAGGGTGTGGCGCAGCGTCAGGCTGCCCGGCGGCTGAGCAGGGCGTCCACGAATCGCGTGCGCCATGCCGTGATGTCATTCTTCTTCAGCACTGCGAGCATGGATGCATGCCTTTCCTGCCGCTCTTCCAGCGACATGGTGATCGCCGACGCGATGCCGTCGGCCACGCTGTCGCGATCGTAGGGATTCACGATCACGGCGTCGGTGAGTTCGCACGCCGCGCCAGCGAGGCTCGATAGCACGAGCATGCCGGGGTCGTCGGGATCCTGAGCCACCACGTACTCCTTGGCCACCAGGTTCATCCCGTCCCTGACGGGCGTCACCAGGCCTACATCGGCGTTGCGGAAAAAACCCATGAGCGGTTTGCGGCTGATCCCCTTGTTCAGGTAACGGATCGGCACCCAGTCCGACGAGGCGAAGCGGCCGTTGATGCGTCCCGAGACCTGTTCGAGTTCCGAACGAATCTCGTCATACGCCCGGACGCCTGCGCGTGTGGGCGGGGCGATCTGCATCAGGGTGACGTTGTTCTGCGTATTCGGATATTTCTCGAGCAGGCGCTCGTAGGAAAGGAAACGCTGGTGCAGCCCCTTGCTGTAGTCGAGCCGGTCGACGCCGATGATCAGTTGCCGATCCTCAAGGCTCTTGACCATTCTTCGAACCGATTTCATCCTGTTCGCCTCGGCCGACAGTGCCTGAATTTCCCCGACATCGACGCCGATCGGGAATACGTCGGCGATGAGCGAACCGCCGGACACCTCGATGGTATTGCTTCCCGTGGCTTTCGCGTCGACGATGGGCTCCTGCATGCAGGTCTTGAATGCGTTGAGGTCCCGTGCCGTATGGAATCCCAGCACATCGTAGGCGCACAGGGAGCGCAGCAGGTACTCGTGACCGGGCGCTGCCCGCAATGCTTCGAACGTCGGGAAAGGTACGTGCAGGAAAAATCCGATCGGGTTATCGATCCCTGCATTACGCAATTCTGCTGCCAGCGGTATCAGGTGGTAGTCGTGCACCCAGATGACGTCGTCCGGGCGCAGTAACGAGGCGAGTTTCCGCCCGAACAGGGAATTGACACGACGGTATGCATCGAAGTCTTCGGTTTCGTACTGCAGGAAGTCGAGAAAATAATGACAGACCGGCCACAGGACGCGATTGCTGTAGCCATTGTAATAGTGCTCGAAATCGTGCTCGTTCAGGGCAATCGTCGCGAACTCGATATTGTCTTTGCGGACGACCTCGACCTGTGAATCCGACTTCTCCGTCAGTCTGCCGCTCCAGCCGAACCACATGCCGCCCTGGTCCTTCAACGCGGCCAGGATGCCGACGGCCAGACCGCCGGCTGCGGCCCCCTTTTTCTTCGGCATCGCAACGCGGTTCGAAACGATGATAAGGCGTCTGTCCGATGGCTCAGTCATGATCGTTAGTCCGGGCTACAGGGATTCCTCCCAGGTGCGGCTCAGGCGAACCGCTGCGTTGATGATGCCGGCCATGCTGTAGGTTTGCGGGAAGTTGCCCCACAGCGCGCCGGTTTGCGGGTCGATATCTTCGGACAGAAGGCCCAGCGGGTTGCGAAGTGCCAGCATGTTCTCGAACAGGTCACGCGCTTCGTCCTTTCGGCCGATACTGGCGAGCGCGTCGATGTACCAGAACGTGCAGATGTTGAAGGCGTTTTCCGGTTCGCCGAAATCGTCGGCCGCAATGTACCGGAACATATGCTTGTCTCGCAGGAGGTGGCGGCCGATGCAGTCGACCGTCGACACGAAACGCGGGTCGTCAGCGTCGATGAAGCCGAGGTCGTGCATCGTAAGGAGGCTGGCATCCATTTCCGGCCGCCCGAAGCTCTCGGTGAAGGATTCCTGCTCCGGGTCCCAGGCGCGCTCGAGGATATCCGCTCGCATGTCGTCCGCCGCGTTGCGCCAGTAGTCGGCGCGCTCGTCTTCGCCGAGTTTATGCCCAATCTTCGCCAGGCGATCGCAGGCAGCCCAGCACATGATGCTCGAAAACGTGTGTACGCGCTGCCGCCCGCGGTATTCCCAGAGCCCCGCGTCCGGCTGGTCGTATTTTTCGCGCGCCCATTTCCCCAGCGCTTCCAGACGTTTGAATTCCGCGAGGGTGCCGGACTTGATGAGCCGGCTGTCGAAGAAAAACTGCGTCGCCGCGAGTACAACGGCGCCGTAGACGTCGTGTTGCACCTGTTCGTACGCCTGGTTGCCGCGTCGAACCGGCGGCATACCCTGGTAGCCGGTCAGCGACTCGATAATCTGCTCGTCGGTTACCGAGCGCCCGCTGATGCCGTACAGCGGTTTGAGCTCGTCGTCGCCCGCCTCGGCGGCGATGTTCATGATATAGGCCAGGTAGCGCTCCATCGTGACGGTCGTGCCCAGCCGATTCAGCGCCTGCACGACGAAATAACTGTCACGCAGCCAGCAGAATCGATAGTCCCAGTTGCGCCCGCTGTCCGCGGCCTCCGGAATCGACGTAGTGAGCGCGGCGACAACCGCACCCGTGTCTTCGAAGGTGCAGAGCTTCAGCGTGATCGCCGCGCGAATGACGGCTTCCTGCCATTCGAACGGAATCGACAGGCCGCGCGACCAGGATTGCCAGTAGTCGCGCGTCGCGCGAAAGTGAGTGTGAAAAGCATCCTCGCAAGACTCGGGGATCGTCTCGTCGGGACCGAGAATGAGGTGCAGAGGCCTGTCGAGTACGAACGCGTTTTCCTCCAAAACGTGCGTAAGCGATGCGTCGGTCGTCAGCCGGAGTGTCGTATCCGAGCAGATATAGCGAATGTGATTGCTGCCATGCGTCGTCTTGCACGGCTTTGCGCCATAGTCACGCGCTGGCCGCAGTCGGACCCGGATCCTCGGCGCACCGGTTTCCGGCCGGACGCGCCGTGCCAGCATCATGGGAGTGAACATGCGCCCGACGTACTCGTAACGGGGTGCGAAATCCGTGATGCGAACCGCGCCGCCATTCGTGTCGTACAGGACCGTGTCCAGGATCGCGGTATTCGTCTGGTAAACCTGTTCGCTGTGGGAGAAATTGACGAGTTCCACCTCGAAGAAGCCGGGCAGTTCGACTTCACTGTCGTCGCGCAGGAGGCGGCAAAAGATCGGGTCGGAATCGAATTGCGGCATGCAGGCCCAGACCATCGTGGCACATTCATCGATGAACGATGCCACCTGGCAGTTACCGACCAAACCGATGTTGAGACTGGACAAGAAACGCTCTCCCTGGTTCCGGTTATTGATAAATGCTCTGTTCGATTGATGCGAGCCAGCGGTGCACCGCTGCAACGTCCGGTAAGGAGTATTGAGCCTCGCTGCCGCAGCTGCCGCCAACACGAATCGCGATCCCGTCCAGAGCGTTGACGGCACGGAAACCGTCTTCATCCGTCACGTCGTCGCCGACGAATACGGCGCGGCGCCGGGTGAACGGGTCTCGCTGCATCATGTCGCTGATCGCCGCGCCCTTGTGGTGTTCCCTGGGCGCGAATTCGAACACCATTTTACCGGCAATCAGGCGAAAGTCCTGCTCGATTTCCGGCAGCAGGCTTTGCACGAATGTCGTGCATTGCTTTTCGAGCTCCGGAGCACGCCGATAGTGCAGCGACATACCGCCGCGCTTTTCTTCCAGTAACAAACCCGGACTGTTCGCCGCGAACGCCCGGACACGCTCGATAATCGATGGCGGCAGCGACCATTTCGCACTCGCTACCGAATCGTCGGGGTGCAGGCGCAGCTCGGCGCCATGGCCGCCGGCGGTGGCAAACCTGGCAGGCGCAAAAATGCGATCGATGTCGGCGACAGTTCGGCCGCTGATCAACGACAGGGCGCCATCGAGACCCTGTGACAAGCGCTCCAGCAAGGCGATCAGGGCCTGATCCGCGCGTACGTCTGCGGGATGATCCTCGATTTCGAGGAGGGTTCCGTCGACGTCCAGGAAAAGCGCCAGGTTCGAAGGCTCGAGATTGTCGGGCGGTGCCGGCATGTCGTTACTTTACCGCGCGCTCACCGGCTTGTCGCACCGAACTGCCCGTCGCGAAAGAGCCGGCTTACACAGGTAAATGATTCCTTCCATTCGTGCGCCAGTCTGTTATAGTCCGCTCCGTCCTGGCGCACATCGGTCTGCGCCATTGCCTCCGCGCTGCACTCCTGCGGTCTTCGGAGCTAACCCAGAATCATAGCCTGGATCGAAACTTTCGCGGCATCGAGCCGCAATCGTGTCGGGCGGATTCGGAGCATCAAAACCAGTGTTATTCAATCAACTTGGCCTCACGGCCGAACTGCTGCGTGCAGTCGAACAGCAGGGCTATGTCCATGCGACCCCGATCCAGCAGCAAGCAATCCCCCATATTCTCGCCGGCAATGACGTGCTCGCGGGTGCCCAGACGGGCACCGGCAAGACGGCCGGCTTTACCTTGCCGCTGTTGCAGCGGCTGCAGCAGGGCAGCGTCAACCGGCGCCGTATTCGTGCCCTGGTACTGACACCCACGCGGGAGCTGGCGGCGCAGGTTGCGGACAGCGTTCGCACCTACGGAAAGCACCTGCCGTTTCGCACGGCCGTCATCTATGGCGGCGTGAGCATCAATACCCAGATAGCCAACCTGCGCAAAGGCGTGGACGTCGTGGTCGCGACGCCGGGCAGATTACTCGATCATTTGCAGCAGGGAACGATAAAACTCGATGCAATCGAGATCCTGGTTCTCGACGAAGCGGATCGCATGCTCGACATGGGCTTTATCCGCGACATCCGCAAGATCATGAAGGTGCTGCCCGCGAAGCGCCAGAACCTGTTGTTCTCTGCGACTTTTTCAGACGAGATCCGGCGGCTGGCCGCTGATCTGTTGAATTCGCCGATGGAGATCAAGGTCGCCGCAAACGGACGGCCGGCAGAGGGCGTAAGCCAGATCGTCTACCCCGTCGACCGCAACCGCAAGCGGGAACTCCTGTCGCACAAGATTGGTGCGGAGAACTGGCAGCAGGTGCTGGTCTTCACGCGCACGAAGCACGGTGCCAACCGGCTGGCCAAGCAGCTCGAGGCCGATGGCCTGAACTCGGCGGCGATCCATGGCAACAAATCCCAGGCAGCACGAATAAAGGCGCTGAATAACTTCAAAGCGGGCAAGGTACGGGTCCTGGTCGCCACGGACGTGGCTGCACGCGGACTCGACATAGAACGGCTGCCGCATGTCGTGAATTTCGAGTTGCCGCATGTGCCGGAAGACTATGTGCATCGCATCGGTCGTACTGCGCGTGCCGGTCATGAGGGTCATGCGGTGTCGCTCGTCTGCGTCGACGAGCACAAGCTGCTTGCCGACATCGAGAAGCTGTTGCAGAAGAAGATCACCCGCGAGACGGTGCCGGGCTATGCGCCCGATCCCCGTATCGCCGCCGAGCCGATCTCTCGCGGCGGCCGTGCACAACGTCCGGCGGGCAAGCGCCGCTCCGGAAGGGGACGTGTCGCCGCACGCTGAATAATGCGAGTATTGGGCCCGAACCCATTCGGAGCCCGATACTCTAAACAGACATGTTGCGTAGCTGGAACATCGTAGCAATGTGCCTGGTGATGGTGGCCTGCACGCCGGCGAAGCCCGTCATCGATGAGCAGATGATGCGGATCGACGGAGAAATGCCGGCGGACTTCAGCGGCTCATGGGAACGCGACTACTCGCGCGGCGACGACGTCAACCAGGTGCTGCGTGATATCTATTACTACCTGAGTCGCACATCGGCAGACAGGGCCTATACGACCCGTCCCGGACCGGTAAGACCCTCGTCGAGGGATATGCAGTCGATAAGTGCGCTCGCGCGACTCGCCGAACTGATTACACGTCCCCAGGTGCTGACCATCTCCCAGAACGACCAGGAGATCACCGTCGATCGCAAAGACGATTTTTCCCTGCTGTGTGCATTCTATGACGGGATCGCCAAGGGCACGGAAAGCGACTACGGCACCGAGATTTGTGGCTGGGACGGTGCCCAGCTGGTTTCTCACCTGATTCTGCCGGACGGCCTGCAGGTCACCCACCGGTTTACGGTGTCCGCCGATCAGCAGCAGCTGCGTGTGGTCACAACGGTGGCTTCGAACACCGCTCGTGTGCCCGTCACGCTCATACGCTTTTACAGGAAATTCGAACGATTGCCGCCGGATTTCAACTGTATCGAGACGCTGAGCATGAAGCGCGTCTGCAGCACCGGCGAGATCGGGTTGTGACGTTCGGTGCGCGGCTCCTGCTGTTGGCCGTAATGAGCGGCAGCCTGCTGCAGTACCCGGCGACCGGCCATGCACGGGACGTCACGGCGCTCAACGTATCGATAGCCGTGTTCGATCCGGGCGTGCCGGAGAATCGGTCACTGCACCGTGATCTGCAGATTTTTCCGCGAATCCGGGAGGTGGAGGCAAAGTTCCTGCCCTTCGTGCTGCGTGAGACGCTTGTAGAGAGCGGAGAATGGGGCGCGGTTCGGGTCGTTACGGAACCGGACGATGCCGCCGAAGTAGCGATAAGCGGATCGATTGTTCATTCTGACGGCGAGCGCCTCGAGCTGCGGGTTCGGGCGGTCGATGCCACCGGGCGCCTGTGGTTCGACCGCAGCTTTTCGGCCAGCCTGTCCGACGACGGTCCCCCGGCTGATTCCGGAGAAACGGGGTCTCCCTATCAGGCACTGTATGACGCGATTGCGAAGGCCCTGCTAGAGGCGCGACAGCAGTTCGACGATCGCGCGCTTGGGCGTATTACCGAAATTTCACTGCTGCGCTATGCGGCCGAACTGTCACCGTCTGCGTTCGGGCAATACCTGGCGGAAGACGAGCAGGGTCGGTATGTGCTACGACGCCTGCCGGCACGAAGCGATCCCATGCTCGACAGGGTAGAGCGGATTCGGCTGACCGAGTACGTGATCACCGATACCGTTGACGCGAAATTTCGCGAGTTGCACGGGGAGATTGCGTCGACGTATGCGCTGTGGCGCGAATACCGGCGCAAGTCCGTCGAATACGACAGACAGAACGCGGAACGCGCACAGGAATCCGGGTCGGCTGCACCGCGTGGCAGCTACGAGGCGATCAAGACCCGCTACGACAACTACAAATGGGACCGGGTGACCGCGCAGGAGCGGGATCGCCTGGCCATCGCTTTCAACAACGAGGTCGGCCCCGTTGTCGAGGCGATGGAGGCACGAATTGCCGAACTGGAGACCTGGGTCGACGAGAAGTACGCCGAGTGGCACAGGCTCCTGGAGGAACTCTTCGACGTGGAAACCGAGCTGAACAGGGCGTCGTCGTAGCAGGATTTCGCGGTTCGAGAACCGCTCCTACTTGATATCGACGAGCTCGATATCGAAGCTGAGTGCCTGTCCCGCGAGCGGGTGATTGGCATCGACCGTGATGGTCTCGTCCGTCACGTCCGTGACCATGAACTGCGTTACCTGGCCGTCGGGGCTGCTGCTCTGCAGGGCCATTCCGGTCTCCGGGTTCAGGTCGTCCGGCAGCACGCTGCGCTCGACTTGCTGGACCAGCTGCTCGTGGCGCGGGCCGTAAGCCTCGTCGGCTTCGATGCGGACGCTCTTGCTGTCGCCAACAGTCATGCCTTCGACGGCTTTATCGAAGCCGGGGATGACCTGGCCGCTGCCCACCTCGAATTCCAGCGGGTCCCGGCCCTGAGACGAGTCGAACTGGGTGCCGTCGTCGAGGGTGCCGGTATAGTGAATTTTTACGGTGTCTCCGGATTTTGCTTGGCTCATGAAAGTCGCTCCGAGTGCGGGTGATTCTGGTGTTTCCGGTAAAGGCACGGACCCGGCCGCACCAATAGAAAGGGCCCCATCGGGGCCCTTCCTGGTTCATACGGGTATGAAGGTCATACGGCGACGATGTTCGACGCCTGAGGTCCTTTCTGGCCCTGGGTGATTTCGAACTGGACCTTCTGGCCCTCGACGAGCGTCTTGAAGCCGTCGCCCTGGATGGCGCTGAAGTGTGCGAACACGTCAGGGCCGTTCTCCTGCTCGATAAAACCGAAGCCTTTGGCCTCATTGAACCATTTCACAGTACCTGTTGTGGTAGACATAGTTTGTTCCTGAATTAATCAATAAATAACAGCCCTGTCCAAGGGCCGGTTTGGCTGGAAGTGTTGCTAGTACGTATGAAAGACCGGACGAGGTACTACGGAAGAAACTTCTGAAGGGACTTCGAAATGGTGTGCATAGTGAAAAGCGCACTTACAGGCAGCACAAAGTATAAGCTTTTCAGGCCGTTAGTCAAGGCCAGCCATCCCGGAACCCGAAACCCGGGCAGGGTCAAAAACGCCCGTTTTTCAATCGCTCACGCGAGCTACGGGCCCCAGTTGAGCTGATCCTCCTCGACTTCGAGGCGGACCTTGCTCCATTTCATGCTGATGTCGTCGGGCTCGCCTTTCACGTTCAGCTTGAAATTACCGAGATTCAACTCGTCGGCCGGCTGCATCAGCAACTGTGCCATGCTCTGGGCTGCTTCGTGGGTTTCCAGCATGCGGGACTGCCAGCGGCCAAACACCTTCGGATTGTCGGCATAAGCCTCGGTCAGACCGGTGCGTATGAACGGGAATATGATGCAGCAGGCGCTTACCATGTCCGACGCTTTGCCGAGATTGACACGCAGGATCTCGGGCAAACGCAGTACTGCCCAGTTGGCGACGACGTACCCGGGCACGGCAATGCCGGGCTCGATGGCCTGCATCGACGACACGTAAATAAGCTGCAGAGGCGTCTTGTGATACACGGCCTCGCCGGCCCACAGATGTGTCCAGGACACGAAGCCGTCGATCTTCGTATCCATCACGAGACGGGACTCCCGCAGGTTGTCCATGAAGGACTGCCGAACCCGGACGCGACGTTCGGCGCGGCTCTCGCCCTCGACCTCTGGCAATGCACGGCCGAATCGATAACCTTTTTCCGAGAGCCCGGAGTTGCAGACGATGACGTCGGGGCTCTTGCCGCCCATGTGCTCGATGATATAGCTGCGTGAAGCCCACAGATCCGAGAGGCTGGTCACATCGGCCTGCAGCGCGAACGCATCGACCCCCATATCGCGAATTGCATCGACGAGGTCGAAGCCGTCCCTGTAGCTGCTGTGGAAGTGAACACCGACAACGGAAGCGCCGTTGGCAGCCGCGGCCAAAGCCAGCGCCTGGCCGATGCCGCCGTCTTTCCCGGAGCCCGTGATGAGCACGCGCTTGCCAGCAAAGGCGGATCTGTACGTTTCACCGAATTCGAATTTTTTTTTGTCCGCCGTGAACGCCATCTTCTTATGTCTCCGTTATCGCCCCCAAAGCACAAGGGTACCTCAGAAAACGGGGCGCTTGGAGTCGTTTTAGCCGATGGTCTAACGCGCATAGACGCCGGCGCAGCCCGCGTCAGCGCATCTGGCGCAACTCAGGTGAGAACGGACAGATCGGCGAAGGCAATCATCCCCGGAATCATCAGGTAATCGCTGCGACGAGGCCTGTGAAGAACACGAGAGAAACGAGGATCATGGCCAGCAGTTCTCACAGCGACAGCGTCCGGATTTTGCATTAGCATTGGTCTGCACGCGAACGTAGAGACCGCTCGATGAACGCTGCAACCTGGTCTTTGCCGCTGTTGTCCGGAGCCTTTCTGTTATGCGCCGTGACGATCGCGGTGTTCGGCGTCAGGATGACCCGCGCAGCGCGCGACCTGGCGCATCGTACCGGTTTGGGCGAGCTCCTGGTCGGTGCAGTCCTGGTCGGCGCCGCGACTTCACTCGCCGGCATCACAACGTCGGTGACCGCGGCCTGGACGGGTCATGCCGGCCTGGCCGTCAGCAATGCATTTGGCGGCATCGCCGCGCAGACGGCATTCCTTGCCATCGCGGATATCGTGTACCGGCGCGCCAACCTGGAACACGCGGCCGCATCCGTCGAGAACCTCGTGGTTTGTGCATTTCTGCTGTGCCTGCTGGGCATCCACGTTGGCGGTGCGGCCACGCCGTCGGTCTCTTTTCTGGGCATCCACCCGGTGACGCCGATCCTGGTCGTCGCCTACTTTTTCGGGCTCTACGTGCTGGTGAAGACGCATCGGTCGCCCATGTGGATTCCAAGGCGGACGGACGACACGCGGCCGGAGAGCATCGGCTACAGGAGCGGGCTGCAGAGCAGCGCGGCACGGCTCTGGCTGATTTTCACTACGAGTGCGGTCGCCGTCGCGGGCTCGGGCTGGCTGCTTGCGCAGGTCGCCGTACCGTTCTCCGTGCAAACGGGGCTTTCCGAGAGCTTCGTCGGCGGTACGTTCACGGCCATTGCGACATCGCTGCCGGAACTCATCATTGCGATAACGGCGGTCCGGATGGGGGCATTGAACCTTGCCGTGGGAGACATCATCGGCGGCAATGCGTTCGATACCCTCTTCGTAGCGATTTCGGACATGGTCTACCGCGCGGGGCCGATCTACGGCGCGATTTCGAACGCCGAGGTCTTGTGGCTGGCTATCACGATCCTGATGACTGCTGTTCTGCTGATGGGCCTGCTGTACAGGCAGCGCCACGGAATCGGCAATATCGGCGTGGAGAGCGTGTTGCTGGCCGTCATTTACCTGGGCGGGGCGGGCGCAATGTTCTTCCTGGCGTGATGATGCACAGCAGGCGTTTCTTGCGATGAATAACCCACAAGCATTGTGAAAGGAAACTGGCGATGTTGGGACGGAAATTTCAGAAGTTCATAAAGGACATAATTGACCGGACGCTGTTCCTGCAGATGGCCAGCGCGCTGGGGGTCTTGTGGCTGCTCTTTTCCGTGGCCCTGTTCATGGCGGAGCCGGGTGCAGAGGGTAGTTCGATCCGGTCACTGGGAGATGCGATGTACTGGGGCATTGCGGCGCTATCGACAGCGGGCATCGCGGATTCGCCGATATCGGGATTGTCGAAGCTGATCGGAGGAACCTGGATCATCGTCGGCTCGGTCATGTTTTTCGGCATCATCGTGAGCACTGTGACGGCCTATTTCATGCGGCCGGTGCAACGCCCCACGGATCAGCTCGTCGAATCGATCGAATACAGT
>Ga0193947_1000232_pt1 | contig 11444 bp, 17 predicted proteins | sample FRT_01_MG_FD_161267 | JGI IMG/M metagenome (GOLD analysis project Ga0193947, IMG submission 161267) | Sediment microbial communities from the Broadkill River, Lewes, Delaware, United States - FRT_0-1_MG | ecosystem: Environmental > Aquatic > Freshwater > River > Sediment | place: USA: Delaware... | reverse complement strand
TGGACCACCACACCGCATAGGCATAACTGCTGCAATCGCGCTGCACTCCTCCCGTCTTTGGATGGTCCGATGTAGCAATCCGGACTTCGGCAGTTTGCCTAAAACACCGGCCGCATAGTCATAAAAACAGGTAAACTCTGTCACCATGAACCCACGTTTTGGCTTTTTTGTTTGTGTAGTTTCTCTGGTATTCCTGACAGGGACTCCCGGTCCGGCGAAAGGTCAGGAGAACAGCGTTCGACCGGGCATCAACCGTTACTACGAAAAACCCGACTGGGACCGATGGGTCAGAGCCTTTGAACGTCCAGGGCGTGAAGTATACGATCGCCGTCATGCCATCGTGGCGGCTACGGGAATTCATGAGGGTATGGACGTCGCCGATATTGGTGCAGGCACCGGTCTGTTTACACGTCTTTTTTCCTCTGAGGTTGGATCCGACGGCTCGGTATACGCGGTCGATATCTCAGATACCTTCATCAGCAACATTCTGCATATCTGCGCCGAAGAGGGAATTACGAACGTAAGGGGTATTGTTAACACGCCATACGATGCAGCCTTGCCGGAAAACTCGATCGATCTGGCCTTCATCAGCGACACCTATCATCACTTCGAGTACCCTGAGGCTATGCTAGCCTCGATTCACCGCGCACTGCGCGATGGCGGTCGGTTGATCATTGTCGATTTCCGTCGTCGCCAGGGTACCAGCTCCCGCTGGGTAATGGGGCATGTCCGTGCCGACAGTGATACCGTGGTCAAGGAAGTAGAATCCGCGGGTTTTGATTACCTGGGAGAAATGCCATTGCTGCGAATTAACTACTTTATGATCTTTGAAAAACGGCCCCATCAGCGTAAGAGAATCGACAACCGATAGTCAGTTGCATGACTGTGGCCCGCAAAATCCTAAACCATAAGGCCGAGGCGTCATGGTCCAGAAACTTTTTGTGCCCGCCAATCGAGTCATACATTTCCGAATACACTACAGTTATTGTATCCTGCCACATCTAATTCTGACAGAACTTATTCTCGGATGCCAAGATGCCTCCCGAACCGTGGCCGCCACGAATTCATCTTCCCAACACCGAGCAGGTCCGCATTCAGGCGGGCTGGTGTTACAGATGTATCCTCACATAATCTGAGAAAGACGTTTGCCACTCGCCTGTTGAGTCGCGGTGCTGCGATTACCGACGTTGAGCATCTACTTGGCCATGCTTCTGTCAAGACAACAGAGAAGGCATATGCTGCATTCGTCAAGAATGAGAGGTTCAAGCAGACGTTTTATCTTTTGGATAAACCGGTGCAGCCGAAGTTGAAGATCATAAAGTAGCCCTTGCATCGATTATTGGTGCCGCAGTGCGATCCTATTCCTGAAGACGCAAAGTACCCAAAACTGCCAATTCTGTTAAACATCCTCCGCCGACCGACACGCCGCTGAGGACTCTACCAGCTTCCCGCGGCAGATTGACCACCATTTCACCACCGACATGTAAATTTGTAGGCGACCCCACTGCAGCCATGGGCCAGGCATCCGCAATCCGCAAGTCGATCTTCATGTCACGCCACACAAACATCGGCATCGCATTTTTCTGGTCACCTTCAGGTCATCTGTCATCCTGTTCTCGGTGGATTGCATCATGTATATTGCTTGGCAGCGAAAGCCACATGAATTGCTGCCGACCGCACCCAAATACTTGAAGTTCAGATGGATACCATTCCGATACCTGGTTTCAGGGATCCTTTTAGTTCTTTAAGCCATTTAATTGGCGCGTTTGTGTTTCTGATTTATGGCATCAAATTGATATTTATTGCCCGGGTTCATCGCGGTTGGGCAGTCTCAGTAACGGTGTTTGTAGTTTCGGGTGTGTTTTTACTCTCTATGAGTGGTGTGTACCATTTGCTTGAACAGCAGGGCGTGAGCCGCGCCGTTTTACAACGCCTGGATCATGCCGGCATCTTTGCTTTAATCGCTGGAACCTTTACTCCGGTACATAGCATTCTGTTTACAGGTTTCTGGCGCTGGGGTTTTCTCATCACAATATGGGGGCTTGCCATCGCCGGCATTACGCTGAAATCGATTTTCTTTAATGAGCTGGTTGAATGGGTAGGACTGGTGACCTACCTGGGGCTTGGCTGGTTGGGTATTTTATCAGCCTACCTGACGCATCGGCTGCATGGTTTTACAATTATAAAGCCGCTGTTGTTAGGAGCATTAGCCTATACGGCTGGTGCCAGCCTGGAATTCTTGCGATTGCCCGTTGTTATCTCTGGCGTTATTGGTCCACATGAGTTATTCCACATTGCTGTACTAGCCGGTCTCGCATGGCACTGGCAATTTATAAGGAATCTGTTGATGATGAGGCAAGAAATATAAGGGGACGTTACCCTTGAGTTTAGTACCAATTAAGATTTAAAGGGTAAAATCGCGCACTTGAAGCTGCATTGAGGCGAGCTGGTGTTACAGATGTTTCCTCACACAATTTAAGAATGACGATTGCCACTCGCCTGTCAAGCAGGGGCGCTGCGATTACTGACACTCAACATCTACTGGGCCATGCTTCTGTCAAGACAACAGAAAAGGCTTATGCAGCATTCGTCAAGAATGAGCGATTCAAGCAGACGATTGATTTGTTGGATAAGCCTGTGTTGCCGAGGTTGAAGGTTGTGAGGTGATATCGCGCGCAGCTAGGCTAGCCAACCTTCCACTGCAATGTTATGCCGTGAATTCACGGGCGGATAGCGCCGGTTCCCTACCACCAACTACCCGGACCACGATTTTGCTTGCGTGAAGGACAGGGGTTGGAGCTGGCCGATCTTGCCCCTTGCCATCCAAGCAATGAAGGGAGCTTCAAGGTGCCGCAGACGGTAAGTTTCCCCTCAAACTCGGTCATAGCAGGCGGCTTCACAAACAGGTTTAACTAACAGAGCGGCTCCGCCGAACCTGACTGACGGTTCTCACAATACATAAACTGAAGGCAATTCAGCGGCAACTGCAAGTCATATTCACGAACCAGTTTCACCATCTGCCTCTGAATCCTTCTGTACAACGCACGCTCCCCATTTTCCAGTAACAGCCTGGCCTCATCCGCGCTGAGACTGAGCACCAATCTGATCTGGTCAATCCGTCATATTCGCCTCCTTATCTTTCTGATTCCTTGGTAGTTATCCCACACCACCCCCTGTTGTCTTACGGGCGTTTTGGCAGGATAGTCCTATTAAAAGAAGAACAAATACAGACAATTAGGGAGATAACAGATGAGCGTATACAAACGAGGCAAATACTGGATTGTTCAATTCAACCACAATAAGAAAACCTATACCCGAAGCTCCAAATCCACACGAAAACGGGATGCGTTGGAACTGGAACGGCACATGCGCCAGCAGTTGGTTGATACGCAGGTACTCGGTCATCGCGAGCACATCCAACTACATGAGGCGTGCGATGCCTTGCTCAGCACCAGCAAGGACTCCGGAGCATACGACACCTTAGTCACCGCCACGAATCGATTCAAGGACTATTTCGATAACATCGCCCTTGATGCAATTACCAATCGTGATCTGTCCCGCTGGGTTGAACATGAACGCAAACGGGGAATCAAGGATATCACCATCCGTCTTTGGTCTAGTCAGTTCAACAAGATCTGCCGGAATGCCAATCGCCTCGGCTATTACACCCCTGACTATGAATGGGGCGAGTGGAACATCAAGGACAAGCCGATCCGTTATCTGACTGATGACGAAGAGCAGAAGATTCTCAAAGAACTTGATCCTTCATCTGCCAAAGATCTGAAGCACAAGAAAGGCCGGCAAGCCGCGCGAGATATTTTCATCTTGATGATCGATGCCGGTTTCCGCATCAATGATTCGAGCGTGCTGAAATGGTCCGATATCAATTTTGATAATGGTGTGATCTATTTGTACAGATCGAAGGTATATAACGATGATTCCATTCCGATGAAAAGTCGATTGATAACGATGTCAGTTTCTGACAGAACTCGTTTTCGGAGGTGGCGATGTTTGCACGTATTCCCGGTTCGATATGGGGGGGCACAAAACGATACAGAACAATCGGGCACTGGAAGCTGCATTTAGGAGAGCTGGTGTTACTGATGCATCCTCACACAATCTGAGAAAGACATTTGCCACTCGCCTGTTGAGCAGCGGTGCTGCCATTACCGAGGTTCAGCATCTGCTTGGTCACGCTTCTGTTAAGACAACAGAAAAGGCGTATGCTGCATTCGTGAAGAATGAGCGGTTCAAGCAGACGATTGATTTGTTGGATCGGGCGGTGAAGCCGACGTTGAAGATTGTAACTTGATGCTTTGATGCGCGCTATGTACCCACTGACAAGGCTTCTGCCTTGTAACTACATGTATTCCAATCAGTAAAATCTATAACATTCTGAAGATGCAGTAACTCAACATCGCTAAGCATCTTTTGGCGCCAATACTCTTCGCGGTCCTTAAATTTCCCGCTGCCAGCCCGCTCTACAATTGATAGACTCTTACCCTCGGCACGAGCCCTAATGAACCGATTAAGATGGGAATCACGACCAGAGTACCTGAAGATAATTATCCGCTGGCATTCTTGTATAGCTTTTTCCAGGTAGCGCCAATAAGTCCGTAGCAAATACGAACTATCAATAACCGATGGCTTATGTTCGACATGCGTTAATACTAAGTGAGATGTAGGAATCTCTTTGGACTTGCCTTGGTGCTGTTTTATGATACATCCATCCTTTTCGATGAATAGTGGAGACCCGTGGAGGTGCATGTAGTAACCAAAATCTTTGCCATATAGTCGCTGTAAGTTTTTTTCAGAAAATCCATCACTATGAAATCCATCCACTAGACTTCCATCGTACCCCTGCAATACCTGCCTTTCTATCAGTTCTTGATAGAGCAGATTGTCATAATTGAGGGTTGCTAAATGAGACTTGGACTCGGTTATATAATTAGAAAGAGGCGATAGAAATCCGTCTTTGAGGGAGGATTCGTGATAATGGAAATACCATGCTACGGCAGTAAGGTATCTTCTAATAGCTTCGGGGAATTCGTGACCATACTCACTGAGCCAATGAATTTCGCCTTCTCCGACCCCCACCAAGTATTCGCACGCTACAACAACCCGATGAAGAATATCGAGGTCGTCTTCACTCTTAGGACGCTCTCCAGCGCCTTGCTTAGCTAAGCATTTTGAATGTAATTAATGTTTTCTGTACGTCTGTTAAGAAGTCTGGCTTATCCCAGACATCTTCTAATGCCCGGTCTAAAGAGAAATACTTGGGATCAAGAGCCATCCCTAATCCGTTTCCCATTATAATCGTACTTCGTTCCATTTATTTATCTCATACATTGGGAAATTAACTTGCCCACGAGTTCTGACGAATGGTTCAATTGTCTTGAGGCTGCACGTGATTCCTTCTCTGCACTGAAGATCCCCTTTCGTTCCGTCAAGACTTCGTTTGAAGATGGGGGATACCGATACTAAGTACTCGAAGTACAGCGTAAATTTACAGCTGTATCGACTGCTTGATCGTCCGCTTAAGTCCTTTACAGATCGGCAAAGATCAAAGTCTCACCATCAAGCCGGATAACGCGAGTAAGTGATATCATCAAACCAGCAAAAGATTCCTTCAGAAAAGTACCGATGCGATTTTCGATGCGACTTATAATCGCACCCCATTAGAACCTATCTACAGGTTTTCCGTGGACAAACCCAAGCCAAAGCTTTATAACTGACTGTAATTATTACTGAATGCCTGGGTAACCCATTGACTCATAAGGCAAGGAAAAGGTTTGGCCAAGACTGTTCCCTGACACGGAATTTCTGCGTTAATTAATACGTTATACGGCTGTGCAACTGGAGCAATGCCAATTTTGCCGACAGTTCTCAGACACCGGCCAGGATTCCGGGCTTTTGATTGCCATCAAAGCATCGCCCTTCATTTTCGGCTCTTCATGAGCCTCAAAGCCGAATATCCGTTTCAACCGGTGAACATGTACGGCACAAGCTGCTGGAGCTCCCGAGTTGCAAACCCTGTTGTTGAAACACTTCCGTTGACAGAGTCTTTGCCGCGGGCCTATTGCCTTCCCGCAGCGGCTTAATTAGTCGGCCCTGAATAACCCGGTTTTTCAAGTCGACACGGAATGCAATATTGGCATGTTGCGACCATGCCAAGGCAAGTTGCACCATTCTATCCTCCGATTCACCAGAGGTCTTGAACGTCCCACAGGGTGCGCGCCACGTTTTGTCCTGACAGTGGCGTCCAATAGCCAGAGCCAAAAAATCTGAGTTGCCTCAGAATCAGTCGCAGGTTGTGCCCGTCAAAGGGATTGCCGGGCAAGGCCATGCCGCCCACAAGGAAGTTGCTCCTGTGGGTCGCCGCGATACTCGCCTTCACGCCAAACTCATAGCGCTTATGCGCTTTGCCCTTACTGATGCATTCCACTTCAGGCGCATGAAGGCTGTATATTTTCTTGCTGTCCGTTTTCTTCTGCGTCAGCAGACGCTTTGCCAGCGCCAGTTCATCCGCAAAGATCGCCTGCTGGCCAGGGTAATCGGCTATCTTGCGTTCAATGTCGCGTACCACACGTCCGAGGTAGGTTCTCAGCTTTCTCACCTGGCGGCGCATGCGCCGCATCTGCCTGGCATGCGCATAACGATTCGCCAGCAGTAAGGCTTCAGGCCCTTTGCGCGCATAGTTCTGGCGAAGCACCACGCCCTGCTTGCGACACAGTTTCACCAGCCGTCCACGCGACCGATTCAGCAGCTTGCTATCGGTCGGGAAGCTCACCGCCTTTTCCTGCACCGTGGTGTCAACCGTCACCCGCTTGAGATCATTGCGTTTGATCGTCTTGCTCGAAAGGCCGGCATCAACCGTGACCTGCAAGATCTTCTCGCAACCCGATTCGCCAATACGCCCCCGAAAGCGCGACATGCTGCTCGGATCAATCGGCATCTGATGTTGGAAATACTCTTCGCCACAGAAGTACTGCCAGTACGGGTTTTCCACCCACCGCATGACAACCTCTTCATCCGACAGGCCATACGTGTGCTTGAGATATTGCAGACCCACCATCAGCCGTGTCGCTTTCGCCGGGCAGCCGTTGTCGGGGCAATACAGTTCGCCAAAAGTCGTATCGAAAACATTCCAATCGATCAACTCAGCGAGCCGATAAAGCTCATGGTGTTGATCGAGCAGGTTGGCCAGGCGGTTGCGAAACAGGTCGGACGACGGGGATGGTTCTGAGGTCTTGGGGCGCATTTTTCGATCCTTGAATTGCAAGAATTTACAGCGTGATTGCACAAAACCTTGCAATATCAAACGACCTCCAACCGCCCGATTACCAAATAGTTTCAATCGCTTAACCAGTAGATCCCACTTACTCAGGACCGACTAATTATCAGCTAGCGACAGACCGTAGTTACCTCCAAACCGATTGTTATGCCGTTTCTCCATGAACCACTTCGGCCAATGCTTCTTCAATCACTGATTCACTTACACCGCGTTTTTTGAGGCCGGATATCAATGCCGCAACTGCATCGTTTTCCAAACGATCAAGATCTTGCCTGAGGCCTTGGCCTACATAGGCACGAATGAGCGGCTGGTAACCGGAGAACCCGAGAATGGGTGCGATTCGTTTGAGATCTTCGACCACATCTTCCGGCATACGAATCGTTACCGATGTCATGGGGCGATGTCGATCAAGGCGTCTTTTTAGCTGTTCAATACTCATAATAACTTCTCTCACTCGGCGTTGCCTTACGTGCAGAGATTATTCGAATAATATCTTCTTCCAGCACAAGATGGACAACAAACAGTAGGTTCCAGCGTTCATCCATTCCGATTACAGCATCACGAGTTTCGGAACCAATACCTGCATCGGTAACGCGAAGAAATGGGTCAAAGAAGGCCTGAGCAGCCTGTGAAAAAGCAACGCCATGTTTCGCCAGGTTGGCTTGAGCCTTGTTCGAATCCCAAACAAAGGTGATTCCCTTCAGTTCGTAACGCTCATCCATAACGCCAGTCTATTCCAGACGTATGTACGTTGTCAATACGTTTTTACCGTGGTAGGGTGTACTTGTACCCGTGTGGTGCAAAACCACGATCCTTGCTTTCAGGCTGCTTCACGATAGTAATAATTGAGCATACCGCCAAGGCGTTCATGGCATTGAACTGGCTCATCGGTTGAATTGGCGGTAGCAACTGGCCGCAGCAATTGATTCCCTACCCCCTGATGATTTCGCTCACTGTGATAATGTGCACCATACTCTCTGAGTGCACGCCGAAGCGATGCCTCGCCGAAAAGAATAAAGCGATCCAAGCATTCGTCTTTTATAGATCGCACAAACCGTTCTGCGAATGCGTTACAGTTAGGTGCCCGCACCGGGCATCGAACAGGCTTCATGCCTTCGCGATCCAGAAAGTCTCTGAACCCATCCGTGTATTTCGTATCGCGATCCATGATGAGGAAGGCTTTGTCTGAAAGAAAACCATCGCCTACATCTGTCAGGTTTCGAGCCACCTGCTTCATGAATGCACCATTGGGCGCCGTGGTCACACCCGCAATGTGTACGAAACGCGTTGAAAGATGGATGACAAAGAGCACGTAATAAGTCACTAATCCGTGAGGTGTCCACACCTCGACCGTAAAGAAATCTGTGGCAGCTATCACATCCCAGTGCGCCTTCAAGAAATTCTTCCATGAAGTTCGCTTTCCTCGCTCAGGCGCGGGCTCAATACCGTGCTTTTTAGGATATTCTTCACTGTGTTCGGTGCAACCATGTGACCGAGATTGGCGAGTGCGCCTTGTATGCGGTCGTAACCCCACTTCAAAGAAACTCGCAAAGATTCTGTTTACGAGCACCCGCAACCTTGAAAAGTTAAGTAAAAATACCAGCCTATATCACTGCTGGGACGAACCCAAGAAGAATGGTGGTGTTCGAACTATTGAAGCACCTTATGACAATCTCAAAATAATACAGAAGCGTATTGCAGAACTGCTTCATCGTATTGAGCCGCCAGACTTCCTGATGGCTCCTGTAAAACGGCGTTCATATGTCCACAACGCAGCAATACATGTGGGTGCTAGAGCATTCCGCCTGCTTGACATTGAGAACTTTTTTCCATCATGTACTGATAAAAAAGTCTACTGGTTCTTTCACAAGAAGATGCACTGTGCACCCGATGTTGCTGCAATTCTCACAAAGCTTGCTACTTTTAACGGACATCTCCCACAGGGCAGCCCATGTAGCCCGATCCTTGCATACAACGCATACATGGATATGTGGGAAGAGATTAGTACCATCATTGCACCATCCAATTGTCGCTTGAGTATATACGCTGATGACATCACCATCTCTGGTACGACAGTTTATGAGCGTGACGTGTGGGCGGTGAAACAGGCTTTGCACCGTCACGGTCATCGCTACAGCTGCCGTAAAGAGCGTCGGTTAATAAACAAAGCAGCGGATATTACTGGCGTAATTGTCTCCGGAGATGACCTACTTCTACCAAACCGCCAGCACAAGCAACTGAGGAGCCTTATAAAACAGCGCCAAGCTGGCGGACATGGCAAACACAGAGAAACACTTGACAGACAGCTCCGCGGCCGGATGGCTCAAGCAAATCAGATTCTTCGACATCCCCTGTAGACCAGTTTGCCAAACTGACCACACATCATCATCCTGAGAGATTGGTCAATTCGGAAAATACCGATGCGAATATCGATGAGAGTTGTAATCGCACCCACTATGGTTCTAACTGGGTGGTTTGCGTGGGTAAATCCATTTCGATGATATTTAACTGCTTGTAAATAATGACTAATACCAGGATAACCCCTTGAGTCACCGTCCAAGGAAAAGGTTTGGCCAAGACTGTTCCTCACTTCGGATTTTCTGCATTAGCCAACGAGTTACACCCCCGGATCACTCATGCGATGCCATTTTCGCCGGCAGTTAGTAAATGCCACTGTTGTCCTTCGGGACGATCTTTTAGTACGCAGTTCTCTTCGATTAAGATAGGCAATTGCAGCCCCTTGTCAGCGATTAAGCCTGCCTGCCAGGGCGATTTCTAGGACATCGACGGGTCGTATAGCGTGGGTCATTACACCAATATATACTGATATAATACGATTCATTCGGGAAGAACCTATTGCTGTGGGTAAACAAACACTAAGATGCTCATATGCTGTACTTGGATAACGAGATCTGAGATCTCATCTGTCTAACTGTAAGCACGAAGTAGGGGAGTAGAGAGAGCTTGCCGGAAATCAGTAGATTCCTGGGTATCATTATTGCCATGTACTACAACGATCACAATCCCCCGCACTTTCATGCGAAGTACGGTGATTTTGAAGCAGTCATCGCCATTGATACCGGAGAACTTGTTGAGGGTCGATTGCCACCGCGTGTTTTAGGTCTGGTTCAGGAGTGGCGCGAATATCACAAGACCGATCTGTCCGAAGATTGGAGTTTGGCCCGACAAAGAAAGGCGTTAAAGAAAATTGAACCATTGGAATAATGTCATGTTACCTAAACTACGAGCGGCAAAGTATCGAGCTGATTACCGTATCTGGCTAAAGTTTGAAGATGGAGTGGAAGGTGAAGTCGATCTTGAAGATGAACTCTGGGGTGAGATGTTTGAGGTTTTGAAGGATAAAGCCCGTTTCGCAGAGTTGTCACTAGATGGAGAGCTTGAAACCATTGTCTGGCCAAATGGCGCAGACTTTGCACCAGAGTTTCTTTACCAAAAGTTATGCCCTGACTATGTGCTCAAGCCTACGCGAAAAAGTGGCGCAGCCTAGCCCATGTGGTGGTGCCCTGGTCCAGCGAATGTTTGTGCCCGCCGATCGAGTCGTAGCCCTCTGAATCTATAAGAGTTATTGTATCCTGCAACATCAGATTCTGATAGAGCTCGTTTTCGGAGGTCACAATGCTTGCCAAACCGAAGCCACCACGGATTCATCTTCCCAAGGACTGGCAGGGCGGCGTTAAGTCAGCCGTACTCCATGCGATTGCACTCGCCCACTATGCCATCGTTTACGCGCGTGCCTGGGCCGCCGATAGCATTAATGCACGGGTGCGACTCGCGGCGGAAAACGATCGGCTCCGCGAAGAATCTGGCCTGCTGCGCGAAGAACTCCGCATCAAGGATTCCCGCATGGCGCAAATCGCGCCTCAGCGCCGGCCGCATTACGGCCCCTATGAGCGCATGGCGATCCTCGAGCTTCGTGCCGCGCGAGGCTGGTCCCCCTCAAGCAAACAGCCGATACATTCTTTCTGACATCAGCCACGGTGACGTCATGGCTGAAACGCATTGATGACCAAGGCGCCAATGCGCTGTTGCAATTGCGCGAGCCGGTGAATAAGTTCCCGGACTTCGTCCGCTACATCGTGCAACGCCTGAAAACCCCGAGCCCTAGCATGGGCAAGGTCAAGATCGCCGA
>Ga0193947_1000227_pt1 | contig 11645 bp, 9 predicted proteins | sample FRT_01_MG_FD_161267 | JGI IMG/M metagenome (GOLD analysis project Ga0193947, IMG submission 161267) | Sediment microbial communities from the Broadkill River, Lewes, Delaware, United States - FRT_0-1_MG | ecosystem: Environmental > Aquatic > Freshwater > River > Sediment | place: USA: Delaware... | reverse complement strand
ATCAGCTCGGTCTCTGCGCTGGTGACGCGACTGTCGTGCACGGCAACCGCGGTAACGGCCTTCAGGACCAGGTTCCGGCCCTTGCCGTTGAGCGCCGTTAGCAGGTCCAGGCTGCGCTCCAGGGCGCGCAGCGTATAGCGTTCCTTCGACTGATAGTCGTGCGCCCGGGCCCATTTGCCGAGATAGGCCTTGCCCGCCTCGAACGCCTGTTCGCTGCTGGCGGCATCCCGGTGGCCGTAATCGGCGACCACCGTGAGCAGATCGATGACGGCCTGGCGCAACTCGCGGCGGGCCTCGTGCCGGGGCCCGGGGTAACTTGCGGGATTTGCGGCCTGGCCGAGGCTGATCCGCAGGACCCGGTAGAAGCAATACTCGTACAGGTCGACCTGGCCGTCGACATCGATCAGCCGGCCTGCAAGCTCGACCAGGTACTCGAGCTGCGCCGGCGGCCGCAGCTTGAGCGCCGGAAACGTGATCTCGAGCAACGGCAGGCGATGCTCTGCGCTCATTGCCGCTACCTCGTCGTGCAGACGGGTGACGATTCGCGCGCGCTCGGCGCCGAGCCGCTCCTCGACGAGCCGCAGTTGCCGCTCGCTGTGCCCGCGGCCCTTGTCGATGATCAGCGCGACGACCAGCAGGTAGGCGAGTTCCGCGGAATGCGCGGCATCGTAGAGCGTTGCGGGTATCGACTGCCTGAGCTGGCGGGCGTACGCCACGTCCTCGGCGCCGGGGTTGCCGGCCGAATCTGCGACCGAGTCGGGCATGTCCGCCGCCGGCAGGGCAGGGGCCGGCGCTCCGGACGCGGCCATCGCGCTCGCCGAATCGTCAGCCATCCCGCCGCTCATGGAGACGGGCACCACGTCGGGGTAATCGGAATTGCGGAAAGACGGGTCGAGGGCGCGGATACGGTCCCCCAGCGGCGGATGGGTCGCAAACAGGCCGGTAAACCGGGCCCCGCTGCCGAACAGCATGTGACTGACCTCCTCGGGGTCCGCCGCCCGGATGTACGACGCCTCCTTGTAGCCGCCGATTTTTTTCAGCGCATTCGCGATGCCGTCGGTCTGCCGCGTGAACTGCACGGCCGAGGCATCGGCGAGATACTCGCGCTGCCGCGACACGCCGGCCTTGATCAGGCGGGCGAAAAACACGCCGATCCAGCCGAGAATCGCCACCCCGAGGCCGATGAGCAAGACCACCGGCGCGCCCTTGCTGCGGCGGCTCGACATCAGCTGGCCGTGATACCCCCCGCGCAGGACCATGCGGCCCATCAGCCCCAGGACGAGGATGCCGAACAGTACCCCCATCAGGCGGATGTTCAGGCGCATGTCGCCATTCAGGATATGGCTGAATTCATGTGCGATTACGCCCTGCAGTTCATCGCGGTTCAGAAGCTCCAGTGTGCCGCGCGTGACGGCGACCGCGGCGTCGCCCGGCGCGTAGCCGGCAGCGAAGGCATTGATGCTGCTTTCCTCTTCGAGAACGTAGATTTCCGGCACCGGGACGCCCGAGGCGATGGCCATTTCCTCGACCACGTTCCGCAGGCGCCGCCGCAGCGGGTCCGTTACGTCCGCAGGAACCAGGGTCCCGCCCATCTGCCGAGCGACGCGTCCGCCGCCAGCGGCGAGCACTGTCGTCTTGTAGATGCTTGCACCAATGATGAACAGGGCGGTAAGTGACGCCGTCGCGAGCAACGGCCCCGGATAGACCGCCAGGATCTCGCCGGGGGAATAGCGCTGGCCATCCATGGAGGTACCGAACAGCGCAAATGCGACCACAAGAGTAACGCCGAGCACGATCAGGGCGGTCGCAATGAAATAGAACACGACCAGCCAGCGCGTGGCCTTGCGTGCCCGATCCTGCGCGTCGAAAAAGTTCAATGCCCGGGAGCGGACTGTCAGGTAAAGGAAACGTCCGGCACGTCGCGCTTCTCGTCAGACTCGATCTCGAGGAAGCTGGCAAGCTCGAAGCGGAACATCCCGGCGATAATGTTGTTGGGAAAGTTCTCGGCCGTGTTGTTGTAGCTCAGCACGGAATCGTTGAATGCCTGGCGGGCGAACGCTACCTTGTTTTCGGTGCTCGCCAGTTCTTCCTGGAACTGCATCATGTTTTCATTCGCCTTCAGGTCGGGATATGCTTCCGACAACGCGAACAGGCGGCCCAGCGCCGCGCCCAGCGCACCTTCGGATGCGCCGAGTTTCTTGATCGCCGCCGCATTTGCGGGGTCGGTCTTGGCGGCCTGCAGACTTTGCTGGGCGGCATTGCGGGCGTTGATGACGGCCTCCAGGGTCTCTCTTTCGTGCTTCATGTAGCCCTTGACGGCTTCGACGAGGTTGGGAATCAGGTCGTAGCGGCGGGTCAACTGCACGTCGATTTGCGCGAACGCGTTTCGCACGCGGTTGCGTTCGTTGATCAGCCGGTTGTAGATACTGATCGCCCAGAACACAAACGCCGCGATAATGGCGAGGAAAACCAGGAATGAAGTCACCGTCCCGCTCCTATTCGAAAGAAACTGATCGCAAGTTTAATGCGTGCAGGATCGCAAACCTAATAATTGTGGCGATTTTCCTGGTTTCGGGTGTGGCCCGGGCCGATTGGCACGCCGATTCGCGGCCGAAGATGGGCACGGAAGTCAGCGTCTACTTCTGGCACGAGAACGAGGCAAGGGGAGAGGCGATCATCGAGGAAATCTTCGCCGAGGTCGATCGAATCAATGCGCTGATGAGCACCTACGTCGAGACCAGCCTCATTTCCGATATCAACCGGCGTGCGGCGGACGAAGCGGTGTTTGCGAGCGAGGAGCTGTTCCAGCTGATTCGTCGTTCACTGGATATTTCCGTACTCACGCGCGGCGCCTTCGACATTACCTACGACAGCGTCGGCCAGCACTACGATTTTCGTGAACGCCGCCGTCCTGATGATGCGACCCTGGAAGCCGAACGCCGCAACATCGATTTTCGCTACGTAAAGCTCGACCAGGGCAAGAGCACCGTGCGCTTTGTGCAGCAGGGCGTGCGGATCAACCTCGGCGGCATTGCGAAGGGCTACGTCGTCGAGCGGGGCGTCGATATTCTGCGCCGGCATGGCATCGAACACGGCGTGGTAACCGCTGGCGGGGACTCGCGGCTCCTCGGGGATCGGCGCGGACGCCCCTGGATGATCGGCATTCGCGATCCGCGCAAAGACGGTGACGTGGCGATATCGGTGCCGCTGGAAGACGAGGCGATCTCGACGTCGGGGGACTATGAGCGCTATTTCGACGAAGACGGGACCCGCTATCACCACATCATCAAGCCGAGTTCCGGCCGGCCGGTCGAGGGCGTTCACAGTGCGACGGTCATCGGTCCCGACGCGGTCATGACGGATGCGCTGTCGACCTCCGTTTTTGTCATGGGCGTCGACGCAGGCCTCAGGCTCATCGGCTGCCTGCCAGACTACGAAGCGATTGTCATCGATGCCGACCGGCAGATCTTCTACTCCCCCGGCCTGGCGGATCCCGGTTCGGCCGAGGCGGATTCGGCATTGGCGACGCCGCCGGCGGAGACATGCGCCGGCGAGCAGCCTTGAGCGTGTCGCAAAAAAACACCCGAAATGTCGCCGAAAGGCGACGAATTTTCACTTTAAATTCAGTTTGATACGCCTATCATAGGGTGTCCGTACAGAGACCTTGCAGGACTCCGGATACGGCCCCGTTGCAGGTGCGCCAGCGCGCCGGCCACGGCGGGCACAGGTATCGCCTTAACGTAATCTACGCTTGGTAGGTTGACTGCATGCCTGTCACGAACAAGGCGCCATTCGTCGGTTTTGGGCTCGATTCGATCAATTGCCGCTGTTGCTGCGGTGGCGATTATGTTCAGGGCATTCGAGGCAAATGTGACGATAATCACGGCCCTCGAAGGGCCTGACTGTCACCATTCCAGATCGGTCGATGGCGCGCGCCGGGCGCGGGCAAGCGAATTCGCGTGCTTGTACAGAACATGGATGGAACTTGGCGGGTAACACAAGGAAAGAAATCATGAAGATCAGAAACTTGCTAGCAGGTGTCGTATTCAGCGTGTTTGCGGCCAGCAGCCTGGCCTCTTCGGGCCTCGCGGGGCAGCCGGCACCGGACTTCGCCCTGAAGAGTTCGTCCGGCGAGAACATGCGGCTCTCTGAGTACCGCGGTGACGTCGTCATGATCAACTTCTGGGCCACGTGGTGCGGTCCCTGCCGGCAGGAAATGCCGTTGCTCGATGAACTTTATTCACGCTACGAGCGCGTTGGCTTCAACCTGCTGGGCGTCAACATTGACGACGATTCGAACCGCGCCATGGAAATGATCAACGAGCTCGGAGTGAGTTTCCCGGTGCTGTTCGACGCGACCAAGGAAGTCAGCCGTCTTTACCAGGTTGACGCCATGCCGGTTACGGTCATCGTGGATCGTGAAGGCAACGTGCGCCACGTACACCAGGGCTACAAGCCGGGCTACGAGCAGAAATACCTCGACCAGGTTCGTGCGCTGCTGCGCGAGTGATTCCGGGCGACCGGCAGGAGAGATAGGGTGACCAGAAAGCTATTGATGAGTCTTACGGCGGGTCTAGCGCTCGCTTTTGCGGCGCTGGCGCTGGCGGAGGAGGCGGTCTTGCCGGATGCGGAAGCAGCTCGCGCCGCTTCGATGGCCGTCGATGCGGAAGACGCGACATCACGCGACCAGTTCCGGCAGCTCGACCAGGACGTGCAGTCCCTGAAGAAAGAAGTGCTGGATCTGAACCGCGACCTGTTCCTGCTGGAGGAAGAACTCCTGTTTCCGGCGAATTCGCAGGTCGCGTTTTTCATTTCGATGGACATCGGCGAGTACTTCAGGCTCGACTCGGTGAGCCTGAAGATCGACGGTAAGGAAGTCGCCAACTACCTGTACACGGACCGTGAAGCCGGCTCGCTCCTGCGCGGCGGCGTGCACCGCGTGCACATGGCGAACCTGAAAGCCGGCGACCACGAGCTGGTCGCGATTTTTACCGGCCAGGGGCCGCAATCTCGCGAGTACCGGCGTGGTGCAACGATGAATTTTTCGAAAGGCATCGGCGCGAAGTACGTCGAGCTCGAGATCACCGACCGGGTCCGGAAGCAGCAGCCCGAATTCGTCATCAAGGAATGGGAGTGATTATTGGTCACTCGCCACGCCATCCTCGTCTGTAGTTTCCTGATCCTGGCGTTCCTGGCGCCGGCAGCGCCTGCGTTCGCGGGCAAGGACGAGCCGGCGCCGATCGTCGTAGAGGAACCTCATTACGGCGAGGTGCTTTTCTACTTCTACCAGGAGGACTACTTCCCGGCCATCGTTCGCTTGCTGGCCGCACAGGAGCAGGAGCAGCTGGAGCAGCATGCGTCGCAGGCGGAGTTGCTCAAGGGTGGCCTGTACCTCTCCTACGGACATCACCTCGAGGCGGCGGATATATTCCAGCGCCTGTTGGCGGACAACGTCAATCCGGAAATTCGCGACCGGACCTGGTTCTTTCTCGCGAAGATCTGGCGCCAGCGCGGGTACCTCGACAAGGCGCAGCGAGCGCTCGACAACATCGGCGACGACCTGCCAGAGAACATCGAGCGCGAGGCAACGATGCTGCAGGCGCAGCTGCTGATCGACGGCGGTAATTTCGATCGCGCGATTGCGCTGCTGCAGGACTGGAAAGGCGATACGGAGTGGTCGCGCTACGCGCAATTCAATCTCGGTGTCGCCCTGGTGCGCAGTGGCCGTATGGAGGAAGCGAAGAAGATCCTCGAAGAGCTCGGCGATATCGACCCCTGGAACGAAGAGCTTACCTCGCTGCGGGACAAGGCCAACCTGGCGCTCGGGTATGCGCTGCTGCAGTCGGGCGAGCCGCATGCGGCGAAGCTGCCGTTGCAGCGCGTCAGGCTGGAAGGGCCGTTCTCGAACAAGGCGCTGCTGGGCGTCGGCTGGGCCGATGCGGAGATGGAGCGGTACCAGAGGGCCCTCGTTCCGTGGATGGAATTACGCGGCAGGGACCTGCTCGATCCGGCGGTTCAGGAATCCATGCTGGCGATACCGTATGCCCTTGCCGAGCTCGATTCGATGAGCCAGGCCGCCGATCATTACGTGAACGCCGTCGAGGCATTTTACGAAGAATCCAGCCGCCTCGATCGCACGATCGGCCACATCGAGTCCGGCCGTTTTTTCGATGAGTTCATTAGCGACGATCCGCTGGACAGCACCGGTTGGTACTGGCGCATGCAGTCGCTTCCAGAGGGCCCCCAGGCGCGCTACCTGTTTCATCTCCTCGCGACGCACGAGTTCCAGGAAGGCCTCAAGAATTACCGCGACCTGAACTATCTCTGGAACAATCTCGATCGCTGGCAGCAGAGTGTCGAGGTCTACGCCAACATGCTGGAGACTCGCCGCCTCGCCTACGAGGAGCGCCTGCCGCGTGTTCAGGATTCCCTGTCGCGAGCGGACATCGACGGCATGGTGCAGCGCAAGCTGGAGTTCGACGCATTGCTGAACGACATCGAGCAGAGCGGCGACTGGCTCGCGCTCGCGGACAAACGCGAATTCGAAATGTGGGGCGAGATCACGAGCCTCGAAAAGACGCCGGCCCTGAACGCGAACATTCCCGAAGCAGATGAGGTCCGGGACAAGATCGGCCTGTTGAAAGGCGTACTCCAGTGGGAGCTGGAAAAAGATTTCAAGGAGCGCCTGTGGCGCATTCGCAGGGACCTGCGCGAGACCGGTGAAGCGCTCGTGGAGACGCAACGGGCGCGCCGCCAGGTTGACGACTCGATGCAAAAGCAGCCGCTGGAATTCCGCGCCTTCGACGAACGCGTTTACGGCCTCGAGCCGCGCATAGAAACATTGAAGATGCGCGTCGGCGACGCGATGGCGGAGCAGCGAGCGTTCTTGCAGGCGATTGCAGTCGGCGAATTGCAGGCGCAACAACGGCGTCTCGATACCTACACCGTGCAGGCTCGATTTGCGCTCGCCGCGATCTATGATCGTGCCGCGACGGTCGCCGAGGCAGAAGTCAAGTGACGCTGCGCAAATCGATAATGACGGTCGCAGGCGTCGCAATGCTGTTTACGGCTGCGGCACATGCGGACGTGAAGAAAGCGGACACGATCAAGAGCCTCGAAAAGGAGACGGTCGAAGTCCGCCCTGGGAACGTCATCATCAACAGCTCCGATCTCGCGCGCGATAACTATCGCGAGTTTCTCGATCTCGTGGCGGACGATCCCTCGCTGAGCGCAGAGGCCATGCGCCGACTCGGGGATCTGGAGCTCGAGGCCAGCGAGGCAGCCCAGCTCGCAGAAAACATCGAGGATCTGGACACGGCGAGCTACGACAATGCGGTCGGTCTCTACCAGCGGTTGCTCGAGGCCTATCCGAGTTACCGGCGCAACGACACGGTCCTGTACCAGCTGGCGCGCGCCTACGAGATTGGCGGGCGTACCGACGAAGCGCTGGAAGTGCTCGAGGAGCTGGTGGTCAAGTATCCGGCGACGCCCATGATCGACGAGGCGCAGTTTCGCCGCGGCGAAATGCTGTTCCTGCGCAAGCGCTACAATCAGGCCGAGCAGGCCTACCAGGCAGTCGTCGAATTCGGCGAGGAGTCGCGATTCTTCGAGCAGTCGTTGTACAAGCTGGGCTGGTCACAGTTCAAGCTGGCGTGGCACGAGGACAGCCTGGACCCGTTCTTCGAGCTGCTCGATCGCAAGCTCGGCGGCGTCGAACTTCGTGACGGCGAAGACCGCCTGGCGGCGCTGGGGCGTGCCGAGCAGGAACTGGTCGAGGACACGTTCCGGGTTCTGTCGCTCAGCTTCTCGTACATGTCCGGCGCCGAGAGCATCGACGACTACTTCGGCAAGCGCGGGCAGCCCGCGTATGCGTACGTCATTTACATGAATCTCGGTGACCTCTATCTCGACAAGGAACGCTACGTCGATGCAGCCGAGACCTACGAGGCTTTCGTCGACCAGGACCCTTTTCATCCCAAGGCGCCGCTGCTGCAGGTCGAGGTTATCGAAGCCTACAAGCGCGGTGGATTTCCGAGTCTCGTGCTCGACGGAAAGAAAGGTTTTGTCGAGCGCTACGGCATGGACGGGAATTTCTGGGTGCGGAATCCGCGCGAGCAGAACAACGCCGTTGCCGCGCACCTGAAGGCCAACCTGACCGACCTCGCACAGTATTATCATGCCGAAGCGCAGAGGGACGGCAAGCGCAGCGACTACCAGGAGGCGGCGCGCTGGTATCGCAAGTACCTCGCGTACTTCCCGGGCGAAGCCGACACAGCCAATACCAACTTCCTGCTCGCGGAAATCCTGTTCGAAAGCCAGGACTACGCGGAAGCGAAAACCGAGTACGAGCGGACGGCGTACGCCTATCCGATGCACGAAAAATCGGCGGAAGCGGGATATGCGGCGCTGCTCGCGTATCGCGAGCATGAAAAGTCCCTGGAGGGCGCCGAGAAGACGGCGTGGCACCAGCAGTACCTGGACAGCGGCTTGCGGTTTGCCGATACCTACCCCGAACATCCCGAGTCGGGTACCGTGCTGACGACCGTGGCCGAAGAGCTCTTTGCCCAGAACCAGTTCGATCTGGCCATTGCCGTTGGCCAGGCCGTAATCGCCAAGCAACCGCCCGTCGAGCCGCAACTAGCCCGAACCGCATGGACCGTGGTAGCGCATTCGCAGTTCGATCTCGGAAATTATGCGGAGGCGGAAACCGCTTACTACAGCCTGCGCAGCGTGACCCCGGTCGACGACGCCGAGGCGTCGGACGAGGTCAGGGAACGCATTGCTTCGTCGATCTACAAGCAGGGTGAGCAGGCGAGAGATGCCGGCGATCTCGAGACCGCGGTGGCTCACTTCACGCGTCTCGGCCAGGCGGTGCCCGATTCGAGCATTCGCGCGACGGCCGAATACGATGCCGCTGCCGCGCTGATCAACATGGCGGCCTGGGATCGTGCCGCCGGTATGCTCGAGCAGTACCGCAGGAACTACCCGGACAGCGAATTTGCCGACGATATTTCGCAAAAGCTGGCCGTCACCTACATGGAAACGGGCAGGGCGTCCCAGGCGGCCGCCGAGTTCGAGCGCATTGCCGTTGCGGAGACCAGCAGCGACGAAGTACGACGGGAAGCTCTCTGGAAAGCCGCGGAACTCTATGAGGCCGGCGGTATCGTTGCGAGCGAGAAGCGAGTCCTCGAGGACATCGTCGCGCGTTATCCGGACCCCTTGTCCGAATCGATCGAAGCCCGCTACCGGTTGTTGGAAATTGCTGAAACCCAGGGTAACAGCGCCGAGGTGACAGCACGGCTGAACGACATTATCGACGTGGATGCGCGCGCAGGCGCACAGCGCACCGATCGCACCCGCTTCCTGGCGGCGAAAGCGTCGGTGCGCCTCGCCGAGCCGATACGCAAGCGATTCGAGGTGGTACAGCTCACGCAGCCACTCGCGGAGAGCATGAAGCTCAAGCGCTCACTGATGGAGGACGTAATCGAGGCGTATACCGACGCCGCTGACTACGGCGTGGCGGAGGTGACCACCGAGTCCACGTTCCGGCTGGCGCAGGTATACGAATCGTTTGCCGACGACGTGATGGAATCGGAACGCCCGGGGGACCTGGACGCGGACGCGCTGGAGCAGTATGAGCTGCTGCTCGAGGAGCAGGTATTTCCGATCGAGGAGAAGGCGATCGAGCTTTACAAAGCGAATACGGATCGTACGGCCGATGGAATCTGGGACGATTGGGTAGAGCGAAGTTTCAACCGGCTTGCAGGCCTGCTGCCGGCACGTTACGCCAAACTGGAGCGCAGCGAAGATGTTGTCACGGCACTTTACTGACAGGACCGCACTGCGGCTGACCACGCTCGGCCTCATACTCGCAGTTGCAGGTTGTGCATCGAACGGGTCCGCTCCGGGTGATGCCGACCGCGGCGGCGGCGCTCAGCCGGCGTCCGCAGACGCGAGAGCGGCCGAGTTGTCACCGGAAGCGCTCACGATGTACGAGCAGGCCGTAGCCGTGATGGCGTCCGGTGATTTTCTCGACGCGGAACTGCGCTTCAAGGAATTTCTGCTCCAGTACCCGGGTTATCCCGGTGCGCATGTCAATCTCGCCATCATCCACGTCAACAACGATAACGACGAGGATGCAATGGCGGCAGTTGACGCCGCGCTCGCGATTGACCCTGATTACGCGCCTGCGCTCAACCAGCTGGGCATGCTACATCGCAGAAATGGCAATTTCCTGGAGGCAGAGGCCGCTTATTTGAAGGCCGTCACAGCCAGCCCGGACTACGCCTTGGCACACTACAACCTGGGCGTCCTCAACGAGCTGTACCTGCAGCGTCTCGATCATGCCTTACAGCATTTCGAGCGTTACCAGGAGATCGTCGGGGGTGACGAGCAGGTCGAGAAATGGATCACGGACCTGCAGCGTCGCGTAGAGGCGTCTCAGCGTACGGCGAACATATCGGAATGATGCGTATGAGAGTTGATGGACGCAATTTGTTGGGTGCCATGATCGCGCTGGCCGCGTCGCTCGCAGCATTCACGGCGCTCGCGCAGGAGACACCCGACGAGTTCGAACCGGCCGTGAATACTTCCGCCGTCTTCGACGAGGCCGACACGCTGGAACCGGCTGTCGATACGTCGGCCGGGCCAGCGGCGGCAGAAGCGACCGAAGTTGAAGCGGTCGTCGCACAGGATGTCACTCGGCGGGAAGCGTACGGAGGGGTGATGGACGAGATGACCCTCGGGCGCACGGAAATTACCGGCAACCAGGAACTGCCAAAGGTGCTGTATATCGTGCCCTGGCAGAAGGCGCAGCCCGGCGAACTGACCGGTCGCCCGGTGAATACCTTGCTGGACGAGGTGTTGGCGCCACTGGACAGGGAAGAATTTACGCGTCAGGTCGACTATTACGGCGATCTGTACGGTGAAGAAGACTAGGAGCGCGCCGCGGCGCGCAAATTGATCGTAGAGGAGCAAGCAAATGGGCACTATCGTGCGGTTTTTTCAGGATGGCGGTCCTTTCATGTACCCGATCCTGTTCGTATTCGCGTTCGGCGTTGCAATCGCCGTCGAACGCTGGATGTATCTCACCATCTCGGGCGCGAGCAACCGGGCGCTGTGGAAGAAGATCGTGCCGTTTCTCAAGGCCGGCAACTTCCAGGAAGCGGCTGCCCACACGGCAAAGTCGAAGGCGGCGATTGGCTCGATACTTACCTACGGCCTTTACCGTGTTAAATCGGCACGCCGACGCGACGACATCGAGAAAGCGATGGAAGAGAGCCTCATGGAGGTCTTGCCGCGTCTCGAGAAGCGTACGCATTACCTTGCGACGCTTGCCAATATTGCCACGCTTTTGGGTCTGCTCGGAACGATCATCGGCCTGATCCGGGCGTTCACGGCCGTATCGAATGCGAACCCGGCAGACAAGGCCGACCTGCTGTCCGCCAGTATTTCCGTCGCCATGAACACGACGGCATTCGGCCTGATGGCTGCTATTCCGTTGTTGCTCGTGCACGCGCTGCTGCAAACGAAGACCAACCAGCTCGTGGACAGCCTCGAAATGGCAAGCGTCAAGTTCCTGAATGCGGTTACCGAAAGACAGCTGAAAGGCTCCGGAGCGTAGTCATGATCCGAAGCCGCAGGAG
>Ga0193947_1000226_pt1 | contig 11669 bp, 10 predicted proteins | sample FRT_01_MG_FD_161267 | JGI IMG/M metagenome (GOLD analysis project Ga0193947, IMG submission 161267) | Sediment microbial communities from the Broadkill River, Lewes, Delaware, United States - FRT_0-1_MG | ecosystem: Environmental > Aquatic > Freshwater > River > Sediment | place: USA: Delaware... | reverse complement strand
TTGAGCCAGCGAATGAGCAGGCCGGCGACAACAGCGAATACAAGGCCGACAGCCAGCCCACCCAGCGTAAGCCTGAGGAAAACCATACCGGCGTCCAGCAGTTCGATCTGCGCTTCACCTGTCATCGCAGCCGATAGCAGCAGCATGAACAAAACAACGGTGGTGGCATCGTTAAACAGGCTTTCGCCCTCCATGAGGGTGAGCAGGCGTCCGGGTACCGGCAGTCGCTTCGCCAGTTCGCTGACGGCAACCGGGTCGGTAGCCGAGATCAGGGCGCCGCAGATCAGGGCGGAAATCCAGGGGAAACCCTGTGGGTGACCGATGCCAAAAAACAGCAGGGTGGCGCTGAGCAGGGTGGCTGCCAGCAACAGGGGTAAGGACAGCAACAGAATGGGTAACAGGTTGCGTAACAGCAGGCGAGCGTCCATGCTGATGGCCGAGCCGAAAATGAGTGCGGGCAGGAAGACAAAAAACACCAGGTCGTGGAAATGATGCCAGCGTAAACCGGTATCAATTCCCAGGCTGACAATCCATTGGGACCCGGCGAAGCCGCCGGCGACCAATGCCGCACTCAGCGGAAGTCGAATCAGGCGCGCTGCCGGTTCCAGTAACAGGGCGGCCAGCAGCATGGCCATAAAGAAAAGCACAACAGAGCTTAACGGCATGGTTCAACCGCTACGGTTATTTAATGAATAGACCGGAACAGCTGCCGCAGGTTCAAAGCAATTCGGCGTGACTGACTTGTCCGTAGTGGTCCAGCGTCAGACACAAACGGCCCTGGTATGGCAGGCGTCCGGCGACACAAGCAGAACCTTCCATGAGGATTTCGTCGAACTGCACAAAGGCTATGACTTGGCTGTCATTCTGTTCGATGATTTCGTAGCGCAGGGAATTTTTATCAATCCAGCCATTGTGCGAATGCAAGGCCGTCAGTTCACGACAGGACAACAGATAGCGTTCAATATGTTGCATGAGATAGTGCATGAGCGTATTTCATCGCAGCCACCCCGGCTGCTGCCGGTGATCCGGTAAAAAGTATAGTTGGCCTTGTCCGCGGTGCAAGGTTAAAAACAGTTCAGGGAGTGTCAAAGATCGGACGCCCGGACGCTGGGCGGGGTGCCCACGCCGGGGTTGTAACCTTCCTGCAGCCGCGCCGGAGGGCGACGCGCCTGCAGGTTGAGTGCATGGCTTTCGCTTCAGGCGGTTTTTTTGTCAGACATCATCTTTTCAATAATGGGTGCCAGAATGATTTCCATGGCAAAACCCATTTTTCCGCCGGGTACAACGAAAGAGTTGCGCCGTGACATGAAAGAGTTGCTCAGCATGCTCAACAGGTTAGGGAAGTCGACATTCAGCTTGTCCGGGTCGCGGAAACGTATCACCACGAAACTTTCGTCCGGTGTCGGAATATCGCGGGCGATAAACGGGTTGGATGTATCGACCGTCGGTACACGCTGGAAATTGATATCGGTGCGCGAGAACTGTGGCGTAATGTAGTGCACATAGTCATGCATACGGCGCAGGATGGTATCGGTAACCGCTTCAGCAGAGTAACCGCGCTGGGCGCAGTCGCGGTGAATTTTCTGAATCCACTCCAGGTTGACGATGGGTACCACACCGATCAGCAGATCGACATATTGTGCGATATTGACGCTATCGTCGACGGCGCCACCGTGCAGGCCCTCGTAGAACAGTAAGTCGGTGCCGGGGGCAACGGTCTCCCACGGTGTAAATTCGCCGGGTTTCTGCCCAAAAGGTTCTGCTTCTTCATCGCTGTGCAGATAATAGCGGCGTTCGCAGCTGCCGGTTTCACCATAGGTCTGGAAAGTCTCGGCGATTTTATCGAACAGGTTGGCTTGCGGACCAAAGTGGCTGAAATTAGGATCACCAGCCTGCTCGGCATTGTTCATGGCTTCCTTCATCGCCACGCGGTCGTAGCGGTGAAAACTGTCACCTTCGATGACCGCCGGGTTGAGTCCTTCGCGGAGGAAAATGTGTTCAAAAGCCACTTTAACCGTGGTGGTGCCTGCACCGGACGAGCCGGTTACTGCAATCACTGGGTGTTTCCTGGACATGATAATCTCCTAAAAACTAAAACTGAAAGCTTTTGCGCCCTGTCGCGGTATTGTCGGGCAGAGCGCAGGAAATTTTGTTGCCGCGAAGTGAGAGGCCAGTGGTCTGTCGGACTCAGGCAATCGTACGGCTGCCGGCCTTCCGCCGGAACCGGGTATTGAACCATTTTTCGGCGCCAGGCGACACCTCTAATTGTAACTATATGTCGATAAAGCTTGTTTTGGATGAGGCCGGTGAGTCGGCAATATCGCCATCCGGCAATCCGGTGTGTATTAGAAAATCATGATGGAATCGGGTACAATTCACGGCTACCTTTCGCCGGTTCGGTGTCCAGCTGGCGGTAAACGACTTTCCTGAGTGTCAATACGCGGAGACTGACTATGGCTGACGTGCGTGAGTTGCTCACCAGTGTGCAAAAAATATTTATGCCGTTCACTGCGTGGATTGGTGAACTACGCCATACCAGTACCCTGCGGGCAGACATTATTGCTGGTATCACAGTGGCCCTGGTTCTGGTTCCCCAGTCCATGGCTTATGCGCAACTTGCCGGTTTGCCTCCGTACATCGGTCTCTACGCTTCGTTTATCCCGGTCATGATCGCGGCTTTCATGGGTTCGTCACGCCAGTTGGCAACCGGTCCGGTGGCGGTGGTTTCGCTGATGACGGCGGCATCGCTTGCGCCGCTGGCGGGCGGCAACATGGAACTCTACCTGGCGCTGGCTGCCGTGCTGGCCATTATGGTGGGTGTGTTCCAGATGCTGCTGGGCTTATTCCGGCTGGGGGTGCTGGTGGATTTCCTGTCGCACCCGGTGGTGGTTGGTTTTACCAACGGTGCCGCTATCATCATCGCCACTTCCCAGCTCAGCAAGCTGTTCGGCGTGAGCGTCGAAAAATCCGAACACCACTATGAAACCGTGTGGCGGGTCGTCCTGGCCGCCGGGCAGGATACCCACATGCTGACGCTGCTCATGGGGCTTTTCGCACTGGCGATCATGATCCTCATGAAGAAGTACACGCCGAAGCTTCCCAATGTCTTGACTGCGGTGGTCGTGACAATACTCATATCCTGGTTTTTTGGCTTCCAGGCAGCCGGCGGCAAGGTGGTTGGCGAGGTGCCCCAGGGGCTGCCCGGTGTCACGCTACCGGATTTCGATATGCCGCTGGTACTGAAGATGGCGACCGCCGCGATCACCATCGCCCTGATCGGTTTCATGGAAGCGATAGCCATCGCCAAGGCCATGGCCGCGCAGACCCGCCAGCGGCTGGATACCAACCAGGAACTGTTTGGTCAGGGGCTGTCGAATGTGACCTCGGGCCTGTTTGGTGCCTACCCGGTGTCGGGCTCATTCTCGCGCTCGGCGGTCAATATCTCCGCAGGCGCCAAAACCGGCTTTTCATCGGTGGTGACCGGCGGCGTGGTGGCCATTACCCTGTTATTCCTGACACCGCTGTTGTATCACCTGCCACAGGCAACCCTGGCGGCGGTGATTATCATGGCAGTCGCCAACCTGGTGAAAATCGGACCCATAAAACACGCCATGAAAGTGCAGATGCACGACGGTGTGGTGTCGATTATCACCTTTGCCTTGACACTGATTCTGGCGCCGCACCTTGAAAAGGCCATCATGGTCGGTGTCATACTGTCGCTGGGACTTTTTCTGTACCGCACCATGCGCCCGCGTTTCGCCGAACTGTCTCTGCACGCGGATGGCACCTTCCGTGACGCCAAAATTCACAACCTGCCACGTTGCAAGCATATTTCGGTGTTGCGTTTCGATGGTTCGCTGTATTTCGCCAACGCCGGTTACTTCGAGGACCAGGTGCTGGAAAATGTCGCCAGCAAACCGGATCTGAAATATGTCATCCTCGATCTGGAGGGCATTAACCAGATCGATGCCACCGGCGAAGAAGTCATTGGTATTCTTCGTGAGCGCCTGGAAACTGCCGGCGTCATCGTTCTGGTGGCAAGACCCAAGGGGCAGACCATGCAGATATTCGAGCGATCCGGCATGAAGCAGGACCTTGGAGAAGATCATTTCTTCCGTACCCGCACCGCGGCCATCCGCTATGCGCGTGAACAGCTGGGTGACGAAGCGGTGGAAGATTCGCCGCTGAATCCTGACCTGTCAGTCAGGCAGGCGAGGGTGGCGACGGCCCAGCCCTGATCCCGATCAGCTGCGCCGGTAGACAAGATCCCAAACTGCGTGGCCAAGTTTCCGGCCACGTTTTTCGAACTTGGTGACAGGGCGGTAGTCGGGACGCTGTGAATAGCGCCCATTCCCGCTGCAGTTGATAAAATCCTGCGAAGCCTCCATGACCCGGAGCATGTGTTCGGCGTAGGGTTGCCAGTCGGTCGCCATATGAAAGTGGCCGCCTGTTTTCAGTTTGCGCGCCACCAGTGCTACAAAATCAGGCTGCACAAGGCGCCGTTTGTGGTGTTTTTTCTTGGGCCACGGGTCCGGGAAAAACAGCAGGACGCGGGACAGGCAGGCATCAGGGATGTTCCGCTCCAGCACCTCCACCGCATCGTGACAGAATACGCGCACGTTGCCGAGCCCGCAGGTTTGCAGTTTCCGCAACAGTCGACCCACACCGGGACGATGCACTTCGATACCGAGAAAGTCAGCATCCGGTTCGTTGGCGGCCATGTCCGCCAGGCTGGCGCCATTGCCAAATCCGATTTCCAGGGTGACGGGCGCTGAACGGCCGAACAGCTCTGCCGGTTTGATTTCAGCGTCAGCGGCAAGTCCATAGTCGGGCCAGAGTGTCTCCAGCGCCTTCTGTTGCCCGGGTGTCAGTCGTCCTTGCCGGCGTACAAAGGAGCGAATACGCCTGCTGTGCGCGTCTGTGTTATGTTTGACTTCATTCATGATGAAACACCTACATAGCGCGATTATACGGTCTTGTTCACAGACTATCTGAACAAAATAACGGACTGGCTCAGCCATCTGGACTACAGCTCGCTGGGCTGGGAGTTGCTGGTATTGGCGCTGGCGGTTGCCGGCGCACTGCTGGTGCAACGGACACTGGGCCGTTTTCTGCTGGATACTTCCTCTGGACTCGATGCACGTCACATCAAGCGCATCACCTTGCGCAGCGCGCAGCGTATCGTGTTCCCGCTGAGCATGTTGCTGGTCGCGCTGGTCGGCAGGGAAATCCTGCAGGCTTACCAGGTGGCCGTTCCGCTGTTGCTGAAACTGGCGGTTCCGCTGATGATGTCGCTGGCGGTGATCCGCCTGACCCTCTATATACTGCGCCAGGCCTTGCAGCCGGGGCCAGCAGTGAAGGCCTGGGAGCACCTGATCAGTACCTCGATCTGGCTACTGGTCGCGCTGCACCTGCTTGGCTGGTTGCCCAGGGTGGCCAGGGCGGTGGATGCGTTCGGTTATTCGTTTGGCACGGTACGGGTTTCACTGCTGACCGTATTCGAGCTGTTGCTGGTCGTCGGTGTGCTGATGGTGCTGGCTGCCTGGCTGTCAACAGCCGTCGAGGCGGCGCTGTCCCGTTCGGTATACCTCAGCAGCGGCGTAAAAATCGGTCTCAGCAAAACCATCAAATTGGTCATCTATACGCTGGCCGGTCTGCTGTCGCTGAATGCGGTGGGTATCGATCTCAGCGCGCTGGCCATATTCGGAGGTGCACTGGGCGTCGGATTGGGATTCGGCCTGCAGCGGATTGCCAGTAATTTCATCAGTGGTTTTATTCTGGTGTTTGACCGTTCGATCCGGCCCGGTGACGTCATCAGTATCAACGACAAGTTTGGCTGGGTGCAGGAGTTGCGCGCGCGTTACATCGTCGTGCGCGACAGGGATGGCGTTGAGACACTGATCCCCAACGAGAACCTGATTACCACCGAGGTGATCAACTGGAGTTACAGCGACAAACAGGTACGTATCAAGCTGCCGGTACAGATCAGCTACCAGGATGATCCCGAGGCGGCCATGGAGATACTGGCGCGAGCCGCGCAGGGATCAGCGCGGGTGCTGCAGAATCCCCCACCAGCACCGAGGCTGCTGGGTTTTGGGGACAGCGGTATCGACCTGGAATTGAGGGTGTGGATACGGGATCCGCAACAGGGTGTGAACAATGTGCGTTCCGAGCTCAATATTGCCATCTGGAAAGGTTTCAAGGCGGCGGGGATCAGCATTCCCTACCCGCAGCAGGATTTGTACGTAAAGGAATTACCGGCTTCGCAGCGGGTTTGAATGGTGTGGCACCCATCGCGGCCAGGGTCTCCGATCGAGCCGCGTTGAATGTAGCCACGGAATACACGGAACTCACTGGAAAAAGATAAGCGTTCCGTGCCGTCCGCGTTTTCTGTGGCTATTTAGTGCATTGGCTTAAGAAAGTGGCGTTCCGGTCAGGCCCTAGAAAAACGTCCCGTCAACGGGTGACGATGCACTGGCAAACCGTTTCCTGGGGATACGCCCGGCCAGATACGATTCGCGTCCCGCTTCGATGGCCTTTTTCATCGCCGACGCCATCAGGATCGGGTCTCGGGCACCGGCAATTGCGGTATTCATCAACACACCGTCACAGCCCAGTTCCATGGCGATCGCGGCATCCGACGCGCAGCCGACACCGGCGTCGACCAGAATCGGTACAGTGGCGTTTTCTACAATGGTGCGAATATTGTACGGATTACGGATGCCCAGGCCGGAGCCGATGGGGGCCGCCAGTGGCATCACCGCGACACAACCCATGTCCTCCAGTCGCCTGGCGACAATCGGGTCGTCGTTGGTATATACCATCACCTTGAAGCCGTCCCGGACCAGGGTCTCGGCGGCGCTCAGGGTCTGGGTGATATCGGGAAACAGGGTTTTCTCGTCGCCCAGCACTTCCAGCTTCACCAGGTTGTGGCCGTCGAGCAGTTCACGCGCCAGGCGACAGGTGCGCACCGCATCTTCCTCGTTGTAACAGCCGGCGGTGTTGGGCAGATAGGTATAGCTATCCGCTGGCAGGACATCCAGCAGGCTGGGTTCGCCGGCATTCTGGCCGATGTTGGTGCGACGAATGGCAACGGTGACGATTTCCGCGCCGCTGGCTTCGACAGCCAGGCGGGTTTCTTCCATGTCCCTGTACTTGCCGGTACCGACCAGCAGCCGGGACTGATAGCTGATTCCGTCGATCATCAGCGGGTCTGTGCTAGCGGGTGTCGTGGTTTTCATCACAGTCGACATGCTGTTCTCCTTATAATCGGGATATGCGGCTCTGGGAGCCTGTCGGACCTAGGCTGATTCTACTCGCTACCAACACCTAAGTCCGGCAGGCCCCTAGCCGCCGCCGATGGCGCGTACGATTTCGATCTGGTCGCCCGGCGAAAAAATATGCGTCTCGAAACTGCTGCGCGGCACGATTTCCCGGTTGACTTCCATGGCCAGACGTTCATTGCTCAGGCCCAGTTGTTCAATCAGTTGCGTGGCGTTGATGCCCTCCGGCAACTGCTCGGCTTTACCGTTAATGATCAGTTCCATGGCGCGGTATTCTACCCGAAAAGTTGCATTGGCGGAGATTCCATGTCCATATAGCGGGTTATGAACGATTTACAGGAAGACCTGATCACAGTTGAAGCGGCGGGTACGCTGGACGGGCTGTTTTATGAGCGGGTACGTCGTACGCCGGATCTGACCGCGTATCGCAGTTACGACAGGGCATCCCGCACCTGGGTGGACAGCAGCTGGCGGGAAGTCGCCAGGCGGGTGGCGCGATGGCGATCGGCGGTAGCGGGAGAAGGGCTTGAGTCCGGTGAGCGCGTCGCCATCCGTCTGCGCAATGGCCTCGATTGGGTCTGTTTCGACCTCGCCGTGCTGGCTGAAGGACTGGTTTCGGTGCCGTTATATATAGAGGACCGCCCCGACAATATTGCCTACATTCTCGACGACGCAGCGGTCAAACTGCTGTTGCTGCAGAATCTGCCGCAGTGGAAGAAACTGCTGCCTTCCCTGCAGGATAACAATACCCTGAAGCGTGTACTGATTCTGGATGCGCCGTCCGCAGACCAGGAGAAAGCGGCAGCCCTCGCGCACGACCAGCGATTGCGTTTCGTCGATGACTGGTTGCCAGCGACGGCAGCAGAAATGCAACGCAGCCAGGGTGATCCCCGCAGTCTGGCCTCCATTGTCTATACCTCCGGCACCACCGGGCGACCCAAGGGGGTCATGCTCAGTCACTACAATATGTTGTCCGTGGCACACGCCGCGGTAGCTTCCGTGGATTGTTATGTCGGAGAAGTGTTCCTGTCGTTTTTGCCGCTGTCGCACACCCTGGAAAGAACCGCCGGCTATTACCTGCCGATGATGGCCGGTGCGGTCGTCGCTCACGCCCGTTCCGTTCCGCAGCTGGCCGAGGACCTGGTGCAGGTCAAACCGACAGCGATGATGGCGGTGCCGCGAATCTTCGAGCGTGTTCACGGCCGCATTATGGATCAGCTTGAAAAGCAGTCTGCCATCGCGCGCAGCCTGTTTCATGCCACGGTGTGTATCGGCTGGCGGGATTTCTTGCGCCGCCAGGGACGTGCCTCCTGGTCACCCGTGTTGTTGATTTACCCGCTATTGAAAAAACTGGTCGGTGACAAGGTGACGGCAAAGCTGGGTGGCAATATCCGTTATGCCATCAGTGGTGGCGCCGCATTGCCGTTCGGGGTGGCGCGAACCTTCATCGGTTTGGGTCTGGAAATCCTGCAGGGCTACGGGTTGACAGAAACCAGTCCTATTATCAGCGTTAACCGCCCCGGCAATAACGATCCGGCCAGCGTCGGTGAGGCCCTGCGTGGTATCCAGGCCCGAATTGCCGAGAACGACGAGCTGGTGGTCAAAAGCCCCGGCATCATGCTCGGTTACTGGAACAACCATGCGGCCACTGCGGAGATGATCGACCCGGATGGCTGGCTGCACACCGGTGACCAGGCGCGTATCGAAGGCGGGCGTATTTATATCACCGGGCGCATCAAGGACATACTGGTGTTGTCCAACGGCGAAAAGGTGCCACCGGTGGACATGGAAGCCGCCATCTGTCTGGATCCCCTATTCGACCAGGTGCTGGTCGTGGGTGAGGGCAGGCCAAGCCTCGCTGCGGTCGTGGTCCTGAACCCCGACCTGTGGTTCGGCTTTGCCAGGGACGTGGGACTGGATCCTTTTGCCCGGGAAAGCCTAAAAAACGAGCAGCTGCAGCGCAAGGTGTTATCCCGGCTTCAAAAACAACTCCACGAATTTCCAGGCTATGCCAAAATCCGTCATGTCATTCTTACCCTGGAGCCCTGGACCGTGGACGACGATCTGGTCACGCCGACGCTGAAAGTAAAACGGGCCAGAGTCATGGAACGTTTCGCTGAGCGGATCGAGGCGCTCTACGATTAGGGGTTCCTGAAGTAACCAACGTCCTCACCCTTGAACCAGGTTCTTATAGCCACGGAAGCGCAGGGAATGACACCTAAAGCATTTCTTTTTTACGGTGTTCTTCCGTGGCTAAGTTTTTATTGATTAGGGCGGCGGCGCTACTAGGTTAAAGGCGTCAGCTGGATCTCGACGCGCCGGTTCAGCGCCCGGCCTTCCGCGGTGTCATTGTCGGCGATCGGGGAATTCTGGCCCATGCCGGTTGTCAGCACGCGTTCCGGCAATACCTTCTGGCTCTCGAGATAACGCGCCACACTGCTGGCCCGCGCCACAGACAGCTGCTGGTTGTAGTCCGCGGAGCCGGTGCTGTCGGTGTGTCCGATCACGTCCACGTAGGTTTTCTCGAACTCATTAATGACCAGCGCCACCGAATCCAGCACGGCGTAGAAATCTGCGGATACATTGCTCGAGTCGGTGGCAAAGGTGACATTGCCGGGCATGTTGAGAATGATGGTGTCGCCCACGCGCGTCACGCTGACGCCGGTGTTCTGTAGTTGCGTACGCAACTTGGCTTCCTGCCTGTCCATGTAATTTCCGACCGCGCCACCGGCCAGGGCACCAAGACCGGCGGCGAGCAGGACGTTTTTCCGTTTGCCGCTGATAATCGCAGCGGCAATCGCGCCGCCGACGGCACCGATGCCGGCACCCTTGGCGGTATTGCTGGTTTTCTGCTCGCCGGTGTACGGGTCGGTAGTCTGGCAGCCCGCCAGTACCAGCGTCATCGCCGCCACCAGGGCAACGGTTGGATAGCTGAGCCGCTTTGCGGAACAGCGGCGGGTTTCAGATGGGGCGACTGGCAGGTGACAAATGACTGACTGATCTGGCATGGTTTTTCCTCTATTCCGTTAAGCGGTGACACAGGTTCCTGGTGACGGCGCAAAATCATACAGCATATCCAACCAGGGGGTAGCAACGGTGTGCGTAGTTTGTCGCTATTACCGGTCTGTTGTGCTGTGATGGCCTGAAGTCGGCAGGTTCCAGCCCCCTGTGTCGACTGCCTGGGTGTGTTGCTTAAGTGTTGATCAACTGTAAGTCGGGCCATGAGTGGCCGTAAGGGACGCGTAAGTTTGTCCAAAAAACTGACAAGCGGGTTTTCGACGCAAAGAACGCCGTTAAGATATTGTTTGTAAGTGAGAAGTAAGTTGGTCTTGCCTGGGCCCGGACTCGGCATGGTGTCGGTATTTTTTGCAATCGATTCGTTCGATAGACCTGTGATCTTTTGTTTTTGCCTTATTTATTAAATGTGTTATGTTGATGGCACAGAGCTTGCATAAAGATCAGGCGCAACCTAGCCTAAATAACGGACGCGGCCTAGCCAAACTGGCAGGTGAACGCTAACAATAGTGATGGAGTGGGGGCTGGAACAAGAAAAATTAGAGGATATTCTCTCGGAGGAAAATTTGTATGGATCAGAAGCTTTTTAGAATGCCAGCCTTATCGGCTGTGGCCCTTTTTGCTGCAGCGGTGGCGTCACCCGTGCAGGCTACTTATGTCTGTACAGGGGCAGCTGTTGGTTCAGCGGCTGGGAACCCCTTCTTTAACGGTGATCTGCTCGACACGGCCGGTAATTGCGGCATCGCGGAACTAGAGATTGCGCTTGGTGTGATTTCCATAGACATCGGCACCCTAGTAGGGTCGAAGACCAATTCCGTTGGTGATCCTATAGTAAGCTGGGATCAGGACGAGTTCGGCCTTGGTACCCTTGACGTTACTACTTGGACTCAGACATCAGGTACTTGGGAATTGACGGGTAGTATAATGCCTTTGTTCTATGTCGAAAAATATGATCAGGGTTACGATCTTTACACCTATATGGGTGGCTCCACGTCACCGTTCAGCGACTCTTGGGACGGTGCTACTAGGGGCACTATAGGTGAGCCATGCAGAACCACTGGGGGTGGACCGCCGGTTGGTGATGTAAATTGTAAAGCGACAACCTCACACATCTCCGTCTATTATGCGGAAACTGTGGTGCCGGTTCCCGCTGCAGTCTGGCTGTTCGGCTCCGGCCTGTTGGGTCTCGTGGGTATAGCGCGCAGACACCGCTCCTGATCAGGCACGCAGCACTAACTGCTGCTGTGAAAGCGGCCACCGCACAGGTGGCCGTTTTTTTGTTGTAAAGGGGTCGGTGACAACTGAGTCTCATTCTCATTACCGGCTGCCAACAAGCCTCTACCCATAGAGGGTGACACCTGCCTGCACTAT
>Ga0193947_1000225_pt1 | contig 11677 bp, 4 predicted proteins | sample FRT_01_MG_FD_161267 | JGI IMG/M metagenome (GOLD analysis project Ga0193947, IMG submission 161267) | Sediment microbial communities from the Broadkill River, Lewes, Delaware, United States - FRT_0-1_MG | ecosystem: Environmental > Aquatic > Freshwater > River > Sediment | place: USA: Delaware... | reverse complement strand
CGTTTCCGCACCGCTGTCCGAGTCGGCGGGAAACGCGCTGCGGATGGCCGCATCCGTCTCCAGCTTGTCCCAGATCCACAAGCCGTCGTCCAGTTTCGCATCGCCCGCATAGCTGGCGGACATACGCTCCCACACGGCTGGATGCTGTTCCGCGAAGCCGGCGTCGAGGCCAGACCGGGAAACTGTCTGGCCCCCTTGCCCCGCTGCTGTCAACCAGTGGCCTTTCTGGTTTATCAGAGAATATTCGGTGACCTGACTGATTTCGTTGGCGCTGCGCAGCGCATCGGTCATGTATCTCACGGCGACATCGAATATCAGGATACCGCGCCGGCGGCCATAACTGTCCTGCAGCGGGGTGGCGACACGCAGTGTCGGTCCGGCGGGCACATCGACACTGTCGTTGTCCCCGCTCAGATCGAGATGTGAAATATAAAGTTCGCCGATCGCCAGCGACCTGGCACTTTTTAAATAGTAGCGACCGCTCTTGTCCTGGAGCTGTCCCGTATCCGCGGCTGTGACACTGTGCCGGTCGCGCGTGACGCTAAGCCGTTCGGTCCCGTCTTCATCAATCCACCGAAGCTGTTGATAGACGGGGTTACGCCGGGCCATCGTTATGAGTTCCGACTGCAATACCTGCAAATCCCTGAGATACGGCGAATCCATCGCGCGCGTGACCACGGCTTCCCTGGCCAGCGCCTGGAGCTGAAGCAGCGACGCGGATACATCGCTGGCGACGTAGCTGCCGAGCTGGCGCAGCTGAATACGCTCGATGGCGATGATCTGGGCAAGCCGCTCTTTGAAGCGCATGTCAGTGAAAGCGAATGCCGTGGCATAAATGACAACGGCTAGCGCTATGCACAAAGTCAGGAATTTTCGGATCGGGAAACGCGCTGTCCGGGCATTCGCGGACGCATATTTATTGGTGTTGGTATTCATAGAGTTCTGAGGACAGTATAGTGGTTTTTGAATATTCTGGTGGCGACCGCACAGACCATCCAGTCCCTGCAATCGGCCCGGCTACACCAGAGCGGCTGGGTGGGTACTGCCTAATTAACCATACAGTTCGAGTTACAATTTGTGTGTGGACACCCCTGTCAAATTAGATCACACTCTGGACTTTATCTTTCCACTGATACAGTGGTATATCCTTGTGACGGATATCGGCTGTATTCGGCATTTGCTGCGGGCATGAGTGCTGGGCACGCGGGCACCAGCAGGGCTCCGAATCAGACCGTTGTGCCCAGCTCACGGTCTCGGGCATGTGTCCCTGGCGCAGGGACAGATAGCCGCAGGCGCACACAGACAACACCAAGTAAAGCGCTCGATACTGCCTGAGGAGGAGTTCCTTGAACTTTTTCATCGATCGACCCATCTTTGCTTCGGCCATCGCCCTGTTCATGGTGTTGGCGGGCGTCATCAGCGCGCTGGTGCTGCCGGTTGCCCAGTACCCTCCCCTGGTACCGCCGCAGGTGCAGGTCTCCACCCAGTACATCGGCGGAAGTGCCGACGTGGTCGACGGCACGGTGACCACACCGCTGGAAGAACAACTCAATGGCGCGGCCGGCATGATCTATATGTCATCGGCGAGCACCAATAACGGCGACTCAATCATCAACCTGACCTTCGAGGTCGGCTATGACCAGGATATCGGTCAGATGGACGCCCTGACGCGCAGTAACCAGGCCATCTCCGAACTGCCCCCGGAAGTGCAGCAAATCGGCCTGACCATCCAGAAGTATTCCACCAACCTGCTGCTGGGGGTCAACCTGATCTCGCCCAACGGCACCCACGACGGCACCTTCCTGCAGAACTACGCCGATATTCATCTCGCTGACCCGCTGGCGCGTATCCCCGGGGTCGCGCTGGTGAATAACTTCGGGCTGAGCAAGTACGCCATGCGTATCTGGCTCGACCCCGGCAAGCTGACCAACCTCGGACTGACCGCCATGGATGTCACACAAGCCATCCAGGAACAGAACCAGCAGGTGGCCGCCGGCAAGATCGGCCAGGCGCCGGCCCCCAAGGGCCAGCCTTTCCAGTACCAGGTCAACACCCTCGGCCGCCTCGAACAGGTCGAACAATTCGAAGATATCATCGTGAGAGCGCTGGATAACGGTTCCGTGGTGCGCATCAAGGACATAGGCCGGGTGGAACTGGGGGCCGAGGAATACACCTGGGACATCAAGGTCGACGGCAAACCGGCAGCGTTTGTGGTCATCTCCCAGCTGGCCAACGCCAACGGGCTGCAGATCAAGAAAGCGGTCGTGGATACCATGGACAGGCTGGCGAAGAATTTCCCCGAAGACATGGAATGGTCGATCAAGTACGACACCACCACCTTCATCGAAAGCTCCGTGCACGAGGTTATCGTGACCCTGTTCGAGGCGGTAGCGCTGGTGATCCTGGTGGTTTACATCTTCCTGCAGAACATGCGCGCCACCCTGATTCCGGTGATCGCGGTACCGGTCTCGCTGATCGGCACCCTGGCGTTCATGCTGATGTTCGGTTTCTCCATCAACATGCTCACCCTGCTGGGCCTGGTGCTGGCCGTGGCGCTGGTGGTTGATGATGCGATCGTGGTGGTGGAAAACGTCATGCGCAAACTGGAGGAAGGCGCCACCGACCTGAAACAGGCGACGCGCGACGCCATCGCCGAGGTGCGCAGCCCGATCATCGCCACCACCCTGGTGCTCATCGCGGTGTTCGTACCCGTCTCTTTTATCCCCGGCATGACCGGCCTGCTGTATAACCAATTCGCCCTGACCATTGCCATCTCCGTGTTCCTGTCGGGCATCAATTCACTGACCCTCAGCCCGGCACTGTGCGCGGTGTTCCTGCGCCCGGAGAGGGGTGAAAAAAATGCCTTCTTCCGGGCGTTCAACAAGACCTTCGACGCCATGTCGGCCGGTTATGCCAACAGCGTCAAAGTGCTTTCCAAGACCTGGGTACCGGTCATGCTGGTGTTTGCCGGCCTGATCGCGCTCACCGCGTTTCTATTCACGCAGGTGCCCACGGGGTTCGTGCCCGAGGAGGACCAGGGCTACGTCATGCTGGTGGCGCAACTGCCCGACGGCGCCAGCATCGAACGCACCGAAGCCGTCATGGGACAGGCGTCAGCGATGGCTGAGAAAACGCCGGGTGTCAAAGATGTACTGGCGGTCGCAGGCTACAACGTGATCGACGCGCTCAAGCAGCCCTACGCAGGTGTGGGCTTTGTGGTACTCGAACCCTGGGAGGAGCGCACCACCCCGGAAACCCAGCTCAAGGCTATCATGCATAACCTGCAGGCCAAGGTTGCTACCATACCGGGCGCCCGTATTCTGGTCGCCAATGCACCGTCGATTCCAGGACTCGGCTCGACCGGCGGCTTTACCTTCGAGATCCAGGACCTCGACGGCCAGGGTGTCGACGCACTGGGCAAGGCGGCGACCCACTTCATCGAAGAGGCGCATAAACAGCCGGAACTCACCGGCGTCTATACCACCTTCAACCCGGAGGTACCGCAACGCTTCCTCGACGTTGACCGCACCAAGGCGAAGACCCGCGGCGTGTCGATAACCGATATCTTCGACACCCTGCAGATCAACCTGGGATCGTTGTATGTCAACGAATTCAACAAGTGGGGCCGGGTCTACCGGGTCTATGTGCAGGCCGAGACGGACGCGCGCGACACGGAAGATGACATTGGCCGTCTCAGGGTGCGCAACGAGAGCGGCGATATGATCCAGCTCGATGCCTTTATCGAATCCAGTCCCATGGTCGGCCCCTTCAACCTGCCGCATTACAACATGTACAACTCGGTGGCCATAAACGGAACCAATGCACCCGGTTACAGCTCCGGACAGGCGATCGAGGTCATGGAAGAACTGGCAGACTCGGCGCTGCCCAAAGGCTTCGGTTTCGAGTGGACCGGCCTGACCTACCAGCAGCTCAAAGCCGGCAACCTGGCGCCGCTGGCCTTCGGCCTGTCGCTGGTGTTTGTCTTCCTCGTCCTGGCCGCGCTTTACGAGAGCTGGCTGATGCCGTTCATGATCCTGTTGACCATTCCGCTGGGTCTGCTGGGTGCGGTGGGCGCACTGATGCTGCTGGGCCTGGACCTGGACGTGTACGGCCAGATCGGGCTGGTCATGCTCATCGGACTGGTGGCCAAGAACGCCATTCTGATTGTCGAGTTCGCCAAGGAACTGCGCGACACCGGTCACAGCATCATGGAGTCGGCCATGACCGCGGCGCGTCTGCGCCTGCGGCCGATCCTGATGACCGCACTGGCGTTCATCATCGGCCTGATGCCGCTGGTAGTCGCCACCGGTGCCGGCGCCGGCAGCCGCCGCTCACTGGGCACGGCCGTGGTCGGCGGCCTGGCGCTAGCCACTGTCCTGATTGCGTTTGTGCCGGTCATCTACGTGCTGCTTGAAAAGCTCAGGGAACACACCTCGGGTAGCAAGTACTCTGATGCGGACAACGCACCTGAGCCGCAGGACACCTGAATGTTATTCGCGAAACGATTGACAGGACACAGCAACATGCAAACGATAACAACCGCAAGGTTAACCGCTGCGCGAACACTGATGGCGTGCGCGGCTGCCTGCCTGCTGCTGGCAGGCTGTGGCGACAAGCCCAAGCAGAAACTCGAACTGCCGCCCCCGGGTGTTCGGGTGGCCGAAGTCATCCAGCAGAAAGTCCCCATCGTCATGACCTTCAGTGGCACGGTGAAATCGATCAAAACCGTGGACATCATCCCGCGGGTATCCGGCTACATCCAAGAACGGTACTTTGAGGAAGGCACGGTGGTCAACGAGGGCGACCCGCTCTACCTCATCGACCCGCGCCCCTACCAGGCCACACTCGATGCCGAACTGGCGCAACTCAAAGAGCACGAGGCCAGCGCCATTTTCTGGAAGAGCGAGGAAAAACGCTACACGAAACTGGCCAAGGCCGGTGCCGGCTCCGTTGAAGACAAGGAAAAGGCCATTGCCAGACGTGCCGAGGTACTGGCTAACATTGAAGAGGACAAGGCCAATATCGACAACGCCAGGCTGAATCTGGGCTTCACCAACATAACCGCCCCGTTCACCGGGCGTATCCAGGACACCAGAATCAATGTGGGACAGCTGGTGCATGAGCAACAGGACATACTGACGACGCTCAAACAGATTGACCCCATCTATGCAATATTCAACGTCAGCCGCCGCCAGGTGGACAGGATCCAGCGGCTGAGGCGCGAAGGTCTGGCGTTTGAATCCTGGAGAGACTTTATCGTCGAAGTCAAACTGGCTGACGGATCAGTCTACAAAAAACCGGGCAAGATGAATTACATCAGCGCCCAGATCAACCCCACCACTGACACCCTGGAATTCCGCGCGGCGTTTCCCAACCCGTTCGGGGATCTGGCGCAGATTGCGCTTGTCCCCGGGCAGTATGTGCCAGTTATTCTGACCGTCGGCGAGGATCCGAACACCCTGCTGGTTCCCGGCCCCGCCCTGGTGGAAAGCCAGGTCGGCACCCAGGTTTACGTGGTCGACAAGGATAACAAGGTGGAAAGCCGCACTGTGGAAGTCGGGCAGGCCTATAAACAGCAGTGGATCATCAAGAAAGGCCTCGAAAAAGGCGAGCGGGTGATCTACGACGGCCTGCAGAAAGTGCGTCCGGGCGTGATCGTCAACATCAAGGATAAGGATTCGTCCGCGCAAAAAAGCGGCTGAAGTTCCATCCACGGAAATCGGGGTCAGAGAGCAATATTTTCCAATATTGGCCTGTCTTGATGCAGTGTAAGACCCAATCCTGCAAGCATATAGGAAATATTGCTCTCTGACCCCAATTTATTCGTGCTGCCCCGCCAGGCGTCTGCGTTCTCCGTAGGCCCTGGCCCAGGGATTGGCGGTGATACCGTGGGCGATGATACTGAGAATGATGGTACAGGTTACGCTCATGATGAACATCCACAGGGTCATCAACCAAACCAGTACAACCCTGTCGAAAGGGCCTCTTGCAGGACCAAAGCGCGTCAGGCGCCATTGGAGCGCGTGGGTGCCGGCGACCATGAACATGGCGTGGATAAGCGTGCATAAAAACATCATCAACACAGCGGTAACGATTTTTTCAACCAGCAACATCGCTACTATCCCCCTGCAGATTTAACTTCTTATACCTGGTGCGTTTGTTTGCGTTAGTCTTTCACGACGTCGTCCAGTCAATTGCCGCGCAAACATGGGAGTAAACTTTCGCTGGACCAGGACACCGCCCTTTAACTTTTTAGTCATAAGCCAGCCACTAGCACTTGCAGATAAACAGCGTGAAGAAAACGGGATTATTCGGATTCCCTCATTTACCAACCTCTATCACGTAGAACAGGTCAGCGCCGCTGCGCAGTGCGCTTGATTCTCCAACCAGTCTCCACTGGCTTCCCAGGGTATAGATAAGTCGCAGTGTCGAAACGGGCTCAAAGATGCCCACACCGTAACTCACGAACAGCTTCGGCGACAGGTACTTCCCGACCAGCAGTGATGCCTGGTTGGTCTCGCTGTCCGGATCAGACTCGATAGAGATTTCATCGATACCGAGTTTTTCCCCGTATTCCTCGGTCAGGGCGAGTCCGCCGCCGAGGCCCAGCACGAGAGCCGCCTGGTTCAGGGAATTCCGCTCCTGTGCAGAGCTCTTGCTCTCCAGCGGGCGCCCCAGCACCAGCCAGGACAGCTGATCTGACTGCGACATGGTCGGTTCTGAAAACAGTGAAAAGTCGGGTTTGCGCAGATTGCCGCGCGCGCGGACGCCGACCAGTATGTCGGGCGCCGGTCGTCGCACGGCTTCAATATCGAGTCCCGGTTCGGAAACGGGACCACCGGCGAACAGCAGGCGTCCGGTGCGGATTTCCAGATTCTGACCATAGGCCCGGTAACTGCCGTCCTTGATCGCCAGCTCGCCACTGGCCGTCGTTGGTTTGCCGGGCCGGTCCTTGGTAAGAAGATTACCGGTGAATCGGCCCTGCAATCCGAAGCCATCGAAACGGACCTGTTCTCCGAGAATGAGGCGGACCCTGGAGGAGATCTGGTAGGCCGATTCGGCCGCTGTGATTTCATCGTCGTCAACGATGACTTGGTCTGCCGAGATCGTGACCGAGGATTCCGGTAACTTTCTCGGTCTGATACGGGCACTGGGTACAGTGATTTGCCCGTCAATATCGATGTGCTGTCCGCTCATTACCAGGGTCAGATCCGGTGAGGCGTCAATGACCGCCTCGCGTGTGTCCATGACCCGGAAATCACTGCCCGTTATGCGCAAGCGGGCGCTGCGTGGGCTGGCCGTCAGGTTGCTCTCACCTTTGACCGTCAGCTGCCCCTCGCCGGATTGCGCTGCCAGATTCAGCATAATGTCACCGTTGGGCCGCCCCTTGAGTTCCAGATCGACCCCTTGCAGTGTGATGCCCGGTTGGTCGAGAGTCAGGCGGGTATCGGTGGTCTGTAGGCGCCCGTCGAGTACCGGTGCCCGCAGGCTGCCACTCAAACGCACCTGGCCAGTCAGGGCACCCTGGAGCTCGCTGATATGGGGCGTCAGCTCGCCCAGAAACGCCACGTCCGCTATCTCGATACTGGTGAGACCCGTGAGCCTACGGCTGAGAAAGTCTGCATCGCTGTTACTGACCGTTGCATTCACCGACAGGTTCGCATCGTTGTTCAGCGACAGCACGCAGTCGAGTCGGGTGCTTCGCTGGTCGCCAGCCAGGTTCAGGGTCGCTTGCGTGGCTGCAATGCGGACATCGGGCCTTTGTCCCTCGCCGGGAAACTGCAGCGCCAACGACTTACCGTCCAGCTGCAGGCGTGTCGTCAGCGCCTGGCCCGCCTGCTGTTTTATCCTGCCGTCGAGTGTCAATGTGCCCTGAGCCTCAACACCCGCCGGCAGCAGCGGGGAAAAGTAGACAAGCGGCAGGTCACGCAGCCTGACCTCGCCGCTGCCTGCCCCCGCCGTGAACTCTCCGCTCAGACACAGTTGCGCGCCACCGCTTTGCCAGCAGGACCGATCGGCAGCGATCCCGTCCCGGCCCAGCCGACCCTGGGCAGTTTCAGCCAGCGACCAGGGCGCAAAGTCGGGGTGGCCGAGTTCTGCTTCCTGCAGGGCGAAGCGCCAGACAGTGTCCCGCCAGTCGCCCTTCGCTCTCAGGTGCCCCTTGACGAAACTGCTGTCGGCGCTCAGCGTCACCTTGTGCTGAGCGGGGACGCCGGCGGCGCGCAGATCCAGGCTGTTGATCCTGGTTCCCCGGATAAACCCCTTGCCGAGTGTCAATGCGAGATTCGACTCCCTCGCGGCGGTCATATCCACGCTGGCGTCCAATTCAAGCTCGCTCAAGCGATCACTGCCGTAACGCAGCTCGGCACCGCTCAGCTTCACGGTGCCGACCGGTGCGCTGACTGTGCCGCCCACGTGGCCCTCGCCGACCAGGCGACCGGCCGCAGCCGGTAGCAGGCTGTGGAGATCGGGACTGTCAAGCTTCCAGTCAATCGCCAGGCCCGTGCCGATGGCACCGCTGAGCAGCAGTGCACTTGTGCCGGACACCAGCTTGAAGGCTTCGATAACCAGGGTGTCCTGTTGATAGCCGCCCCGAGTGTCCAGCCGGACCGGGAGATCGCGAAGCTGGCCATTGAGCCTAAGCGCCGATACTTGCGCGACCACGCCTGTAGAAGAAATGTCGGCCTGAGCCTTCAGCTGCACATTGAGCTGTCCGGGCCAGTTGGCCAAGACGAGACCCGGATTCAGGGCGCTGCCCTTGAGTTCAAGGCTGGTCGTCAACTGCGGGCGCCAGGCTATGCTGGCCGTCCCCTGTAGATGTCCATCGAGGGTAGCGATGTTGAGTTCGGACAGTTGCAGAGCGTCCAGATTCCCGCTGCCCTGCAGAGACAGGTCGGCGCTGCTGTATCCGGGAACCAGTAGCGCGATCTGGCTGTTCAGCCGGTAGTTATTCGGCGAGCCCTGCAGATGCAGATGGCCGGTCCGGCTTTCCAGCTGCACGGCGCCAGCCAGCGGCCAGCGCGCCTGGCGCCACTCGGCACGCAGGTCGAATTCCGGTCCATCGGCTTTGAAATCGACCGGCCCCGAGACGCGCAAATCCGTTTGTTGATCAGGAACTGTCAGGTGCAGCTGCTCAAGCTCAAGCCTGTCGGTGGACAGCTGCACCGCCAGCTCCGCGTGCAGCATGGGCAGTGTATCAGCCTCGAGTTCCAGGCCACCGGACAGGCTCAGCGCGTCCACGGGTCCGCCTGCCTGGAACTCGCCAGTCAGCTTCATGGCCGGTAGATCGGTGTTGATCGCCTGCAGCGCCAGGCCATCGACATTGACCGTCGCGTCCAGCGTCGGACTAGCCGGCAGACCGGTGATCAGCAGCTTGCCGGTGACTGGGTAGGTTTCATTGAATGTTTGTTCAATTGTCAGGCGCTTCAGGCTGCCAGACACAGTGGTTTGACCCGCTATGTCCGCATAGTCCGGTGGACTGACACGCCAGTCGAGTGCGGCCTGCAGCGGGTAGTCCGCCGCCGTGCCCAGGTTGCCGCTGCCCGCTATCTGAAAGTCTGGGGATTGTACCGATACATGGTGAATTTCCAGGGCTGCATCCTGGTAAGACAGACTGAGGTCGCCCCGCTCGATCAGCAGTGCCGGCGAACCGCTGGTCGTCTCGACGGTAAAGTTCGCCACTCTCAACTGTCCGAGTTGGACAGCTATGGGCAGCGCCATGCGGTCCGGCAGCGTCACCGGCTCCGACGCTGCACGCGGCGCCGCTGTTTCAGCCGGGGTGTAGCGGCCGTCTTCCAGCACCAGCCGGTCCACCTGTAGCACGCCGGACAGCAATCGGCGGGGTGTCCAGTCTAACTCGGCAGCGTTCAGTTCTAAGCTGAAATCGTCGTTGCGAAACTTCAGCCCGGTCACTGTCAGCGGTCCGGAAAGTCGACCCTCGAGGCTGTCGATGGTCAGCTCCGTAGGCAGCAAGGGTTGCAGGTTCTGCCACATCAGCTTCAGACCGTGCCGGCTGGTCGAGACATACACCAGCAGTACGGCGACGCAGACAACGGTAAGCAGCAGGGTACGAAACAGGATTCTCATTACAGGTCCGGTCCGATGCTGATATGGATGCGCAGGTCGTCGTCGCTGTTGCTGAACGGATGGGCCACATCGAGGCGCAGCATGCCGACCGGCGATCGCCAGCGCAGACCGGCGCCGGCACCGACTTCCAGGTTCGGAGGAAAGTCGTCGTCCGCGTTACCCGCGTCGATGAACAGTGCGCCACCCCATTTTTTCCAGAACAGGTAGTCCACTTCGGCGCTGCCGGTCAACAGGTAGCGGCCGCCGGTGTTGTTCCCGCTGTCGTCAGTGGGACCCAGTGTCTGGTACTTGTAACCGCGCACACTCCGGTCACCACCGGCGTAGAAGCGTTCCGTCGTCGGCAGCTCGGAGAAATCCTCGACGGCCATACCACCGGCCTGCAGGTGGAACAGGGCACGGGCCCGCTCGCCGAGCGGAAAAACGGCGCGGCCGGTGGCTTCAGCGCGGGTAAAGGTGGTGTCCGAGACCAGCAGGGCAGCGGCGCCACGAATATCCGCAGACCAGCTGTAGCCGCGGCGTGGAAACAGCACGTTGTCGGCCTTGAGATAGGACAGGGTCATACCGGGGATGAAGTAGTTGACGATTTCGTCATCGTCACCGATGGTGAAATCCTCGCGTTCGAACCTGAGATACAGCTGGCGCTGTAGACCCCGCCAGCTCTCGTTGCGATTGACACCCAGCGTGAGGCGTCTCGATTCACCGTCATCGGCGATGTCCTCCCAGGTCGCCTTACTGCTGAAGACCAGACGGTCGGAGACCAGATTGCCGATGGGGATCTTGTACTGGGCGCCGATGCTCTGTTCGATCCCCGATAACAGTGAATCCGCCACGATACTGTGTCCGCGGCGGTTGATGCGGCGGCGCTCGGCGGCCAACGTGAGTCGCGGTCCGGTATCCGTGCCGAAGCCAAGACCCGTAGCGAAGCGCCACTTTTTCGCGGGCTCGGTTTTGACCACGATCGGGATATGGAAGTTTTCTGCCGCCTTACGCTGGATATCGACTTCAACACGCGAAAAAAAACCGCTGTCGTCCAGTGCCAGCTGTAGCGTCAGCAGTTTGTCCGTATTGAACGGCATGCCCCGCTGGATTTTGACAAAACCGTCGATGAAGGCGGGATCCAAAATCTGCTGATCGATGTGTATGTCGCCGAAATAATAACGCTGCCTGGTATCCAGAATCAGGGCTATTTCGGCCTGATGCAGCCGGGGATTGACGCGAATTTCACTGCGGGCAAAGCTGGCGTCCAGAAAGCCCGCCGCCAGCGCGGCCTCCAGGAGTGCGGTCTTGGTGTCTTCGTAGTGACTGTGCTGCAATCGCTGCCCGCGGGCAAGCTGTGTCGCTTCAAGCACCTTGCGCAGAGCGGCGCTATCCCTGCCTTCACCCTCCATACCCAGTTCCAGCCTGTCGATGACGGTGGGATCGCCGGCGTCGATCTCATAGCTGGCAATCCAACCCTGATCGGTTCTTTCAAGGCTGGACTTTATGGTGGGTGAGTAATAGCCAAACGGCTGCAGGGCTGCCCGGATCTCAGCGGCTGCCGCACGGTGCAGCCTGCGCACCGAAGCCTCCGTGATCTCTGTCTCTGCTTCGC
>Ga0193947_1000224_pt1 | contig 11707 bp, 8 predicted proteins | sample FRT_01_MG_FD_161267 | JGI IMG/M metagenome (GOLD analysis project Ga0193947, IMG submission 161267) | Sediment microbial communities from the Broadkill River, Lewes, Delaware, United States - FRT_0-1_MG | ecosystem: Environmental > Aquatic > Freshwater > River > Sediment | place: USA: Delaware... | reverse complement strand
TTAGCGGGTTGAGTTTCGTCCTGCGTCGTGCCGCTGCTCCAACATGAAAGTATTGCTAATCAACTATGAATTTCCACCGGCAGGTGGCGGTGCGGGCTACGCGACGCTGAATATAGCGAAAACGCTTCGGTCGATGGGTGTCGAGGCCGACGTGCTTACTGCAAAGGTCGACGACTCCCGTGATGGTGATGAAGTCGAGGGGGTTCCCGTGTACCGGGCGGGGAGCTGGCGCAAAGGTTTGCATGATTGCGGCTTACGTGGCGCCTGGACGTTCCTGCTAAGTTCGGCGATCAGGCGATTCAGACTCCACTCTGCTAAAGACTACGATCTCGAACATTTCTTTTTTGCTCTTCCAACAGGTCTCTTGCGTTTCATGCCCGGCCCCGGGCGAGCGATGCCGGCGGTCATCTCTCTTCGTGGCTCAGACGTACCGGGCTACGACCCGTTTAACAAGAAGGTGGAAGCGATTCATTCACTGATCAAGCCATTGACCCGTTGTATCTGGTCGAGAGCCGACTCCGTCGTGGCACTTAGCGGAGCCCTTTCCGCGCTTGCCCGAAAGACGCTACCGAATATCGACTATATGGTCGTTCCGAACGGCATAGACGAGTTACACTTCTCACCGCCCGTTGAGCGGGAGCCATCTGCCAACCTCAGGCTCGTGACCGTTGCCAGGCTGCTCGAACGCAAAGGTATACAGGACATTCTGGAAGCCTGTGCAAAACCCGAGCCCTTGCCTGTCGAACTTACAATAATCGGCACGGGTCAATACAAGGAAAAGCTGCAGTCTCTTGCAGGAAGTCTCGGGATCAACGACCGGGTAAGGTTCGTGGGTTATGTCTCAAACCAGGAACTGCCGACTTTCTACCGCTCGGTAGACGCCTTCATACTTCCATCGGAGACGGAGTCGTTCGGACTCGTGTTCGCCGAAGCGATGTCCTGCGGACTACCGATTCTCGCCTCGAACGTCGGTGGTATCCCCGAGATAGTAAGACATGGAGTGGACGGCCTTCTTTGTCCGCCCGCACGGCCGGATTTGCTGCGCAGCAACATAGAAAAGCTGGTCGGTGACCGTCTGACCCTCGACAGAATGGGCAAGTCCGGGCGGCAACGGATTCTGGATTATTTCACCTGGAAGCGCACAGCAGCAGAGTACCTGGATATCTACAATTCCGTGCTGGACTCCTCGGGACTCGTCACCGAAACCTGACTTAATATGGCGCTGGCAGCGCCCCCGGACGCCGGCTCGACTGTCCTTCGGCCAAAATGCTGTGTGCCGGGAATGTTTTGGTTTACAATCCCTTAACAAGAACAATTAAACACTTTCTTTAGCACCAGAACATTAGCGTCAGTCTATCTGATTGGTCTCCGCACATTGGGATGCCTGCCGCGCCGCGCAGAGGTCGGGCCTTAACGTGGACAGCCTGAAAATCCTTAAACTGAGTTACGAGTTCCCACCGGTCGGCGGTGGCGGCAGTAAGGTTGCTTACGGTCTTTCGTCATGCCTCGTCGACATGGGGCACTCCGTAGATGTCGTAACGATGGCTTTCGACGACCTGCCGAAGCAGGAGACCGTTAACGGGATCCGCGTTTCCCGAATACCCTGCAATAGAAAGTCGATAGATCGATGCAATCCGCATGAAATGGCTAACTATCTTGTCCGTGCCATTCCTGAAGTCAATCGCCTGTGTAAATCCGGATCTTACGATCTGATTCATTGCCATTTCATTCTTCCCGATGCGCTGCTCGGCCAGTGGTTAAGCAAGAAATTCGATTTGCCCCTGGTCGTCACAGCGCACGGGTCCGACGTACCGGGCTACAATCCGGACCGCTTTCAGCTTTGGCATAAGGCAATCGCACCGTTCTGGCGAAAACATGTTCGTGCCATCGATACAATCGTTTGCCCGAGCCAGTATCTGGAAGGCCTGATCAAGTCCAGCGAACCAAAGGCCAAAACGGTAACGATCCCCAACGGCTTCGATGTCGACAAGTTCAATTCCGGGCGCGCCCGAAAGAAGAGCATACTCACTCTGACCCGAATGCTGGAGCGAAAGGGCGTGCAGGACGTTCTGCGTTCGCTTGCCGAACCCGGTCTCGACTATGAAATCCATGTCATTGGAACCGGCGCCTATCTGGACGAATTAAAGAGACTGGATGCAGAACTGGGCACGCAGGCGATCTTTCACGGCTGGCTGGACAACGACTCCGATGAACTGCGCGAATTACTGGAAACAACGTCGATTTTCGTCTTTCCGTCCCATGCCGAGAACTTCCCCCTGGTATTGCTGGAAGCCATGGCTGCAGGCGCGGCGATCATAACTACGGACCAGACCGGCTGCCGGGAGGTCGTTGGAGACGCCGCTCTAACTGTACCGCCCGGTCAACCTGCTGCGATTCGTGAAGCCCTGGAGAAACTCGCCGGCGATCCGGAGTTGCGCGACAAGCTCGGGCGCGCGGCCCGTACAAGGCTCGAGGAGAATTTTGCCTGGCAGTCAGTGGCAAGCAGATACCTCGACACCTTTCGAGAACTGGTCGCAGAAAAGACGTCGTAACGCTCGGCCAAACGGCAGCCCGCTCGAGCATATCTGTTCCAGCGCGCTCACACCGTACCAGGGCCACCTATACTGATCCCGGGCACCTCGTCTGTAGCCTGTGGTTTCGGCACCTTCCAGCTCACCAAGTCCAGCGCAAGCGCCAGCTGATACGCACCTCCTACAGCAGCAAAGGCGATCTGGTTGACGAAAATCAGCAGGCCGAGCGCGACGGCGGTGGACGAACTCACACCGAATGGAGCAAGCGCCAGCACCAGGAACCCTTCCCGGATTCCGAGGTTGGCGACGGTAAGGGGAAGCGCCGCCGTAAAAAGAAGGACCGCAGACATCCAGAGAATGTGTATGGGAGCAACGTCGAGCCCCATTGCCAGCATTGCGAACCAAAGCATCAGAACCCGCAAAACCACTGAGGCTATCGCCCATGCAAGTATCTCGAGGTGGTTGGCGGCGCTAAATCGATGGAACCTCCGCATCGCGTCGATTACTGGCGTCACGTAACCGGCAACTTTGGCGGGAAATCTCCCGGACAGGCGCCGCGCCAATGACTCGGCCAGGGGCCCCATTTTCGGGTGATAGAGAAACACGAATAATGCGACGAGAAAAACGACCAGCGCAGCCGCTATAAAGCTCAGCGATTCCTGGTCCACAGGATTCGACACGACTATTGCTACTCCACCGAGAATCAGCGTCAGCAATGACATCAAGAGCCTGTGGTAGATCAAGCCGTTGAAAACCGCTGCTTTCTTACCGGTGGCGGCGGACAGATCGAGCCATTTGATGCCGGCGGAGGCTATGTTCCCCGGGAGGAACAGCGTATATAGCGCAGCCAGAGCGTTCGCAAGAAATACGCGAGCCACCGACACGGTCAAACCAGCGCGACTGAGTATTGCCCACAGTTGGACTGATACGAAGAACTTCTGCAGCAAACCGGCGATCAGCATCGATATGGCCCAAAGCCAGGCGATTCCGACGAAAGCAGCCATGATTTCGCGTGCGCCCGCCATCCGAATCAGCAGCCCCAGCAGCAACGCCGTCAGAGCCAGTTTGAAAATTCTTGCAAACGATCTCTTCATGCCGCTTAACCAGGCTGATTCCAATTCAGCGGTTTCAACGCCGGTCCCGCTTGAAGAGCCAGATCCGATAACGGAGCATATTCAGCGCCACCATAAAGGGTTCGACAAACATGGTCTCGAGCAAGCTCAGGCGATCGGTCTCCGAGACCGTAAATTTCAGCTCGTAGTCCAGGTATGAAAGCAGGTCCCGGGTTCGGCTCTCGAACGCTTTCACCTGTCGCTCCGAGAGGCGCTTCGTCCAGGCTGTAGCGCGCTCCGGATTCGGCGCCTGGTGAATCAGCGCGTGATAGCGAAATTCACTGCCCGGGTGACTGAATCCGCCCCCCTGCTGCATCTCATCGACGTAATCCACGCCAAGCCATCGGCATATTCGCTCCAGCTCTCCACCAGGCGCGGCAACGAGGTCTTCGTAACGCACCCTGAGCACGCGGTCGCTGCCAAAATGGGTTTCAGCCGCCAGGCCGAACGCAAGGTGATGTGCCCACCAGTGCGCGGCAGACACGATCGTATTCGGGCCCCAGTCGAGCGGTAACACCGATGCCGCGACACCGCGGCCGTCACGGACCAGGTGGATGGCTTTTGCTTCCGGAAACTCCGAAAACAACATGCTGAGATGCCGTATGTTTGTCGGCGTGTGGTCCACCCAGAAGTCAAAGGACGTCTTGTCGACGGTTTCGCCATACGCAACTACAAGTCTCTGCATCAAAGCGGAATATCGAAAATCCATATCGCCTGGAAGTTCAAAAGCCGAGGGTTGCAGGTTCCATCTGCTCAAGCTCCGCATAGTCTCGGCTCGCTCGAGCACACCCTCGACTTCGCTCCTGTTTTGCGGCAACCGTGCACCTTCCAGTGCATTGATCTTGAACTGAGATTCGGGGGTGGTCAGACATTGCGGGTGCGCCCCCAAAAGAGCTCCGAGCAAGGTCGTGCCACTTCGATGACAGCCGCCGATGAATACTGGTTTCATATCACGCATCAACTGTCTGTCTCCCGACCAAGCAGGCGTTCATAGAGGTCGAGGTGCGTCTTCGCAGCAACATCGTATCGATAGTGCTCTCTAACGTATTTGTGTGCCCTGGCCCCTCGCTCTCGCCAGGCATCGTTGGCGGTTAGCTCCCGCATACCGCTCGCGAAGTCCTCATTTTCGGCCCAATAGCCGAATTCGCTCGCAAAATCATCCGGATTGACATAGCTGAGGATTGCACAACCCCTTCCGGATGCCTCGAAAAACGTCAATGGGTGCGCCTCCCTGGAAGCCGTATTCACGAATACCCACGACGAATCGTACACATCATAGAATTCGTCGTCGTCGAACTTGTCGATATAGCCGAGCAGCTTCAGGTTTTCGACAGGCGCCGCCATTTCTTCCAATTGGCGCTGCCAGGCGGCATCCTCGGCGCAGCCCACCATCAGGAAGGTCACTTCGGGCACTTTTCGCGCCAGGTCGATATAGAGTTCCGGACGCTTGCGCCGATCGAAACGTCCAACGAAACACGCGGTCGGTTGACCGGCTTTTGGCGGAATCTGTTCGGGCACCCGTTCGATGTTCGGCAGAAACGTCAAAGGGATTCTCGGCCGGTACATTCGCGTTATCTTCTCCTGGAGAAATCGGGCCGCATAGGCCACACAGTCGGCCCGTCTAATGGCCCAGGTAACCAGGGGCCCTTCCTCGAACATCATCAGGGCAACATTACGGATCTTTCTGCGCCACGTGGCATCGCGAATCTCGATCACCCAGTCGCCCAACGTCCGTGGATCCCGGCAGGTGATCACGTGCCTTGCGTCCCGCTTGCCGAGTTTGGCTGCGACGGACATCAGGTTAGGGCTCTGGCTGTGATAAAGATCGGCGTCAATTCGCGCGTAGATACGCGGGTTGACCATTTGCGCCATAGTGAGGCCCAGCACCGTAAACCCGCGAACTTCGGTTACCTCCGCCTGACCCGCGCGGCGCGGCACCGCGACGACGACGTCATAGCCGTTATCGACGAGCACCATAGCGAGCGATTTCGCCATCGTTCCGAAGCCACCGATCTTCCCGAAACCATGGAAGATACTCGTGACCAGGCAGATCCGTGGCTTTCCGGACCTCGGCTTATCGAGAAACGTCTGCAGCGAGTCCATTGAGTACGGCCGTCAATTTGGTAGTTTGTTCATGTACGTCATGCACTTCCCTTACATACCGGTAAGCGCCCTCGCCCATTCTGGTGCGCGACTCGTCATCGTTCATCAAGCTATTGAATTCCTTTGAAAAAACCGAATAATCCTCGTTACAGAAGCGACCGCCCTCGTACTCGCTGAGCAGTCCGTCGTAGTTGATCGCAAGCGAGAGGACCGGCCTGCGCAGCGATGCCGCTTCCAGAACGACATTGGGCCAGTCCCCTTCCTGTGAACTCGTCATACAAAATACCTTGCTCCGCGACATCAGCTCGAGCACCTCGCGATTCGCCGTACGGCCGAGAATCTCGAGGTTCGTGCACTCCGAAGTCCCGGCCATCACGGACTCATAATAGCCCGCCTTGCCCTCGGCCGGTGGGCACACCATCACGAAGCGAAAACCCCGGTTATCCCTTGCTAGCCGTATAAACGCTTCCGGGTTCTTCCATTCATCGCATCTGCCGACCCAGATACCGTCTATCGGCAATTCTTCTGCCATTTGCTGTTCAGGAAGGACGATTCCTTTCTTGATCAGCGTGCACTGAATCCCGGGAACCATCTCGGAGAGCCGCTGTTCCTCGTAGCTGTTCTGCACGATGACGTGCGAGGCTGACCTGTACATCAGCCGAACCAGGTATGACGTAACCGGGTTCCGATACAGCGGATGCTTGCCGTCGGTCTCCCCGTCGTGAGCCACCCAGTAGACGAATTTCCGCCGTGTCACTCTGCAATAGATCGCAAGTACGGCGGACGCGATCGCCAGTGTCCTCTGTACGCAAATCCGTGCATCGACCCGGTGCAGGCACGCTAGCAGGCGCCACGCATTGCCGAGAAACCCGCCGCCTGATTTGAGCGCACGGTTCAATGTGATCGATCCAAGCCTGACTACATCATCCTGGCCATAGTCGCCAACGAGCACTTGCACGTCGAAACTGTCCGATTCCGAAAGCTCCCGGGCAACAAGGGACAAGGCGACCTCGGCTCCGCCAAAGGTCTCAGAGCCGGACTCTACAAGGACCGGATACACCTTGGGCGCGACGATCGCGATCTTGGTAGAGGGATGTGTCATGGGAAGTTCCGGCCTTCACACGATTGAACAATTAATGACTGTTGACCCGCGCATCGACTAGAATCACCCCGGCCACCATCCGTACATCGAGACCCGTCTTGCACCCGCAGGTCACCAGCTGATGAAAAAAAACGTGCTGTTCTTGTTGAAGTTGACGGTATCCGTCTCGTTGCTTGTTTACCTGATTTCCATTGTCGACTTCAGCGCAACACTCGCGCGTCTTCGGGACATCAAGATCGGCTTTGCTGTCATTGCCTTTTTCATTTCCATTGGCATGGTGATGCTCAGCGCATTGAAGTGGAAGATCATCCTCCGCGCGGATGGACTCGATACCCCTTACCTGAGCCTGCTGCAATCCTATTACATCGGCAATTTTCTCGGCCTTTTTCTCCCGTCCGCCTTCGGCGGCGATATTTACCGCGTGTACGCGCTGTCGTCCGTCGGTAAAGGGGTAGGCAAAGTCACTTCGTCCGTTCTTTTTGACCGGATAACCGGGCTGTTTGCTTTGTTGAGCATATCCCTGTTTGGGTACCTGGTCCTCCCTGATACACGCTACGACCTGTTAGTCGTCATCGTGTATCTCGGCGGCATAGCTGCGTTTTTTCTGCTGACCTCGACCAAAGCCATTAACCGGCTGGACCTCTACAGGCATACGCCCGTCCGCTACCTGATCCAGATGCTGACCTCTTTTCGATCCTACCGGCTCGAGCCGCGAAATCTTCTCAAAATCCTTGCAATCGCGTTTCTGTTTCAGTTCCTGATCGTAATAAACAATACGCTATACACGCATGCGCTTTCGATCGATATTCCCTTCCGCGAACTCGTCGTCATCATACCCCTGGTATTCCTGACCGAGGCCCTGCCAATTTCCGTAAACGGCGCGGGTGTTCGCGACAGCGCATTCGTTTTCTTCTTCGTGATGCTTGGACACACCATGGAAGAAGGTCTCGCGATGGGCCTTCTCGTTATCGCAATGCGCTATATCGGCGGACTGGTCGGCGGATCGGTTCTCGTGGCCACGGTGCTACAAAAACACATGGCCACGAGAACCCGGGAACGCTGAATCTTCAGCCTTACGGAATACAGGCGTCGACCAGGATTCTCTGATTCGCTGCCTGGGCTAATGCCTGGGCCTGCGTACCATCGACCCAGGTGACGGTAACGTCGACCGACGCTTCCGCGCCAAGCCCGAAGTGCAGAACCGGATCATCCTGTCCAAGGTAGCCGGCGTTGCCCTTGGCTTCGCGCATGCCCGTCACCGTAACCGAATCGCCGGCAGGCCGTACGACGACCTTCGCGCCGAACGCGCCAGCCTGGCATTGTGGCGACACGAGTTCGACCCTCAGCCAGTTGCCCGCGTCTGCATCGATATTGTTCCGCAGGAGCCAGTTCCTGGAGTCCTTGGCGGCGATCGCGAAGTCCATGTCACCGTCGCCCTCGATATCGGCAAAAGCTACTGCGCGCGGATCAGCGATACCCGACACCGGAATTGACGGGCCGGATACAAAACTGCCGGTACCGTCGTTCAGGAACACGCGCTCGTCACCGGCGAAGACCAGGTCCAGGTCGCCGTCGTTATCCAGATCGGCGAAACCGCCCATGTAGCCTTCGATATCATTAAAGGACTGCGCAGGGCTATAGGTCCCTGCAGGCTCATTTCGAAGATAGAGCTCCGCGGTGCCGTTGCTCACGAGAAGCAGATCGAGATCGAGGTCATTGTCGACGTCGGCCGTGGTAATGCCGTCGCCCGCTCCGTCCGTGATGCCAAGCGTTGCGGGCAGGATCTGGGTAAAGACGCCGAAGCCGTCGTTATCCAGGATGGCGAAGTCGCCGTTCCGGTTCGCTGCGAATACGTCAACGTCTCCGTCACCATCGTAGTCGGTGTCGGTAACGCCCTGCATGCCAATGGCCGTGCTCAGGTCTCCGCCGACGTGAGCGGTGAAGTCAAAAGCAGTACCTGTGCCTCCGTCAAAGTTGTTCTGGAAAGAGACATTGTCTTCAGGGAAGTCACTTCCAGAAACGCCGAACAGGTCAAGGTCGCCATCACCATCCCAGTCGAATGCAGTAATTCCACGTGTCTCAATCGGCACGTTCACGGCCTGCATGATTGCCGGCGTCACATCCGTGAATGTGGCATTTCCATCATTCTCGAAAACGTTGTCCGGCGCCGGGTTGCCGCCGCTGGGATTGGCCTGCGACCAGGTACTGCCGTTCACGAGGTCGTAATCACCGTCGTTGTCGAGGTCGGCCCAGACCGCGCCGTGGCTGCCGCCGTCATCATCATTGTCTTCAATGCCGCGTGCAGCCGCAACGGAATTAAAGGCGGTACCATCGGTGTTCTCGAAGTACAGTTCCGGCCAGTCAGCCGTGCCCTCGACGTTGTTGGTCAGGTAGTAATCGACCAGCGAATCGTTGTTGGCCTCTGCGAACATCACGCCGTGGCCGCCACTGGTCAGACCCTCGGTGCCTGCTGCAGCCGTGATATCCGTAAAGGTCAGGCTCGCGGGCGAAGGATTGACCGGTGTCAACGCGGCAGCGATGGCCGCGACCTCAGTGTCGGTCAGGGCGCGATCGTAAACCTGCGCTTCGTCGATGATTCCATTGAAGAACCGGGTATTATCGCCCCGCCGTCCCAGCTGTAGCGGGCTGTTCGACGAGGGTATCGGACGGTTTTCGAGCTGCGGCGTCGCAGGATCGAGAACGCCGTTGATGTAGATCCGCTGGTCGGTACCGTCGTAAACCATCGCGACGTGCACCCACTCGTTGAGCTCGATAATGTGCTCCGAAATCATATCGACGCCGTCGATTGTACGGAAGCGAAGTCGGTAGCTGTCGGTATACATCGCGTAGACGTCACCGTTGCCGGCGTTGTTCAGTTTCGAAATAACGCGCGAGCCGCCGTTGGCCCCTCCGTCACGCGGGTATATCCAGGCCGTCAACGTGAGGCTCGTGCCAGTGATATCCAGCGCTGTCGCATCGACCATGTCAACGTAGTCGCCGCTGCCGTCGAAATCCAGCGCAAAGTCCGTGCCTCCCGGCCCGGTCACGCCGTCCGTCCAACTCGGAGCAGTGGAATCGACAACGGTGCCGTCAGTGTCGCCCCAGGTATCAATCGCAGTCGTCCCGTTGCCGGTATTGAACTGCCAGTAAGCACAGGCCGCGCATACCGTGATCGATACGGTGGCCTCGGCACTGTCCACAGTGCCGTCGTTAACCGTAAACGTAAAGCTATCACTGCCGGTGAACCCGCCATTCGGCGTGTACGTCACCAGCTCATCACCATCCAGTTCGCCGCTCAACGTGCCGTTGGTCGGTGCTGTGACGATTGCGAACGTCAGCGCATCGCCGTCCGGGTCCGAGCCGGTCAGCGTGATATCGAACGCTACATCCTGGTTGGTGGTGACCGACTGGTCGTCCGCCGTCGGCGCATCATTGACTGCATTGACCGTGATCGAAACGGTCGCCGCGGCGCTGTCAACCGTGCCGTCGTTCACCGTGAACGTGAAGCTGTCCGCGCCATTGAATTCGGCATTCGGCGTATAGGTCACGTTCGGCGCCACACCGCTGAGCGTGCCGTTGGTCGGCTGGGTGCCGATCGCGAACGTCAGTGCATCGCCGTCCGGGTCCGAGCCCGTCAGCGTGATGGGCAATGGCGTGTCTTCATCGGTGGAAACCGACTGATCGTCTGCCGTCGGCGCATCGTTGACCGCGCCAACGCTGATAGACACCGTCGCGGCTGCACTGTCTACCGTGCCGTCATTCACCGTGAAGGTGAAGCTGTCCGCGCCATTAAAGCCGGCACTCGGCGTGTAGGTGACGTTGGGTGCCGTGCCGCTCAGGGTGCCGTTCGCCGGCCCTGTGCCAAGCGCAAACGTGATCGCATCACCATCCGGATCGCTGCCGGTCAGCGTGATCGGCAACGCCGTGTCCTCGGGCGTCGACACCGACTGATCGTCGGCCACCGGCGGATTGTTGCCGGCCACCGCAGGATCGACCGTAACCTGCACCGTATCGCTACCTTCCAGCGCCGAATCGCTCGCCGTGAGCTGCAGCACGTAGGTGCCGGCATTGACGAAGGTCACCGTCGTGTCCTCCGCGTTCGCATCGGCAAACGTGGCGCCGTCAGGCCCGCTCGAAACACTCCAGGTGTAGGTCAGCGTGTTCGACGGCAAGCCGTCGTCCGTCACCGTGGCATCCAGTGCCACCGAGTCTTCGGGCAGCTGGATCGTCGCATCGGCGCCCGCATCCACGACCGGTGCCGTGTTCGCCGGCGGTGGCGGCGGCGGTGGCGGCGAGCTCGAGCCTCCACTGGATCCGCCACAGGCGGACAAAAATGCAAGTACCCCGAGTAGTGCCGTAAGTCTTGAAATCACGTTGGAATGCCTCTTTTCGCGAAGGATGCAGCAACAGCGAGGGCGGCGATGCATGATTGCCGGCAGGCGGCATGGAACTTGGAGTTCATCGCTTCTCGCTGTGGCGTGGAATTTCTCTCGAGCAGCAATAGTAGCCGCTACTCAATAACCTGAGCGCGTAATTTAACTCATTGCTCAATCCAGCATGGAGTGCCGTCATCACCGTCGAAAATGTGACCCTGTTCACACTTTCTTTGCCCAAGCTTCGCACGATGGTAATTGAACATAATCCCAAAAGCACTAGGGACTAATAACTATGCGAGTCAAGGCGCGATGAGAATCTGCCGGTTGGCTGAGACGTTGCTCTGCGTGATCTCGGTTCCGTCGGCGAAGGTCACCACGACGTCGACAACGGTGTTCGAGCCGAGGCCGAAATGCAGCACCGGGTCGTCCTGGCCCAGGTAGCCGTAGTTGCTGCGTGACTCGCGCAGCCCGAGCAATGCTCCC
>Ga0193947_1000219_pt1 | contig 11869 bp, 10 predicted proteins | sample FRT_01_MG_FD_161267 | JGI IMG/M metagenome (GOLD analysis project Ga0193947, IMG submission 161267) | Sediment microbial communities from the Broadkill River, Lewes, Delaware, United States - FRT_0-1_MG | ecosystem: Environmental > Aquatic > Freshwater > River > Sediment | place: USA: Delaware... | reverse complement strand
CTTCATGTCCCCGATCCCGAGGCCGGTGTCGAACAGCAACGCCCTGTCGTCGCCGATAACCAGGAACGAGATGACTTCCTCGAACTGCCCCGGCTCGTAGATAGCGAAGATACCGTCCGCGATCCGGTAGACCTCGAACCAGTCCTGGTCCTGGTCGATGCGCTCAAATGCCGACCATTCCGGGCGCGGCAGTTTATCCCACCAGTTGTCCTTTCCGGCGCCACGATTCTGCACCTGGTCGTTCGACGTCGAACGGGTCGCCGCCTTCTCGTCGCCGCCGTGCGCATTCGCGCTTACGGCAAGAAACACCGCGCAGGTTATCAACAGTAATCGAACGATCATCGAAGGGCCCTCCCGGTCGGCCACCAAGAGTGCCCCGTGATCGGCGGGCCTGCAACAGGCATCGCCAACCCGCGCTCCTGCTACCATTGCACGATGATGAGTAACGACGTTCCGCGACGACCCACGGCGTTGTTCCTGTCGCATGGCGGCGGGCCGCTGCCGCTGTTGGGCGACCCGGCGCACGACGAGATGGTGCAGAGCCTTCGGTCTCTCGCGGCGAACACCGAGCGACCCGCCGCAATTATCGTCGTCAGCGCCCACTGGGAGGAACGCGCCGCGACGATTACGAGCGCTGCAAGCCCCGGGATCATCTACGACTACTACGGCTTTCCACCGGAGTCTTACGAAATCGAGTACCCGGCGCCCGGTAACCCGGATCTCGCCAGCCGGTTGCGGGCGTGCCTGCAGGACAGCGGCATCACGGCGTCGCTCGATGGTGACCGTGGCTTCGATCACGGGCTCTTCATACCCCTCAAGATCATGTACCCGGAAACCGATATTCCCTGTATCCAGCTGTCGCTGCTCGACTCGCTGGACCCGGCCGAACACATCGCGCTCGGCGAGGCGATGTCCGGGATTGGCGGCGATGGCGTCCTCGTCATCGGCTCAGGGTTTTCATTCCACAACCTGAAAGCGTTTTTCGGGAGCGGCGCGGCGCAACGCGATGAACGCAACGAGGCCTTCGAGCGCTGGTTGATCGAGGCCTGTTCGGACGGTGGCCTCGATGAAGCAGAAAGGACCCGCCGGCTACTGGCCTGGGAGGATGCGCCGCACGCAAGGTACTGCCACCCGAGAGAGGAGCACCTGCTGCCGCTGCATGTCTGTTACGGAATGACAAAACGTCCCGCCGAGGCGGTTGTCGAGTTGACGATCCTCAACAAGAAAGCCAGCTTCTTTCTCTGGTAAGACGCGACTCAGCGGTTCCTCGCAACTACCGCCTTTTGTGTCAATCCTGCCCGTGGTCCGTCGTCAGGGGACTCAGGTAGTGTTCTTCGGTAAGGCCGCGCTTTCTCATCGCGATGCCGTTCAGGCACTCGCGCAGGATGCGCGTGGCGTTCTGCGCGGTGGTGTAGCCCGGGTCGACCAGGGGATTGACCTCGACGAGCTCGAATCCCACGACGTTGGTTTCCGCGCAAAGCCTGCGCACGAGGGGGAATACTTCACGTGTGGTGAGGCCCGCCGGCTCGGGCGTGCCGGTGCCCGGCATGTACGCCGGGTCCAGGACGTCGACATCGAACGATATGTACAGGTACTTCGGTCCTTCCCTGGCTTCCTCGATCGCCCGCCGCATGACGAACTCCCAGCCCTTTTCCTCGATCTCCGCCATGGTGTGATAGCGGAACCCGTTCTCGCGCATCCACTCGAAGCCCGACTTGCCGGGCCACATGCCGCGCAGCCCGACCTGGATGAAATTCTCGCCCGGCACCAGTCCTTCCTCGACAAGCCGGGCCACCGGCTGGCCGTGGGAGAGCAGGTGGTCATAATTGCGACCGGCGTCATAGTGCGCATCGAAGTGAACGACGCCAACATTGCCGGCACCGTACACGTCCACGATACCAGCGACGTCCGGGTACATCAGCGCGTGGTCGCCGCCTACGATCATGGGAATGGCGCCCGTCTCCGCGACTTCCCGCACCATCTCGCGGATGTGCCGCACGCTGCGCTCAAGGCTGAGACTGTCTATGCCGATGTCGCCGTAATCGACGACCCTGAGCTCGTTGAACGCCGATACCATCGTATGCATGTGCGGCGACGACACCATGCCCTGGCCCTTGTAGACCACGCCGGTGCGGACGGCACGCGGGCCATAGGCCGCACCTCTGAAACCGCTGCCGGTGTCGAGCCCGGCGCCCATGATGGCCACCTCGACATCGCCCGCTTTCAGATCGGCGGGCGTCAGCGCGATCGGCAGGTTGAAGAACGTCGGAATGCCCTGTTTCGGTCCGGAGTTCAGGTAGCGCGAAACATTGATCGGTCCCGGCTCCCGTGGTGTGTCGAAGGCCGGCGGCCGCCGCGTCCGGAACCAGTTGAAATCGTCTGACTCCGTGTTGAGCGGAATCGACGCCAGGTCGCGTTCGGAGTCGAACTTCAGGAGCTCTTTCACCTGCATCATCGCGTCGATGTAGGCCTCGACCTGGTCGGCGGACTTGTTGCGGAACCGGGTAAACAGGATGTCATGGCGCTCTGCGAAAAACAGCGCGTCTTCACCGCGTAGAAAATCGATTTTCTCTGCCGGGATTCCATCGAGCCGCTCGGTGAGTTCCGGCGGCAGGTCGACGGGCTCGAAAGCCTCATCGTCGGCGGCCGCGGCAGCGAATACAACCAGGAGAAAGAACCCGGTCTTCACGCGTATGCGCATGGCGCCCCCCTTTTTGTCGGCAAAAACCGCTCAGTCAATGACGAGGACGACCCCGCCGCGGGCGTCGCCGGCCTCCACGACCTCGTTGCCGGCCGCGATGTCCTCGAGCGGTAATGTGTGCGCAATACGATGTTTCAGCCAGCCACCGGACAGTGCGCTGTTGATGTCTGCCACCGCATGATCCTTCGCGCTATCCGGCATGGCATAGACGATGATCGTGCGCAGCGTCAGGTCCTTGTACATCATCTTGTAAAACGGCAGCACCGGCTCCGGTTGCTGTGCGGAGCCGTATGCTGCGATCGTGCCCCCCACCCTGAGCACCTCGATCGATACCGGCAGATTGGTGCCGAACTCGAGATCGACGACCCGGTCGATGAGGGCGCCCTTGCTCACGTCGAGCACCTGCCGGGCGACATCGCCGGCCCGGTGATCGACAACATGATCCGCGCCGGCGTCCAGGCAGGCGGCGGTATCGACGGCGTTGCTGGCGCTGGCAATAATGGTCGCGCCGGCCCGGTGAGCCCACTGTATGGCGTAATAGCCGACGCGGCCAGCACCGCCCATGATCAGAACCGTCTGGCCCTCGAGTTCTCCGTCAGCGAAAACGGCGCGATGCGCCGTCATCGCCGGAATGCCCAGGCATGCGCCGACGTCGAAACCCGATGACTCCGGCAGGCGCGGTGCGTAGTTGCTGCTGATCGCGACGTACTCGGCCGCCGTCCCGAAGCGGCGTTCGTGCTGCGCCTGGAACACCCAGACCCGCTCGCCCTTGCGGTTCTTGTCGACACCTTCACCCACCGCTTCGATGACGCCGGCGCCGTCACTGTTGGGAATCACGAAACCGCCGCCCAGCAGGTCCGGAAACGCGCCCGCCCGTTTCTTCACGTCAGAGGGATTAATGGCGCTCGTGTGCAGGCGGACCAGCACCTCGCCGGGCCCTGGCTCGGGCGTATCGACATCACCCAGCTCCAGGACCTCGCGGGCCGCGCCGAATGTCCTGTAGAGTGCGGCTCGCATGGTTGCCTAGCGCGGGTCGGCCAGCGGGATCGTTACCGCCAGGGCGGCATTGACCTCGGCCTGCACCTTGTTTTCGAGCTGGAAGAAGCGCATGACCTTGATCGTGCTCATGACCTTGTCGAACTTCTTCACGTACTCCTCGCGCTTCGCGAGAATGGCCTTCTGCACGTCGAAATACGTACTCATAAGCCGCCGGGCTTGCGCGTCGGTGAGGTCGCCGGTGTAGTAGCGATCGACGTACTCGATCAGGCCTGCAAAGTACGGCTCGTTGATGACGCGCTTCTCGGCGCTGTAGCGCTCGTAGAGCGGCCAGAATTCCTTGCTTTCCGCGTCCGTGAGCATCATTTCCTCAAGGAGGATCTGGCGAAACTCCTGCGCCACCAGCGCCTGCGTTTCACGGATCTTTGCGCCTATGTCCGCACCTTCTTGCGCGAACGCGGGCACGGCAGCAAGTAACAGTACGACAGCAATGGCACGGTGCATCAGGTGGCTCATGACATCTGCCTCCGGTATCTTTGCAGGTTTGCAGGTCCGGCAGTCTACCATCCCCGCCCGTCAGGAACCCCAACACTCGCGATGAGCGAAGAGCAACGGAAACAGGTGCTGCGCTTGCCGAAGCGGCATTCCCGGGAGCTTGCCGGGCGGCCGGATCCTGAGGCAGGGGCGCGCCTGGTTCGCGCTCAATCGCTGCGCGGCGCAATCCTCGCGGGCGTGCTCGCGGTCATTGCCTTCAGTGTGGTCTGGGTGATGCTGTCGACGGCCCTCGGCCGCCTGTTTCCGTGGATGACCGTGGTGCAGGGGCTGATCATCGGTCTCGCCGTTCGCCGTGCGGGCCGGGGTCTCGACTGGCGATTTCCCGTCATTGCGGCCGCCGCCGCCGCGGCAGGCGCGCTGGCCGGCAACGTCCTCGTCGCGGCCGCGTTCACGGCCTCTGAATTCGACACGGGCACCCTGACGGTCCTGCGTGCCGCCACGAGCTTCACCTGGCCGGTGTTCTTCGATGAGGTGATGACGCCGGCGGATGCTATCTACGCGTTTGCTGCCGCGGGAGTCGCGGCGTTCTATGCCAATCGCCGGCTCTCTCGGAAACAGTACGCGTCGTACCGGGCGTGGCAGGAACAGGCCCGGTCACACGGGCATCAATAGCTCGTCTTTCTCGATGGCGCGGCCGGTCAGTGCGGCCAGTTGCTCGGACACGTAGCTTTCGACTTCATGCACGGCATCCATCACGCCCAGGAAGTAGGGCGGGTCACGGCGCAGCAGCGCCCAGTTCCCGGTCGAGATGATGCGTACGAGATGCGTGATGTTATTGCGGATGGCCTCGATGTAGGGGTTGTGGCCGTCGTACAGCACCTCGATGTAGCGGTAGGCGCGATTGAACTTCAGGTTCAGTCGATCGCGCATCACCTGCTGGTAGAACACCGGGGTTTTTTGCAGGAGATCCTGTCCGGACTTGTAGCGCACCATGTACTCGCCCGGCTTCGAATTTTCGACGGCAACGCCACCGAGAACGAATTCCTTGTAAAGCCGGTCCCGGCATTTCTCCAGGTAACAGCGATCGGCCATCTGCGCGATCATGTCGGCTGTGCCGATCAGGTGCCCGCAAATCACGTCTCGCGGGTCATCGAGTTCGATGTCGTCGAGATCGACCTCGTAGCCCGTGAAATGCACGATCATGCTCGCTACGCCCGCGTCCTTTGCCAGGCCGAGTTCCGGCAGGTAACGGCGCAGGAAGTCGGCGCTGCGGGTCACGTGGTAGAGCGTGAACTCGGCGCCGTTGACGAATTGGCTGTCGCGTTCCTCGTGTCGGATATAACCGGAGTCGTGGAACAGCGACGTTATGATGGCCATCCGTGCGCGTTCCGGGCCGAGGCGTTCCGACGGATCGACGCTGCGCTCGTAACCCGCGACGAGGCGAGCGAGCGCGAGAGTCATGTCCAGCGTGTGCTGCATGTCGTGATACGTGGTGTCGCAACCCAGGTAGCCGGGATAGCGTCCACCAAACAGCCGCTCGAAATCGTAAAAAGCGAGCCATAGCTTGTCGAACGGCGCCCCGGGAAACGTTTCCGAATACAGTTTCCACACCGCGTTGCGAACATCAGCCGGGCTGCTGACCTGCACGGTGTTCGTTACGTCGTAATCGTTACGGCGATCCTGGGACACGATACTGTTCTTCTTGTTGTTGGCTGTATCGCCCGTTGCTCGCGTGCGTCCGAGGTCGGTCATGCCGTCCTCCTGACAGCAACGCAAGTCCTTGTGCAGTCGGGCGCTGCAAACTCAATCATACACATCGCATCGCGAGCAATCCGGTCGTTATTCGACAATATGTCATGTCGGTAAAATCTGACCAAGCGGCATTAACGGTTGCCGCGCCGAATTTCAGGATTCGAACTCCGCCACTACGGGCGCGTGGTCCGACGGGCGCTCCCAGGTGCGCGGCTCCCTGTCGATATAGCTTGCAGTGCAGCGCTTCGTCATCGGGTCGCTGGTCAGTATCAGGTCGATGCGCAGGCCTGCGTTGCGGCGGAACATGGCTGCGCGGTAATCCCACCAGCTGAAACTCTTTTCGGGCTGGTCGAATTTCCGGAACACGTCGGCGAGCCCGAGGTCAAGCAGGTCCGAGAGCGCGGCGCGCTCCAGCGGGCTGCAGAGGATGGCTTCGCCCCACTTCTCGGGGTCGTAAACGTCCTCGTCGGCAGGTGCGATGTTGAAGTCACCGAGTACGACGAGGTTATCGTATTTCTCCAGCTGCGCCGCAAGATAGTCGCGCAGTGCTCGTAGCCAGCCGAGCTTGTACTGGTATTTTTCCGAGCCGACTTCAGAGCCGTTCGGCACGTACAGGTTGATGACGCGCACGCCGCCGATCGTCACGGCGAGCACGCGGCGCTGGGGGTCATCGAGACCGGGTAACTCAAGGTCGGGATCCTGCGGTTCTTCTTTACTGATGACGGCGACGCCATTGTAGGTTTTCTGGCCGTTCGCCAGCGACGTGTAGCCTGCCGCGGCCAATTCGTCCTGCGGGAACATCTCCGTCAGCTGCTTGATTTCCTGCAACACGAGTACGTCTGGCGAGTGCGCGGTGAGCCACTCGAGAACGTGCGGTAGCCGCACTTTCATCGAGTTAACGTTCCACGTCGCTATTTTCATTTGCCGAGGATACCGCTTTGTCGGAGCAGAGCGTCGATCGTGGGCTTTCTTCCCCGAAAATCAACGTACGCCTGCATGAAGTCCCGGCTGCCGCCGATCTCCAGGATCTCGCGCCGGAATCGGGCCGCGATTCCGGCATCGAAAATGCCGTTCTCCTCGAACGCCGCGAATGCATCGGCCGCGAGGACTTCGGCCCACTTGTAGCTGTAGTAACCGGCCCCATAGCCGCCGGCGAAGATATGCGAAAAAGCCTGGGGCAGCCGGTTGTAGGCCGGATGGCGCACGAGAGAGACCTCGTCGCGCACCTGGTCGAGCACCGACAGCACGGCCTCCGGCGCCGCGGGATCGTACTCGGCGTGCAGGCGCATGTCGAACAGCGCGAGTTCTATCTGGCGCATCATCGCGAGCGCGGCCCCGGTATGACGGCTCTCCTCGAGGCGCTCGAACAGGTCCCTCGGTAACGGCTCGCCCGTATCGGCATTGGCCGAGCAGCGCTCGAGCACCTCGTAACTCCAGGCGAAGTTTTCCATGAACTGGCTGGGCAACTCGACGGCATCCCATGGCACGCCATTGATGCCCGCGATGCTCGGGTAGTCGATTCGCGTCAGCAGGTGATGCAGCATGTGGCCGAATTCATGAAACACCGTAACCACATCTGTGTGGGTGAGTAACGAGCGCCCGCCTTCGTCCGGCGGCGAGAAATTGCAGACGAGGAAACCGACCGGCTGCGTCATCGCACCATCCAGGTTCTTGCGGTTGACACAGTCGTCCACCCAGGCGCCGGTACGTTTGCCGCTGCGCGCGAACAGGTCGGCATAGAAGCCGCCGACCTCCTCGCCGTCCGCGTTGTGCACGTGGTAGTAACGTGCGTCCTCGTGCCACGTAACGACGCCGGGGTCCTGCGAGAAACTGACGCCGTAGAGCCTGCTGGCGAGCTCGAAAAGGCCGCTCATCACGGTTGCGGCGGGGAAATACTGCCGCAGGACCTCGTTCGATATCGAGTGTTTTTGTTGCTTGAGCTTTTCGAGCAGGAAGGTCAGGTCCCACGGCTCGACGGTCATGCCCGCAAACTCGCGCAATTCGGCCAGCTCGGCCTCGGCCGCCGGTCGCGAATGCGCGGCGAGGTCGCGCAGGAAGTCGATGACCTGCCCGGACGACTCCGCCATCTTGGTCGCGAGTGAATAATCCGCGTAGCTGTCGAAACCGACGAGCTTTGCCGCCTCGTGGCGCAGCGCCAGGATTTTTTCGATGTTGCCGCTGTTGTCCCACTCGTCGTTGGCGCCCTGGTCCGACGCTCGGGTTACCCAGCCGTGATAGAAGGTCTCACGCAGCCCGCGGTTCTCGGCCTGCGTCATGACGGCGTGGTAGGTCGGGAAGTCGAGGGTCAGCAGCCAGCCGTCACGGTCGCGCCGTGATGCCTCCGCGGCGGCACGCTGCACAACCTGCGGCGGCAACCCGTCCAGCTCGGCGACATCGTCCACCGGCAACGCCCAGGCGTCCGAGGCATCCTGTACGTTGTGGTCGAAATCGGCCCGAATCGCGGCGAGCGACTGCATGATCTCGCGAAAGCGCGTTTTTTCCCGCTCAGGGAGATCCACGCCTGCCAGGTGGAAGTCCCGCAGCGCAAGAGCGACGGTGCTCCGTCGGGCTTCGCTGGTGTCTCCGGACAGGTGGCTGTCCACCCGGGCATAGGCTTGCTGCAGCCGGACATTCTGTGACAATTCCGTGCCGTGCTCGGTCAGAATCGGCAGCGCGGCCGTGTACACTTCGCGCCACTCAGGCGAACCGAGCACGCCCTGCAAGTGGCTGACCGGCGACCAGACACGCGACAGCTCGTGCTCCATGTCCTCGAGCGGCAGGACGAGCGAATCGAAGTCGGGGTCAGTGGCCGTGTTCAGCAGCTCGTCGAGCCTGCTGCGATGAGCGGAGATGAGCTGCTCGAGCGCCGGTAGCACGTGCTCGGGCGCGATCTCCGCAAAGCGCGGCAGCGATGACGTATCCAGAAGTGGGTTGCTCATTGACGTTGCTGATATCCTGTTCCGGCGCAGGATGTTAGCACGGCACCGAAAGGAGTAAGGGTTTGGCAAGGGAATACGATTTACTGGTCATTGGCGGCGGCAGCGGCGGGCTCGCGCACGCGCAGCGCGCTGCAGAATACGGCGCGCGCGCCGGCGTCATCGAGTACGGGCCGCTGGGTGGCACCTGCGTCAACGTTGGTTGCGTACCCAAGAAAGTCATGTGGTATGCGGCCGAGACGCGGCACCACCTGGAGCACGCCGCCGGCTACGGCTTCGACATTCATGTCAGCGGACACGACTGGGCCTCCCTGAAGGCGCGGCGGGATGCTTATGTCACACGCCTGAACGGTATTTACGAGCGCAACCTGGACAAACGCGGTGTCGAATACATCCAGGGGGCCGCGAATTTCGTGGATTCGCATACGCTCGCCGTTGGCGACGAGCACTACCGCGCAGAGCGAATCGCGATTGCCACGGGAGGCCGGCCGATGGTGCCGGACATTCCCGGCGCGGGGTACGGCATCGTGTCGGACGACTTTTTCATGCTCGAGGAACGGCCGCAGCGCGTCCTCATCGCGGGCAGCGGCTACATCGCCGTCGAACTCGGCGGCGTGTTCAACGCCCTCGGCAGCGACGTGAGCATCGTCGTGCGTAAAGACGGCATCGTGCGAAGCTTCGACGCCATGCTCGGCGAGGAGGTCATGCTTGCGATGCAGAACAGTGGCATTCGATTCGATACCCGGGTCGTTCCCGCGAGCGTCGAAAAACACGACGACGGCCTCGTCATGACCAGCGAGGACGGGCGCCGCTTCGGCCCTGTCGATTGCGTGCTCTGGGCCATTGGCCGCGAACCGAACACCGACACGCTGGCGCTGGACGCAGCGGGCGTGAAGACCGACGACCAGGGCTTCATACCGGTGGACAAGTTCCAGGCGACCAACGTCGAACATATTTTCGCCCTTGGCGACGTTACGGGTGCGCAGGCGCTCACGCCGGTGGCGATCGCCGCGGGCCGGCGACTCGCCGATCGAATCTACGGCGGGATGGAAGGCCGCCACCTCGACTACCGCCTGGTTCCGACGGTTATCTTCAGTCATCCGCCGATGGGCACCGTGGGCATGACCGAGGCCGAGGCCAGGGCAGAGCATGGCGACACCGTGAAGGTCTACCTGACCCGGTTCACGGCGATGTACTACGCGCTCGGCGAGAAGAAGCAGACCTCGGTCATGAAGCTGATAACAGCAGGGAATGACGAGCGCATCGTCGGTTGTCATGTTATCGGCGACGGGGCCGACGAAATGATGCAGGGGTTCGCGGTCGCGATCCGCATGGGTGCAACGAAGAAGGATTTCGACGATACCGTCGCGATCCACCCGACCAGCGCGGAAGAATTCGTGACTATGCGCTGATCGAGATCTGCTTCAGCACAGGCTTGGTGTCGGGGCGCACGCCGCGCCAGATATGAAACGACTCGGCGGCTTGTTCGACGAGCATTCCCCAGCCCATGACGGCATGCCCAGCGCCGTGTTCGAGTGCCCACGTGCAGAACGGTGTCGGGTGCAGGCTGTACGAAAGGTCGTAGCAGAATGTAATGGATGAAATCGCGGCCTCCGGGTACGGCGGCATCTCGCCGCCGTGGACGGCCGACGTCGCGTTGATAACGAGGTCGTAGGGCTCCGATACCGGGACGGCGTCGAAACTGCTGGCGGTCACCGAGCCGCGGTTGGCAAATCGTTCGACGAGGTCTTCAGCGCGCCTCACGGTCCGGTTGGCGATGCAGATGCTCCGTGGCTGCATCTCGAGGAGCGGACCGACGATGCCGCGGGTCGCGCCGCCGGCGCCCAGAATGAGGATGTTGGCGCCATCCAGGGTCAGGCCGAGATTGACGACGAGGTCGCGTAGCAGCCCGATACCGTCGGTATTGTCGCCGTGGATCTCGTTATTGCGGAACGTCAGCGTGTTCACGGCGCCGGCCGCACTGGCGCGCTCGCTGAGGTGATCGACGAGGCGGAAGACGGCGCGCTTGTGGGGAACGGTGATATTCAGCCCCTTGCCGCCGGTGCGCTGAAACTGGCGCACGGCTTCCTCGAGTTTCTCGGGCGCCACGCGCAACAGTTCGTAGCGCATTTCCTGCCCCGTCTGCTGCGCAAAAAGCTGGTGAATGACAGGGGACCGGCTGTGAGCCACCGGGTAGCCCATGACACCATAGCGGTCAACGGTCACCGTCTGCGTTACTCCGGCGGGTTATCCAGACGACAGTATACCTACTCGCCGAGCCAGCGAGCTGCATCCATGGCGAAGTAGGTCAGTATGGCGCTCGCTCCCGAGCGCTTGATGCACAAGAGCGCCTCGAGCACCGACTTGCGCTCGTCCAGCCAGCCGTTGCCGGCTGCGGCCTTGAGCATCGCGTATTCGCCGCTTACCTGGTAGGCGAACGTCGGCACGCCGTAGCGGTCGCGAACGCGGCGGATGATGTCCAGGTAAGGCATCGCGGGTTTGACCATGACGAAGTCCGCGCCCTCGTCGAGATCGAGTGCAACCTCGCGCAGCGCCTCGTCGCTGTTCTCCGGCGCCATCTGGTAAGTGGACTTGTCGCCGCCGGCAAGATTGGCGGCGGAGCCGACCGCGTCCCGAAACGGGCCGTAAAAGCAGGACGCGTACTTGGCGGCGTAGGCGAGGATCAGCGTGTGCCGGTAATCGGCGTCTTCGAGCGCACTGCGAATCGCTCCGATACGGCCGTCCATCATGTCGGACGGCGCCACGACGTCGGCGCCGGCCTCCGCATGCGACAGGGCCTGCCGCGTGAGCATAGCGACCGTCTCGTCGTTCATGACGTATCCCGCGTCGTCGATGATGCCGTCCTGGCCGTGGGTAGTGTATGGATCCAGCGCTACATCCGTAATCACAGCAAGGTCAGGATGGGCTTTCTTGATCGCTTTCACGGTGCGCTGAACGAGGCCGTCGGGATTGGCGCACTCGGCACCAT
>Ga0193947_1000216_pt1 | contig 12060 bp, 10 predicted proteins | sample FRT_01_MG_FD_161267 | JGI IMG/M metagenome (GOLD analysis project Ga0193947, IMG submission 161267) | Sediment microbial communities from the Broadkill River, Lewes, Delaware, United States - FRT_0-1_MG | ecosystem: Environmental > Aquatic > Freshwater > River > Sediment | place: USA: Delaware... | reverse complement strand
GAGTCCGCTCCGGGGGCAAAGCCGCCAATCAGGTGCAACTCGCCGATGCCCTGATAGCGCCCGCTGGCCAGTGCTGACCGGGCCCGTTTCAGTACGCCCGGGTCATAAGCCCAGTTTGCCCAGTCGCCACCCTGTCGATAGGGGCTCCAGAACGCAATTAATTTTTCCGCATCAAGGTTCACTAACTCAAGCGCCAGTTCCGGCGGTGTGCCGATGACCACACCGAAACCCACCTGGTGCTGTTCGAGGATTGCCATTGCCTGTGCCGGCGAGGTGACGTCGGCCTGACTCCATTTGTAATGAATATGCACATCGGCAATAGGCATCGTTGCCGAACAGCTTGCGGATATCGTATCCAATAGCAGTGCAAGCAAGAGGAACAGCAGCCGGTTCTTATTCACGTATTCGACCCTCTGTAGGCAATTGGCCGGTTTATCCGCCTTTTAATACAGTTTGGACAGACTGCCGGCTTGAAGCCGGTTTGCGCTCCGCGTATCTTCATACAGACGTGAATCGCGGATCCCTGCCCTCCGGGGGGCGGAACGCCTGTTGTATAAATACACTATTGTTGCGGTAATGTAGCCTAACTGCAGATCATGAGAAAAGTCCTTTCGAAGCAATCCCGCATGCCGACGTGGTTTCCGCTGTTGTTGTCCGTCGGCATCATTCTGGCAGCCTGTGGACAGAAGTCAGACAAACCACGTGACAGGGGTGTGCGGGAGCATCTGGTCGAGGTTGCACTGGTACAGAGTGACAACCTGAATGTTGTGCGTACCCGTACCGGCACACTACGTGCGCGGCGGGAGGTCAAGGTTTATACCCAGGAGGAAGGCCGTATTACGGCGTTACCGCTGTATGAAGGCGATGAAGTCGGTGAGGGGGATGTCCTGGCCCGGCTTGACGATACCCTGATTCGAGCACAGCTCTCCAGAGCCAGTGCGACACGTAAGCAGGCGCAGGAGGACGTCAAACGACTGAAAGAACTCCGCAGCCGCAAGCTGGTATCGGAAGACGAGTACACGCGCGCACTGACCCAGCTGGATGTTGCCCAGGCTGATGAGGACATCCTGAAAACACGACTCGGTTATACCACCATCAGCAGCCCCATTAACGGTGTCGTGAGTGCCCGGTTTTCCGAACCTGGCAATGTGGTTGAGCGGAATCAGCACGTGCTGACCGTTTCCGATCCTTCCTCGCTGGTGACAGAATTGCCGGTATCGGAGTTGATCCTTCCCGACCTGTCAAAAGGCGACATTGCCAGGGTGCGTATTGATGCGCTGGGTGACCAGGTGTTCGAAGGGCGTATCATTCGTATTCACCCGAACCTCGATCCGGTAAGTCGTCGCGGCACCATCGAGGTAGAGCTTGAACCGGTGCCGGCGGGAGCGGCGCCCGGACAGTTATGCCGGGTGGAACTCAGCACGCAGCCTGGCAGGCGTCAGGTGATTCCGTTCTCCGCTTTGCGCCGGGATGATACCAGTGAGTATGTTTTTGTTGTGGACGATGAAGGCAGGGCACAACGGATGGACGTCAGCAGTGGTCTGCGCCTGGCGGAGAGCATCGAAATCAAGGCGGGACTGGAGGAAGGTCAGCAGGTTATTTTCAAGGGTTTTCTGGGTCTGTCATCCGGAAAGAAAGTCAAACCGGTTAACAGTGAAGCGCGCTGATCGTGCCAGTCGGGTCATCAAGAAGCGGGGGACTGGCGGCATGGTCGATTCGTCACCCTGTCGGTGTCACCATGATCGCTTTGGCGGTGATCGTTCTGGGGGTTTTCTCCTATTCGAGACTGGCCATTGATCTGCATCCGCACCTGATTTATCCGGAAATACGCGTACGCATTCTGAATCCCGGGGTACCGGCTACGGTAATGGAGGACCAGTTCGGGCGGCAGCTGGAAGAACAGCTGGCCATCACCGAAGATGCCGTCAGCGTGCAGTCCAGAGCCTCGCAAGGAGCGGTATCCGTCGACCTGTCGTTTGAGTACGGTAAGGATATTGACGTGGCGTTACGGGATGCAAGTACCCGACTGGATCGGGCAAAGCGATTCCTTCCCGATACGCCCGATCCACCCATCATCTATAAACGCGACCCTGCCCAGATTCCGGTGCTTGAGTTTGTGGTCAGTTCGCCCCTGCGCGATCCGGTTGAGTTGCGTACCTGGGTAGATGATGTGTTCAGCAAGTGGTTTATCACCTTGCCGGGGGTCGCTGCCGCGGAAGTCGGCGGCGGGCTTGTTAGAGAGATCCAGATACTTCCTGACCAGCAGCGCCTGGCCGGCATGGGGCTTGCCATGCAGGATATTATCGATGCGCTTCAGCGCGGTAACCGCGAGGACCCCGCCGGACGCCTGAAGATGAGCCGCCAGGAAATCTCCGGCCGGATCAGCGGCCGCTTCACCAGCGTACAACAGATTGCCGAACTGCCTGTACAGGTGGAAGGTGGCGATATCATGCACCTTCAGGAGGTGGCCCAGGTCATCGATACGCATGAAGATGAGCGTCTGCGGGTGCGTCTGGACAGTGTGCCCGGTATCAAACTGTCGATACAGAAACAACCTTCGGCGAACACGGTCAGCGTCGTCGATGTCGTCCGGCAACGCTTGGACTGGTTGCAGGCACAGGGCCTGATAGCGGAGGATATTCATGTCGACAGCGTGGCGGATCAGTCGATTTATATACGCCAGGCACTGAGCAATTCCAGTATGGCTGCGATCGCCGGTGCATTGCTGGCGATGCTGGTAGTGTACATCTTTCTGGGCAACCTGCGTCGTACGCTGATTATCGGCAGCGCTATTCCCATCGCTATCATGGTGACTTTTGTCATTATGGGAATGGGCGGGCTCACTCTGAATATCATGACGCTGGGGGGGCTTGCGCTGGGGGTTGGTCTGATCGTCGATAACACCATTGTCATGCTGGAAAATATCTATCGTCACCAGGTTCAGGGGGAGGGTGACCTGGAGGCGGGGCGGCGCGCCGCGCAGGAGGTCAACAGCGCAATTGTCGCATCCACCAGCACTAACCTGGCTGCGGTTCTGCCTTTCCTGTTCATTGGCGGGCTGACGGGGTTATTGTTCAGGGAGCTGATTTTTACCATATCGGCTGCGATTCTGTCTTCCATGATAATTGCCCTGACCCTGGTGCCGTCGCTGGCTGCCAAGGTGCACAGCGTGGATGTTTCTCCGCTGCGGGCTGCGGTGGACAGGGGGGTCAGCCGGCTGCAACAGGCGTATGCCGCGCTGGTCAACCGTATTCTGGACTTTCCGTATTTGTTGATAGCGGTTTTTCTGCTGATGCTGGCTTTTTCCGTTCAGGTGTTTTTCGGTAATGAGGAGATTTTTCTGCCGGATATGGATGACGGCCGTGTTTCCATCGTTATTACCACAGACCCCGGTACGACGCTGAATGAAATGGATCAAACCGTACAGCTCATCGAACAGTTACTTGAGGTGCAGCCGGAAGTCGATCATGTGTTCTCGACGGTTGGCGGTTTTATTTTCGGCCGAACCGAACGGGAGTCGCCGAGTCGCAGTACGCTGAACGTGCAACTGGTACCGGTGTCACAGCGGGGTATCAGCAGTGAGGCATGGATACAGGAGATGGAACGGATAATCAGCGAAAAACAACTGGCAGGCGTTCAGGTGCGCATGCGCACACGCGGAATTCGCGGCATACGTACCAGCCGCGGCGACGACGATGTCAGCATCCGCATACAGGGGCCGGATCTGGATGGGCTTGAAGACCTTGCTGATGATCTCGTCATGCGCCTGAAACAGATTGACGGACTGCGCAATGTGTTGCATTCGGCCGAAGAAGTGCACCATGAGTTCAGTATCGATATTGACCGTGAACGTGCGAGTATTCTGGGCCTGGATGTCGAGGATGTCGGTAAAGCCATGCGAATTGCGCTGGAAGGTGTGGTGGTCACAGACTTTATCGATCATGGCCGCAGCTATGACGTACGTTTGCGGCTGCCGCCGCTGACAGCCTCGGATCCGCAGGAGCTGGAATCGGTATTATTATTTCCTGCCGCAAATGATCGCAAGGCTGTCTACCTGGGGGACGTGGCGCGCGTCAATTTGCTCGAAACTCCTGCCGAAATACTGCGTGACAATCAACAGCGTTTCATCGAGGTCAGTGCTTCAATCGATGGCAGTGCAACGCTGGGAGGCCAGCTGGCTGCCATTGACGAGAAACTCCAGGACCTGGTGTTAGCGGACGGCTATAGCCTGTACGATGGCGGCGCCCGGCAAGCGCTGCAGAAGGGCAGGGCCCTGGGCGGTACCCTTCTGTCACTGGCACTTTTTCTGGTGTTCGTGGTAATGGCGATTCAATACGAATCACTGCGCAATCCGTTCATCATTCTGCTCAGCGTTCCGTTCGCTGTGATTGGCGTGTCGATCGGAATCCAGTTGACAGCACTACCGCTGTCCATGCCCATCTGGCTGGGGATGATCATGCTGGCGGGCATTGTGGTTAACAATGCGATTGTGCTGGTGGAGTATATCGAAATAGTGCGGGAAAGGGTCGGCAACATCCGTGCAGCCATACTCGAGGCCGCGCGCCTCAGATTGCGTCCCATCCTGATGACCACGCTGACCACAGCGGTGGGTATGCTCCCCCTGGCCATCGGTGTCGGGGAAGGTGCCGAGATGTTGCGACCGCTGGCGGTGACCATCGTGGCCGGGCTCTCTTTCTCGATGTTCGTGAGCCTGATTCTGGTGCCGGTCATGTATGAGTTGACGCATATGCGGGAGTGGAAGGAGAGGGCTACCTTGAAGGAGTACTAGACCGCATTTCTCACGGGGATCCCGGATGCTGGCGCAGGGCTCGTGTGCTTGGACGCCGTTCTGGAGCGAAAGTGGTAGCCGTAGCTACCACTTGAGTGAAGAACAAGTACAAGCGCGCGAGAACAAGCCAGGGACGGGATAGGCTTGTCCCAGAAACACTCTGTTTCTCGTTTGATCACAAAACCCTTCACAGCTTCAATACCTTCTGTCGCTCTCCGGCCGCCCCGTGAGAAATGCGGTCTAGCCCCATGTGCTTACGGCCCGCCAGGCAGCCAACAGCGAAAACAGCAGGAACATCACCCCGCCGGTTCGCTGCAGCCAGTGCGTCGGTAAACGTCTGAACAGCGTGCTGCCGGCCCAGACACCGAGTCCGGATACCGCGGCCAGTGCCAGGGTTGCGCCGGCCCACACAGGTAAAGCGGGCAGTGTGCTTGCCAGTCCTGCCACCGCAATCTGGGTCTTGTCGCCGAATTCCGCCACCAGGAGAAGTGCCAGGGTGGTCAGGAATATGCCGTGGTGGCCCCGCTCCCTGACGTCTTCGCTGTCATCCTCATCAGACCGCAGGGCGTGAATGCCGAACACGGCAAACACTACCGAGACCAGGGCGGCGGTGATATGTTCAGGAATCCACGCGGCGACTGCGGCACCGAAAAGCACTGCCAGAAGATTGAGGAAGGCAAATGCCACGACTGCAGCGGAGAGCACCGGCCAGGGGCGGTGGCGGGCAGCCAGGGTCATGCAGACTAACTGGCTTTTGTCACCTATTTCCGCCAGGGCAATCAGGGTGAAGCTGGAGAGTGCAGTGGTGAACCAGTCATACAGGAGCATGGCGATTAATCTGATATGAGGGGAGGCGGCAATTATCTCCGCATGAAAAAGCTTATGCCAGCCAGCAACGCTTCAATAGCGGCTTTGGTACATGGGTTTCCTGTATTTCCAGCGTTTGTACGCCCAGAACCAGTCCTGTGGTGTCTCGGCAATCTGTTGCTCAACGGCGCGGATATAGGGTTCCATGATGGCACCGCTTTGCTGTCGGTACGGAGGTTCGGTCAATAATTCAAAGCGTATGCGGTAACGGCCGCGTTGTACACGCTTCATGCGGACAAAAATGACCGGTGTTTTCAGTAACCGCGCCAGTTTTTCCAGCCCGGGAAAGAATGCGGTGTCACGGCCCAGAAAACAGCTCCAGTATTTTTCCTCGTCCGGTCTCGGTCCCTGATCAGCAAGCAGTGCAATAACCCCGGGGTGACGGGTGAACTTCACCAATTCAGGCAGCGAGTTTTTTGCTTCGATCAATTTGCTGCCATAGCGGCTGCGCATCTGCAGCAGCAGCGTATCGATGTTGCGGTGGTTGAGGGATTTGTACAGGGCGGCAAGCGGTACCCCGAGCCGTGCCGAGCAGGCCAGTTGCAGCCACTCCCAGTTACAGTGATGTGAGGCGGCAGCAAGTATGGTCCCGTGTTGCTGTAGCAGTGAGTCGATCAGTTCCGTGTTTTCGATTTCAACCCGCTTCGCCAGGTCGCCTTCGCTGAATGTGAAACACTTGATGGTTTCAAACAGAATATGTACGGCGTTACGGTAGCTTCCTGCGGCCAGCCGCTGGATGGCATCGGCCGACTGCCCTGGAAATGCGCGGCGAAGATTCTCCACTACCAGTTCACGCTGAAAGCGTATCAGGTAGAAGAACACAACAAACACGATATCCGCTAATACGTACAGCAACGACAGCGGCAGTCGGCCGAGAAGCCGGACCAGTACAACCGGCCAGTGTGCGGATTTGACTGCGGGGGTCGATTCTGACATGGGTGGTGAATTATCGCACGCTTCGTGATGAATCCCTATTGGCTGTTGCCGTTATACTCCGAAGAACCGACGATAACTTGCCTATAACAATGGATCAGGATCACCCCGAACTGCAAAAAGCCGTAGCCGCCATCAGCCAGGGCGCATTTCAGCAATCGTTTGACATTGTATCCCAGCTGGCACATCAGGGCCTCGCAGTGGCGCAGCACTTTCTTGGCTGGCATTACCACAAGGGCATAGGTACGGAGCAGAATGACCGGCAGGCTGTTGTCTGGTGGCAAAAAGCGGCAGCGCAGGGTCTTGCCGAGGCTCAGCAGGGCCTGGGCTGGGCTTACGCAAACGGCCGAGGCGTTGACGAGGACCCGGCAGAGGCCTATCGCTGGTATAACCGTGCTGTTGCAGGCGGCGATGAGGAAGCCAGAAGCGGGCTGTCAGAAACAGCCCGCAAGTTGAGTCCTGAGCAGTTGCGCTTGCTGGAGCAGGAAAAATAAGTGCCAGACAGGTCCCGTGTTCAAGCAGATCTTATCCATCGCCAAACGGTGCCCCTGGGATGGTCAATGCCGGTTTGTATGTAATCCAGCGCCTGGTGGTCATTAATAATGTAACGCAGTCGGGAACTGGCATCCTGGCGTCCACAAAACAGAATCCGGTCTCCGTTTTGCAGATGTTCTTCCATGTCGGGGAGCAGCATGTCCATGCTGTCGCGCTTGATCAGCAGTGGCACACAGGGCAGCAGCTTTGACCTGTCCTTAGGGTTTGAACAAATATCTTTCAGTTGCACTTTGTGCCCGCGTCGTTGGCGGTTGTATACGGCGGGCGCCTGCAGTACCGATATTTCCAGTTCCCAGGTCTCCGGGGTGACTTCGGCAACAACACCGGCGATCCGGCTCACCAGCACGTTGGCCCATTCCTCATTCTGATCACGTGTCAGGCGGAAGAAGTCGCCCAGCAGGGGGGACAGAATCAGACCCAGAATGTTCTGAGCTACAAGTGTGCCCGGTTGCATGATCAGGCCAATATCTGCGGCCTTGAATATGGGGGCTTTCTTCTGCTGGTTCTGTCGCACCACGGTGAACAGTCCCGGATTGAGGTAGCGCGCGGTGATCAGGATCGACAGGTTGTTAGCGTCATTGTCAGTGCCGGCAATAACGCCAACCGCATCCTGAATACCCGCGTCAAGCAATGTATTCGCTTCGGTACCACGCCCTTCCACGGTATCGAGGGGGGCACCGGTCGCTTCGGGTTCGGCTTCGATCAAGCGTGTTTTTACACCTTCGATAGCGATATATTCACGTACCGCTTTACCGAAGCGGCCAAAACCACACAATACCCAGCTGCCAGTGGGCGGGCGTTTGAAGTCGGACAAAGGGGCACCGTACACGGCGGTCATCCATTCGTAGACCAGGTGCATGCTTGGCGAATGAAACATCATCGCGAATCGGGAAGCAAAAATTTCAAACGGGTCGATAATATGATCGGTACCAAATGAAGCCATATTGGCTGCCGAGTCCTTGGAATCCGACTGGCAGATAACCTGAATATCCGGCGCCAGCAGCTTGCTGGTGATCGCGATCGTCAGATTGCTGTGGTCATCACCAGTCAAGGCGATCACGCCCCGGCAATTCGGGCGTTTCAGTCCGGCTGCAATCAGGGTGTCGGAATTCGTGGCATCTTCACTCAGCCCGGGCACGTAATCCGGCAGGTCTTCAACCGCCAGATCAAGGATCTTCTCACCGTCCTTCTCGATGACCACGCAGTGTATGCAGCGTTCGCTGAGTTCGCGAACCAGTAGACGGCTGGCGTCACCATAGCCGCAGACGATATAAAAAGGTTCCTGCATTCGGCGCACTTTGCGGGTAAAAGACGAGAAAGCCAGTACCCGGCGGAACCCCTGGTCCTGGATCACGGTGAGAATGGTACCGATGGCGTAAAGCCAGGACACCACGGCGGCGTAAATGGTGAATGTTGTCCACATACGCTGTGCACCGGTGAATGGGTAGGGGATTTCGCCAAAGCCGATGGTAGAGCCGAGAAAGCTGACGAAATAGGTGGCGTGGAAAAAGTCCATGCGCCAGGGATTTCCCTGGTCATCGACACCGGGAATCAGGGTCAGACCGAGAACGGATACCGCGTACGTGGTTATCAGCACGATCAACGGCAGACGCATGCGCCTTAACAGCAGGGAGATAACGGTATGCATGGTTGTAGGGTATTTTCCGCAATCAGCGTCTGAACGTCACCGTTTCCACCACCAGCAGAATGACCGATGTCAGGTTGGCCAGTAAAGCACCGCCAGACAGCGATACGATGCTCGACATGACGGAAGGCTCCAGAGGGGATTCGGCAACATACACCACGTAACCCCACACCAGTGCGGCGGCGATCAGCTGCAGATCAGCTACCAGGCTGGTCGCCAGCAGCAACGCGCCGATATGCGCGCGGTCGCCGAATTTCATGATGGTGGCTATCAGGCTGACAATCAGTGCAGCAAACAGTTCATAGACGTTGTGGTGAGTGGGGTCGTCCAGCTCCCCGATGAAAAATCCGTAATTCAGGGTTAATGCCAGAATTGAAAAAAAAGCAAATATGACCTTTTCCAGATTCATGCTCGAGGCTCCGGGTTGAATTCTTTATCGTGCCAAATGAGGTAGAAATATATCGTATTATTAAACAGTTGTAATTAATACTTCAAATGAATGGCACTAAGTTAAGGTGGCTTTTCCTCTGTAGGGCCGAATTTATTCGGCCAATAGCTGTTGGCGGCTACCCACGTAGTGGCTATATCCGGGATGATAGATGGTATGGCAACGTGGTTGGTCGAATGAATTCGACCCGATTGTTACTTCGGTTGAAGAAGAAATCGGGGCTTGCAGGGAAAGCCGAAAACATACGCTGGATGTCGTCACAAATATACTTGAGCAGCTTAAGGCGGGCCAGAACATCAAGCTGGGCTCAGTCCGGCAGGCGGTAAACCGGATGGTTTCCAGTGTTGTCCGCAACCCGGATGCCTTTTTCTGGCTGTCGCGACTCAAGGACAAGGATAACTATGCCTATATGCATTGCGTCGATACCTCGATATGAGTGTTGTCGCTGAAGGCGTTGAAAACCAGCAGACGCTGGACATGCTGATCGGCATGGGTTGTGACGATGGCCAGGGATTCTATTTCGGACGTCCCATGCCCATCGAAGATATGCCGCCCTGGGTAGAAGGCAGTAACTGGTGCAAGTCCGGCATCATTGAAATTTACTAGGGCCTGTTAACACGATGAAAACGACAGCGACGACGGCCAATTTTTTGCAGGACAAGGCACCGCGAGTGCCGTGTACCCGCCGTACATAAGCGAGCGGTAACGCAGGCCTGCGGAAAAATGGCCCCGTCCCTTCGGGTTGCGCCCCAAATACGGCCAGCCAGCGTTACTCGTCGTTCATTTAGAGTCACTAGACTTCTCTCCTCGTGCCTGGCCTGTCCGCATTCGGGGCGGCAACGCTGACGCTTTCATCGTGTTAACAGGCCCTGAGTACTCAGAAAACGCTGAGGGCGACACCTCCACGTCTCTGGTCACCGTGACATTCGAATTCGGTCCGGTTCTTTGAAACCGCGTGTACGCCGCCGAAAAACAGATTTCTGTCCGGCCAGCACCTGGTCTGATCAAACTCCTTATCCAGCTGTTTGTATACGTTGTCTTCGAAACCGCCCTCTATATTCAGCAGTTTGTTCTCGTAATGAATCCTGGGCAGATCGATGGCCTGCTGCAGTGGCAGCTTTTCGTCCACCACACGCAACAACACCTGCAGGATGGCGGAACGAATACGGTTTGAACCCCCCGAGCCGAGGGCGATCGTGCGGCCATCATTCAGTTGCAGCATACTGGGCGCCATCATCGAGGTCAGGCGCCGGTTTTCCTGCCAGGCATGAAAGCCGTGTGGATTGAGGTCCTCTTCGCCGAGCATGTTGTTCAACATAATGCCTGTGTCACCCAGCATGTGACCGCAACCCTCACCGTTGCTGGCGGTCAGCGAGGCAAGGTTTCCCCGCCGGTCAATGACGCTGATGTGGGTGGTGCCTCTGAAGGATCGTGCGCGTCCACTGACCTGATGCCGATACTGTTCAAGCAGAACGGGATCCAGCATGCGTTCATCCAGGCCGTTTCTGCGAATACCGTCCAGGCGAGCCTGGTTGGTGGACTGCATCAACTCAGCGAGCTGGGATAGCCCGTCGACACTGTCGATGGATAGACCAGCCTGCACATGTCGTTCAAGCAGCTTCAGCGCAAACCCGATCAGTAAACCGCCGGAGGAGGGCGCGGGATTGGTGTAAAATCCCGCATCCCGGTACTGGATATGCAGAGGTTGACGGCGCCTGACCTGGTATTGCTCAAGGTCAGCACATCTCAGCTGTCCGCCTTCACTGCGGCAGGCCGCGTCGATGGCTGTGGCGATGTCACCTTCATAGAACAGGCGTTCGCCTTCCTGTGCCAGGGCGCGCAGGGTTTCGGCCAGTTCCGGCAGCTGCAGTAGCTCGCCTTCGCCGACCAGTCTGCCCGGGGTCGACTGGCTTGCGAAGCGTTGCGCCGCTTGCGGTGTGGCAAGGTAAATAGGGCGCACTACGTCCAGGATATAAGCCTGCAGAGGATTGACGCGCAGTCCCTTGCTGGCCAATTCGATGGCGGGTTCCAGTAAAACTGGCATGGGTAAGCTGCCCAGGTCGCGATGGATGGAAAACATTCCGCGCACCGTGCCCGGCGTAGCCACTGAGCCATAGCCGATGTGAAATTCCTGCCGCGTTGTTCCAAAATCGGCCTCGATGGGGTGGAAGTCGATCCCGCTGGCGGGCAGTTTGTGTCTCGGCGTGTGGGTAAAAAAATCATAGATGCTGATTTCACCCGCTTCGGATTGCGCCAGCAGGAAACCGCCGCCACCGAGGGAAGTCAGTACAGGTTCGGCCACGCAGGCGCTCCAGTGCGCCGCAACCACCGCATCAAACGCGTTTCCCCCCTCACGCAGTGCGAAGGCGGCGGCTTCAGCGGTTGCCGCATGCCCGGCGGCAACGGCGCCTTTGAGTTTCAATTCTGTCATGCCATTCGCTCATTGTGGCGGACTGAAGCGGCCGCTCGGTTCGGGGAATCGTCCCGGCAGGTATTCGCCCCGAGAGTCCGGCAGGGATTGCCATGGATTGGGTGGCAAGATACGCCCTAAAGGCCGCGTCGACAATATCTGCCGAAACCATAGCGACGATCGATACTTGATTTAAATCAAGGACACAGAAAACACGGGCTTGATAATGCGGCTTTGCAAGGGATAGAGGGCGTATGTACCCGAACAAGCAGCTTACAGAGCCAGATCACAGGGGATACCTCCATGGCGGTGTTCTGTTGCTCGCCCTGTTATCTATCCTGGCACTGAATCCCGCCCCCCTGGCCGCCACCGAAACGGACGTTGTGTTGCAGCTGTACAAACAGCATTGTGCC
>Ga0193947_1000215_pt1 | contig 12092 bp, 13 predicted proteins | sample FRT_01_MG_FD_161267 | JGI IMG/M metagenome (GOLD analysis project Ga0193947, IMG submission 161267) | Sediment microbial communities from the Broadkill River, Lewes, Delaware, United States - FRT_0-1_MG | ecosystem: Environmental > Aquatic > Freshwater > River > Sediment | place: USA: Delaware... | reverse complement strand
AGGGCCTCATCCAGATGTGTTGCGGCGCTCACTTCCTGAACGATTTGTCGCAAAGTAACGAGCATCGATACAATTCCTTTATTTAACACCCTGAATACATATCCCGATGGGTCCACATGGGGACCCATAGGCGACACAACTTTTGGCCACGAGCGCACCCACTTCCACAGACTCTGGCCATGTCGGACAAGGCTCGAATGGTCCGCCGCGTGGCTGCGACAGGAAAGTCACCAATATACGGGCATTTCAAATAATCGCTTCGTTTAATCATGTGGCTCGGCAATAATTCGCACGAATGGAGTGCCATGCCGTCTGGAAAAACCGGCCCTCGTGAATTTATGCGCCCTTAAAGGGAACCTGAGTCTCATGCTGAGGCGCAGCGCCAGGCAAGTGGTCATATAAATCACCGGCTGCGCCCATGAGAACCATATAAACATTGAAAATGGTGATGCCTGCCGTGAACAGCAGGGCAAATCCGAGTCTTTTTCCAGTCGCACTCATCGTCTTGACACCTTCTTAGACCTGTTCAGTCATTAGGGTTCCGACGTGACCCGTGGTGTCGCGGGGATACAGACCACTGAGCACCGCTATCGCAGCGCTCAGTGGTAAAACTGGCTGAAATAATGTCTGTTGCCCCGAAACACCCACGCGGGGTTCACTGAGCTGGGGACAAGGTCGGTACGTCGTTTACGTTGTGGTGAACAACTGCCGTAACGGCGAAGCGGCGGGATCCTTTGCTATGAGCCGGACGTGTAATCCTTTACATATGCACGCAAGCCAGTGCTTCTTGGATCTGCTTGCGAGTGCATGTGGTTAATATCATAGTTCACTATACAAGAGTGTCAATCAGGGCAAACACCCACCTCGACAAACCGCGGCGCTATCGCTCGCCAGTCAGTTCGGCTGAAATTGATGGCAAGCGCTCTTCGGCGACGGTGTATGTCGCTACTGACACTGCCGGGCCGAGCGGGTTCTCCAGCCAGAGCACACCCTCACCGGCGGTAAAAAATCCCCACCCCTCTTCAGTCGTAACAATGTCGAGATCGCCGTCGGCATCCATATCGACCAACCTGAGGTTGTCGTACTTCATGTAGTTTACATAGGGGGTGAGATTGACCAGGTCCCAGGTCAATCCGCTGGGAATGTCGGTGCGCGGGGTCATCATAAACACCCCGTGGCCGTGGCCGCTGCCGGTAAAAACGACGTCTATCTGATCGTCTTCGTCAACGTATCCGCAGGCCACGCCCTTGATGACAAATTTTAGGTTGCTGCTGTGCCCGGTGCGCAGGCGATCGGAAGTGATGGGGTATTCGGCCCAATGGCGGCCGGTGGCATCCAGGCGCTTGAGCCATTTCGCCACCATACCCGAGTCGCGGGATGTCGCGACGATCATGTCCTCCATGCCATCGATGATGTGATCACAGAAGGTGAATTCACTACCCTTTGCGGTAATGAGAATTCGTTCCCAGACGGCCGTGGCGGGCGATTCGCCGAGTACCTCATGCCCCGGGTTCCTGAACCAGCCAACGCCTTGTCGACCTGCGAACACTATATCCGACAGCCCATCTGCATCCATATCCTTGATAACCAGGGTGACGGTCTTTACATCGACAGCACCCACGTAAAAACGCTGCCACTGTCCCATAGCGCCGGGAGGAGACCCCTCCGGTGCCTTGAACCAGAAAATACCAGCCTTGTTGCCATCCATCGCTTTGGTGCCCGCAACGATGTCTGCGCCGCCCACGCCGTCGATCTGGGCGGCTCTGGCCTTCATATAACCGGCCTTTTTGGCGGGCGCGAGGTTGAAGCCGCGCCAGTCGGCGGAATCGCCAAGGTTCTCGCCCGCCAGCCAGTGGATGCCGAGGGTCTGGGTGTCATCCTCTATGCTGGATAGCACTGCGTCATCAAAGCCATCCAGATTGAGGTCCGCAAAAGCAGCGTCTTCAATTCCCTTGATGGCCACACCACCACTGATATCGACACGGGACCATTCTGCGGTTTCCCTTACGACGTTGGGGCCAGGGTTGAGGTATAGCATCAGGTCGCCCGATTGCTCCCAGCCGGAAACCACATCGACCAGGCCGTCCCGGTTGATGTCGCTGGTGTGGACACCGTCAGCGCCATTGCCACTTGAATCTATCGACCACATCTGCCAGTAGATGGGGGGGGCGTAGCCGGGCTCGGCAACGCCCAGGCACAAAACAATGGCCAGACTGACTTTGTATGGCTGGAAATACTTCACAGTTACCCCGCGGGGAATGGGTTTGGTAGCCTCGACAGCTGAGAAAAAGCGGATTTGAATAGGCCCGACTACACGGGCAAGTCTACTGAATACCGGAGGTCACAACAAAGAGGAGAAGCAAGCATCGTACCATGCCGCAGGTGGGAAGTATGTAGTTGAAAAGTAACGCTGCTATTACCTGGCTATGGCGACTTGCTAAGTACCACCTGAAAACTCTGAGCCCCACCATGTGCGAGGTCAAGATCAACGAGACGCTAGTCCGGGCAGGACTGCATCTGGAAGTAACGACGGAGTATCCGTCAGGCGCTCAACTTGAAGCATCTGCGCTGTGAAGATGCCGACTAACACAGGCATTGTCGAGTCAATTACCGTGCGAACTGGACCAGTAATTCGCCATAGACAGGTGTTTTCAGACGGTTTTCGGCGGGTAACGCAACAGATAAATCATAAGTAATGGAGGCGACGCCCGGAGTCGAACCGAGGTCCACGGATTTGCAAGCCGTTGGCTTTTTATGTATTTCAATGGGTTACAGGCATTGCCACTCAGAATGACACGCCGCCTAAATATTTATCCCTTGATCACTCCGTTTTGCATGTCTGCGCGCTCTACGAATTCTTGTGGAACACTGCGCTTCTTTAGTGTGGCGCGCACGGAAAGATTCGAACCCCTGACCGCCTGGTTCGTAGTTAGCAATGTAGTTTGTAACAATTTGTTTTTATTGTCATATACCGGAGCGCCCGTTGCCCGATTTGCTTCATAACGCTGGACGATTCAGGGCGGATCCCCGCAAAAGCCCCGCATGGAAAACACGAATCCGGCTGGTGTCATCTGGAAAGATACCGCCTCACGTTTTCGACCTTCCACAATAATACCGGATGACGTAGCAGCCGGTCAGCCAGTTCCTCGTCATCGGGAAACAGCAACGCCGGCGACAGTTCACCGGCATGCACTCGATCAACATATTCCCGCTCGGCTTCATCCAGTGTAACCAGTGGCTCCATAACGGACCATGCCTGTTCCTTCAACTCGCTGGCAAGTGGTCGCTCGTTACCCTGGAGCATGGGTAACAGCTGCTCCTCTATACTTCTGTCGGTCACCCGATCAAAGCGATCACGCCCGTACCGATAGAGTGGAAGCGGTAACGTAACCGCCAGCGCCACATGAATCCGGCGCAATCGCCGGCTCCCCCACATATCCGCCGCGTATCCGGGCAAACGGATGGTGTCGAATAAATCGCGTGGCATCGCCCGGTCCAGGGTGGCCCGCAGCTTTCCGGTGAACAACTCTTCCAGCGGCACGACCCGAATCTCCGGGCGCACGACTCCAGGCGGCTGCCAGAGTGGCCGGGTTGTGACTCTTCCGAGTGGCATGCGAAACAGGAAGTTCAGATCGATCTCGATACGATCCGGCGTACCGGCCGAACTGGCGTAGGAAAGATAGATCTTCCGGCCGGCGTGGGCATCGCGTGACTGCTGTACACGGTATCCCTGCCCTTCCCCAATGATCACGATGGCCCGTTCGACCTCCGGTCGATCGGCCTGCATACCCGCCCTGTCTACCTGCCTGATGTAATTGAAATCCAGGTCGACCGAAAGCCGGGCCGGTGAGCCGAACATCAGGTTGAACGCCGTACCCCCCTTCAGTGCCAGCACGCGTGACAGCAGCGGATGGCGTCCAACGTCTGCCGCGAATTCACCCAGGCGGATCACCTTCTCCAGCGTCTCCGGACGGAAACCGGTCTCCGCCGCCAGCCCTGCAATGTGTTCAGCGCTGAGATTCATCCGGCTCCCTGCCCGCCTCCAGTTCCTCGGGAACGATCAGGTTCCATCGCCGCACCAGCACGCCCCCACGCTGGTCCTTGGCGAGATAAAGCGGTTCCTTGGGAACCTGTTTGCCTATCAAGGCCAAATCATCATCACTGACATAAAACGTTGTACGGTAGGTATCGAGAAACCAGCCGACCGCGGCCCACAGCCTCTTCTGTCCGAAGTCTTCCAGAAGCTTAAATAACAAGGGCAACTCCAGCACAGAGAATCCCGCCGCCGACTCGACAAACTCCGCAAGCCCACCCACCAGGTCGGGGCGCCGGAAACCGTCGATCAGCGTGCGTTCAGGCCCGGTAACACTGAGTTCACGATCAAGCCGGTGGACGGAGCGTATACCCAGGTCAACCGCCTGATGACGCACCAGCGATTGCGGGTGGGACAGGAAACGTAATTCAAGACCATCCACATCAAACGGCTGCGAGCGCTTGCCACTATACGCAGTGCATAGCCGCCAGTCGGAATGTGCAGCGCCCAGCAGTTCCAACGCCGAGTGGTGGGAAAAGACCGCATCGGTTCGCAGCGCCGCTGCCACAAGAAAACGATCCGGCTGAAATTTAGCGGCATCCACCCCGGGTGGTACCGAGGCATAGACGCCACGCGCCAGCTTTTTCAGCCTGTTTCGGGCAGCCGCGTATTTCAGGCGCTCCAGCGTCGCCTTGCGCCCCCCGGACGGCGCCAAGGCCTGTACGGCCTCATCGAGATTGAAGACGCGGTGCGTTTGCAGAAATGTGCTGGTGTCCATGAGCCGGCCGACACTTGTCAATATTTGCGGATATTGGGGTCATAGTCCTCTATTACGCGCATTTACATCAAGTGTTTTTGATCAGCAGATTAGTTTTTCTCTCCGTAAAATCTCATCGAAAAGGCCCAAAAAGTATCGCCACTGTCCTGGTCCAGCGAATGTTTGTGCCCGCCGATCCAGGCATAGCTCTCTGAATATATTGTCGTTATTGTATCCTTCGACATCGGATTCTTACAGAACTCATTTTCGGAGGCCACGATGCTCGCCAAACCGAAGGAACCCCGGATCGCGCTTCCCAAGGGCTGGCAGGGCTGCGTGAGGTCGGCGGTACTCCACGCTATCGCGCTGGCCCACTACGCCATCGTGTATGCTCGCGCGTGGGCCGCCGACAGCATCAATGCCCGGGTGCGACTCTCAGCAGAGAACGATCAGCTTCAGGAAGAGTGCGCACTGCTGCACGAAGAGCTCCGCATCAAGGACACACGTATAGCGCAAATCGCGCCTCAGCGCCGGCCGCATTACGGTCCCGTAGGGTGCAATAAATGGAACGAGCACTTTCAAGGGTTTTCAGGCGGTTTTCGGCGGGTAATGGTGGCAGAAGCAGCAGATAAAGCGTAATCAGTTTGGAGGCGACGCCCGGAGTCGAACCGAGGTCCACGGATTTGCAAGCCGTGGACGTTGATTTATTCACCCTTTGTATCAGTTGGTTACAAAGATTCAGTGGGAAGTCACTCTTCTAACCCACTCTGTGTAGACAAAGTCGATTTCTTCTACTGCCCCTGTTTATCGGTGAATCCAAGCCGCTGTCCTTCGAGCTGATCCTTAGGAACACGGCTCTTTTCCATGAGATAGTCAACGCATTCACGCCGCCTTTGATACTTTGATGGACACATGCCACCCAACTTCGGCAAGCATCTGAACCAGCCGGTCAATGGAGCATTTCTCAATCTTGCCTTTAAGCACATTGTTGAGACGCGGTTGGGTTGTTTTCATGGCCTTTGCGGCGGCGACCTGAGTCAAACCACTTTCCTCGACATATCGCCGAACCTCCATCATGAGCTGCGCTCGCAGCTTAAGATTTTCTGCATCGGGTAAGCCCAATTCTTCGAAAATATTGGCACCGGCCGGAGTAATATGTTTGATGGTCATTGGCTTGTCCTGTGTTGGATTACATCACGAAACCGAGCCTTGGCAATATCCAAATCCTTTTTCGCGGTCTTCTGCGTTTTCTTCTGGAAAGCATGAAGAATGTAAACACCTTCCTCAAACTTTGCCAAGTAGATAATGCGGTGTTCGCCATCTACGTGAACCCGGATTTCTCGCACGTTCGCACCGATGCTCTGCATCGGTTTCCAGTCGACAGGATCCTGGCCCTGCTGGATAAGATGAAGCTGAAAACCGGCAGCTTGTTTAACCTCCTTCGGAAATGCGGTGACTGCTTTGTAACTATTGCCGATCCAGAGTAATTGCTTTATGATGTAAAATATATCCAATTTGATATATATTGCAAGTATTATTCATTATAATTTTGTACTTCTGTTAAGCGTGCCAGTGAATAAGTTCCCGGACTTCGCCCCCTATATCGTGCAGCGTCTGAAATCCCTGAGCCCCGCCATGGGCAAGGTCAAGAGCGCCGCGACGCTATGCCGGGCAGGACTGCATCTGGGGTAACGACGGTTGGATGAACTTTGAGGAAGAGCCACAGTCTGACCGGGGCCGGCTAATGGGTGACCCCCTATTCAGGCTAATGGGTGATCCCAGATGCCTGCGATGCGTCCGGGCCGACCGATCCACGGCTGGGTGCATCCACGGCGACCTGTGTGTCCCGAAAACCCATAACACGGTTTAATCGGAACCTTCATGGTACTCGTGTTCATGCTGCCAGTCGCTCGGTGTGGTAGCGAAGGCTGCATGAATGGTTGCGGGCGAAATCCAAAAATCTTGCGTCCACGTACAACCCATCACGTCGACGCGTGTCATTGTCACTTTCGGTGTGGTTTTGGGGTGTTTTCATGCGCTTTTCGGCGGGTAAAGGTGGCAGAAGCAAATGATAAACGGGGGCCTGACTTCTTCCTATCAAGTTAATTTTAAGCGTAATTAATTGGAGGCGACGCCCGGAGTCGAACCGAGGTCCACGGATTTGCAAGCCGCTGCGTTTCCATATACTTCAATTACATACAGGCATTGCCACTCCCAATGACACAGCGCTTGAAAATTTATCCTGTGATGACGCCATTGTGCATGGCTCTAAGGATACCCCAGCCTCCTTCGGCATATTCGAACGACATACCAATGCGCTGAACGATTTCTTGCGGAGCACAACCCAGAATGACCTGAATATCCTCAACGGGGAATAACGGCGCACACCCTACCTTGCCGTTCACGATTTTCCTTGGAACGGCAGGACGATACTGTAGTCAGACCTTCATGAACGGGAGTGGATCGGCCACCCAAAGCGGACGTTTAGTCGCCACTGATATCCAACCACTTAACAACATCAGCGTTGTGATCGAATTACTCGGCGCAGACTCGTGTCCTTCAGACCATCGTTTGTGTTCAGACACAACCAGTTGGTTTAGGCAGTCCCCCGTACTTTGTGATCGGCTTCATCGGGCCGGTCATCCACATTTTGAACATCGCTTTCTGGTCTTCGCCCATGTATTTGGAAAACTTACGAATGGGTGGCACCACAGCGTGTTCCTCGTAATACTCGCGCGCCTTGAGTATTTGCTGCCACTTTGTATCATCCAGTTCCACACCATCAACTTGCGCCATGGCGCGTGCGATCTCCGACGTCCACACACTGCTGTCGACCAGGTATCCATCACCATCGCGTTCCGGTAATTCCATTGCTTCACCTCACTAAATAATGTTTATCTGCTGTTGCAGATTTTCTCGTTCCCGCATATTCGCCCGCATGGCTAACATCGTCCTTGGGAGATCCCGTGAGATTAAATATGCCTACCTCTGACGTTCTACAAATGTACCTCCAGGAAAAATACCAATGTCAGGGAAAGTACAATGGATACAAACATCAGCATCCATCTGGTAAACATGAAAGTTTTTTGAGTCATAACACCTGCGCCATTGTCGCCGTTGGATACCGCAAAAAAGAAACGAACCAGTGTTCAGTCACAATGGATTTACTGCTTCAAATCAGCCGCCACGATCCATATCTTCAGCAGGCTTACCGAGAGCGTGCTCATAGGGGTGATTCAGGGGCATTTGCTCAAACTCCGCCTTGGTCTTTTCGGACTCGAAGTAAATGGTCAAATTACCATCCACAAGTGACGGGTGCCCGATCACATCAATAATGTCCCGACCTGTCATCGGATCTATCGTGCCGATCAAATGGTCCGGTTCATGCAATCGATGACTTTGTTCCCGGTCGCGCGGCAGAGCCGATGAGGAAACCCAGTTAAGCTCTTCAAATCGGATGGGCGGCGAGTGTTGTAACGGTTTCTGGTTATTCATGATTAAATATCTCCTTAGTTATTGATGCCTGTCCGCTAGCACGGGGAGACAGCGATGTCAGTCGCAGAACCCGGCAGTCCTCTCGCTAGATGTGCAACGCGTCGATATGCCAACCGACGCCACCGGCGACGGCTTCGGGGTGGTTGTGGTGGATCAGTTTCTCTACCCGGGCTACCTGCCCTACGGGTACATCGACCATGAGCAGGATTTCCTGATGACGTAGTGCATCGGCGAACTCCGACAGATGGACGTTGGGTATGTACTTGGAAAATCCAACTCCGACTATAAATGTAGTCAGCATGATGATGGATGGTACTACCAACCAGAATCCACTGACATTCATCAGGATTAAAACAGTCAGCGCCATTAACGCCAGGAAGAACAGCACAAGATTCCCATTCCAAATAACAGTTTCCAGGCGAGCCCCAAGGTCCATGCGTTGATTGGTCGATGCTAGGGGCAGACCTTCCAGGTCAATTTCCTGTGGGGCGATGACATGCGTATATTTGCGCTCGATGCCATTAGTCTCGAGCTTGGCCACTACAGCCCTGGTATGTGCAACATCAGGTAGCAGAAAATAAAGACGTCGTTCCACAATGACCTCCTTGCCAATGGTTCTGGTGTTAATCAACTGGCTGATAGGTCTGTTTCTCCATCACTACCAGGTGGTTCACAGATGCGCCTGGTTACCACACACATTCGGGTGGGGTTGAAAACTGCCTATGCCCTCGCTCTTCGATTGTGGTTAACCTGCCGGATCGATGAAAATTCTGCGGGATACTTCTGCCAGGGAGGCACTCTGATCGCGAGTTTCCGTTGCCGTTGCGGCAACCTCGTAGGGCTCGGAATGGATCTGCAACCTGAGCGAATAAATCGTTCACGTAGCAAATTTTCTACCTGTAACCATATATTACCTGACTATTTAAGTCAAGTATTATTAGGGATTGGGATACCTGCCCAGTATGCTCATACGCGCTCATTTAAGGGCGTTCACCTTCTGCCAGCGGGTAAACGTCGAGTGACATCCTCTGCCCGAAATGCAACCTGGGGACTGATTCAATAAATAGGATTATTTCCAAACAGCGGGAGGCAAACCTTTTGTTGCCGTTCAGGACGGCCTGCACTCCATGCGGGTACATGTACCTATATCTATACTGCGAGAAAGGACTACATTCAGGTTCACTTTCCCTTCCTTATTTGCTTCCACAGAAATACTGACCGGTCAGCGCTATTCGGCACGATCATTCGGTTAGGTTTAAATGTCAAAGTCGACAGTTACTCCTTACCGCCGGAAAACGGACTTAAGGCAGTTAACTTTTTACGTATAGTGCGCATCGCTGCCGATGCGGATAACCGTCACGAAAGGATAAAAGTCATGGAAATGATGAAGCGCGCAGAATTGAGTTTATTTCTATTTACGATCACAGCAAGCGGATTGGTATCGGCTAATTGTCCAGGTTCAATGCCGGAACAGCTACTGAACGACTGCATTGTATACGAAGGGGCTGGGTCAAGTTTCCCTACCAGTGATTACGCACATATGGAGCAGTACCAAGACTGGATGAAGACACAGCAATCACCAGCGATAACTCAACCGACAACAGTAGCTACGCCAACAATTAAATAACCACTACAAAATGTTGGAGGTAATACGCCATGAGCCAAGCATTACATAGCATAGAGAGCGAACCCAATCATACTGTCGAGATTGTTGTGCATATAACCGAAACCTTGGGAGAGCAACAGCGAGGGGATTTAGTAGCTGCGCTGGAAGGTAATGCTGGCATCGCAACAGCGGAGTTCTGTCCGTTGCGCTACCATCTGATGCTGGTTAGATACGACAGAGATTTGTATTCCTCACAAGATGTGCTAGAGCGAGTCACATCGCATGATGTAAGTGCCAGACTGATTGGGCCGGTATAGTTAACGATACAGTTACCACTCCTCACACGGCGGCCTTTTGGTCGCCGTTTTTGATTGTGCACTATGACCGGAATTGCGGCATAGTTGCCCTTCGCTGGTCGTCAGTGTAGGACCGGAGTTGGCCGGTTATCCCCCTTGCGGACCTACCAACAAATGGGGCAGCGGGCTGCAGCAAACGGCAAGTATCTATCCCAAGCAGTCCTGCAGACTGATTCTGCATAAGATTTTCCTAAACAGCGGGAGACGAACCCTTGGAGACTTTCGATCAGAATATCGGAACGGCAAATGCAGCGTAAAACGGACATTCCACTAATAGTATGCTTCACCGACGCCCCGCGAACTGTAATGGATCGCCTTCCTAGCACAGGGTGCACGTGACCTGGGCGCAACGCTTGAAGCAGGTGTTCACGATTCACGTCGAAACCTGTAGCGAAATTATGTAACATGGTGATAGGTCTATAGGCTCGGAATGGAATCTGGTATGACAGAGAAGCCCCGCAGGGTGAAGACCGCACACAAAAAGGCCTCCACTAAAACAATCCCGCTAAACCCTGCTGTCAAGTCGGAGCAGGTGCCATCACCCAGGAAGGCGCTCAGCACGTTTCCTATCGTTGGCATTGGTGCCTCGGCCGGTGGTCTGGAGGCTTTCGAGTCTTTCTTCAAAGCCATGCCTGATAATAGTGGGATGGCATTTGTCCTGGTGGCGCACCTGGATCCCACTCACGTCAGCCTCCTCCCTGAGCTGTTGCAGAAAGCAACCAAAATGCCGGTATGCCATATCCAGGACGGCATATTACTCATGCCGAACAGTGTCTATGTGATTCCGCCGAACAAGGAACTGCAGATACGGGCTGGCAGTTTGTATTTAAAGGATCTTAGCCAGCCGCGCGGCAGCAACATGCCGATCGATTCCTTTTTCCGTTCCCTGGCTGAGGACCAGCGCTCGAATGCTGTCGGTATCATTCTCTCCGGTACCGGCACCGACGGTACGCTAGGGCTGAAAGCGATCAAGGGAGAAGTTGGGATGGTGATGGTCCAGGACGAACGTTCGGCCAAGTACGATGGCATGCCACGTAGCGCCATAGGCACTGGCCTGGTGGACTTCATTTTGCCAACGAGTGAAATGCCAAATCAATTAATCAAATACGTCAAGAGTGCGACACACACAAAAAGTACTCGGCTGGCCTCCACCCAGGAGGGTATTCCCGGTGCGCTGCAGGAAATTTTAATTATTCTACGCAATCGTACCGAGCATGACTTCTCACTGTACAAAATGAATACGATTTGCCGGCGTATCGAACGGCGCATGCATCTGCACCATATTGAAGAAATCGGAGACTATGTTCGCTACCTTCAAGAGAGCGATCGTGAGGCGAACATTTTGTTCAAGGAGTTACTGATTGGTGTAACCAATTTCTTTCGTGACCCCGAAGCTTTCGAGGCGTTGAAAAACGCTCTGTCAAAATTACTGGAGAGTAAACCGGATAATTACACGGTACGGATATGGGTGGCTGGCTGCAGTAGTGGAGAAGAGGCTTATTCCGTCGCCATCCTGCTGCGGGAGTGCATGGATGATATTCAACATCATTTCAATATCCAGATCTTCGGCACCGATATCGATCAGCAAGCCGTAGCCGTGGCGCGTGTCGGGGTTTATCCACCGAGTATCCTCGCAGACCTGGGCCCCGAACGCCTGAAACGGCACTTTATCAAAGCAGATGAAAGTCAGTATCGGATTAATAAATCAATCCGCGAGATGCTGGTTTTTGCCCACCAGAACATTATCAAGGACCCCCCGTTTACCAAACTGGACCTGCTCTGTTGCCGTAACCTACTGATCTATTTAGGACCTGAGTTGCAAGGCAAGTTACTACCCATGTTTCA
>Ga0193947_1000213_pt1 | contig 12144 bp, 9 predicted proteins | sample FRT_01_MG_FD_161267 | JGI IMG/M metagenome (GOLD analysis project Ga0193947, IMG submission 161267) | Sediment microbial communities from the Broadkill River, Lewes, Delaware, United States - FRT_0-1_MG | ecosystem: Environmental > Aquatic > Freshwater > River > Sediment | place: USA: Delaware... | reverse complement strand
AATCCCGGCTCCGGCACCGGGTAGATAAGGTGTCGGACGATCGAGTTCTTGTCGTCCGGCAGCCGGTAATACTCGCCGCGGTAGGGCACGATCCGGAAATCGACGTCGAGCTGCATCATCGCGGCGAGGCGGTCCGCCATGAGGCCGCCGCAGACAACGAGATAACGAGCCTCCAGCGGCGCCCCCCCGTGGATGGCGATGGTTGTGGCATGGGTGGACTCGTCGATGGCCGTGACTTCGGCGTTCGTGCGAATGTCGCCACCGAGTTCCTGCAGCCTGCGCACCATGGCTTCCGCCACGGCGACGTAATCGACGATGCCCGTGGACGGCGACAGGATGGCGCCGACGCCCGAAACGTTGGGCTCGGCAGCCTTCAATTGCCCCTGGTCCAGCAATTCCACACGGATGCCGTTTTGCAGCGCGCGCTCGTAGAGGGCGAGCATTCGCTCATACTCGTCGCTATTCGTGGCCACGATGAGTTTGCCGCACTGTTCGTACGGAATGTCGTTTTCGCTGCAAAAACGCAGCGTTTCGGTCACGCCCTTGCGGCACAACTCGGCCTTCAGGCTGCCCGGCTCGTAGTAGATCCCCGCATGGATCACGCCGCTGTTGTGGCCCGTCTGGTGGCGAGCGACCGCCGCCTCTTTCTCGATCACGACGACGCGGCGCGATGGCTGGATCTGCTGCAGTTGCCAGGCCACGGACAGTCCGACGATGCCGCCGCCAATCACCGCAAAGTCGTACATGGAGAATCCCTGTCCGCTGCGCCGGGGTGGCTAGTCTAGTCTCGGCAGGCGCCTTGCGGAAGCATTGCGTACGGCGCAACGATTGCCGTATAATCGCGCGCCAACGCGGTGGTGGGGCCGGAATGGAGCCTTCCGGAAGGATGTGAGTCCTGACACGCACCGCTACCAAAGTCTTGGTAGAAAAAAGCCCCGCTCAGGGGTTTTTTGTTGCCCGGTGGCAGGGCAACCGCGTGGTTAGATAATGGGCCTTTGGCCCATTTTTTTGTTTTAAAACATATGGTTAGGTTTAAAAGTGGCGCATGACGAGTTGCTAAAGTTGCTTGAGCCGACCATCGAACGACTGGGTTACGAACTGTCGGACCTGGAAGTGAAAGTTGGCGGGAAACACGGCGTCGTGCGGGTGTTTATCGACAAACCTGACGGGATCGGCCTGGACGACTGCGAAAAGGTCAGCCTGGCCGTCAGCGCGCTCCTCGATGTCGAGGATCCGCTGCCCGGGCATTACGACCTCGAGGTATCGTCGCCGGGACTGGACAGGAAGTTGACAAAACTTGAGCATTTTCAAAGGTTTGAAGGAGAAACCGTGAAGGTGCAAATGCGCTTCCCCCTGGAGGGGCGGCGGCGATTCCGGGGCACGCTGGTGTCATCGGATGACGAAAATATCGTGGTCGACGTGGATGGCGTGTCGCACACCTTGCCGGTGGCGACGATCGACACCGCCCGACTCGTGCCCGGCGCCAAATGACGACGCGGGCAAAACCGGAGTTATAGGTAATGAGTAAAGAGATCCTGATGGTGGTCGACGCCGTTTCGAACGAGAAGGGCGTCGAGAAAGAGATCATATTCGAGGCAATCGAAGCCGCGCTTGCGTCTGCCACGCGCAGAAAACACGGCGAGGATATCGACGTGCGGGTCGCGATCGACCGCGAGACCGGCGATTACGATACGTTCCGGCGCTGGAAGGTGTTCGAGGACGAGTCCACCGAGCTCGAATTCCCGGACCGCGAGCTGCGTATGATCGATGCTGTGGACGTGGACGAGAATGCCGAGCCCGACGGTTATGTCGAGGTACCGATGGAGTCGGTGGAGTTCGGCCGCATCGCGGCGCAGACCGCCAAGCAGGTTATCGTGCAGAAGGTGCGCGAGGCCGAGCGTGAGCAGGTCGTCGAGGAATACCAGGATCGCGAAGATGAGCTGCTCTCCGGCCTCGTAAAGCGCGTCGATCGCAATGGCGTGTACATCGATCTCGGCGGCAATGCCGAGGGCTTCGTGTCGCGCGACCAGATGGTACCGCGCGAACCGGTTCGGCCGCAGGACCGTATCAAGGCCCTGTTGACGGAGGTGCGCTCGGAACCACGCGGCCCGCAGCTGTTCATGACGCGGACGTCGCCGCAGTTCCTGATCGAGCTGTTCAAGATCGAAGTGCCGGAAGTCGGCCAGGGCCTGATCGATATTCTCGGGGCGGCCCGCGACCCGGGACTGCGTGCGAAGATTGCCGTGAGGAGCAACGACAAGCGCATCGACGCTGTCGGCGCCTGCGTCGGCATGCGCGGCTCGCGAGTCCAGGCCGTGTCGAACGAACTTGCAGGCGAGCGTGTGGACATCATCCTCTGGGACGACAATCCGGCCCAGTTCGTGGTCAATGCCATGTCGCCGGCCGAAGTGGTGTCTATCGTCATGGACGAGGATTCACACAGCATGGATATCGCCGTGGAAGAGGACAAGTTGTCGCAGGCGATCGGGCGGGGCGGCCAGAACATCCGGCTCGCGAGCGAACTGACCGGCTGGGAGCTCAACGTGATGACGGCCGCGGACGCGGAGCAGAAGAGCGAGTCCGAGATGAAAGAGCTCATCGACATGTTCTCGAAGCAGCTCGACGTCGACGAGGAGATCGGCCTCATTCTTGTTCAGGAAGGCTTCTCGACGATCGAAGAGGTCGCCTACGTGCCGACGTCGGAACTGGTCGAGATCGAAGAGTTCGACGAGGACATCGTCACGGAGCTGCGCAGCCGTGCGCGCGACGTGCTGCTCACGCAGGCCATCGTGCAGGAAGAGAAGATCGATGAAGCGGAGCCGGCGGACGACTTGCTCGAACTCGAAGGCATGGACAAGGGTCTGGCCTATCTCCTCGCCAGCAAAGGCGTCGTGACACGCGAGGACCTCGCCGAACTCGCAACGGACGACTTGCTCGAGATCAATGAAATGGACGTAGAAAAGGCCGCTGCGCTGATCATGAAGGCGCGCGAACATTGGTTCGCGGAGGAACAGCAGGCCTGAGCGCAAAACGCGCGGAGTAAAGTATGGCAGATGTGACAGTTGCACAATTCGCCGAGGTTCTGAAGGTACCGGTCGAGAAACTGCTTTCGCAGCTCGACGAGGCCGGTATCGAGGTCAGTAGCTCGGAAGACACGATCAGCGACGATGCGAAGCTCGAGCTGTTGACCTACCTGCGTCGCAGCCACGGGCAGGCGGATGCGCCCGCCGGCGACGCTGCGCCCCGGCGCATCACGCTCAAGCGCAAGTCGCAGTCGGAGCTCAGGCTCTCCGGTGCGCAGGGACGTTCGCGCACGGTCAACGTCGAGGTTCGGCGCAAGCGCACCTATATAAAGCGCGACGTGCTCGAGAAGCAGGCGCAGCAAGAGCAGGAAGAGCTCGATCGCCAGCGCCGTGAGGAAGAAGAGGCCGTCGAAGCGCAAAAGCTCGAGCAGGAGCGCCTTCAGGCCGAGAAGGAACAGGCCGCGCGTCTCGAGGAAGAGAAGCGCCAGGAGGAAGAGAAGCAGCGGCTCGACGCCGAGGAAGAGGCCCGCAAGGCGGCCGAGCAGGTAGCGGCGGCGCAGGCCGAGGAAAAGGCTCGCCTCGAAAAAGCGGAAGAAGATGCCCGCGCCCGGCGTGCCAAGGAAAAAGAGAAAGAGAAGGTCAAGGCCAAGCCCGATCGCCCCGAAACCCGTTACGGCCGCAAGGAACTGCACGTGGCCGGCGACAAGAGCGGTCGGCGCAAGCGTAAGGCGCCGATGCGACGCCGCCCCATGTCGGTCGGCGGCGACTCGCAGCATGGATTCGAGAAGCCCACTGCGCCCGTCGTGCGCGAGGTGGAGATTCCCGAGAGCATTGCGGTATCTGAACTCGCGCAACGCATGGCCATCAAGGGCAACGAGGTCGTGAAAGTGCTCTTCAACATGGGCGCGATGGTGACGATCAACCAGGTTATCGACCAGGACACCGCAACCCTGGTCGTCGAGGAACTCGGTCATATCGCCAAGCCGATTTCGGCCGAGGACGTCGATGAGAAGCTGCTTGCGGAAGAGCAGGACGAGACGGGCGAGGAAGTTTCCCGACCGCCGGTGGTGACCATCATGGGCCACGTCGATCACGGCAAGACCTCGCTGCTGGATTACATCCGCAGGACTCACGTGGCCGACGCGGAAGCCGGCGGCATCACGCAGCATATCGGTGCCTACTCCGTGAAGAGCGAGAAAGGCCGTGTCACATTCCTCGATACACCCGGTCACGCCGCCTTCACGGCGATGCGTGCCCGCGGTGCCCAGGCGACCGACATCGTCGTTCTGGTCGTGGCCGCGGATGACGGCGTCATGCCGCAGACCATCGAAGCCATCGAGCACGCGAAGGCGGCGGGTGTGCCGCTCGTCATCGCCGTCAACAAGATCGACCGGGAGAATGCCGATCCGGATCGTGTGCGTAACGAACTGGCACAGCACGAGATCATCCCGGAGGACTGGGGTGGCGAGCACCTGTTCGTCCATGTCTCGGCGAAGACCGGCGAGGGCGTGGATAATCTGCTCGACTCGATCCTCCTGCAGGCCGAGGTTATGGACCTGAAGGCCGTCGAAGAGGGCCCGGCCAGGGGCCTGGTTATCGAGTCGAGCCTCGAGAAAGGGCGCGGCGCCGTGGCGACGCTCCTGGTGCAGTCCGGTACCTTGAAGCAGGGCGATATGATTATTGCCGGCGAAGAATACGGCCGTATTCGCAACATGTTCGACGAGACGCAGCAGTCGATCGATTCCGCGGGTCCTTCCAGCCCCGCCGTCGTGCTGGGCCTGTCGAAGACGCCGAACGCAGGCGACGATTTCATGGTCGTGAAGAACGAGCGCAAGGCACGTGAGGCCGCGGAGTTCCGGCGCGCGAAGACGCGCGAGACGAAGCTTGCGCAGCAGCAGGCGTCCAAGCTCGAAGACATGTTCAGCCAGATGAAAGACGCGCAGGCAGATTCGATCGCGGTCATCATCAAGTCCGATGTCCACGGCAGTGCGGAGGCGCTGCGCGACGCGCTCGAGAAACTCTCGACGGACGAGGTCAAGGTCAACGTACTGAGCGCCGCGGTAGGCGGCATTACCGAGACCGATGCCACGCTGGCTGCCGCGTCGAACGCCGTGATCATCGGCTTCAACGTACGCGCGGATGCTGCGGCCCGTTCGACGATCAAGGAATCGGGCGTCGACGTGCGCTATTACAGCATCATCTACGAGGCGATCGACGACGTGAAGGCGGCGCTCAGCGGCATGCTGTCGCCGGAGATTCGCGAGCAGATCGTGGGTCTGGCCGAGGTCAAGGACGTGTTCTCTTCGCCGAAGTTCGGCGACATTGCCGGCTGCATCGTCACCGAGGGGTACGTAAAGCGCGACAATCCGATTCGTGTACTGCGCGACAACGTCGTCATCTACGAGGGCGAACTGGAGTCGCTGCGCCGCTTCAAGGACGACGTGAACGAAGTGCGTTCGGGCACGGAATGCGGCATCGGCGTGAAGAACTACAGCGATGTCCGGGTCGGCGACCAGATCGAGTGCTACGAGCGTATCGAAGTGGCGCGGACGCTGGATTAGCGCGGCGCCGGAAGCAAAGTCATGCCACGCGAGTTTTCCAGGCATCAGCGGCTCGGACACCAGGTCCAGCGCACGCTGGCGGAGTTGTTGCAGTTCGAGGTCAAGGACCCGCGCGTGCGCAATGTGTCGCTGACCTCGGTGGACCTGTCGAGGGACCTCAGCGTTGCTCGTGTCTACTTCAGCCTGCTGGAGCCGGAAGCGGATCCCGCTGAGGCGCTCGAGGGGCTGGAGCGCGCCGCCGGTTTTTTGCGCGGCAAGCTGGGCAGGGCGATCAAGGCGCGCCACGTGCCGGAGTTGCGCTTCGTGCATGACGATAGCGCCGCCGAGGCGGTGCGGCTGAGCGAACTGATCGATCGTGCCGTCGCGGCCGACGAGCACGAGTAGCGAATATGGCTCGAAGTCGAAACAGTCGATCGGACCCGGTCGACGGAGTACTGCTCCTGAACAAGCCGGCAGGACTCACGTCGAACCAGGCCCTGCAACGCGTAAAGCGGTTGCTGAATGCGCGCAAGGCCGGGCATACCGGCAGCCTGGATCCGGCAGCGACGGGCATGCTGCCGCTTTGCTTCGGCGAGGCGACGAAGGTCTGCGCATTCCTGCTGGATGCCGACAAGACCTACAGGGTCACGGCAAAGCTGGGATCCGCGACCGACACCGGCGATGCGACCGGCGCGGTGATCGGGACGGCGGAAGTGCCGGCGATGACGGCGGACGACTGGGATACGATTCTGCAGGGATTCCACGGCGAATCGCTGCAGATACCGCCGATGTACTCGGCGCTGAAGAAAGACGGCAAGCGGCTCTATGAGCTGGCTCGCAAGGGTGAGACGGTCGAGCGGGAGCCGCGGCCGATAAGGATCGACTCGATCGAGCTGCTGGAGGCGGCCGGGGCACGGCTGGTGTTCCGCGTGCGCTGTTCCAAGGGCACCTACGTGCGCAGTTTGGTTGAAGACATCGCGCGTGCGGCGGGTACCGTCGCGCACACGGCACGCCTGCATCGCGAGACGGTGGCCGACTTCGGGATCGACGAAATGGTGGATCTCAAGGCGGTCGAAGCATCGGCGGCAGAGGGGCCGAGCCCCCTGCGCGAGAGCCTGCTGCCGGCAGACAGGGCGCTTGCGGGACTGGCCGAGGTCTGTCTCGACGAGGCGGCCGCGTTGCGATTCTGCGGCGGGCAGGTCGTTGCGGCGGGCGAAACCGGGGTTCACGGTCTCGCGCGCGTGTACGGCGCGGAACATGTTTTTTTAGGAGTGGGCGAAATTTCCGGTGACGGCAGGATCGCGCCACGCAGGGTCTTCGGGCGGCCGGGAGGCAACCCGTAGATATTTGATTTTGGGCTGTTAATGGGCTCTTTCAGGCGCTAGAATACCGCGCTGCAAAAAAGGGCTAAAAGACGAAAGTAGTACTGGAGAAGCGAAGAGATGTCACTGTCAAGTGAAGCGAAAGCCAGCATTGTTGCTGATTACGGCCGCGGAGAGGCCGACACGGGGTCACCCGAAGTCCAGGTAGCGCTGCTATCTGCGAGAATTTCCGAGCTCACCGAGCATTTCGGTGACCACAAAAAGGATCACCATAGCCGCCAGGGTCTCCTCAGGATGGTCAACAAGCGACGCAAGTTGCTCGACTACCTGAAAGTCAAGGACCAGGATCGGTACCGCGAGCTGATTAAACGGCTCGGTCTGCGCCGCTAATCCAGCGGACTATCCCCGGCAATGTAACGACCGACGAGACGTACCCACCCAGGGCGCGCTGTCGGTCGTTCCTGCCGTCATTAATACCAATTGAGAAATACTGTGAATTCAATCAAGAAATCGTTCCAATACGGCGAGCACGTTGTCACCCTCGAAACCGGGGCCATAGCGCGCCAGGCCGACGGTGCCGTTCTCGTAGACATGGCGGAAACTGTAGTACTCGTAACGGCGGTCGGCCGCAAGACGGCGGACCCGGGCAGAGACTTCTTCCCGCTGACGGTCAATTACCAGGAAAAGACCTACGCCGCCGGCAAGATCCCGGGCGGCTTTTTCAAGCGCGAAGGGCGTCCCGGTGAAAAAGAGACGCTGGTCTGCCGCCTGATCGACCGGCCGATCCGCCCGCTGTTCCCCAAGGGCTTCAAGAACGAGGTCCAGGTTATCGCGACGGTCATGTCGCTGAACCCGGACGTCGACCCGGACATCCCGGCACTGATCGGCGCGTCCGCCGCGCTCGCGATCTCGGGGATGCCGTTTGCCGGCCCGGTCGGTGCGGCCAAAGTCGGTTACGTCAATGGCAATTACGTGCTGAACCCCGGCGTTGCTGCGCTTCAGGACTCGGATCTGGAACTCGTAGTAGCCGGCACGCAGGATGCCGTGCTGATGGTCGAATCGGAAGCGAAGGGGCTTTCGGAAGACGTGATGCTGGGCGCCGTCATGTACGGGCACGAGCAGATGCAGACGGCGATCGACACGATCAGGGAGCTCGCGGCCGAGGCGGGCAAACCCGCCTGGGACTGGCAGGCGCCGGAAGAAGACCAGGAACTGGCGAGCGCCGTGGAGACGCAGGCAGCGGCCGGTTTCACCGAGGCCTACCAGATCAGCGACAAGATGGAGCGCCAGGCCGCCGTTGGCGACGTCAAGGCCGCCGCTGTCGACGCGCTGGCAAGCGAGGGAGATGACGCGAAATGGACGGCGGAAGACGTCAAGGGCGCGCTGTCGAAGCTCGAAAAGAAGGTCGTCCGCCAGCGTGTCATTGCCGGCGAGCCGCGCATCGACGGTCGTGACCTGAAGACGGTCCGGCCCATCAATGTCGAGGTTGGCATCATGCCTCGCGCCCACGGTTCCGCCGTGTTCACGCGTGGTGAGACCCAGGCCATCGTCGTAACGACGCTGGGCACCGGCCGCGATGCGCAGATCATCGACGCGATCGAGGGCGAGCGCAAAGAGCCGTTCATGTTCCACTACAACTTCCCGCCGTTCTGCGTCGGCGAGACCGGATTTGTCGGCTCACCGAAACGACGCGAGATAGGCCACGGCAAGCTGGCTCGCCGCGGTATCCAGGCTGTAATGCCGAATATGGACGAATTCGGATACGTCATCCGCGTGGTGTCGGAAATCACCGAATCCAACGGTTCCAGCTCAATGGCGTCGGTTTGCGGCTCCAGCCTCGCGTTGATGGATGCCGGTGTTCCGGTCAAGGCGCCGGTAGCAGGTGTTGCAATGGGGCTGGTCAAGGAAGGCGACGATTTCGCGGTCCTTACCGATATCCTGGGTGATGAAGATCACCTCGGCGACATGGACTTCAAGGTGGCCGGAACAGACGACGGTATTACCGCGCTGCAGATGGATATCAAGATCCAGGGCATCACCCGCGAGATCATGAACAAAGCCCTCGACCAGGCACGTGACGCACGGCTGCACATCCTTGGCGAGATGAACAAGGTCATCAGCGCGCCGCGCGAAGAGATGTCCGAGTGGGCCCCGACCATCATGACGATGAAGATCGACCCGGAGAAGATCCGCGATGTCATCGGCAAGGGTGGTGCGGTCATTCGTGCCATTACCGAAGAGACCGGTGCAACGGTCGATATCGACAACGACGGCACGGTACGAATCGCGTCCGTCGACGGAGCATCCGGCAAGGAAGCTCGCCGCCGCATCGAACTCATCACGGCGGACGTCGAGGTAGGGCGTATTTACGAGGGCAAGGTGGCCCGACTCATGGACTTTGGCGCTTTCGTCACGATCCTGCCGGGCAAGGACGGCCTCGTGCATATCTCGCAGATCTCGAACGAACGCGTCGAAAAAGTCAGCGACAAGCTGGCCGAGGGCGACGTCGTCAAGGTCAAGGTACTGGAAGTCGATCGCCAGGGTCGTGTCCGGCTTTCCATGAAGGAAGTCGACAACGCCGCCTGATCGCTCGCGGTTCGGGAACCGCTCCTGCGGCCGGAATGCTCCTACAGTCCCGGCCGTACGGTCAGCGGTTCGAGGAAGCTGATCAACCGCTCCGGCAGGTAAAACCGGGGGCGCCATGGTGTGCCGCCCTCGATGAAGCCGACGTGGCCACCGTGTTGGCTGACCTCGAGCGTCACGTGGTCCGACAGCAGCGGGGAGTCCGGGATGACCTCGGGCGTCATGAACGGGTCATCGAGCGCGTTGACGATCAACGTCGGCCGCTCGATGCGGTTCAGGAAGTGCACCGAACTGCACTTGTCGTAGTAGTCGTCCTTGTTCGCAAAGCCGTGCAGGGGTGCGGTGACTGCGTCGTCGAATTCCGCAAACGTGCTGGCCCGCATCGCCCTCTGCCAATCGAAAGCGGCGGTGTGCGGGTCGAATTTGCGCGTGACCGATCGCTTCATGCGTTTTAATAGGTATCGCTGATAACCTTTTGAAATACCGATGTTTAATGCGTCTGCACAGGCGTGCAGATTGAGCGGGACACAGACCGCCGCCGCGCCCTTGAGCGGGCACCCGGCGCCGCTCTCGCCGAGGTACTTCAGAAGCACGTTCCCGCCGAGGGAATAGCCCGCCGCAACCATCGGCCCGAACTGGCCCTCTCGTTCGAGCTTCGCCACGAAGTAGCGCACGTCGTTGGTCTCGCCGGCGTGGTAGCGCCGCGGCAGGATATTGCGATAGTCACCGCAGTCCCTGAAGTGGAGTACACAGCAACGCCATTGCCGTGTGGCCGCGGCCTGCATCAGCATGCGCGCGTAGGCCGATTCCGCGGAGCTCTCGAGCCCGTGCAGGACGATAAGGAGGGGTGCGGTCTTTGGTGTACCCTCGGTTTCGACCACCCAGTCCACCGCGGTCTCGTCGCCATCGGGCAGCTTCAGGACCTCGCGCCGCAAGGCCGGCCGCTCGCGCCACGCCCAGGGAAAGGACGGATAGATCGTCTGTGCGTGCCGGTTTCGCAACCATCGCGCGGGTCGAAAGGCACTGCGCACTATGCGCTTGTCGGTGCTGTCATTAGCCATCGCGACATCGGCGCCGGGACACAGAAGAGACAAAAAAATGGCCCCCCGCTTTCGCAGGGGGCCTGCCGTTGAGTTTTGAACCCTTCAGGCAGCGCAACGGGGGGCGGGGGAGCGAATCCCCGTTGCACCTGACAAGATTGGTCATTGATCGCTTTTATGTCAAGACGTTCAAGAATCCTTGAGCGCCCGTACTAACTGGTTAACCGGTGCGCTTGCGATCGCCCGTCGCATCGTCACCGCTTTTCTCCGCGGGGCTGTCGGTGTCCGCGACAAAGCCCTTCAGCATTTCTTCCTGGAGGGACTGCAACCTGGCGAAATTCTTCTGCGTGAGTTCGGTCATGGCGCTGATCGGGTCGGTTCCCACGACGCTTTTTACCTGACCCTGCAGGAATTTCTGCTGTTTCATGAAGAAACTCATGCTCTGCTCGAGATATCGAGCCATGAAATCCGGCACAACCGAGCCGTAGGCGCGGATGATCTGAGCGAGGAAATCTTCGGTCATGATCGCATCACCGTGCTGCTCCTGGTCGCTGATGACCTGCAGCAAGATCGTGCGTGTGATGTCTTCGCCGGATTTCTTGTCGATCACCTCGAAATCGACCTTGTTCATCACAAGTTCCTTGACGTCAGCGAGCGTGATGTAACGGCTCTCCTCCGTGTCGTACAGTCTGCGATTGGGGTATTTCTTGATTACGCGCGTATTGCTCATACGAAGCCTCGATCTGCATGCGGCGACTACAATAGCCCATTTTGGCCTTCAGCCATAGCGTCGCTGTCCACCCGGATCCGCGTCCTGCCGGCGAGTGCCCCGATGTTCCAGTGCTCGACGGCCCAGGTCCAGATCTCGCCCAACGGAGCACTGTGGAGGTTTTCCGGTGGCCGTTGTCGCAGCGCCTGGAGAACCTGGACGAGCGTCTCCCTTGGCCGGCCGAGCGGGACCGCGGCTGCGCCGGTTAGTTTGCTGAGTTTCTGGCCGTCGGCGTGAGTCGCCACGGGAATATGCAGGTAGCTCGGCGTCGGGTACCCCAGCAGGCGCTGCAGCCAGATCTGCCGGCAGGTGGAGTCCATGAGATCGATACCGCGGACGATTTCCGTGATGCCCTGTTCATAGTCGTCCACGACGACCGCGAGGTGATAAGCAACGAGTCCGTCGCGGCGCCACACCACGAAATCACCGGACTCCGATTCGAGTCTCTCCTGGTGCGCGCCCTGCAGGCCGTCGAGGAAGCCGAGCGGGGAATCGTCGGTACGCACCCGTATGGCGGTTTCGCTGGCCGCGCAGCCGGCGCGGCAGGTGCCCGGGTAGATGATCCCCAGGGGGCCGCGGGGTGCGTCCGCGAGATCACGCCGGGAGCAGCCGCAGGGGTAGGCGTACCCCGCCTCCAGCAGACGCGTCAGCGCCGCCGAATGGGCGGCATGGCTGGCGCTCTGGTAGATGACGGTACCGTCCCACTCGAAGCCATGGCATTCCAGGGCCTCCAGAATGCGGGCCGCGGCATCGGGCTGTTCCCTGGGTGGATCGATATCCTCGATGCGTAGCAGCCATCGGCCACCGTGGTGGCGTGCCTGCAGGTAGCTGGCAGCCGCTGCGAGCAGGGAGCCGAAATGCAGTGGA